>Ga0302326_10001299_pt1 | contig 64210 bp, 46 predicted proteins | sample Palsa_T0_3_FD_202264 | JGI IMG/M metagenome (GOLD analysis project Ga0302326, IMG submission 202264) | Peat permafrost microbial communities from Stordalen Mire near Abisko, Sweden - Palsa_T0_3 | ecosystem: Environmental > Terrestrial > Soil > Palsa > Peat permafrost | place: Sweden: Abisko...
CAGCGCTGCTGCGCGACCCAAGAGGAGACGCTTGCCTGATTGGTCGGGCAGCGGAAATCAATAGGAAGCGTATCGAAATATACATGGCCGATTTTGCAGAACTTGACAGACACAACTCAGTTGGATCAGTTTCGTAGCACCCAGTCGCGGCGGACGAAGCTGCCGGAGTCACTGGGGCAGGCTGCGGTCGAACTGGCGCGGCAGCACGGTGTGTAGCCGCTACGGCTGGATTATATGGGTCTGAAGAAAAGGCTCGGGGAGTTCCAAGCCCGCCGCATTCTGAGCCGATGTATTCCTCATTCTCAGGGAATTACATCGACCGCCGGTCGGATCGCTGGTGGTGGTCGCTGGCGGCCCTTGCGGATCACACGACCGACCCGCCTACCGGCTGGATCTGGAGTGGGTGCTTAAAACTCTCCTCACGTACACTCTTTCGTCGTTTCCCGATCATTTACAGGATTTACAGGAGACAAACAAAAGGCGAAAAGATTGCAAAAAAGCTAGGATGAGTGACCAACTGGAACTATCTAGCCTTACCGAAGGCTCACGAAGAATTATCAGTAGTTGAACAGGAATTCTTTGCTGGTCAGCATGGCCCACATCATATCCTCCAACGCCTGGCGATGCCCTTCTCGTTGCACATCCGGCGATCCGGTGCTCGCGCGGGCCTTGCGGAGCGCATCCACCAGGGGCTGTTTTTCGGCTTCCGCCGGATACCGGCTGAAAGCCGAAAGGTATAAGTGATCCAGAATGCGGGAATCCGACAGGCCCAGCTTCACCGCCAGCGCCGCATACCCATTCGCATCGCTCAACTTCTTGTTGAGCGTCTCCCCGTTGATCACGTGCAGCGCCTGCGCGATATTCGGTTCGCTGGACCGTTCTCCGGCATCGCAGATGATGCGTTTGGGCCGGCCGAATGCGCTCAGGAATTGCGACTGCACCTGCACGTCCGGCAACTGCTGCGCGCGCGTGCCCGCCGGATATCCGCCGAACTTGGTGGGCACCCCGGTCACCTGCGACATGGCATCCAGCAGTACTTCGGCAGGCAGCCGCTTTACGAAATAGCGCGAATAATATTTTGTGTCCATCTGGTTGGCCGCATTGGAATCTGCGGAAAGCTGGTAGACGCCCGAATTCATAATCGTCCGGATCAGCCGCTTCACGTCGTAGCCGCGTTTTACGAAATCGTCGCTCAGCGCGGCGAACAGTTCTTCGTTCGAAGCCGGATTCGTCGCGCGCACATCGTCCACCGATTCCACCAGGCCGCGCCCCATGAAGTTGGCCCACACGCGGTTCACCAGCGAGCGCGCGAAGTAGGTGTTTTGCGGGCTGATCAGCCAGTCGGCGAAATGCACGCGGCGGTCGTCGGTAGCGTCGAGTGACATGGGCGTGCCATCGAGCGGGGTGGGCGGCAGCGGCTTCAGCAGCTTGGGATGCAGCACGTCGCCGGTGGCTTTGGCGTACACCACGATGTCGCCCGGTTCGCCGCCGTCTTTCAGGCCGACGCGCGCGAACAGGTTCACTAACTCGTAATACTGCTTCTGTGTCCACTTTTCGAGCGGATGATTGTGGCAGCGCGCGCAGGTCACGCGATTGCCCATGAACGCCTCGGTGGCGGTTTCGGTGAGGTCGATGGGATCCTTGTGCAGCACGTAATAATTCAGCGCGCCGTTCTGCCGCGTATCGCCCGAGGATGTGAAAATCTCATAGGCGAATTTGTTCCAGGGCTTGTTATCCTTCACGCCGTCGCGAATCCAGTTGTAGAACGACCACATGGCGTTGGCGCGCAGCTTGCGGCTGGAGAGCAGCATCAGGTCGGACCACTTGTAGGCCCAGTAGTCGACGAACTCGTCGCGCTCGGTCAGGTGGTCGATCAGCTTGGCGCGTTTGCCGGCGGATTGATCGGCCAGAAAGTCTTCGACTTCTTCGGAGGTGGGCAGAATTCCGGCGGCGTCCAGGTAGGCGCGGCGGATGAACGTGGCGTCCGAAGCGGGGCCGGACGGCGCGATATTCAGGGCCTTCAGCTTGGCCAGCACCAGATCGTCGATGTAATTGTGGCGTTCGAACTTCGTATAGACCGATGGGTCCACCTGATTGGCATACGGCACTCCCATGCGCGCGTAGAGCACGCGGCTGGCGTACCACAGCGTGATGGCGGCTTCGCCGCTGCCGTTCATTTTCACGTGTCCGAAATCGTCCACCGAGGCCACGCCATCGTCGCTCGAGCCGTAGCGCACCCAGCGGGTAACGTCGCGGAGACGGCCGTCGGAATACTTGGCGCGCACGATAATTTGTTGCTCGGCGCCGGGTTTCAGGACGGCCGTGGCGGGGAAGACTTCGAGTCCAGTCACCGTGGGGTCGCTGTCGTTGGGGCGCGGCGCGCCCGCGGCGATCCATTCGGCGATCACGCGGTATTCGAGCGAATCGGTGGAGAAGCGCTTGCCGCCGCCGTGGGGGACGGCGAAGGTGGGCTTCAGCAGCATCAGGCTATGCGACGGATCTGAGAGCGAGACCCGGCGGCCTAGCGACTCGCGGGTGAGCTTGTCGTAGTCCTGATCGGGATCGTAGCCGCGAAGGGTGAGCTTGAAACCGTTCTTGCCGGCGGCCGCGCCGTGGCAGGCGCCGGAATTGCAGCCTACTTTGCTCATCACGGGGATCACGTCGTTGCGGAAGCTCCAGGTGTGTGGGGCGTGCGCGTTTTTCACGTGGACGGTGACGGTGGCGGCGCGGGTTTTGGTAGTGGCGGTGATGGTGGTTTCGCCATCGGATACGGGGCGGAGCAGGCCGGTTTGATCTACGGTGGCGACGGCGGGGTTGGAGGAGGTCCAGTGGGCGGTGCGGGTCAGGTCCAAGTCTGCTTGGGCCAAGAGTTGTTGGTAGGATTCGGGGCCGTCGAGGGATACGTTGGGGGGAAGGATGGTGAGGTCGGCGGATAGGGCGATTAGGGGGACGAGGAAGAGCGGGGCTAAAGCCCCGCGCCGGCTAAAGCCCGCCCTCCATGGCAGGCAGGTCATACGAAGAGTTCCTTTATGGGTTCGACGCCGCGTTCTACTAGCGGGATGGGGCGGCCTTGGGCTCCGGGCAGTTCGAGATCGAGCGAGATGCCTAAGCCGTCGTAGATTGTCGCGGCGACTTCGGCGGGACTGGTTGGACGGTCTTTGGGCGTGCCTCCGATATCGTCGGATGCGCCGATCACCTGCCCGCCTTTGACGCCTCCGCCCGCCATGACGATGCTCCAGCATTGCGGCCAATGGTCGCGTCCGCCCGCCGGATTCACTTTCGGTGTACGCCCGAATTCGCCCATCGCGAGGACCATCGTATTCGGCAGCAGACCGCGGTCGTGCAGGTCTTCGAGCAGCGAACTGTAAGCCATGTCGAACATGGGGCCGACCAGATCGCGATAGCAACTGATGGGGCTGAACGGCTTCGATCCGTGAATGTCCCAGGTGATCTCGTCGAAGACCGTTTCGAACATGTTGACCGTCACGAAGCGCACGCCTGCCTCGATCAGCCGCCGCGCCAGCAGGCAACTCTGTCCAAACCGGTTCTGCCCGTACTTTTGGCGGACCGGCTCGGGCTCGCGCGCCAGTTCGAACGCCTCGCGCGCCTTCTGCGACGACATCAGCGTGTAGGCCTGATGAAACGTGGCGTCGAAGAGACGCGCGTCCTGCGAAGTTTCGAATTTGCTGACGGTGTGATCAACCATCTCGCGCCAGTTTTTGCGGCGATCCACGCGCAGGGCCGAGAGATAATCCGGCGGCAGCATGTCGGGCACTTTGAAATTCGGGTCGGAGGGGTCGGCGTTCAGCACGAACGGGTCGTAGGTTTTGCCCAGGAATCCGGCGTTCTGGCCGTGCGGCATGTTGCCGCCGGTGTTGCCGATGGGACGCGGCAGCAACACGTGCGGCGGCACGTCGCCGTTGGGGCCTTTCAGCTTCGAGAGCACGCAGCCGATGTGCGGATACTCGACGCCGCCTTGGAACAGGCGGCCGGTCTGCATCATCTGGTGCCCAGTGTCGTGTACGGCCGCGGCCGTATGATAGACGCTGCGGATCAGCGCGTATTTGTCGGCATGCTTCGCCATGCGGGGGAAATTTTCGGAGATTTCGATGCCCGGGACGTTGGTTTTGATGGGCTTGTACGGCCCGCGAATTTCGATGGGCGCGTTGGGCTTCATGTCCCAGGTGTCGAGTTGCGACGGCCCGCCCACCAGGAAGAGCATGATGCAGTTGGTGTCCTTCTTGGCGTCGACGGCGCCCTGGGCCTTGAGTGCGAACAGGTCGTTGAGGCCCAGACCGAGCATCGAAAGCGCGCCGGCGTGCAGAAAATCGCGGCGGCGCAGGCCGTCGCAGAACTCGACCGGTTTATCGGAATCCAGGCGAAGCATCGAGGCTCTCCTTTAAGGGAAGTCTGGTGCCATTCTAGCTCTTTTGCGCGCTTGGTGGGGCGGACCTCCAGGTCTGTGCCGTCACTTCACCTGGGCACGAAGCTGAACAGAGTGCCATCGCCATAGGCAAAGGGATCGGTGTTCCCGCCGTCGAGCGTAGACCCGTACAAAACGCCGTTACCGGCCTCGATCAGCGCCGCACCCGGGTGGCCGGCGGTGGTGCAGTCGAAGCTGTACAGCGTGGTCAGTTCGCCGTCTGGCGTCATCGCGAAGGTCGTGCCGCAGTCATCCACGCCGCCAAAATTGGTTGTCCCGTAGATCTCGCCGTTGCTCGCTTGCGTCAGGCCGCCGAAAGGCCGGGCGCCGTCAGTCTCGTGGAAACTGTGCAACGTGGTCACAGTACCCTCTGGCGTCATTTCGAACACGACGCCGTGCCCGGAGGCTCCGCCAATGGGGGCCATTCCATAGAAGTTTCGGCTGGCGGCTTGAACCAGTGCGGCTTCGGGGCGTCCGCCGTCGTCGTAGCTGAAGCTATGCAGGCTGGTGAATTCTCCCTCGATGGAGATTTTGAAAATTGTGCCCCAGCCGCCCGCCCCGCCCTTCTCGGTTGTTCCGTACAAGTTTCCGTCGACGCCTTCAATGAGGGGGGCGTTAGGATTAGCGCCGTCGGTGGTGTGGAAGCTGTGCAGGGTCGTCACGGCGCCGTCCGGCGTCATCTTGAAGACCATGCCCGGACCGTATGCGCCCCCGACGAGAGTTGTCCCATAAAAATCTCCGTCCCCGGCTTGTATCAAGCCGCCAGTGGGATTCCGATCCAGGCCGCGGAAGGTATATAGCGTCGTTAGCGCGCCGGTCGGCGCGATCTTGAATATTGTTCCGAGGCCTGTGCCCGTGCTGTTTCCGCCAGCCGAGCTTGTCCCATAGAAGTTGCCGTCGGTAGCCAGAAACAACCCGGAGGGATAATGGCCGTCGATTCCGTTGAAACTGTGGAGGGCGGTCAGCGCACCGCTGAGCGTCACTTTAAAAACGGTGCCGAAGCCGTCGAGTGAACCGACGGCCGAAGCGCCGCCGATGCTGGTAGTGCCATACAAGCTACCGTCGGCGCCCTGGACGAGCGGCGCCGACGGGGCGGCACCGTCGGTCCCATTGAAATTCACCAGCACCTTCCCATTCTGTGCGGTAGACGGAACCGCAATTGCCGCGTATAGCAGGGCAATCGAGCGGGAGATTCTACAGAAGCCGTATGCCTTCACCCCATCCTCCCTGACACCGCCTTTCCGGCGGCCTCGACGAATGCGCCTCTTTAATGAAGCTGCGCATCGGCCGGGAATCGCAGTCTCGAATCGACAACGATCCTGTAGGTTATCCTACAACAATTGGGCGCTCGCTGGAATGCGTCGGGATAGACCCAATTTGGCAGGGTCGAAAAACCACCCGCTGCCGAAGAAAACAGAGGTCGTCCGAAAAGCAAATATTCGGCGGAAAACGCTCCCACCGCAGGCCGCTTTTTCATGAAATTTCGCGGGCCGCAGGCCCTCCCAAACAGACCACAAAAAGATGGTCTGCCCCACATCAGCGCAGACGGGTTGCGTGGATGTCTGCAATGTCGAAGCCGGTTACGACGCCTTTTTCGTCGGACTTGAACTCGATGTCGGGCATTCGAGCGGAAACCGTGAATATCTTCGTGCCGGACTCCGGATACCAGTCCGTTTCCTCATCTTCTATCGTGACTGACAGGTGGCCGGCGGCCGATCGGATATTTACTTTGCCGATCCCGGGCGCTGCATAATCGCCGGCTAGCTTTTCCAGCTCCGGAGCGGACAGCTTGATGGCTTCGCGTTCGCGCGGCTTGTCCGGCCAGCCATACGCCGCCGCGATAGAGAGCCCGATCTCGCCCGCCAGGCGGCTGCCGTTGTCCGAATTGGTCATGATGACGAAGCCCTGCCCGTCCATCGTGGCGGACAGTTGCGCTTGAAATCCTTCGTCTGCGCCGCCGTGGCCGAATCGGGACGATCCGTCCACCTGCTCCAGCGAGAATCCCAGCCCATACGGCTTCTTCTGCTCGCGGAGCATCTCTTCGACCGTGGCTTTCGACAGAATCTTGTTCGACCGTCCTTCGCGCGACTTCCGGATTTCGATGGCGAAGCGGGCCAAGTCGGTGGCGGTGGTCCAAAGGCCGGCGGCAGCCATTTCAGGATAGGTGTGATATTTTCCGGGCACCGGATCTCCGTTCGACCGATAGCCCGACGCGGCGATGCCCGCGAGGCGGCTGGGCAACGGCTGTTCATAGGTGCTGTCGCGCATGCCAACTTTACTCAACACCATATCGTGCATGAGGGCCGGGAATGGCTGCCCGGTAACATCGATCATGGTGAGCTGCATGATCGTGTAGCCGCCGCCCGAGTAGCGGAAGAGCGTGCCGGGCAGGATATCGACCCGGATCGGCGGGGTATTGGCCGGCTTCTTGCCGTCCAGAACTTCGACGATGGATGGCACCGGCTCGCCCGCCGCATATCCGGGAAAGCCGTGGACGGTCAGGCCGGCGCTGTGGCTCATGATGCGGCGCAGGGTGACCTTTTGTTCCTTGGTGAAATCGGAATCCGGCAGCTTCCACGACTTCAGGAACGTGTCGACCTCGTCGTCGAGACGCAACTTGCCCATCTCCACCAGTTTCATGGCTGCGACGGCCGCGACGGGCTTGCTGATGGATCCGGCCTGAAACAGCGTTTCGTTGTTTACCGGACGCTTTGTTTCGAGGTCGGCGAAGCCGTATCCGTTGGCCCAGTCGACTTCATAATTTTGAATTACGGCGATGCAGACGCCGCGCACATGCAGCGCCTTCATGCGCTCGTCGAGGGTGGAACGTTGTACTGCGCGGCCTTTGATTACGACGGTCGCCGTTAGGCCCGATTCGACGGCGCGAATCCGATCTTGCACGGAGACAGGCTGGGCGGCGGCCACTGAGATTGTGGCGATGGCGAGGAGAAGGCTGGTCGCGATCATAATGTTCCGCTGGCCGAAGCAGAAGTACCCTGACTATTCACCAACTGCACCGAAACCGATCCTATGTCGCTGGCGCTGCCATCCGTCACAGTGAAGGGCAGCGTCAGAACAAACAGGCCGCCGTACTGGTCCGAAGTGCCGCTTTGGAACCACGTGGTGGCCGCGCTGGCGAGCGATACGGTCAGGGTAGTGGTCTGCAGAGTCTGTCCCGAGGCGGGCGTGAACTGCAGAACGGCTTGTGACACCTCGCGCGTGTTGGAGTACGCAGTGACCAGGACCTGAAAACCCGACGATGTGGCCGTCGCCGTGACCGCACTGATCGCCGGGACGGCGGGGGCGATTTGAATCGTCTGAGTTAACGGGGCCAAAGTCACGTCCCCCGCCTGCCAGTTCACCGTGAGCGTAATAGTCCCCGCCACGGTCCCGGTTTGGATTTCGAAAGGCACGGGTGCCGTGCTGCTGGCTTGGATCGCGATGGGCACGGTGGCCTTGCCGTCCGAGAACAGAATGGTCGGGTCGTCCGCCGGCGAAGCCAGCGATGGATCCGGCTGGAAGGCCAGCGTGATTTGCCCGGAGATCTCTTGTGGATACGGCGCGCTTAGCGTCAGCGCACCGCCTGTCAACTGCTGCATCGAAGTCGCCGCGCTCGGTAGTCCAGTGAAGCTGGCCGAAGGCGATGGTATCACCGTCAACGTGAACTGCTGGCTGGCGGTGTTCGAAGCGCTATCGGTGACGGTTAGCGTGAATTGGAACGTGCCGGCCGCGGTGGGCGAGCCGGTGATCGCGCCGGCCGCGCTTAGCGTGAGTCCGGCGGGCATCGTACCGGACCAGGTGTAAGGCGGCGTGCCTCCGGCGGCGGACAAAGTTTGCGAGTACGCCGCGCCTACGACGGCGGTCGGCAGCGCGGAGGAAGTTGTAATCAACAAGCCGGTAATCACGATGGTGAACTGTTGCGTGGCGGTGGCCGATGCACTATCGGTCACCTGGACCGTGAACGTATAAGATCCCGGCACGGTGGGTGTGCCGCCGATTACCGCGCCACTTAGCGCAATGCCGGGTGGCAGCGAACCCACGCTCACGGTGAAGGTGTATGGCGGCGTTCCGCCGGTGACTGTAAGTGCCTGGCTGTAAGACGCCCCCACCTTCCCACCCGGCAGCGTGGTGGGGGCGATGGTCAGCCCTCCGACGATCAGCGTAAACTGCTGGCTGGCCGCATTCGAAACGCTGTCAGTCACGGTTAACGTGAATTGGAACGTGCCGCCCGCGGTAGGCGTACCGGCAATGACGCCGCCGGTGCTCAGCGCGAGTCCCTTGGGCAACTGCGATCCGGCTGCCAACGACCAGGTATAAGGCGGTGTGCCTCCGGTGGCAGTCAGAGCTTGCGCGTAGCTCGCGTTGAGCGATGCGTTGGGCAGCGTCGCCGGCGTGGTGATGGCAAGCCCCCCGGACACGACGATGCTGTACGGCTTGGTCGCGGTGGCGCCGGTGCTGTCGGCTACCTGGACCGTAAAGGGGAAGGTCCCCGCGACCTCGGCCGTGCCCGTGATGGAACCAGCGGCGGAAAGCGAGATCCCTTTCGGCAGAGCGCCGGCTGCGATCGACCAAGTATAGGGGGGCGTTCCCCCGGTGGCCGTGAGCGATTGCGAATAGGCGCCGCCCAGCGTCACTCCGGGGAGGGTGCTCGGCGTAATGCTCAGCGCCGGGGCCACCGTGATGGACAATTGTTCGGAGGCCTGGTGTCCCAAGCTGTCGGTCACCTGCACGGTGAAGGAAGCAGATCCGGCGGTGGTCGGAGTACCAGCTACGATGCCCTTGGTCTCGACGGACAGGCCTGCTGGCGGCAAGCCTGTTGGGTTGGCCCAGGTATAAGGCGCAGTGCCGCCCGCGGCTTGGAGTGAGTAGGAATATAGGACGCCAACGGTCGCGGCCGGTAAGGTGGGAGGCGTAGCGATAGTCAGGCCCGTTGCGACGACGACGGTGAACTGACGGCTGGCCGTAGCGCCCAGCGAGTCGGTGACCGTTGCCGTAAATGGAAACGTTCCGGAGGCGCTGGGTATGCCGGAGATGACGCCGGACGCGGACAGACTTAGGCCGGGGGGCAAAGAGCTGGCGGTCACTGTCCACGCATATGGACCGACCCCGGCAGAGGCCGCCAGCGTCTGCGAGTAACTCGAATTTACCGATCCGCCGCCGAGCGCGGACGGAGTGGAGATGCCCACTGGCGAAGCTATGGTAACCGACAATGCGGTACTCACTGTGACGTTGTTGCCGTCGGTGGCCTGCACCGTAAAGCTGTAAGAGCCCGCTGTGCTGGGAGTGCCGCTGAGCAGTCCGCTTCCGGCCAGCGTCAACCCTGGGGTCAGTGTAGTGCTGCCAATTACGGACCATGTATAAGGCGATGCGCCGCCGGCCGCCGCCAGTGTCTGCGAATATTTGACGTTCACTTCTCCGGTAGGCAGCGGCGAAGGCGTGGTAATGACGAAGACGATCGTGAGGGCGAAGGTTTGTTTGATGAAGCCACCGGCGCTGTCGGTGACCGTGGCCGTGAAGGCGCCCGTCCCGGTAGCGGCGGGAGTACCCGTGATCGCGCCGGTGGAGCTAAGCGAAAGGGCGGCCAGCGCGCCAGGTAACGGGCCTACTGGCGACCAGGTATAGGGCGGCACGCCGCCGGACGCGGCCAACGTTTGAAAGTAAGCCGTATTCACGGTGGCATTAGGAAGTGTGGCCGAGGTGGCCACGGCGAGTGCGTTGGCGATCGTAATCGTGAATTGCTTCGTGGTGGTGTTCTGCGGAGATGAGCTGTCGCTCAGTTGGATCGTGAATTGGAATTGGCCGGCTTGGGTTGGCTTGCCGGAGATCGCTCCGCTCGCGCCGCTAGGCGGCGTCAAGCCGTTTGGCAACGTACCGGTGGTCACCGACCACGAATAAGGAGGCGTCCCTCCCGCCCCCGCCAGGGTCTGGCTATACGAGTCGCCGATAGCCCCGTTGGCCAGCCCGCTCGTGGTGATCGTCAGTTTCACCGGCAAGGTGAGAGTCGCCAGCGCCGTTGCATTACTGGTATCGGTCACTGCTACGGAGACGCTCGCAGTAACCGTCGTCGGCGGCGGTGTTCCACTAAGCGCGCCAGCCGCACTCAACTGCAACCACGACGGCAAACTCGTACCCGCCGTAACCGACCACGAGTAACCGCCCGCGCCGCCGTCCGCCGTAAGTGTCTGGTTGTAAGGCGTGCCGATAGTCGCCGCGGGAAGCGGCGAAGTCGTAGTGATTGCCAGAGTCACCGGCAGGGTGTATGGGCTTGAAATGGAGTTGTTATTGCTGTCCGTCACCTGGACGTTGAACGTCGAAGTAAGGGCCGATGTGGGCGGAGTGCCCTTCAACACACCGGCCGTATTCATCGTGAGCCAGCTCGGCTGTCCGCTCACCGACCACGTGTAGCCGGTCCCAGAGCCCCCTGTCGCGGTGAATTGCTGCGTATAAGCCACGCCAACGGTGGCCGGTGGCAGAGGTGAAGCGGGAGAGACGACCAGGGCCGGAGTCACCGTCAGCGAGAACGTGCCACTGCTCTTGCCGCCGGCGGAATCCGTCACGGTGACCATGAAACTCAGCGGGCCGGCCGCTAACGGAATTCCCGCGAGCACTCCGGCTGTGCTCATGACGAGCCCGGTGCCGGTCAATCCCGAAGCCGTCCAAACGTAGGGAGTCACACCTGCCGTGGCCGCGAACTGTTGCGAGTATGAGCTGCCCGCGGCCGCGGGGGGCAGCGAACTCGTGGCGATGGCGACGGGCGGCGCAATTGCTCCGCTGAAAGCCTGGGTCGCATTTAGGGCGGTCGGAGCGGAACTGTCGGTGGCGACCACGTTGTATTGGTAAGACTGTGGCAGCCCCGGATTATAGTTGATCGTGGCAGGGTTCCCCGTCGGTGTAATCGCGAGCTGCATCAGGGGCGGCACGTTCGGGCCGCTGATAGACCAGTTGTATGGCGGTGTCCCGCCCGCCGCGAGACACGAGTTCGTATAGGGAATATTCGACTCAAGCGGTCCGGTGGTCAGTGTGCAACTCACGGTGAAATCGGTAGTCGTGCCGCTGTATGACTGACTTCCGGTGAGTTGCGGGACTGAGCTGTCGGCAGCCTGCACGGTGAAATTGTAGGAGCCGGCGGGGTCCGTTAATGTTCCGGTGATGCTTCCGCTGCTGGGACCCTGCGTCAAACCGGGCGGCAATTTTCCCGCGCTGATGCTCCACGTGTAAGGCGCCGTCCCCGGGGTCGGCGTCGTGCACGTTACGGACACGGTCTCCCCCACCACTGAAGGCAGCGTAGCGGGCGTACAGGTAAACGTGAGCCCCTGCGCCCATCCGGCGCCCGCCGCCAACGCGGCCAGCGCGATCGATCTAGCAATCAGGCGTCTCATTAGGGTGCACCAAAGCCCGGGCTGCCCGGGCTGATCACCGCACCGGGACTGGGCGGGGTTGTCGTAGTCGTCGAGCTCGAAGACTTGCCTTTGCCCAACGCGATCGCCGCGCCCGCGGCTGCCGCGCCGCCAACCAGCGCCAGGATGAGGATGGTTTTGGACGAAATACCGCCCTGTGCGGGCTCCGCATTGGTCTGCGAGATGTCGGCCGTCGCCACCTGCCCTTGGAACGACGTGGTCACGCGGATCCGGAATTGTCCGGCGCTGCCGTTCGGCCGCAGCCCATGCCCCACGGCTTGGCCGGTCTCGTCGGTCATCACCGTAAGGGAGGCTTTCCCGTCCGCGAACGTTCCACTGGCGCCGTTGCCGGGCAGCAGGAAGGTCACCGCCACATTTGGGATGGGGTGGCCGTCTTGATCCACCACCCGCACCACTGGTTCCTTGGCGCGGTGCAGACGGATGTTGTTGATGGCCCCGTCGCCTTCGATCACCTCAATCCGGGGCACCGTCGCCGCGGATCGTGCCAGCGCGGCGCACAGCAATACGGCCAGCGATCGGGCCGCCAGAGGCGCCCACCGGAACTTGCGCCCGCTCATCTTGTTCCTCCCATCGGCCATGCCATGCGTCTCGAGAAAATGACCTAAGCTAGGATTGTAACCTTGCGACAGCAACATTACCATGCAACTATGACCGGAACGGCCGCGGCCCAGAAATTCGCAGCGTGGAGCGCTCCGGGGCACCCCTTGCGAATCGAGTATCACACCGTGGTGCTCGAGCAAATCCGGCAGACCGCGGTGGAGGGATACCATCGCGTGCCGCACGGCGGCGTGGAGACCGGCGGCATCCTGTTTGGCACGCATCAGAAGAGCGTCGTGCGCATCAAGGCTTGGCGGGCGATCGACTGCGAGTACGCCAAAGGCCCGTCTTTCCTGCTTTCCGAACAGGATGAAGCCGCTCTGGCGGAAGCGCTCAAGCCGCGGCGCGGCGATGGCGAGAGGGCCCGGCTGGAACCGGTCGGCTGGTATCGCGCCCATACCCGCAGCGAGATCCTGCTTTCGGACGCGGACCTGGCTTTCTTCAACCGCTTTTTCCCGCAGCCTTGGCAGGTCGGCCTGATTGTGCGCCCCGCGAGCTTTGCGGCGAGCCGCGCGGGTTTCTTCTTCCGCGAGGCGGACGGCAGCATTCGCACCCAAAGCAGTTACCGCGAATTGATCCTGACTCCGGTGGCTATCGCGGAACCTGCCACGGCGAAAGTTGCCGTGGCTCAGGCCGTGCCGGCCCCGGCGACACCCCAAGCGCCGCCCGCCGCGACCGTGCCCGAAGCGCCGCGGATCGCCGCGGCAGTGCCTAAACCTGCGCCCGACGCCTCGCCCGCGCCGCCACGGCCCGAACCGCGTCCGGCGCCGCAGTCCCAGCCCTACCCGCCTGTCCCTAGTCTCGCCCCGCCGCGGAGCGCGCGCCAGAAATGGTACGCCGCCGGCCTGACAATGCTGGCCGTCGCCGCCTTGGGATTCTGGCTGCTGAAGCCCTCCCGCCAGGGTTTGGGGCTTTCGGCCACGGATGTGAGCGGCCAGTTGCGGATCGCCTGGGATGGCGCGGCCCGGCCGATCGGCCATGCCAGATACGGATCGATCGAGATCGACGACCATGGCGTCCGGACTCAAGTGAACCTGACTGCGGCGGATTTGCGCTCCGGCAGCATCTTCTATGCGAGACAGTCCGGCGACGTGGCGGTGCGGCTGACGGTGAATGTGCCGGGGAGTCCGTCCGTCGCGGAGGCCACCCGTTTTCTGGGGCCCGGCGAGAGCGGCTTGGCGGCCGCGCCACGTCCGGAGGCGGTGAAGAAGAAGCCGGGACCGCCGCCTCAAAAGGAAGCCGAGCGGGCGCGCGCGGAGCCGCCCGCCCCGGTTACGGCGGCTTCGTCATTGCAGCCTCCGCCTGGATCCACGCAGCTTGCGGCTCCGGCCGCACCCACGCGCCGTGTGATTCCCTTCGAGGCGCCCAAGGAAGCCTCTCGACCGATGTCCACCGATATACCGAGCATTGCGCCGCCTAAGATCGAGAATCCGCCGGCGGTCCCTGCCGGCGGCCTGCCAGCGGTGCTCGGATCGGCGGCTCCGCCGGTCGCGCCCGCCGCGCCACGTCCGGCAGCGGCTTGGGGCAGAATCATCTGGACCGGCAAGCTCGCAAAAAACAGCCGGTTGGTGGTGGAGCGCAATCACGCCTCATCCGGCGCCATCAGCGGAGTCCTGCCCGCGGTGGCGGCGCGGGTCGCCGCATATCCCGGAGACCTGACGGCCAACGGCATTACCCTATTCACGGCGGACCCCAGATACGCGCAGCCGGTTACCGAGAAAGCCGGCGCGGAAAACGGCTGGAATCCGACGACTTATACATGGGACCCCAAGCGTGCGGCGGGGGTGCAAGTGGTGGAGCAACCCGGAGCGCAGAACGGCTACAAGCTGGTGCTGCAAAGCGAAATACCGAAGCTGTCGGTGGTGGTGATCGAGTGGCGCGCGGCGCAAGAATAGGAAGCGGGCAGATGGACAGCCCCAACGATGTTAGCCTCGTTACTGCCGCGGGCGAATCGCGGATAAACTGGTATGGTTGCCAACCGTTCTGCGCGAGGGACCATACCGGCGTATTCTTTTACTCGGCGGACCGAGACGAGCCTTCCCAAGTGCATGTGGATCGCGATGAGGGAAAGGCGAAGTTTTGGCTGGAACCGGTCCGTCTGGAGAGAAGCCGCGGGTTCAGCCGCGTGGAAATCGGACGAATCGAAAGACTGGTCGCGGAATGAGTATTTCGGGGACTGAACTTAGAGAAGCGCTGGCTCAGAGTGTAAATGTAAGCACTGATGCTTTGGTTGTGGACCTGGCGGATGGCAGGACGATTACGGTGCCACTTGCTTGGTTTCCGCGTTTGGCACACGGGACGACCACGGAGCGGGGCAAATGGCGTCTCATCGCGGGCGGCGAGGGGATTCATTGGCCGGATCTGGATGAAGACATCAGCGTGGCGAGTCTCCTGGCGGGCCGCAGATCCGGCGAGACGCAGGAGTCTCTTCGCCGATGGCTCCGGCGCCGGTAATCGACCGGTTGAGGGCTTGCCGGGGCTAACGCTTATTAGGATGGGAGGCCAGTGTCAAGAGGGCGAGCACAGTTTGTTGGAGCGGCCGGACAATTCTACCTGGCGTACGGACTTGCCCTTCGTGAAATCAACGCGAGCTTGACGCTGGGCAACGCTCCAAGCGTGGACGTTCTGGCGTCATCCCACGACGGTAGATATGTGCTTCCGTTTCAGGTAAAGACATCTCGCAACGCGTACCGTCGAAACCGGTACGGCAGGGAAGGTTTCGAGTGGTACGTAAACGCCGACGTAATCGGGAAACACCGCGAGTCGTTTTGGTACGCCTTTGTCGATCTACAGGAGCAGGACAAGACGTGGAAGCCCAGGATCTTCTTCATTCCTTCCCGCTGGGTTGCAGAGTGTGAAGCCTGGCTGGAAGATGTCCCTGTACTTTCTCCCGACCACAGCACAAGATTTAACCCTCGAACGCTGGGATTTGGTACGCGGTTTCCTCAATGGCGAGAAGAGCGCCAACGACTGGGCAAATGATTTGCCCGAAAGCAAGCTGGTGAAGTGGTGACAAACCGCCCGACTCGGCCTCTGCGCCAGTCCCTAACGACGAATCCTGGTGGCATCCACCATCGAGGCGGCGACCGAACCTGAAAGCTCGCCGCGCATCGCTATATAATTGTCACCGGCGCTCCATCGCATGCATCTTCCTCGCATCATCCGCGCGGCGGCTCTCTTGGCATTGCCCGCACTGGCCCAGGCGGTGGATTTCTCCACGGAAGTACATCCCATCCTGGCGGCGCGATGCGCACCCTGCCATAGCGGCGCGAAGCCCGCGGCGGGGTTGTCGTTCGCCACGCGCGCGTCGGCGCTGGCCGCCATCGTGCCCGGCGATAACGGCGCGAGTCTGCTGATCCAAAAAGTAACCGGGCAGCGCGGCGCGATTATGCCGGCTTCCGGCGAGCCGCTGACGGCGGCCCAGATCGCCACTCTGCGCGCGTGGATCGACGCAGGCGCGGATTGGCCGGAAACAGCGCCCCTTCCAACTGGCTGGGTCGCTCCCATCGCTCCGCGCGAAGTCGAATTGCCCACGGGCGGCGAGCCGCATCCAGTCGATCGCTTCATTGCGGCATACTTCGCGCAGCATGCGCTGGCTTTCCCCGCGCCCGCGGCCGATGCCTTATTCGCCCGCCGCGTCTACTTCGATTTGTGGGGCTTGCCGCCTACGCCGGCGCAACTGGAAGCTTTCCTGAACGACCGCGGCCCCGACAAGCGCGCACAATTGATCGCTGCGCTGCTGGCCGATGCGCAGCCCTACGCGGAACATTGGATCAGTTGGTGGAACGACCTGCTGCGCAACGATCCCGGCAGCAATTACGCGGTCGAGCGCAAGTCCATCACCGCCTGGCTGCTCGGCGCGCTGCAGCAAAACCTGCCTTACGACAAAATGATCGCCGCGCTGGTGAACCCTGTGGCGAAGAGCGACCCGGACGGCTTCCTGATCGGCGTCAACTGGCGCGGCGATATCAACGCCAGCCAGACGCCTTACATGCAGGCGGCGCAGAACACCGCGCAGATTTTCCTGGGCATCAATCTGAAGTGCGCCTCCTGCCACGACAGTTTCATCAACCGCTACAAGCTGCGCGAGTCGTATGGCATGGCGGCGCTGTTCGCTCCCGCCAGCCGGCTGGAGTTGGTGCGTTGCGACGTCAAGACCGGCAAGTACACGGGTCCGCAATTGCTCTATCCCGAGCTGGGAACGGTGCCTGAGGATGCGCCACTGGCCGAACGGCACGCCGCCGCCGCGCGATTCTTCACCGACGCGCGGAATGGCCGTGTGGCGCGCACCATCGTCAATCGCTATTGGCAAAAGCTGTTTGGACGCGGCTTGGTGGAACCCGTGGACGAGATGGACGGCGAGCCGTGGAACGCCGACCTGCTCGACTGGCTGGCATCCGATTTCACGGCGCACGGGAGCGATCTGAAATACCTGCTGCGCCTGCTGACGACGTCGAAGGCGTATCAATTGCCGGCGGCCGTGACCGCCGAACAACCCGAAAGACCGTATGTCTTTCGCGGGCCGATGGTGCGGCGGCTCTCCGCCGAGGAATTCGCCGACAGCGTGTCCGCCATCACCGGGGAGTGGGGCCTGCTGGAGAAAAACTCCGAAAAGGACAAGGCGGCTATTCCCGCGCGCGACTGGCAGTTCAAGCCGTCGCAGCTCGCGCTGGCCATGGGCCGGCCCATTCGCGACCAGGTTTTCCCCACGCGCGACAATCGCCCGACCACCTTCCAGGCGCTGGAACTGGCGAACGGCGCGAGTCTGGAGAACATGCTGCGGCGGGGCGCGCTGCGATTGGTGGGCCAATTGCCGGCAGCGCCCGAAAACCTGTTCGATAGCGGCAGGATGAGCAAGGGCGTGGTGAATTTCGATATCGACATCTCCGGCCTGAAGCAGTTGTGGCTGCTGGAGGAGGATGCCGGTTCCTACGATCCCCCGCGCACAGTGGCGGGATGGATCCACGTGGAATTCTTCGGCCCACAAGGTGTGCAGGACCTGGCGGATCTCGCGCCCGGTAAGCTCGCGCGGCAGTCGCTAACCGCCAACAAGGAACCCGCCGGGGAGGCGATCCCCATGCCGTTGGGCAGCCGTCTGGCGATTCCGATCGAGGGCCGCGGCTACGTGCGCATACGCGGCCGGGTGGCGCTCGACGACCGTTCCACGACCGACGACATCGAGGGCGCCGTGCGCTTCTTCATCTTTGGCGCGGAGCCGGATCGCGAGCGGCTGGTGCGCGTCTTGGGGACGCCTCCGGTGCCCGCGCCGCCGCAATTGGCGAGCGTCGAAGACGCGGGCCAGCGGCTTTATTTGCAACTTTTCGCGCGCACGCCGAACTCGCGGGAGGCGCGAATCGTAAAGAACTATTTTGAGCGCGGTAAACTGTCGCCGGCGGCTTTGGAGGATCTTCTATGGAGTTTGTTGCTGCATCCCGAGTTTCAATACTTGTATTAACGAGTTGTTGCGCGGCGGCTTTCGCCCAGAATGGCGGAACCGGCGAGGCGGTGTATCGGGAGCACTGCGCGCAGTGCCACGACAAAGGTGTAGGCCGCGCGCCGCAGCTCCTCGCATTGAGCCTGTCGACGCCCGAACAGGTTCTGGCCGCGCTCACCACAGGCAAGATGGCGGAGCAAGGGAAGGCGCTCACGCCGGCGGAAGCACGTTCCGTGGCCATGTTCGTCACGGGCGGCAAATCCTTCGGTTCCGAAGCGGCGCCCGCGCAAGGCGCATGCGCCGAGTCCGCGCCGCCCTTCGACAAGCCGTTCGCCAGCCCGTATTGGAATGGCTGGGGCGTGGATACCAACAATCGCCGCATGCAACCGGCGGCCATGGCGGGCTTGCGCGCGGATCAGGTGCCGCAATTGAAACTGAAGTGGGCCTTCGCCTTCCCCGGCGCTAGTAAGGCAAACGCCCAGCCGACTGTGGTGGGAGGCCGGATCTTCGCCGGCAGCGATTCGGGCAAAGTCTACTCGCTCAATGCCGCTACCGGCTGCATCTACTGGACGTTTAAAGCCGATCGGGGGGTGCGCAGCGCCATCAGCATCGGGCCGGTGGGGGCGAAGTGGGTGGCCTATTTCGGCGATCAACATGCGCAGGCCTATGCGGTGGACGCGGCCACCGGCACGCTGCTGTGGAAAGTGCACGTGGAAGAGCATCCCGCCGCTATGATTACGGGCGCTCCCGCGCTCTACGATGGCCGGCTGTATGTGCCCACGTCCTCATATGAGGAGGTCACGGGCCCTGGGCCGACGTATGAATGCTGCAAGTTTCGCGGCGCCGTGACCGCGCTCGATGCGGCCACCGGCAAACAAATCTGGAAGAGCTACACCATCGCCGAGGAGCCGCATCCGGTGCGCAAGAACAAGCAGGGCACGCAGCTTTGGGGGCCATCGGGGGCGGGGGTGTGGTCGTCGCCCACCATCGATCCGAAGCTGCACGCTGTGTATGTGGTTACCGGCGACGCCTACTCGGACCCGCCCGCACGCACTAGCGACGCGTTCCTGGCTTTCGATATGGACACCGGGAAGCTGCTTTGGTCGCGCCAGATGACTGCGGGCGATGCGTACCTCGTCGGCTGTCCCGCCGGAGACAATTGCCCCGAAAACACGGGCCCGGACTTCGATTTCGGTTGCTCGCCGAACCTGGTGGATTTGCCGAACGGGAAGCGCGCGCTGGTGGCAGGGCAGAAGTCGGGCATGGTGCATGCGCTCGATCCGGATCAACAGGGTGAAGTGTTGTGGAGCGTACGTGTGGGCAAGGGAGGTCCGCTCGGCGGAGTGCAGTGGGGCAATGCGTCGGATGGCCAGAATGTCTACGCGGCTGTTTCGGACCATTTCGCAACGAAGATTCTCAGCGAGGGAGGCGGGATGTTTGCGCTGAAGCTCGAGACCGGCGAGCGCATGTGGTCCACGCCGGCGCCCGCGTGCGATAAACCCAACTGCAGTCCGGCGCAATCGGCCGCCGTGACGCTGATTCCGGGAGTGGCGTTCTCAGGATCGCTGGACGGCCACTTGCGAGCCTATGCGACCGGCGATGGACGGATCGTCTGGGACGTAGACACGGTCATGGAGTATCAATCGGTGAACGGCGTGAAGGCCAAGGGCGGCTCGCTGGACGGTCCGGGGCCGGTGGTGGTGGGCGGGACGTTGTACGTCAACTCGGGTTATGGGCAGTTCGGCGAGACGCCGGGGAATGTGCTGCTGGCATTTACGGTGGATGGGAAATGACGTTTGCAGACGTCGTCAAGATGGCCGCATCGATCGGGAAGGTAGAGGAAAGCACCTCGTACGGCACGCCGGCGCTGAAAGTGAACGGCAAGCTGATCGTGCGCTTGAAAGAAGACGGCGATTCGCTCGTCGTGGGTACCACCTTCGAAGAGCGCGAAGAGATGATGGCCGCCGACCCGGAGACGTACTATATCACCGACCATTATCTGAGATACCCCGGGGTGCTGGTGCGGCTGTCGCGGGTCGATCCCGATGCGATGCGGGATCTTCTCGGCAGGGCGTGGCGATTGGCGGCGGCGAGCAAGGGGGGCACTAAGCGGAGGGCCGGCCGGCGGTAAGATGGCCGGTAGCGAGCATGAAGATCTACAACTTCAAGGTGGTCCTGGAACGTGATGAGGATTTCGACGGGAATCCGTCGGGCTGGCACGTCTACTGTCCTGCGCTCAAGAAGCTGGGTGGGTCAACCTGGGGCGAGACTCGCGAGGAGGCGCTCAAGAACATCAGCGAAGTCGTGCACATGATCGTGCAGGAATTCATGGAGGAAGGGAAGCCGTTGCTTGGGGGACAAAGCCCGCCAGCCTAAATGTAGAGAGCTTGACACGGTCCACAATGGAGGGAACGCACCGAAGTAAAATAGCCGCGTATGGGCACAAGTCCAGAACCGCTGCTCCGTATTCCCCATCTGTATCACTTTACCGACATGACAAACATGCCAAATATTCGGCGGCTGGGTGGGTTGCTCTCAACGGCTAAACTGAGAGAGATGGGCGAGTCGTTCGATTCTGGAGGCGATGAGGACAGCCTTTCGTTGGACGCGCGCTGCGGGATGGACCAGTTCGTACATCTGTGTTTTACGGTGGACCATCCGATGGCTGGCCGCGTGAAGCAGCGGAAGTCGGGGCCGAACCTGTTTTACCTGAAGATCGACCGGGCGATCTTGTACCAGCCGGGTGTGATGTTTGCGACTGGCGTTGGCTACGCCAACAATGCGAGGACGGTTACGCTGGGGGAAGCGGTCGAGCAAGAACTGATAAACTTCAAGTCGCTTTACACATGGACTGATTGGCGTGACCCTGAAGCTCAGAGAATGAGAAGGGCCGCGGAGCTATGTGAGATCCTCGTGCCTGATTACGTCCCGATGACGTTCATAAGGAACATGCCCAATGGCTGAGCGTCCCATCTTCATTCCGAAACCGGATCGCGCCGAGCTTGTGGATGAGGTGTTTCTTCATCTGAGATGGAGTCCCGGATTTGCGACGATTCAGAAGGAAAGGAACATTAGGGCGCTCCATGAAGCGGCGTGTCTGGCGGGCTACCGAAACATTCTGGAAGTATCTACGAAGTCCGACAGCCAGCGCGGGCAGCATCTGAGCGCGTTCTATCTGAGGATCCAAAATGAGCGCGTTGGGCAAGTTCCCCTCGAAAGTGCTTTCCAAGGTAGCAAGGTTTTCGAGAACGGTGGACCGTTCACTGATCTATATGACAAGGACGCGAGGGAAGCGAAAAAAGACCCAAGGCTGAAGAGATCTGGGCCTCTCGTCGGTTTTGTTTTCGACGGATTCCACTGGCCGCTTGAACCAAAGACAGCGTTCTACGATTGGCTGTATGCCGGATGCGTGTATCCGCACCGCGACTGGGCGACGAAGCTATATGAATACGGCGGCTTCAGCGATATCGAGTTCAATCCGTTCCGCTCGATCAATTGCCAGGCGCGTTCGATTGCGCTGTTTCTCAGTTTGATGAGGCGCGGCCAGTTGGATGAGGCGGTGCAGTCTCCTTCGTCCTTCATTCGTGTGCTGCTAGATTCCGAGTATCGTCCGCGGCTACGGACTGATGACTTTGCTCCGCAAGCTTTATTTGCAGGGCGACGTTAAATGCGATGGCTCAACGCTTTACCCTTCGGCGCCGATCGCCGTGCTTTGGCACGCAATGCTCGCGCGATGCCCCGGCGTCAATGCGGCACCGCATGCACTGAATCCGGTCACCTCCAAGCGCCCGGCACCCCAGCAATAGTAATATGGATGCAGTCATGCATCGCGACGAACAAGCAATCGGACGCGAAATCTTAACCGGCCTTTCCCGCCGCAATTTCCTGCGCGCGTCCGGCACGGCCGCCCTCGCCGCGCTAGCGGGTTCCGAAGCGCGATTGCTGGCCGGCGCCACGAAGATCGCCCCGCGCGCAGACAGCATGATCCTGCTCTGGATGGCGGGCGGCATGGCCCAAACCGAAACATTCGATCCCAAGCAGTACACGGCGTTCGAACCCGGCATGGAGTCGAAGCGTGTGCTGAGCACGTTCCCGGCGATCGACACCGCCGTCGATAACATCAAGCTCTCCGCGGGCCTGGAGCGTATCGCCAAGATCATGGACCGCGGCACGCTCATCCGCTCGCACCGCGTGGGCGACCTGGGATTCATCCTGCATTCGCGGCATCAGTTTCACTGGCACACCGGATATGCGCCTCCGCAATCGGTGGCGGCGCCGCATATGGGCGCGGTGGTCTCGCGCACGCTCGGGCCGCGCAATCCGGAGATTCCCGCGTTCATCGATATCGGCCAGAACCTGGAAATCGGCGGCGAGAGCGACGCGGTGAAAGCCTTTCATACGGCCGGTTTTCTGGGCAGCGAGCATGCGCCCTTCATGATCTCCGATCCGCGCGACGCGGTGGCGCGCGTCCGGCCTTCCGAACACATCGGCCCGGCGCGCTTCGCCAATCGCTATGAGGAGTACAAGAAGCTGGTGGCGGCCAGTCCGGTGGGCCAATATGGCAGCGACTTCCAGCGCGAGAGCCTGCTGCGGTCGCTCGACAATGCCCAGCGGCTGTTGATCTCGCCCTCCGCAAGAGCTTTCGATCTGAGCCTGGAGCCGAAGGCCAGTTACGATGTTTACAATACGGGCCGCTTTGGGCTGGGCTGCCTGCTGGCGCGGCGCTTGGTGGAAGCGGGCGCTCGTTTCATCGAAGTGACTACGGAATACATTCCCTTCCGCTATTGGGACACGCACGAAAACGGACACAAGCGCGCCATCGGCATGAAGGAGACCATCGACGCGCCGGTGGCGCAGTTGATCCTCGACTTGGAATCGCGCGGGTTGCTCGACCGCACGCTCGTGGTGCTGGCCAGCGAATTCGGCCGCGACATGATGACGGAGGGCAAACCCGGCGCGCAGGTGAAGGGGCAAGTCGATCAACCGGACATCATGACCGAGCCGAAGCACTATGGCATGCACCGGCACTTCACGGAAGCCTGCTCGGTGCTGATGTTCGGCGGGGGCACGCCTAAGGGCAAGCTGTACGGGCGCACGGCGGACGAACGGCCTTGCGGCATCGTCGAGAATCCGGTAACCATCGAGGATTTGCACGCCACCATCTACAGCGCGATGGGCATTGCGCCGGATACGGCGTACGACGTGGAAAAACGGCCCTTCTATGTCACCAAGGATGGCAAGGGGAAGGCAGTCGCAGCGTTGCGCGCGTGACGCGGCGGAAAGACTTCCGGGTGTACGATCCCGGCTAGAATTTCCAGCGATTCGACTAGCCGCGGTCCGGGACGATTGAAGTATTGATTGCCGTCGGCCACGAAGACGCGGCTGTCGCGGACTGCCCGCAGCGCATGCCAGCCGTCGCGCCCGGTGAGCCAGTGCATCTCGCTCACCGCGCGTTCCAGGTCGAAGCCGCAGGGCATCACCAGGATGATGTCCGGGTCGGCCGCGGCGAGATCGTCCCACGTGTGCCAGGCCACGTTCTGCGCGCCGGCCATCTCGACCAGTTCCGGCATCCAGTTGGCGGTGGGCATCAGCGGTTCAATCCATTCGATGCAGGCCAGGCGCGGACGCGCGGGCGCGGCATGCGTGGCATCCGCGATGGCTCGCATGCGCTCCTGCAATTGCGCCACGAGTTGCTCGCCGCGGTCTTCGATTTCGAGCGACCGCGCTACGCGGCGGATATCTTCCCACACCTCGGCCAACGAGAAAGGCTGCAGCGACACGACCTGCGGCCTGCTGGCCAGGCGCGCGGCTACCGAGCGCTCCATGTCGCGCAGGCTTACGGCGCAGACTTCGCAATGAATCTGCGTCAGGATGTGGGTAGGCTGCAAGCGCTCCAGCACATCGTCGAACACCTGGTAGACGGAGATGGATTCGGCCATGCTCTGGCGCACCAGGCGGTCGATTTCGCGGCTATCGCCATCCACCGCGAAGCGCGGCGCGGTACATGCGGGCAGCGCGCGCACCTCTTCGGGATAATCGCATTCGTGCGAACGGCCGACCAGCCACGGCAGCGCGCCCAGCGCGTGCACGATCTCAGTGGCGCTGGAGATCATGGAAACGATGCGCGGCATTTAGGCTGCTCCCGGGACTGGCAGGAGGTCCGCGAAGACGAAGCCGTCCGCATCGCGCAACTCGCCGGCGGCGACCGGTATCGGATGTTGGAACATGGGGCCGGCGTAGGCGAACGTGTGGAACTCGCCGTTCTCGCCGCACGGATCGGCTTGCGGCGGCAGATCCGCCAGCAACTCCGGATCGAACTCGCGGCCGGCGAAGCGCGCGTCAAGCTGTTTCTTGTCCACGCAGGTGATGCGGGCGCGCAGTCCGCCGCGCATCATTTCCGCCGCCAACTCGCGCGTGGGAAGCTCCCAAAGCGGGAACAGCGGTTCCAGCCCGCTGCCGGCGAGCTTGCGCTCGCGGTATGCGCGGATATCGCGCAGGAACAAATCGCCAAACGCGATGGCTTGGAATCCATCCGCCACCGCGGCGCGGCAGGCCTCGTCCATGCGGGATTCGTATTCTTCGTTGGAGCAGGGCCAGGGAAGCTCAACGGAGCGCAGCGGGAGACCGGCCGCAGCAGCTTGCGCATGGACCAGCGAGCGGCGCACGGCATGCATGGCGGCGCGATCGGCGGACTGGTTGAAAGTGGTCAGCAGGCCGCCAATCTCGACGCCCATCTGCAAGCCGGGACCGCGCATCAGGTGCAAGGCCCAAGCGCTATCCTTGCCGCTTGACCAGGAAAGAAGCGCGCGTTTCAAGCGGCCAGTGGAACCCGCTCGGCGGTGCGCACCGCGCGGCTGAGCCACGCGTGCAGGCCGAACAGAACGCCGGAGTAAAACAGATCGCCGGCCAGCGTGCGCCCAAAGAATGGAATGGCCTGCGTGAAGCACAGCGCCAGTCCGGCCCAGGTATGCGCATAGAACGTGCCCAGCCAGGTGGCGAAGTTGGAGATGAGGAAGAACTGCGCGCTGCACAACAGGCAAGCCGCGCCGATGCGCAGCGGGCTTTCGGTAGCCTGCAAGCGCCGGCCGATCCATACGTTGATCATGAAGCTGAGATAGACGAACGGCGTCGCGATGGAATAGCCGCCCAAAATCGGGTCGGTCACGGCCATCAGTAATAGCGGCAGCGCGAAGGCCTGCCAGCCGCGCAAGCGTGCGCCGGCGTAGAGGCTCATGCCGCCCACCGGAGCGAAATTCGGCGCATGCGGCAACAGGCGGAGGACCGCTCCCAGCACCGTCAGGCTCAGCGCCAAAGGCCGAACATTGCTCCCAGGATGGTTTTCACTGTTTCCTCGATCCATGTGCACTCCTTATTCAGATAGTGTACCGCCGCTGGGTGGGCCGCCGCTAGCCGCCCGATTGGGTTCCCACAGTGTCTCCGGCGCGCCGGTTTGGTGGCTGGCCCGGCGGCTCCAGACGAAGAAGGCGTCGCTCAGCCGGTTCAGATATTTCACGGCTTCCGCGGGGACGGGTTCCGCGCGCGCCAGCGCCGTGACGATGCGCTCGGCGCGGCGGCAGACCGTGCGGCAAACGTGTAAATCCCCATTCAGCCGCGAGCCGCCGGGCAGCACGAACGATCGTAGCGCGGGCAGGCCCTCGTTGGCGCGATCCATCTCCGCTTCCAACTGGGCGATCTCCGCCACGGTAACGCGCGCCTGCCGCGGATGCACGTCCTCGGGCAGCGTGGCCAGGATGGATCCCAGGTTGAACAGCTCATGCTGCACGCGCAGCAGAATGCCGCCCAACTCGGTGACGGCCGGGTCGTCCGCGGCGGTTTCGCGCGCCAAGCCCACAAACGCGTTCAACTCGTCCACCGTGCCGTAGGCCTCGATGCGCAGGGAATCCTTGGGCACGCGTTGCCCGCCCGCCAGGCTGGTTTCACCGGCGTCGCCCGTGCGCGTGTAGACGCGGTTGATGGCCAGACGGGGCTGGGCGAATTTAGATTCGGAGGGGTCCATGCATGCAGGATACATCGTGCGCGGCACGCGCTGCTATGATGAGATCAATCCGGGCAACGCCATGGACATTGACGACCGCCTCGAAAAACTCGCCGATCGGCATGAAGCGCTGACGCAAGCGGTGGAACTGCTGGCTGCCATGTACCAGCAAAACGAGCAGCGCCTGACCCAGGTTCTGGACGCCATCAACCGCCTGGCGAATATCGCGGAAGCGCACGACGTGCGACTGGACGACCACGAGCGGACTCCGGAAGATCCGTCCGACGCGGCGTAATTCTTCGCACGGAATGGTCGGAACTAGGGGACGTATTGCTCCGCGGTGGCCCAGATGGGCCCTCCGAAACTGTTCTCTCCACCGGCGATCAGAGCGCGCCCGTTCTGCAGCAAGACCGCACCCGCGCCTTCGCGGTACGTCCGCATGCTGTTGGTGTAAGTCCACGCGCCGGTCTTGGGATTATAGATCTCCGCTGAATTCGTGGTGGTGCAGCCGTCGTCGTCGCAGTAGTTCTCGCCGCCGGCCACCAAGACAGTTCCATTCTCAAGCACCGTTGCCGTATGGTTCTGCCGCGATGTGTGCATGGCGCCGGTAACGGTCCACGTGCCCGTGGAGGGCGCGTAGATTTCGGCGATTCCCGGGAAGTTCGAGGCCGGGACTCCACGGACTCCACCTGCTACCAGGACGTCGCGACTGAACAGCAGCGAGGCCGTATGGGAAAAATGTGCGGTATGCATGGTTCCCGTGTAAGTAACCGCATTCGCGGCAGGATCGTAAAGCACGCGCGGCGGGTGACTGATTATCCCACCGTCCGTATTTACCGCGTAACTTCTGCGTCGCAGTGCCGTATAAAGGACATGCACTTGCAGTGGGGAGATCTGCGGTTTGGAATTCGACAGCTTCGCCTGAATCCAACCTTTACTTTGGTGGCGGTTGCCTCGCTGGCTCTGGGAATCGGAGCCAATACCGCCATCTTTCAATTGATTGACGCAATCCGGTTGCGCAGTTTACCGGTAGGCAGCCCCCAGGAACTGGCCTACATCGATTTTGCGGAAGGATCGCACCGCGGCGGCTGGTGGTCGACGCGCAGCGCCAATTTCACATCCAAACTCTGGGACAGCGTGCGCCGCCAGCAGCAGGCTTTCTCCGATGTGCTGGCATGGAGCGCCAAGCCGTTCAACCTCAGCCTTGAAGGCAAAGCACGCTACGCCGAGGGCCTTTTCGTCAGCGGAAACTTCTTCAACCTGCTGCACGTTCCGGCGGCAGTCGGCCGTGCATTTCAGGCGCAGGACGACCAGCCGGGGTGCGGGTCGCCGGGCGCGGTGGTCAGCTATCCTTTCTGGCAGAACGAATTCAATAGCGATCCGGCGATCGCCAACCGGACCGTCCGGCTGGATGGCAGAGTCTTTCCGGTCATCGGGGTGGCCGCACCTGGCTTCTTCGGTGTCGAGATCGGGCAAAGGTTCGATGTGGCCATACCGCTTTGCGCCGATCCTTTTTTCTGGGAGCCGGGCAAGAACCGCATACCCCAGGCGACCGCGTGGTGGCTTTCGTTGATGGGCCGGTTGAAGCCGGGCTGGACGATCGAGCGGGCGAATGCCCAGATGCAGGCGGCCTCACCGGCGATCATGCGCGAGACGCTGCCGCCCGCTTATCGCGCCGATATGGCGAAAGGCTATCTGACTAACAAGATTATCGTCACGGCGGGCGCCACCGGAGTCTCGCATTTGCGCCGCCAATATCAGGATCCGCTCTGGATTCTGCTCGCAACCACCGCATTGGTGCTGCTGATCGCTTGCGCGAACCTGGCGAATCTGCTGCTGGCGCGGGCCAGCGTGCGGGAACGGGAGATCGCGGTTCGCCAGGCGCTTGGCGCGTCGCGCAGCCGGCTGGTCGTGCAGTTGCTCTCCGAAAGCCTGCTGCTGGCGCTTCTAGGGACGGGGTTCGGAGTCGGATTGGCTGCCGTTCTGAGCCGGGCGCTGGTCGGATTTCTGGCAACGCCGGAAAGCCGGATGTTCGTCGGATTGGAGTTCGACTGGCGCGTCCTGGGATTTACGGCAGGCCTGGCGATGATCACCTGCCTGCTATTCGGTTTGGCGCCCGCGCTTCGCGCCACACGGATTGCGCCGGCTGCGGTGATGCGCGCGAGCGGCCGCGGACTTACGGCAGGCCGCGAACGATTCAGCTTGCGGCGCGCGCTGGTGGTCGTTCAGGTGGCCATGTCGCTGGTGCTCCTGGCCGGCGCGCTGCTGTTTGTACGCAGCCTGCAGAAGTTGCTGGTCATCGATCCCGGGTTTCGTCCGGAGGGAATCGTGGCGGTCGGCGTAGACTATCGCGCCGCACATTTTCCGAAGAGCAGAATCCTGGAAATCAGGCGGCAAACGCTCGAAAAACTCGAGGCTCGCACCGGCGCCATGGCGGGCGGTGAGGTGGACATGACGCCGGTCAGCGGTTCGGGATGGGATCAGAACGTGTTGGCCGAGGGTTCGGCTTCGCCGCGGATCGATGCAATGTTCAATCGCGCGGGCGCGGGTTATTTCCGCACCATGGGGACGGCCTTCGTCGCCGGGCGCGACTTCGACTCGCACGACAACTTAACGGCGCCCAAGGTGGCGATCGTGAACGAAGCGTTTGCGAAACAGATTTTCCGTGGGAAGAATCCGGTGGGGTTGTCATTCCGGCGCGAAGAATCGGCCGACAAGCCGGACACGGTGTTTCAGGTGATCGGGTTGGTGCGCAACACCAAGTATTACGAATTGCGAGAAGACTTCCGGCCCATCGCGTTTGTCTCGGAGGAGCAGGAAGACGATCCGTCCCTGGGTGGAACCTTCGTGCTGCGCACGAACGCGCCGCTGGGGGAATTCTATCGCGCGGCCGAACAGGCTGTGGCGGAAATCCACCCGGGACTTGGTATCGAATTCACGGTGCTGACGAAGCAGATTAACGATTCCCTGATGCGCGACCGGCTGATGGCGGCGCTGGCGGGCACGTTCGGTCTGCTGGCGGGAGCGCTCGCAGTTTTGGGCTTGTACGGCGTGATCGCCTACATGGTCGCCCGCAGAAGAAATGAGATCGGCGTGCGCATTGCGCTGGGAGCGAGCCGGGGCCGCGTGATCGGGCTGGTCCTTCGGGAAGCCGTGCTGCTGCTCGCCATCGGGTTGACCTTGGGCACGGCGTTGGCGGCTTGGGCGGGACAAGCGGCAGCCTCGATGGTGTACGGCCTGACGCCGCGGGATCCGGCGACCTTGGGCGGCGCGGTCGTCCTGTTGGCGATGGTGGCACTGTGCGCCAGCTATGGACCCGCCTGGCGCGCGGCCCGGCTACAGCCGATGGACGCTCTGCGGGACGAATAGAAGAACTCGGATACCGCATCCCCCAGCGGCGCGTGCGTGCGCTCTTCCTGCGCCGCCGCTTCCCGGTCTACTTGATTGATCAGCCCGGGCGTGGGCACGCGGCGCGCAGCACGCGGCGAACCGCCATACGCCGGCTGAAGGATCAACTTGGACGAGCGAACGGGAATCTGCTCGACGTCTTCCGCATGACCGTGCAGCGTGGTAACAGCACCCTGGGTCACCGACACTAGCTGGCGTTTCGGATCGACGATCCAAAAGCTATTGCATCCGTTCGACATGCAAATGAACATCTTGTCGTTGATTTCGTCGGCTGTATTACTTGGTGAAAGAACCGCGATCACCAGTTCCGGCGCGCCAATCGGGTAATCGTCGGCGGCCGTCGCGTCGTCGCGGTCCATGGAGACGCAGCCGATATCCGCTACCCAAACTTCATGCTCCGGCGTCGGACGAAAGGCCATCTCCATGTGAATGACATAATGTTCGCGGGCGAACCGCTGCAGCAACCTTTGCAGCCGGTCTTGAATCCGTTGGCGCCCCTTTCTTGGCGGCGGCATGGCGACAAGCTCCCCATGATGTAATGCGTAATGGCCTTCGGGAGGGTCGGGGAGGGCGCAGGAACTCTTCGACGGTCAGAAGGCCGGTCTGTAGTGCGCTCGTGCCCATATTCTACTATTCCTTCGACGTACTCAGATGCCCACGGCCATCGCTTGAGATCTTCTGCGGCGAGTTCAACGATGTAATTTGCGTCGCTGTTTCTCAAGAACCCCGCACTCGCCGGTGCTGCTGACTCATGGCGACGACCGCAACGTGAATTTCCGGCAGGCGGTGGAATTAGTGGAAGCGCTGCGCGGGCGGGTGCATGTGGAGCAGCTGATCTTCCCGGATCCACGATTTCCTGATGTGGGCGCATTGGCTGGAGGCTTATCGGGAGGCGGTGCGGTTTTTCGACACGCAACTGAGGTAGCTGCGGTTAGTGGGGCGGGCAATTCTGCCCGCAGCCGGCTTTCAGCCGGCTCTGGCGGCCTAAAAGCGAACCGCCCGCGTAGCGCGGGGCCATACTGGAGAGGAACTCCGCCCGTGTTCGCAGCCAAAACTTGCATCTTTTCGGTTTCTCGCCAATCGATTGTTATCAATAAATTCCGGGGGAGTTCCTCAGAAGGCGGCTGCGGCCAAGATTGGCCGCCCTCCAGCGCTACGCTGGATTTCCAAACTCCGCCCGCACCAGCGCTAGCGCCTCCTCTTTGCTCCCCACGCGCCCCTCGAGCTGCGCATCCTCCACCGCCGAAAGCATCTTCCCGAACGATGGTCCCGGTTGATAGCCTTGCTCAATCAGGTCGCGTCCGCTCAGCAGCGGTCTGGGCCGTAGCTCCTCTTCGCCCATCTCCGCCAGTCGCGACGATACGAATTTGTAGTTGTCCAGCTTCCCGCTGCCCGACAGACAGTCCAGCCGATGCAGTTCCAGGTGCTCGGCGAAGTTCTCCATGCGCAGGAAGCGCTTCAAAGTGCTCTCGCGCATTCGCCCTGTATCCATGAAGCGCATATGGTTGGCCACCAGCGCTTCTATCTGTTCGGTCTGCTCGCCCGAAAACCGCAGCCGCGTCAGGATGCCGTGCGCCAACTTGACGCCCTCTTCCGCATGCCCGTTGAAGCGGATACGGTCGGCCACCTGGAAAGTCGGCGGCTTGCCGACATCGTGCAGCAGCGCCCCGGCGGCCAGCGTCACCGTGGGATGGCGTAGCTTTTCGAGCAGCAGAAGCGTGTGCGTCCACACGTCGCCTTCCGGATGGAACTCCGGCGGCTGCGCGACACCTTTCATGGCAGCGACTTCGGGCAGGATGTCGGCGAGCAGTCCGGTCTCGTCCAGCAGTTCGAAGCCGCGCCGTGCGCCGCCTTCGGTCAGGATGCGCGCGAGCTCGTCGCGCACGCGTTCGGGTGAGACGTTGACGATCAGGCCGTGCAGCCGCTGGATGGCTGCCATGGTGTCGGGCTCGATCTCGAAGCCCAGGCGGGCCGCGAATCGCACGGCGCGGATCAGCCGCAGGTGGTCTTCCTGGAAACGCGCTTCCGGGTCGCCGATGGCGCGGATCGTGCGGCGGCGCAGGTCTTCGCGGCCTCCGGTGAAGTCCAGCACTTCTTTCGTATCGGGATCGAGCAGCAGCGCGTTGATGGTGAAATCGCGCCGCATCACGTCCTGCCTGGGGTCGCTTTCGAAGCACACCGCGTCGGGACGCCTGCCGTCGCTGTAGCTGGCATCGCTGCGGAAAGTCGCCACTTCCACCTGCGACGTGTTCTCGCGCACCAGCACCACGCCGAAATGCGCGCCCACCTGCTCGGAGCGCTCGAACAGCTCGCTCACGCGGTCCGGACGCGCGTCGGTGGCCACGTCGAAATCCTTGGGCGCGCGGCCCAGCAGCATGTCGCGCACACAGCCGCCCACCAGGTAGGCCTGGTAGCCGGCGGCGCGCAACTGGGCGACGATGGAGCGGGCCAGCGCTTCGGAGGTCATGTCTACGTATCTAATATAAAGGCAACCGCTCCCTGACGCTCGCGGCTCGGTAGCGGCAGCGCATGGCGCCGCCCCACACATGCTAATCTGCACTTGAGCACCTCTCGCATGACCCAACCGCAGCGTCCACGCGCCGTCAACGTCGTCGTCGCCACCACCGTCATGCTGTCGTTCATCTCCTTCTGGAGAGCGGCAGCCATCGTGTTGAGCGATCTGGCATCCTCGGCGTATTACGTGGGCGGCATCGCCGAGCAGGCTATCGGCAAGGCCGCGCCCTGGTTCATCCTGGCGATCATGCTGTTCTCTTATGCCGTCCGCGCCATTTATATCGAGAGCTGCAGCATGTTCGTGCGCGGCGGCGTGTACAAAGTCGTACACGAAGCCATGGGCGGCACCCTGGCCAAGTTCTCGGTCTCCGCGCTGATGTTCGACTACGTGTTGACCGGCCCCATCAGCGGCGTGAGCGCGGGCCTGTACCTGGGCGGGCTCATCAACGAGACCGGAGAGTACTTGAAGATTCCCGGCCTGCACGTGCATCCGCCCTATTTCGCGGCGCTATTCGCGGCGGCGGTCACCATTTATTTCTGGCGCAAAAACGTCATCGGCATCCACGAATCGAGCGAGAAAGCGCTGCGCATCATGCAGATCACCACCGTGATGGTGGTGATCCTGATCGGCTGGTGCCTGGTCACCATCTTCAAGAACGGCTATCAGCCCGTCCCGCTGCCGACGCTGGCCAACATCCATTTCAGCAAAGAGGGCCTTGGCTGGCTGCGGGGAACGGCGGCGCCCTCGATCACCATCATCGCCATCATGGTAGGCCTGGGCCACTCGCTGCTGGCCATGAGCGGCGAAGAAAGCCTGGCGCAAGTGAATCGCGAAATCGCGCACCCCAAGCTAAAGAACCTGGAGCGCGCCGGCTTCGTGATCTTCATTTACAGCATGCTGTTTACTTCGCTGGTTTCCTTCTTCGCGGTGATGATCATTCCGGACGCGGCACGGCAGAAATTCCTGGACAACCTGATCGGCGGGCTCGCCATGTTCCTGGTGGGACCGTTGTCGGTGCGGCTGCTGTTCCATGGTTTCGTCGTGCTGGTGGGAACTTTGATTTTGGCCGGCGCCGTTAACACCGCCATTATCGGCTCCAACGGCGTGCTGAACCGCGTGGCGGAGGATGGCGTGCTGCCGGATTGGTTCCGTCATCCGCACCACAAGTTTGGAACCAGCTCGCGGCTCATCAACCTGATCGTTCTACTGCAACTGATCACCATTGTCATCAGCCGCGGCGATGTCTACATGCTGGGTGAGGCGTACGCGTTCGGCGTGGTGTGGAGCTTCGCCATGAAGGCGCTGTCGGTGCTGGTGCTGCGCTACAAACAGCCGGGCGGCCGCGGCTGGAAGGTGCCGCTGAATTTTCACATCGGCGGCACGGAGATTCCCGTGGGGCTATTCTTGATCACCGTGACGCTGTTTGCGCTGGCCCTGATCAACGTGGTCACCAAGGAGGTGGCCACGATTTCCGGCGTGAGCTTCACCATCGCTTTCTTCATCGTGTTCGAGTTTTCCGAGAAATACAATCGCCTGCACACGGCCGCGCATTCGTGCGAGATGGAGAAGTTCAACCTGAACACGGAAGAAGAGGTGACCGCGGACTCGGCGCACGTGCGCCCCGGCAACGTGATCGTGGCGGTGCGCAACCCGAATCGCCTGGAGCACCTGCAACGCATCCTGGAGAAGACCGACACGCGGCGCATCGACATCGTGGTGCTCTCGGTCCGCCAAGTCACGCAGGCGGCATCGGGCGAGCACCCTTTGGATGCCAGCCAGATATTCTCGGTGGACGAGACGGAGGTCTTCTCCAAGGTGGTGAACTTGGCGGAGAAGGCCGGCAAGCACGTGGAGCTAATGGTGGTCCCGGGAAGCGACCCGTACGCCGCCATTGTGGCGACGGCCGATCGCCTGCAATCCTCGCGCATCGTGATGGGGCTTTCGCCGAAGATGAGTCCCGCCGAGCAGGGCGCCGTGGTCGGGCGCGAATGGGAGAACCTGCCCGAGCCGCGGCCTTCGCTATCGATGGAGATCGTGGTGCCGGGCGAGGAACCCATCTTCTACAACCTGGGGCCGCATCCGCCGCGGCTGTGGCCGGAAGATCTGGACTTGCTGCACCGGCTTTGGCTGGATCTCTCCGCAAAAGGCCCGGGCTCGAAACTGCACCACCGCGATATCGTGGGCGTGGCGCTGCGGCGCATGCAGGAGTCGCTCGAATCGGGACACGGCGACGAGGTGGTGGCGGACGTGATGCGCGAGATTTCGAACGGAAAGAAAAAGCCGGAAATCGGGAGGCGGGAGCCGGAATAAGCAAGCGCAACTCGCGTCGATCGCCACCTAGCCCGGGACCGTCCCTGAGCGGTTTGTGACGAATGTCGTTGCCCGCTCATTAGGCTGTCGCCATGGCCGCGTTTTTGTGGGGCAGGATGGCATCCTGCAGGCCGATTGCCAATCGGCCCCGGTGAGCGAGGATTGGCCGCCCCACATGTGATATAGGTAGCAAGATATGTTCGAAAGAACTGCGCTTGCGATTGCGTTGACGGCTTCCTGCGCCTACGCGGGACAGGCGGCCGGATCTTGCGAGACCAAGGACGACACCGCCTACACCGCCGCCATCCGCAAAGCCACCACCGAAGCTTATTTCTCCACCGAACTGGTCGATCACCTGCCTTGGAGTTCCTGCGTGCCTGCGCCCGACACGTACCTGGGCCACATCATCGGCGCGCCGGACGTGCTCGATCACGTTGAGCAGATCAACGGTTACATGCGGCTGCTGGCCGGCAAGAGCCCCCGCGTGCGCGTGTTTTCCATGGGCATGAGCGAGGAAGGGCGGGAGATGATTCTGGTAGCGGTCGCGGATGAAGCCACCATTCAGAATCTCGATCGCTACAAGCAGATCACTGCGCGCCTGGCGGATCCGCGCGGGCTGAGCGAGGCCGACGCGCAAGCTCTGATCCAGCAAGGCAAGCCCATTTATTGGGCCGATGGCAGCATTCACTCGCCCGAGTCCGGCTCGCCCGAAATGCTGATGGAACTGGCCTACAGGCTGGCCGTGGAAGAGACGCCGCTGATTCAGACTATCCGGAAGAGTTCAATCGTGCTGCTGACGCCAGTCATCGAGACGGACGGCCGCGACCGCTTCGTGGATGTCTATATGTACGGCAAGCATCATCCCGAGGCGATGCCTTACCCGCTGGTGTGGTGGGGCCACTATGTCTCGCACGATAACAATCGCGATGGCATTACGCTGTCACTGGCGCTCTCGAAGAATGTGACTAAGACTTATCTGGATTGGCACGCGACGGCGATGCACGATCTGCATGAGTCGGTTCCGTACCTTTATATCTCGACTGGAACCGGGCCTTACAATGCATGGCTCGATCCGATCGTGACCAGCGAGTGGCAGCGGCTGGCTTATTACGAAGTAGAGGAGCTGACGCGGCGCGGCGTAGTGGGCGTGTGGACCCACGGATTCTACGACGGATGGGCGCCCAACTACCTGATCTGGGCGGCGACCGGACACAATGCAATCGGACGGTTTTACGAGACCTTTGGCAACCGCGGTGCGGACACGCTGGAGCGCACGCTGCAACCCGGCGCGACAAGCCGGGAATGGTTCCGTCCGAACCCGCCGCTGGCCAAGGTCAAGTGGTCGGCGCGCGACAACATTAACCTGCAGCAGAGCGGTCTGCTGCTGGGCTTGTATAATGTCGCGTCCCACGGGCAGGAGTATCTGCAGAACTTCTACCTGAAGAGCAAGCGCGCAGTGGACAAGGCGCGCACGGAAGGCCCGGCGGCCTGGGTTTTGCCGGCGGACGATCCGCGGCCGGGCGATCAGGCGCGGTTGCTGAATGTGCTGCGCGCGCAGGGCATCGAGATTTCGCGCGCGGACAAGGCGTTTTCGGCGGCGGTGTTGAATTCGGAGAGCGCCGTCATCGGCGGCCCCGTCAAATCGGCGGACGAGAAGAAACCGGCGGATGATAAGGACTCCAAACCGAAGGACGCGCCCACCACGACGACAGTCAAGTTTCCGGCGGGCAGCTACGTCATCCGCATGGATCAGCCTTACAGCCGCCTGGCGGACACTCTGCTGGACACGCAGTATTTCAGCACGAAAGATCCGCGTCCGTATGACGACACGGGGTGGACGCTGGGCGCGCTGGCCAACGTGAAGACCGCGCGGGTGACGGACACGTCCGTGCTCGACGTCCCCATGGCCAAGCTCACGGGCGAGGTCAGTGTGGCGGGCGGCATCAATGGCGCCGGTCTTACTACTTACCTGGTCAACAATAATGCGGACAGCGCGCTGGCCACCTTCCGTTTCCGGTTGGCGAGCGTGGCCATGGAAGCCGCCGAAGAACCGTTCGAAGCCGACGGGCGAAAATTCAATCGCGGCAGTTTTGTCATCGCAAGCGGCGACCGTGGCCAGATCGAAGCCGCCGCGCGCGATCTGGGGATCGCCGTATTCGCCACCGACGCCAAATTGAGCGTGGCGCGGCACGCGCTCGATGCTCCGCGGATCGCCCTGCTGCACAATTGGACCAACACGCAAGAGGACGGATGGTTCCGTGTCACGCTCGACCAGCTCAAGATTCCTTACACCTATCTCGCCGATACGAAAGTTCGGGAGACACCGAATTTGCGCGAGCAGTTCGATGTAATCGTGGTGCCGCCATTCGCGGGCGACCTGGCGTCGGCGGTGCAGGGGCTTCCCATGCAGGGCAAAGCGATGCCCTGGAAGAGCACGGCGGAGACGCCCAGCTTCGGCGCGGCGGGCCTGGATTCGAGCGACGACATTCGAGGCGGCTTCGGCTATTCCGGCGTGGCGAGCCTGGAACGCTTCGTGCGGGAGGGCGGGCTGCTGGTGGCGGTCGGCGAATCGGCGGCCTTGCCGGTTGAAGGCGGCATGACCCGCGCGATCTCGCTGCACGAAACGCAGAAGCTGGTGTGTCCCGGCGACGTGCTGCTGGCCGATGTCGAAGACGCCGCGAGCCCCATCGCTTACGGCTACGGGGACAAGCTCTATGTCTACTACAGTCAGTATCCTGTGCTGAATGTCAGCCTCGGTTTCGGCGGCGGCGGAGAGGACAATGCGAGCCGGTCGAGCGGACGCGGATCGGCGACCGACCCCGATGTGATCCAGGGCCGCCCTTACGCCGCCCCCGAGAAGCCGCCGAAACGCACTCCGCGCGAGAAGGAACTGTATGTGCCGGAAGAAGTACGGGCGTACGTAGGCTGGCGGATTCCGCCAGCCAACGAACTGCCGCGCGTGATCCTGCGGTTTGCCAAGGCCGGCGATCTGCTGGTGAGCGGCCTGTTGGATGGCGGATCCGAACTCGCCGAGAAGCCCGCGGTGGTGGACGTTCCGCACGGTCGGGGACACATCGTGCTGTTTTCCAACAATCCGATGTGGCGGAATGAGACGTCGGGGAGTTACTTCCTGCTAATCAACGCAATGATGAATTACAAGCATTTGGATGTGGGGGGGGCGGCCCCGGCTGCCGCGGCGGAGAACAAACCATAACTCCGGAAGTGGAGCAGTATGCCGCGGAAAGCTATAGTGGTGCGCACCTGGATTATGCGCATCCATCGTTGGATGGGTGTGGTCTTCTGCTGGCTGTTTCTGGCGTGGTTCGTCTCCGGTTTCGTGATGATCTATTGCCGCTTCCCGCATGTGGAAGCAGCGGACCGTTTGGCGCACGGAGAGTCTCTCGATGCAGGACGCATTCATATCTCGCCGGCCTTGGCGTTCGCGGCGCTGCATCCGTCAACCGCACCGACGCGGATCCGGCTGAATGTCCTCGATGGCCAGCCTGTCTACCGGTTTGAGTTTGGAAGGCGCTCAAGGATCGTTCTTGGGGATACTGGCGAGCGGCTGGATGCCGTCGCGCAGCCAATGGCGTTGCGCATCGCGGCGGCTTGGGCGGGATTTCCGCCGGGCGCGGCGTCGTTTCAGGGACTGCTGACCGAGGACGACCAGTGGACGGTCGATGCCGCGGTACATCCCTATGGTCCGTTTTGGAAATATGCCTGGCCCAACGGCGAAGAGACTTACGTTTCGCAAAAAACGGGCGAAGTGGTACAGGACACCACCCCGAATTCGCGGCTGGGAGCCTACTGCGGAGCCATTCCGCACTGGCTCTATTTTGCGAAACTGCGCCGCCATGCGGAGCTTTGGAGCCAAACCGTCATATGGCTTTCCGGCGCGGGCGCGGCGACGTCGCTGCTCGGCCTGATCGCGGGAATTTGGATATATTTTCCCTTGAAACGTATTCCGTACACCGGGCCGAAACGATGGCACGTGTTTCTGGGACTAATCTTCGGGGCAGTCGCTTTTACGTGGGTATTCAGCGGATTCTTGTCCATGGACCCGTTTCCCCGGCTAACCGGCCAGGATCGCCCGAATCTCGATGCGGCTCTGCAAGGTATTCGCCTAGACACTGCGCGGTTCGCCGATAAGGATCCCCGCCAGGCCATTGCAGAAGCCGGAACGGAGCTCAGGGTGAAGGAACTGGAGTTCGCGTCATTCGACGGCGATGCCTTGTATTTCGCCGTGGAAACTCCGCGGCACTCGCGTATCGTTCCGATGCACGGCGGTTTGCGGGAAGCGCTCGATACGGCGCGAATCGTGGATGCGGTGAACCGTGCTGTTTCGCCCGCAGCGGTGCTGGAGACACGGGCGGTAAACGGCTACGAGCCCTATTATGTGGACCGAGACAAGCAGTTGCCGCTTCCGGTTGTCTATCTTCGGCTGAATGACGCTGGCCAATCCGCTTACTACATCGACCCCAGGACTGGAAAGGTGGTGCAGAGTTACGGCACTCGTTCACGTTGGGATCGCTGGCTCTATCACGGCCTGCACTCCTTGGATATCCCATGGCTCTACGCCAGACGGCCTGCCTGGGACATCTTGGTAATCGTCTTACTGCTAGGCGGCACAGGTCTTTCCATCACATCTCTACTTATGGCTTGGAAGGTAGTTCGGCGGACGACCAGTGCGCGGCGGCGGAAGCGCAGCGGAAAGCGATCGCATAGAGACCCGATGGAACATGTTCGGTAATCGCACAGTATCCTCCGCTAGTAGTGGGTCAGTTTGGAGGTTTGTAGCGCGCCGCGAGCAGGCCGGTGGCCTCGGCGATGTCGATGTCCCCGATGAGCAACCCCGGCTTGCCGTAGGGCTGGTAGGCGAGCAGCGTTCCGTCGGGCCGTACCGGCTTGCCTTTGCCGGGTAGCGGGAATATAGCATTCAGGAAAGCAGACGATTCCAGCATGCTCCGCGCCCGCTCGAACGACGGCCTGCCCGGCCAGCGCGACCGACTCCGCCGGACTGGCGGGGAAAGGGATGTTGGCGAGCGCGATTCGAAATGTGCTTGCGGGATGCCGACGCTGTACACGGCCACAAAAGCCGACGGAACTTTCCGGAGTATCCATTGCGTAACTCTAATCATAGACGGCCGGCGGTTTTGAACGGAGTGTCACATTGAGAACGAGCAAAGAGATTCCGCGGCTCTGGGCTGCGCTTGCGGCTGCCTTCTGCCTTCCCATCGCGGGTGTCGCACAAATGAGGCCCAATGGCGCCGCCATCGACGCCGAAGTGAGCAAGATCATGACCCGCACGCATGCCAATGGCATGGCGGTTGCGGTCGTCGATCACGGCAAGGTCGGCTACGTACACGCTTACGGCATCCGTAACGCCAAGGGAGATCCGCTGACCACGGACACTGTTATGTACGGCGCGTCGCTCACCAAGACAGTGTTTGCATACACGGTGATGCAACTGGTCGATCGGGGCAAGATCAACCTCGATAGCTCCATCAAGGACGATCTCGACAAGCCGCTGCCGAGCTATGGCCCCGATCCGGTTTTCCCGGACAAGTACGGGCCATACCAAGATCTAGCCGGCGATCCGCGCTGGGAAAAGATCACGCCGCGTATGTGCTTGACGCATTCCACCGGCTTCAGCAATTTCTGGTTCATCGAACCCGACCGGAAGCTGCACCTCCATTTCGAACCCGGCACGCGCTTCAGCTACTCGGGCGAAGGTTTCATCCTGCTGCAATTCGTCATTGAGCACGGCCGCGAGGCGCAGGGGTTGGGACTCGACGTCGGCGAGCTGACCAAGGCCAACTTCGACTCGCTGGGGATGACGCGCACCAACCTGGTGTGGCAAAACGGACTCGATGCCAATGTCGCCGATGGCTGGGACGACCAGGGCCAGCCGCAGGCACACGATAAGCGCAGCAAGGTGCGCGTGGCGGGCTCGATGAATACGACGATTTCCGACCTGTCGAAGTTTGCCGCGGCCCTGGTCGGCGGCGATGGTCTGAGTGCGGCCTCACGCGCCGACATGACGAAACCGCGGCTGCACATCGCCACTGCCCACCTGTTCCCCCTTTTCCTCCCCGACTTGCCGCTAAGCGAGCAGCGCAAAGACTTGTATTCGGGCTTGGGCGTCACCGCCTTCGAGGGCACGCAGGGCCACGGTTTCTATAAAGGCGGCCACGACGGCCAAACCGCCAACACCATGGTCTGCATCGAGGCGAGCCGGCGTTGCGTCGTCATCCTGTCGAACGACGTTCGCTCCGAGGCGGGTTTCGCCGAACTGGTTGGGTTCATCCTCGGCGATACCGGCGTGCCCTATGACTGGGAATATGGCGACCACGCTGGAAAATCGTGAGTTCGGGACCGGACGCCGCCGTCAGTAGTGGGCCCGTCTGCCTTGTGGAGCGGCCAATCTTGGCCGCAGCCGCCTTTTAGGCGGCCAGAGCCGGCAGAAAACCGGCTGCGGGCAGAATTGCCCGCCCCACAAGACCAAACCGACTCACTACCCGGTAATCATATCGATTCGCAGCTATCTAACGTGCATGCGCGGCGGCAACTGGGCGTGCGCCAGATCGAGATTGTCGTGTTGTATGGGTATGCGAAGGCTGACTGAGCTGGGGGGTGAGGGGTAGTTTTGACTGAAGGATAGCTTCCAGCGCGCCTTCCACATACGTGACAGTGCGCGTGGTGTCGGCGTAGGATCGCAGAAGTCGCGCCTGCTTGGCGTCGTCGCAAGTCACCAACGCTTGGCGGACGATCCGGCCTTCCGCGGCGTAGGTCAGCCGGCCCACCGCGTTGGGCTGTTTCAGGTGCGCGTCGGGAGTGTCGTCGGGCGGCACTTCGAATCCGACGTAGCGCGTCGTCACTGTCTCGCGCGAAATCGAGAAACTCAGCAGAGGCACATAGGTATCGAAGAGATGCTGCCCGGAACCCAACCTATATACCGACCACCACTCGGTTTCTTCCAAACCGCGCGCTACGACGAACAGCGCATTGTCGACGGAGTGGCCCTCCGCCCCCTTGACGGTCAGGGTATAAAGCGGCTTTTGCCGTAAATCCTGGCCTAGCGGCCATGCTTCCACCGTGACGGTGGCCTCCATGCCGATGTCGCTCAGGACTTGCTTCGAGCGCGTGGTCTTGCGCAGCAGAAGACGCCCGGTCACTTCATGCGAGACGTCGCTGATTTCGACCGTTTCCGAACCGTCCGCGCCGGTAGTGTAGTCGATCGTCGAAGCGGACTCGGAATGCATCGGCGGCCGCTGCTGGGCGTGGGCGAGGGCGGCGATTATGAAGAGGGCATAACGCACTTGGGCATCTTAGCAGACTGTACGAGCGGAGAGCGCGGCCTCCTGGTCGCGCATCTTCGCGTCCCGTTACGTTTCTCCCAATAGTTACAGTACCTTAACGGTGCTCCCCCGATTGTGCTCTTCCGAACCGATGGTATAAACTACTCGAATACACTTTTAAAAGCGCTTCACGACCAGGAGACCAGAAGAGATGCCGAAAAAAAGCTTTAACCGCCGTGCATTTCTCGAAAAGCTGGGTGCCTGCACGGTTGGAGGAGCGGCGCTTTCCCAGGTACTCGGCCCCCGCGCTCAGGCCCTCGGCGGCGCCCGCCAGGCGCAACCCGATACTGCGTGGACCGCCCCGCCCCGCTTCAAGAACCCGAACATTTTGATCGTCATGGTAGACCAGATGCGCTGGCCGCAATGGCTGAGCGCCAGCCAGATGAGCGTCCTCGAAAAACAGCTCCTGCCGAACATCTTCGGCAAGCTGCGCGACAAGTCCTACGTCTTTCAGCAGTATTACACGGCAGCCACCGTCTGTACCGCGGCTCGCGGGACGCTGCTCACCGGTTTGTATGGCCCGCAGACCGCCGAGTATATCGATGGCGGATCCGGCGCGAATGCGCCGAATCTGCTGCCGGCCTTTCCCACTTGGGGCGGTGCGATCCAAGCTCTCAACCCCGCCTATGCGAGCAATTGCTGGTGGTTCGGCAAATGGCACCTTTCCCCTTGCGATACCCCCGCACCTTTGGCGGCATTCGGTTTCAATACCAGAACCTATCCGGGCGGACCGTCGGCGAATCCCTCGCCCAATGGATTCCCCAACGAGGGCACTAACGGCGGCCAGTTCGGGAACCTGGTCTGGGCCAGCGACGCGGAAATCGCCGGCGACTTTATCGGCTGGCTGGAGGGCCAGTCGCCGTCTTCCGGCCTGCCGGCGTCTCCGTGGTGCGCCACGGTGAGCCTGGTCAACCCGCACGATATCACCAAGGCGCCCGGATGGCTGCAGGCCAGCCCTTTTCCGCCACCCGGCCTCGAGTTGTTAGCCGCCTATTACCCGCCCCCGCCATTTCCGCCGCTCAACGGCGCTCCCGCAATTTACGCGTCTCAGCCGTCGCCCTGGAACTACGAGAACTTGCAGACGGTGAAGAACAAGCCCAGCCTTCAATATTCGCTGCTGCAAAACCAGAACGCCGGCGATTATCCGGTCACCGATTGGGTGTTGTTCCTGAATCAATACTACTGGCTGCAAAACTACGTGGATGCCCAGATCGGCCTGGTCTTGGACGCGCTGCAGAACTCCCCGTACCACAAAAACACGATCGTCGTCTTCCTCGCCGACCACGGCGAATACGGCGGCTCGCACGGCTTGCACGACAAGGGCGACGCGCTATACGACGAGGTCATCCGGGTGCCACTCTATGTGCACTTCCCCGGCCAGACCGCCAGCATCGCCATGAACCAGATGTGCTCCAGCGTGGACTTCTTCGGCCTCGCCTGCGACCTGGCGACCACCGGCGGCGGGCTCTGGCAGACTGGACCGCACGCCTATTCGGACTTGGCCACGCGTCAGTCGATCTGGAAGTTCCTATACCAGAATGCGGCTGAAACCCGAATTGCGCCGACGCTCGGCGTCCCGTATATCCTCCACACCTGCGACGACGACTCCAACACCCCGGGTTTCAGCATGTTCCATATTGTGGGCTTGCGCACCAAGACGAATCCAAACAACGCCGCGCAACCCGGCGCTAAGCTCGGAATCTACTCGGAATGGAGCAATTGCTCGATCATACCGGTTAGCACTCCGGCGCCGGACTACGAATTCTACGACTACAATCCCGCAACCGTCCATAACACAAAGGAACTGGGCAATAATTACTTCAGCAAGAACGAGACGACACAGGCGACCCTCGCGGATTATCTGGACGCGCTGGGAAGTTGGGGCCCGCCCGCAACCGGTCTCATCGCCACGGAACTGAACCGGCCACTGGTCGGCACGGGGACCGACGGCAATCCGCTGAGCGCCGCGCAAGGCACGGCCCAACAGAACTACTTCGACTACATCTACGGAACGGGCAAGTGTCCCGATTGATTGGAGGGCGGGCTTTAGCCGGCGCAGGGCTTAAGCCCCGCTCTTAATCTACCTGCTCATTGGAACCGATTCGCGAGGAAAACCTTATGTCACATCCTTTCCGGCTCTTCGTTCTCGCAAGCGCGGCCGTCGCATGGGGAGCCGGCGCCCCCACCATCTCCAGCGTCGCCATCGATACCGCAAACAGCCAGATGACCATCAACGGCACGAATTTCAACCCCGGCACTGTGGCGCCCACCGTATCCCTGGCCGGCACTAGCTTAAGCCTTGTTGCCACCGGCAATTTGGAGGTGATCGTAAACCTGCCGGGTAGCTTCGGCCCTGGTTCGTACCTCCTTAGCCTGACCAACAGCAACAATCAGACGGCCAACTCTAGCGTGACCTTGGGTGCGATGGGACCACCCGGCCCGCAAGGCCCCGCCGGAGCGGCAGGCCCCGCCGGGGCGCAAGGTCCAGCCGGTCCCGCAGGGCCAGCCGGAGCCGCCGGGCCGCAAGGGCCAGCCGGGCCTGCCGGACCCGCGGGACAGCCCGCGCCCGCATCTTTTCCCGTCAGCCTCCTCCGCTGGTACGCGGTGGACCAGGTAAACGGTTTTGCCGTGGGCAATAACCCCGCCGGTGTGGCTTTCGACGGAGCCAGCATGTGGGTCGCCAACAACGCCGATAATACCGTCACCCGCCTCGCGGCCAACGACGGTGCTATCATGGGGACTTACGCCGTGGGAAAGAGTCCCCGTGGTATCGCCTATGATGGTGCCAACGTCTGGGTGGCCAATTCCGGCGATAACACGGTCACCAAGCTGCAGGCCAGCAGCGGCACTGTGCTGGGCACTTATTCGGTTGGCGTCCAACCGGAGGGCGTGGCCTTCGACGGCGTCAATATATGGGTGGCGAATAATACGACGAATACTGTCACTAAGCTGGTGGCCGCCACCGGAGCCTCGATCGGAACCCTCCCCGTGGGTAATTACCCCCGCGGCCTGGCTTTCGACGGAACCAATGTGTGGGTGACGAACTTTACCGACGGTACCGTGACCGAGCTGCGGGCCACCGATGGCGCGTCGATGGGTACCTTTGCCGTTGGGTTGAGTCCCACCGGCGTGGCCTTTGACGGAGCTAACATATGGGTAGCGAATCAAGGCGTCGGCACTGTTACCGAATTGGGCGCCGGCAATGGCTCGACTGTGGGCACATTCAACGTGGGAAGCCAGCCCTACGGAATCGTGTTCGACGGCAGCTACGTCTGGGTGGCCGGGCCGAACAACATTACCAAGCTGCAATCCAGCGACGGGGCTACCGCGGGAAGTTTTAGCGGTTTTATCGGTGGCCCTTATGGAGTGGCTTTTGACGGGGCTAGCATCTGGGTGACTAATTTCTATACCAATACGGTATCCAAGATATAAGCAGATGCCCACACACTGTTTTTCGATCATAGCCGCGGTGGCTACCGCCGCGCTGCCCGCTTCACTCGGTTGGGCCGCCGGAGGGCCGGTGATCTTGAGCGTACAGGCGAATTACGCCAAGAATCACATCGTGCTGACAGGTCAAAATTTCAGCCCCACGAAAACCACCCCTGTTGTCACGCTCGCCGGTACCACGCTCACGGTGGTTTCCTTCGGCAATACTAAGATCTCGGCGAATCTTCCGGCCACCTTCGCCGCCGCTTCGTACGATCTGTCGGTGACCAACGCCAACAATCGGACCGCTTCGTTGATTGTGACTCTGGGAAGCGTCGGCGTGCCAGGTCCGCAAGGGCCGGCCGGCGCCACTGGATTGGCGGGCCCCGCCGGTCCCCAAGGGCCAACCGGCCACGCCGGCTCGCCAGGCCCGGCAGGGCAGGCTGGAACATCCGGCGCCGCCGGTCCACTGGGTCCCGCCGGCCTGAATCTCGGCGCTATCGCGATGCTGCACTGGTATCCCGCCAATCTGACAACCCAGTTTCCGGTCGGCTTAGGTCCCTGGGGAGCGGCTTATGATGGGGCCAACATGTGGGTGACGAATTACGGCGGCACGACCGTAACCAAGCTGCGGGCCAGCGACGGCGCGCTGCTCGGTACGTATACCGTGGGCACGGAGCCCAGCGGCGTGATCTTCGACGGGGCGAATATCTGGGTGACGAACACCGGCAGCAATACCGTTTCAAAGTTACGTGCCACCGACGGCGCAACGATGGGTACGTTTCCAACCGGGGTCAAACCGAATGCGGTGACCTCCGACGGAGTCAATATCTGGGTGGCGAACTTCACCAGCAACAATCTGACTAAGTTGCAGGCTGGCAAGGGCGCGGTGCTCGCTACGATTCCGGCCGGGGGCACCGGACCCACCGATGTGGTTTGGGACGGGTCTTGCCTCTGGGTGGCGAACTGGCTCAGCAATACCATTACCAAGCTGGCCGGCGACGGGACCGTACTGCTGACTATCCCCGGCGGAACCGTCCCGAACGGGCTTGCATTTGATGGCGCTAATGTCTGGGTGGCGAATTTCTACAGCAATACGGCCACCAAGATTCGGGCCAGCGACGGCGTGGTGCTGGGAAACTACCCCGTGGGCGTCAACCCCAACGGCGTGATCTTTGACGGCGCCAATATCTGGGTGGCAAATCAGAATAGCGATAACGTCACCAAGCTGCGCGCCAGCGACGGCGCGCTGTTAGGCACTTTTCACGCTGGAAACGCTCCGGCTTTCGGAGGCTTTGATGGGGTCCACGTCTGGGTGGTGAACCACGGAAGCAACGATATCTCGAAGCTATGAACCTGAATAGACCATTTCTAGGCAGCGCAGCCCTGTTCGCGGTGCTCTCTATTCCGGCTTATAGAGCCGCTCAGACTCCTGCCGCATTGACTACACTCTACAGCTTTTCGGGCGAAAACGGCGATGGATCCGGCCCCTACTCCGCCGTGCTCTATACCGCGAATGGAACGCTCTATGGCGTCACCGCCTATGGTGGCGTGTGCAATGCCGGCACGGTGTTTGAGTTGACCCCGCCAGTCTCCGGCGGCGGATGGACCGAAATCGTCCTGCATAGCTTCGGCAGTGGCGCCGACGGAGCTTATCCTTACGCGGGCGTGGTGGCCGGCGCGAAGGGCGTCCTCTACGGCACGACTAACTACGGCGGGGCTTCCGGGATGGGTATCGTGTACGAGTTGGCGCCGCCCGCGATACCCGGCGGCGCTTGGACCGAGACCGTCCTGCACAACTTCAACGGCGGCGATGGCGCATATCCGTATGCCAGTCTGGCGCTCGCCGAGAATGGCACGCTGTACGGCACCACGGAGCTGGGTGGGACCTCCGATTATGGCACGGTGTTCGAGTTGACGCCGCCTTCGGGAGGCAGCGGCGCCTGGACCCAAACCGTGCTCTACAACTTTTCCGGCGGCAGCGACGGTTGTTGCCCCTACGACACTCCCGCCATCGGCGCGAATGGCGCGCTCTACGGGACCACCGCCGCCGGCGGTTCTCTGGCAAGGGGCACTGTTTTCAGGCTGACCCTGCGCTCCGGCGGTGTTTGGGCCGAAACCGTACTGCACAGTTTCAATGGTGGCGACGGAGGTTTTCCTTATGGCGGCGTGACCATCGGCACAAACGGAACTCTCTATGGCACTACCGCCGGCAGCGTGAATGCGGGCGCCGGCTCGGCCTTCGAGTTGAGCCCGCCATCCGGGACGAGCAAGAACTGGACCGAGACTGTGCTCTACAAATTCACGGGCGGAACCGATGGCGGAGCGCCGCATGCCGTTCTCACTTTCGGCCCCCATGGAACCCTCTACGGAACGGCTTTTGGCGGCGGCTCCGGCAACAGATTCAACGGGTCCGGTCTGTTGTACCAGTTGACCCCGCCGTCCGGAGCGGGCGCTTGGACCGAAAGCGTACTGGATGTCTTCCAGGGCAGCGACGGATCGTCCCCGAATGCGCCCCTGGTCCCCGGCCCCAGTAGCGTCTTCTACGGCACCACCCTGGGTGGCGGGACCTTTGGCCAAGGGACCGTATTCGCTTTCACGCCGTAATAGCAGGAATCATGAGCGAGATCGCAGTGCGCACAAACCTCTTCCGGACCGTAGCCGCAATCGCCGCCGCCGTGCTGTCCCCAGCACTCGTTTGGGCGGCTGGCGCGCCGGTGATCTTAAGCGTGCAAGCGCACTACGCCAAGAACCATATCGTACTTACCGGTCGAAACTTCAGCCCCACGAAAGCGGCCCCTGTTGTCACCCTTGGCAATACCGTTCTGACGGTGGCGTCCTTCGGCAATACTGAGATCTCGGCCGATCTGCCGGCCGGTTTCACGCCCGGTTCGTACACCCTGTCCGTGACTAACAGCGATAATCGGGCCGGATCCCTGATCGCGACCCTCGGAAGCGTCGGCGCAACGGGGCCGCGAGGAGCGGCCGGCCCCGCCGGACCGGCAGGCGCCACGGGTCCGCAAGGGCCAACCGGCCAGGCAGGCGCGCAAGGTGCGCCGGGGTCGGCTGGCATAGCGGGCCCCACCGGTCCGCCAGGACCCGCCGGCCCGAATCCCGGCGCCATTGCGTTGTTGCGCTGGTATCCCGCCAACCTGACCACCCGTTTTTCAGCGGGAGAGGGCCCTTGGGGCGCCGCGTCCGATGGCGCCAACATGTGGGTGACGAATCATGGAGGCAGTCATTCTGGCGCCACCGTGACTAAATTGCGGGCCAGCGACGGCGCCCTGCTCGGTACGTTTACCGTGGGAATCACGCCCAGCGCCATCACCTTCGACGGCGCTAATATTTGGGTCACCAACACCGGCAGTCAAACCATTACCAAATTGCGGGCCAGCGACGGCGCCGTAGTGGGATCCTTTCGCGGCGGAAAAAAACCAAACGCCATCGCGTTCGATGGAGTTAACATCTGGGTGGCGAACTACGGCAGCAACAACCTGACCAAGTTGCAGGCCGGCAACGGCGCACTGCTCGGGACCATTCCCACCGGAGGGAGCGGTCCCGTCGACCTGGTATGGGACGGGTCTTGCATCTGGGTCGCGAACTGGCTCAGCAATACCGTTACCAAGGTGGCCGCCGACGGTACGTTGCTGCTGACTGTCCCCGGCGGAACCGTGCCGAACGGGCTGGCCTTTGACGGCGCCAACGTCTGGGTGACCAACTTCTACAGCAATACCGCCACTAAGATTCGAGCCAGCGACGGCGCCTTGTTGGGGAACTATCCCGTGGGAGTCAACCCAATGGCGCGATCTTTGACGGAGCCAACATCTGGGTGGCAAATCAGAATAGCGACAACGTCACTAAACTGCGGGCCGGCGACGGCGCCTTGCTGGGCACTTTCCACATTGGAAACGCTCCAGCCTTCGGAGGCTTTGACGGGGTCCACGTCTGGGTCGTAAACCACGGGAGCAACGACATCTCAAAGCTCTAGTAGGGCATTGTGGGGCAGGTTGGCAACCTGCAGGCCGATTGCCAATCGGCCTTGGTGGTTCAGGCGGGCTCGGGCCGCCTGAACCGCAATTTGTAAGCCCCGGCCTTGTAACGCAAATAGCCGCGTGCTAAATTCACCGGCAAGGAGTGGCAGTCCATGAGATCCCCCGATCCGCGGCTGGCGGCCGCTGCTATCGCCTTAGCCGGTGCGGCCACTTTCTTGATGTTACGCCGACTGAGCGCTCTACCTCCCGCCACCCAAACAGCGACCGTAATTCGCGAGATCAAGCACGGCGTCTCTCCTCCCCTGCGAACTCTGACAGACAATTCCACCACCGTCTGGGCGCAGGCTGACGATGACGAGCCGGAAAGCGCCGGCGCGGAACCCGCACCTGCCACGTTCGTCGATCCCGTCTGGCAGCGGACCGCGGGCGCCGCGCTCGTCACCATTCCCGGGCTGAATCGCCTGGGACTGGGAAAGGGCTTCCGTGGGCCCAGCGGATCCCATCCTCCTCTCGGCGTGCCTCCCGATCCGAACTCGGCCGTGGGAGACACCCAGATCGTGGAAATCGTAAATCTGTCGTTGGCCGTGTTCGATAAAGCCAAGGGAACGGTCGCTATGGGCCCGGTCTTCATCGGGAATCTATTCGAGACTTTCGATGCCTCCTGCTCCAATGGGGCCGACATGGCCGACCCGGTCGTGCTTTACGACAAGCAAGCGGCCCGCTGGCTGTGGGACTTCCATACGTTGGGTACGCCATACGTGTTTTGCGTGGCCGTGTCGCAATCGAGCGATGCCACGGGCGCCTATAACCTCTACGCTTTCACTCAGCAAGCGGACGGCATGCTCACCGCGCCGAAACTCGGTACGTGGCCGGACGCTTACTACCTTTCCACCAAGACTACAAATAATTCGATTTACTACGGTCCGTTGGCCTGCGCCATGGACCGCACGCAGATGCTCGCCGGCCAGGCCGCCAACATGCAGTGCATCCAGATCGACGATCCGAATCTCTCCGGAATGCTGCCCAGCGATATGGATGGCCCGGTCCCGCCGCCCGTAGGATCGCCGAATTATTTCATGACGGAAGGCCCCCCGAAATCCAATGCCCTGTATCTCTACCAGTTCCACGTGGACTTCACCAACCCTGCCAACTCGATTCTCAGCGGCCCGGTAAAGATCGACGTTGCGCCCTATAACCCCTCTTTCCAGGTGCCGCAGTTTGGCGCCACTCAGAAGCTGAATACGAATGGCGACGGTTTGCTGCATCGTCTGGTCTATCGCAATTTCGCCGACGCCACTCCTTCTTACCAGGCGCTGCTGGTCACCCACAGCGTGCTCACCGGCGCGTCTCCCTCGAGCGGTGTCGGCATGCGCTGGTATGAGCTGCGCAACCCGGGCCCGGCCACGGTTGTGTATCAGCAAGGCACCTACGCTCCGGACTCGAATTATCGCTGGATGGGCAGCATTGCCATGGACGGCCTGGGCGATATCGCCCTAGGCTACAGTATTTCCACAGCCGGCGCATATCCGGGCGTTCGCTATACGGGCCGCCTCGCCAGCGATCCTTTGGGGACCATGGAGACCGAAGCCACCATCTTCGATGGCAGCGGCAGCCAGTCCGATTCCGACCGTTGGGGCGACTATACCAGCATGAGCGTCGATCCTTCGGACGACTGCACCATCTGGTACACCGGCCAATACCTGGCTGCCGCCGGATCGGCCAACTGGGCTACCCGCCTGTTTTCGTTCTATTTTCCCGCTTGCCATCCCTAGAAAGCCAGTGGGGCGGGCGTCCACGCCCGCCGCGGGTCTCCAGACCCGCCCCTTTTCCAAGTTTACTGTGGGTTTTCCGACCGTGAGCGGGTTCTCTGGAACCCAAGCCCGCTGAGCGAGTAGATTTTCCGAGACCCGTGTTCAGTACAATGGAACAGGAGTTCCGCAACGAAAGGAGCACCTCCTAATTCATGTCCAATTCCCGATCACAATCGCGATCGTCTCTAATGGCATGCTTGGCCCTTTTGGCCATCTCCTCTGCCCGCAGTCCTCTGGCTGCGCAACAAACTACGACCCAATTCATCGACGGCGTGGAAACCGCCATCGCCACTCTGGACGCCAGCCTCCCTACGGTTAAGAACGAGCCCATGATCCTAGGCGGTGGCGACATTTTTGCTTATGGCCTTTCGAGCCAAGCTTGGGATCCGCAACTGCAAATGGATTTTCTGGACGGCCTCAAGGCCGCGGGTGTGCAGCGGCTCGAGTTCAATCCGGCGGTCGATATCATCGCCAATCCAAAAGCCGTCGCCAACCTCGACGCATTGGTACGGCACGCCCGGCAGTTAGGTTTGCTGCTGGCGATCAACCCGGAGTTCATCATCGGCGATTTCAACGTCACCACCTTCTCGGACTTCACGACGATGGCCATGAAGACGTATCCGGAACTCGCCGCGCGCTACCAGCCGGACAATTTCGTGATCGTACACGAACCCACCACCCAGACGGCGCGCATGGGAATTACCGCGACTCCCGCGGAATGGGTCGCCTTTGTCGAGGCCGTCGAACCCCTCATCAAGGCCGCTTCGCCGCATACGCGAGTGGGCGCCGGCGATTGTTCCCACTGCAGTGAAGACGCGTACTTTGCCGCTTTCGTCGTCATTCCCACCTGTACGGCCGCCAATCTGACCTCCGGCTGCATCGACTTCATGACCATGGACCTCTATTCCGACGACCCGGCCGATTTCGTCGAAGACGCGGGATGGGCACAGACGGCTCTCGCCGACGGCAAGCCTGTGTATATGGAGGAGACCTTCGCTCCCCACGACTTGGACACGGCCGAAATACCGTCCGGCGGTGTGCAAAGTAATCCGAACGGCGCGGAAGCTTATTCGGTGGTTGGCACGGTCGATACCGTGTTCGAGGACATGGATCAAGTCTGGCTGGCGGGCATCGCGCAGTTCGATGTGGCTTATGGGATGGAAGCCATGACCACGTTCACCTGCCAATCGTTTCTTCTGTACGTCAGCGCCCCGGTGCCTTTGGACGAATCCTCCAATCCCACCTATCTCAAGCAAGTAGCCGCGGCGATTTCACCCGCTCCACCCGCCGCGGGCGCGCAACTTACCGCCACCGGCACGGCCCACGCGGGGCTGACCCAGAAGTATGGAATCAAAACGGCCACTAGCATCTCCAACGCCAGTTACGCCACACAGACTAGCGTTTTTTGCAATTACACCGCCTGCAACCCTAACAGCACCGTGGCGCCCGATATGATCGTGAGCGCCTTTGGCGCCGATCTGGCCAACCGGACCATCCTGGCATCGGATTTTCCCACCACCCTCGGCGGCACCACGGCTACCTTGGTGGACTCCACCAACGCCAGCTTGGCAGTGCCCCTCTACTCGGTGACCCCGACCCAATTGAACTACCTGGTGCCCAGCAACGCGGCTCCCGGTCCGGGCAACCTGACCATTACCAGCGGTGACGGGACCGTGACCACCGGCGTCGTTCTGGTGGCGCCCGTCTCGCCCGGATTGTATACGTATTTTGCCAACGGCCAGGGTACGGCAGCCGCCCTCGCCGTTTGCGCGGGCACCTGCTCGGAATCGGGCTGGCAGCCTAACCCGCAGGTTAAGGGACAGTTCTATCAGTATACTTTCGTGTCAGGGTGCGCGAAGGAGCCCTGCACGGCGCCCATTGGCTGGGGTCCCAACGATACGTTGGTCATCGAGCTTTATGGCACCGGTGTCCGTCATCTGGCGGCGCTGTCCGATCTCACGGCAACTGTTACGGTGGGCACCGGCAAATCGGCCAGCGAGACGAGCGTGCCGGTTGAGTTTGCCGGGGCGCAAGGAACCGATAAGGGGCTGGATCAGGTAAACGTGCTGCTCCCGCAGAGCCTCAACGGCGCCGGCCAGGTCAGCTTGACGCTGACCGCGCAGTACACCGACGCCGCAACCGGTAACCAGTACTCGATGTCGTCCAATCCGATCGACCTCGACCTGAAGTAGGTGGGGCAGGCGCTTTCGCCTGCCAATCCCTATTTTCAATCTCCCCGCGGATGGCCTTGCACTCTGTTGTACTATGAGGTTTACCGCATGAAGGCATTACTGGAATCCCTCCGCCACGGGGATAGGGATTGGGAGCTTGCCAGCGCCATCGATCCCGGCAGATTGCCGGCGCACATCGCGATCATCATGGACGGCAACGGCCGTTGGGCCGCGCGCCGCCGCCTGCCCCGCGTGGCCGGCCACAAAGCCGGAGTCGGGCCGGTGCGCAGCACCGTGGAAACCTGCGCGCGCCTCGGCATCCGGGTCCTCACCCTATATGCCTTCTCGGTGGAGAACTGGAAGCGCCCCCGCGCCGAGGTCGAAACCCTGTGGCGTCTGCTGCGCTTCTACCTGCGCAAGGAACTGCCGGAATTGCAGAAAAACGATATCCGCCTGCAGGCCATCGGCCGGCTCGACGCGCTGCCCTCCGATGTGCGCCGCGAATTGGATGAGGTGGTGGACGCCACCGCCGCCAATCGCGGCCTGCTCGTCAACCTGGCCATCAATTACGGCAGCCGCACCGAGATAGTGGATGCCGTGAACTCCATTATCGAACTGGCCCGCATGGAAGGCCGACTCGCCTCCCTGCGGGTCGACGAAGAGTCGATCTCCGCGCATTTGTACACCAGTTCCTCTCCCCCTCCCGACCTGCTGATCCGCACCTCCGGCGAGATGCGTCTCAGTAACTTCCTGCTGTGGCAGATCGCCTATGCGGAGCTTTACATGACCGAGACCTTGTGGCCGGACTTCAGCCGCGCCCATCTCCTCGCGGCGGTTCTCGAATACCAGACGCGCGACCGCCGTTACGGCGGCTTGAGCGGCACGCCCCTCAATGGCGCGTCCTCCCCCGATTCCGGCGAATTGATCGCGGCACTTCCGGCCAGATGAAGCGGGTACTCACGGCGCTGGTTCTGTTTCCCGTTATCGCCTGGGTGGTCCTTTGGTCTCCGATCCAGGTGCTCTACGCAGTCACCGCGCTAGTAGCGCTGCTTTGCTATTACGAATACTCCGGCATCGCGGCGGCGTACCGGGCCGGCAAACTTGGCCCCCTCGGCTACGGCGCAGGACTGCTGATTCTGGTGTTGCCCAACGATGGCCAAGTGGCGCTCGCCATCGTGGCCGTGGCCCTCCTCGCGCTGTGTCTGGCTCTGCGCGCCGGCGACCTGCGCGCCGGCATCCTGCGCGCCGCTTTCCTGCTGTTGGGTGTAGTCTACGTATTCGCTTGCTGGCGCTTCGCGCCCCTGCTCGCCCGCCAGAACCGCTATTGGCTCTTCTACGCGCTGGTTCTGAACTGGATCGGCGACATCGGCGCGTATTACGTGGGCCGCTCCTTGGGCCGTCACAAACTGGCGCCCATCGTCAGCCCCGGCAAGTCCTGGGAGGGCGCCGCCGCCTCTCTCGCCGCCTCGCTGATCTTCGGCTTCTTCTTTCTGCGCTGGAAGATTCCGGAGGTTCCCATGGCAGCCGCCCTGGCGCTCACCGCCGCGGCCAATGTAGCCGGCCAGTTCGGCGACCTCTGCGAATCCGCCCTCAAGCGCGGCGCCGGCGTGAAGGACAGCGGCACCCTGCTGCCCGGCCACGGCGGCTGGCTCGACCGCGTCGATAGCTCGCTGTTCACCCTGCCCGTGGTGTATTGGTACGTCGCCTTCCTCGCCCCTATCGCGATATCATGGTAGTGAAGGAATCCGGAGTTCACATTCATGACCGTGACCATCAACCTGCCGGCGAACATCGAAGCCGATCTGGTCGCCCAGGCTCGAACTCGTGGCCTCGAATTGCCCCAATACGTCGAGCTTCTGCTGCGCGAACAGGTTCCTCCGGCGGCGGGACCTGCCCTATCCCCCTCCGAGCGGGTCGCCGCATGGCGCGAATCCACCCGCGGCCTTCCGCACACGCCTCCTCTTTCGGATGACGCCATCAGCCGCGAGAGCATGTACGCCGATCGCGGAACAGCTCTGGCTGACCGCTGAAAGCTAACCGCTGATCGCCGATCGCTATTCGTAACCAAACGCCCCCATGCGAGTATTAACAGTATGCCCGCACTCTGGAAAGACTCCCGTTACGCCGTCCGCACGCTCCTCAAAGCCCCCGCCTACACCGTAGTCGCCATCGCCACGCTGGCCCTCGGAATCGGCGCCAACACCGCCATCTTCAGCGTGGTCAACCAGGTTCTGCTGAATCCCGCCGGCGTCGCCCACCCCGAGCGCATCGTCTCCCTGCGCGTCCGCTACGATAAGCTGGCCCTGCACAACATCGGCGTGTCCATCCCCGACTTCGCCGTCGTGCTCCACAGCATCCGGCAATTCGATTCCGCCGCGCTCATCGATTGGGGCGATTTCGACTACACCGGCTCCGCCGCTCCCGAGCGCCTGCGCGGCATTTCTCCAGGCGGTTCCACGCGCGATACTTCGGTTCGATGTCTCAGGGTGCGGCTGCAGGGATCTACTCGACGCGTTGGACGGTCAGAGGCACGTGTTGATTCGCGTTTGGTCCAAGCGTGATCTCTTGCGCATCGTCGGCGTTGCCGCGCATGAATTCCAGGTTCTGCCCCTGGCCCTCGATCAGGTGGGAAAAGGCGATGACATAGTAATCGCCCGGAGCGACATCCGCCGAGAAAGTGAACCGCCCGTTCTGGTCTGTCGATTGGGTAAGGATTTCGGCGCCAGCCGTTGCGTGCTTCGGCATCAGTGCGACCACCGCGTCGGGAACCGGGAGGCTGTCCTTATCGGCCACTTGGCCGTCAAGGATCGCACCGTCTGCGCCAAGCAAAATGGAAACCGGCCCGGCCCCCCCGCGGACGCCGCCGAATCTGACATCGCGTCCCCCTTGGGTGAACTGTTTGACATAGTAGCCCCGTGGCAACTCGGGGATCCAAAGACTGTAAGAGTCGGAAAAGACATTCGGGAACTCGAACGCCCCAGACGATCCCACCTTGGCCAGGGAGCTTTCGCTCATAATCAGGGACCTGTCGTCTGGGGGCTTAAGCCTGGCCATCAGACCCGTAGGAAGTGCCGCCGCGGAAGAACCCTTTAGGACGCTCACAGTACCGGAAAGGGGCGCGGTCGGAATGGAAGGCAGGGTTCCCAGCGCGACGTTCCTGTCGGCGATCGTAAAGTCGGTTCTCGAGAAGGCTACAACATTGTCGTTTTGAGTCCCTTGAGGCTCCACGCCCATCACCGTGATCCGGTATTGCGCGGACGGCAGGCCGCAGATTTCGAACATTTCACCGGCTTTCACGCGGGTTCGGCTGACGGACGCGCCACCGCTCTCAGGCGTTTCCCTCAATGCGATCACTGAATCGTTTGCGATCACCTTCGCGGTGACACAAAATGTCTCCGCATTGCCGAATCGGATGTCCGTTCCCTCGACTTGCTGGCCGCTCCCAACCTCGATTGGCGAGGCGGCATCGATTGAATTGGCGTTCGGATAAAACACTTTTCGCGCGATACCGAGACGCGCAGTGCTTTTGGCGGCACGGTCAAGCACCGGCGGCATCGCTTTGTGAGGCTCCGCCGCCTTCGGAAGAGCTTCCAGAAAGTACCGCCCCGCGGCGATGCCGGCAATCCGATACTCACCTAGGTCATTCGTATCGGCCACACCCCGATAAGCCAAGCCTCCCTTACCATTCTTAAATACTTTCGCCCATAAGACGACCTGCGCACCTTGCATCGCGTCGCCGCTTGGGTCAAGGACGCGGCCCGACACAACGCCTTCCCTGTGGATCGCAATGTCAATCCGTTCCGGAAGGGCCCCCGGCCGCACGCTGACGGTCCTGAAGGCCGCGGCGCCGTAGCCCGCCTTCTCGGCACCGACCTTGATCGTTCCAGGGAATCCGCCGTTAAAGGAATACTGGCCGCGCTCGTCCGACCGCGCGCTTCGAGCCTGGCCCTGTCCTTGGCACCAGACCTCAGCCCCCGGGACTGGCTGTGTGCCGTCGGTGACCGTACCCTCAACGATCCACTGCTCGCTCGTTCGGGCGACGGTTTGCTGGGCTTGGCACCTGGCAGACGAGATGAACAAGCTCGCCAGAGATAGAATCGTCGCTGCGCGCGGTTCCGTGAAAATGCCGCTCATGGGCTGACCCTCAGTACCACCTGGGCACGCGCCCGCGGCTTCACCTCGATTTCAACCGCTCCGCGATCTTTTCGGAACGACGGGTCTAAGTAGTCGACAGAAACGACTTCGGTCAGCGCCAGGATCTGGTAGCGGCCCGGCGGGACGCATTTGATCGAGAACTGGCCCGCGGCGTCGGAAGACGCGATAAGAACGTCGTCCATCCCGGCTTCACCGCCGCCGTCCACCGGCACTATCTGCACCGTTGCCGCGGGAGTCGGGCTGCCGTCCGGGTCTGCAACGGCTCCAGCGATCTCGCCAGTCTGTCGCCCGATAAAGAGGGTCAACGTCGCATCGCCCTCCACCGCGATGGGCCCGCTCCCGGATCTGCCCTGTCCCAGGCGCGCTCCCGATAAGTAACAGTCCCCCTTAAGTCCCTTTACCTTAACTGTGTACGAGCCTACGGGAACGGCCCCGAAGACAAACCGGCCGCCGGGGGAAAGATCCGCGCGAAGAAACCGGATAGCCGGAAGCGGGTCGACGGGATGTAGCGCGAGTTGACCTGTGCCTAAGCAATCGACCGGTTCCGCGCCGGGCTCAAATTGGACGAAACCTTCCACAACCGCGGTGACGTGTAGCGGAATCTCCAGATCGTCGAGGTCCTCCCCGTCGATACGTACGCGCAGCGCCCCGTTTTCCGGGCGCTGCCCGGGCCGCGGCAGCGGCGCACCCATACCAACTACAGGCCCCCAAGCGACGGTCCGGTAAATCCCGGGCGGCACATCGATGAAATCGAAGCCGCCATCTTCCCCGGCTTGAACGGTTTGAATCTGACTCCGGAGTCCCGTCGTAGACAGCAGAGCAACCGCTGTCTGCCGCGGACGCCAGTCCGAAGGGATGCCGGTGACCCGGCCGTGGATCTTGCCGGTCGCGGCCGGCGGCATTACGAGATCGACGCCGTTTCGCGATTCCCCGGCAGCCATCTCCAGAAATCGCGCCGATTCGGGATCGACCGTACCTGGGAAATAGACCGGCGCGAACGAGTGCTCGCCGTCTGGGAGTAGTGCGAGCGAATACCGTCCCGGCAAGAGACCGTAGATCCGATAGGTCCCCCGATCGTCGGTCTCGAAGGGGCCCGCTGCGACAACGAGACGTGCCACACCATTAACGCTGCGTCGTGCCACAGCGGCAACTCCCACGCCGCGCAGTAATTGTCCGGACGCGTCCAAAACGCTCCCGGTTATCGCCGAGCCTCGGCCCAGCCTCAATATGGTCGGAGGCATTGCGGTGTCGGTAACCGATACCACCCGTGAAGCATCGCCGGGCAAGACCGCCGCGTAGCCGTTCTTCTCGGCCGAAACCGTGTAAACTCCTTTCGGAACATCTCGAAAGCCGAATCTTCCGTCGCCGCCGCTCGACGTTTCCGCGATAATACCCCCGTCCGCTCCTTGCGATAACCGCACGCGAGCGGACGAAATCGCGCCGCCCGATGTTTTGTCCGCGACGATCCCATTGATCTTAGTCGTGGCGGCGCCGAACGCACCTCTCGCCACGCAGCCCAGCATCAGGATCGCCGCAGTTGTCTTTCCTGTATTAGATCGCGAACCCAAGTGATCTCCGCTACTAACTCCACTTTTGGCGGAGGCCGGGCGGCCCTGAGGGCCGCCGCGACATCCGCCAGTTCGGGTGTGGTTCTACGGAGTGATACAGGTGCATACGTTGCCCGCAGTGTTGTCCGAACAGATGCTCGGGGAAAGGCACCCAAGACCCGACTGCTGGCACACGTCGCTCACCGTCTTGCATCCCGTATCTCGGAAAAAGGGCTTAGCCGTCGTAATCATGCTCGCCGCGAGCGATGACAACAGCACAGCGCCGGCTAACAGCCTGACAATTCTCTCTGGCATTTTACACCTCCGTGATAGATTTTAGTCTCTCAACCGCACCTTTAGGAAAAGGCCCCGATATCTAACCAAAAACATCTCGCCTGGCTGTTCATGTCAACGACAGTCTCCGGATCTCCAGAATGGCCTGAGGCGTAAGTCGGCCCCTCCAGACCTTTTCAACTCCGCCGGGACCGACGATGACAGTATATGGAACGCCCTCCAACCTGAGCCGGAGATAAGTGCTGTACGACGGCTCGGCCAAGATCTCTGGGAGCGCGATATTGTTCCTCTCGCAATACTGCCTGGCGTAATTCAATGGATCGCGGCTGACCCATACTACCCGCCACCCGCTACGGCGCTTAAGATCCAGCGTTAATCCCGTCCAGTCTGCAAGGTTAGCGCGGCATATCGGGCACCCCGGAGACATCGTAATGAGCAAAAGTTTTTCGCCAGGCTCTTTGGGCGGCGGGACAAGGCTCACCGCGCCGGTCAAGCTCACGCCGGAAAATTCGCCTAGCCTCATGCCGACTTCTATGGGGCGGGGGGGGGATTGAGCAGGCCGCGCAGGGCACGGTTTTGTCGCAGCAGTATCCAGTCCTGGGCGACCACGCCTAAAAGCAAGATGCCGAAGAAAATGCGCCACCGTGATCGAGCGTCTGGCATTCGCATCACGTTATTATCTCAGGGTAGTATTATAATGGCCTAGGGGAAAGCTTGTCAATACCAAAAATCTACCGAGAATTCTGCCTCGAATTCTGCATTCTAAAATGAGCGGAACCGCCCAAGCGACAGCCCGCCCGCCTGTTCGGTGGACCCGATCAGCGCGTAACCAAACGCCCCCAAGCGAGTATTAACAGTATGCCCGCACTCTGGAAAGACGCCCGCTACGCCGTCCGGACGCTCCTCAAAACCCCCGCCTACACCGTAGTCGCCATCGCCACCCTGGCCCTCGGAATCGGCGCCAACACCGCCATCTTCAGCGTGGTCAACCAAGTTCTGCTGAACCCCGCCGGCGTGGCCCACCCCGAGCGTATCGTCTCCCTCCGCGTGCGCTACGACAAACTGGCCCTGCGCAATATCGGCGTCTCCGCCCCCGACTTCGCCGACGTGCTGCACAGCACCCAGCAATTCGATTCCGCCGCGCTCATCGATCGGGGCGACTTTAACTACACCGGCTCCACCGTTCCCGAACGGCTGCAAGGCGCCAGCGTCACCTGGCGCTGGTTCGAAGTCTTCGGCGCAAAAGCCAAACTCGGCCGGGTCTTCCAACCGGAACAGGACCGGCCCAACGCCAACCGGGAGGTGGTACTCTCCTACGCCGCCTGGAAACGCCTCTTCGGCCAGGATACCGGCGTCATCGGCCGCTCGATCGAGCTGAACCAACTGCCCTACCGCATCGTCGGCGTGATGGGGCCGGAATTCCGCTGGCCCGTGGACGTGGACCTCTGGGCTCCCCTCGGCCTCGCCGACAGCCAATACACCGAAGGCAACCGCTTCAACGAGAGCTATAACGCCATGGCGCGGCTGAAACCCGGGCTGCCTTTCGCCACCGCCAACGCATTTGTGGAGGTGCTCTCCAGCCGGGTGCGCAACAATGGCACGCAAGGCGGAGCCTACGCCAAGGACTCCGCTTGGGGCATGTTTTTGATGCCCTTCACCGATTTCATCGCCGGCGATACCAAAACGCCCATGCTGGTGCTGTTGGGCGCGGTCGGTTTTGTGATGCTCATCGCCTGCTCCAATATCGCCGGCTTGATGCTGGCGCGCGCCTCCGGCCGCACCCGCGAAATCGCCATCCGCGCCGCCTTGGGTGCCGGACGCTGGGAACTCATTCGCCAGTCGCTGGCGGAAAGCTTGGTATTGGCCTTTGGCGGCGCGGTGGCCGGCTTGGGGGTGGCATTCGCCGGCCTGAAAGGATTGTTGGCTTTGGCGCCGCAAGGGCTGCCGATCGCCGTAGGCGTGCGTCTGGACGCGCCCGTGCTGGCCTTCACCGCCCTGGCGGCCGTTGCCGCCGGCATTCTCTTTGGAATCGCGCCGGCCTGGCAGATCTCCCGCCTCGACCGCTACGAACTCTTGAAGGAAGGCGGCCGCGCCAATACCGCGGGCTTGGGGCGTCAGCATCTGCGCGCCGCCCTGGTAGTCGCCGAAGTGGCCCTGGCGTTGGTATTGCTGGTCGGCGCGGGATTGTTTCTGCGCAGCCTGGCCGCGCTCGAAGACGTGAGCCCCGGCTTTCAACCCAACGGCGTGATTACCGCCGGCCTGTCCCTGCCGCAGACGCAATACGCCGGCGCGGCCAAACGCATCGCGTTCTACCGCGCCGTACTCGGCAACTTGGCCGCCATGCCCGGCGTGACTTCGGCCGCGGCGGCCCTGCCCGTGCCGTTCAGCGGCGATGGCGGATCGGCATCGTTCGCCATCGAAGGGCGCCCCTCGCCTCCGGGCGATCCTGGTCCGCACGGAGACGTCGGCTACGTCAGCCCGGATTACTTCGCCGCGTTGAAGATCCCCATTCGCCAGGGCCGCGTCTTCACCGATCTCGACCGCCAGGATACCGAGCCGGTGGTCCTCGTCGATGAAATCCTCGCGCGGCAATACTGGCCCGGTGAAGATCCCATCGGCAAACACCTGCGCCGCGGCCAGCGGGCGCCCTGGGCCACCATCGTTGGCGTAGTGCGTCACGTGAAGAATGCGGATCTCGGCGGCGAAGACGTCAAAGGCAAATATTATTTCCCGCTCTACCAGGACCCGCCGCCCTTCATGCGGTTTGTGGTGCGCACCCCGTCGGACCCGGCGCGCCTGGCGGCCGGCATCCGGGACGCGGTCCGGTCGGTCGATTCCACGCAGCCCGTCTCGCAGGTACGGCTGCTGCCCGACATGGTGTCTAGTTCGCTCGCGCCGCGCCGCTTCGTGGTGACCGTGCTGGGCGTCTTCGCCGGCATGGCGCTGCTGATGGCCGTGATCGGACTATACGGCGTGATCGGCTACGCCGTGACCCAGCGCACCCAGGAGTTGGGAGTGCGCATGGCGCTGGGCGCGCAACCCGGCGAGATCCTGCGGCTGGTGCTGGGCCAGGGCATGCGGCTGGCCGGCGCCGGCGCGGCTATCGGACTCGTCGTTTCGCTGCTCGCCAGCAGCCTGCTGCGCAATGAGCTGTTCCATGTAAGTACCTTCGACCCGCTGACATTTGCCTTGATGGCCGCCGTGCTGATCGGCGCCGCGCTGCTCGCCAGCTATATTCCGGCGCGGCGGGCCACGCGCGTTGATCCCATGGTGGCGCTCCGATACGAGTAGGTGGGCAGGCGTCCACGCCTGCGGCGGGTCTCCAGACCCGCGCAGTCTGCGCTTTATATCCTGGCGTCACCGAGCCATCGAAGAAGGCCGGCGAAGACCAAATCGAACTGATCCTGCTTTAGCGTTTCCAACTTTCGAATCGCCCTCACGTTCGGATATGTGACCACGTTCTGGACCAGGAACGCGCCCGCCTTCAAGAACGGGACATTCGGGGCAATCTTCGTATTGGGAACCGCGAAGGCTCGTCGTATGCGGGACGATGGTGATCAAGGCGCGGTCTGCGTCGCAGAGCCCACACTGACCACAAGCGCGGGGCGAACTTTCTCCGCCATGCCGAGGTCGAACAGCCACACTTCACCGCGACTCGGCGTCATTTTCATCGGCTTCAAGGCCGCCAAAGAGCTGATCGGCAGCCAAGGCCGTTTCCTCATCGTCCAACGGGCCGGAATCGAACGTCGCCGCCCGGCGCAGGACCTCCACCGTGAAAAGCCGCTTTTCCCCTTCCGGCAGAGCTTCAAAGGCTTCCCAACAACTGGGCCGTCTGTTTGCTCATATCTCTAGGCTACTCGCTTTGCCACGGGCGGACAAGCGATGCGTCGAGTCCCTGAACAAGCAACACGGAGCGGGCGGCGGGCCAGAAGCGCTTATCGCTTCGCATCCCTTATGGACGGGGACCGCACGGAAGCGATGTGCCAGAAGGCAACATCTGGGCGGAGTGGGCGCACGTCCGGTTTGGCGACTTTTCGTCCACCCGACTACCCTGGGTCGGGCCCGCGAGCCCCACTCCGACGCTTGCTGCCACCAGTTCGCTCCGCGGCGGCTCGCAAGAGATCGTAACGGCGGCCACTCGCGTAATGGTGGCCGCTATAGCTAAAACGGCTCCTTTTCATCCTTCCTGCGCTTCGCGCGAATCATATTGCCTAGAGTCATGCGTTGTTGCCCCGGGTTCAGCGACGTATACGGCATGTAGTCGATGCCATGGGACTGCGCGATCTCGTACAGCCTGGGCAGATCGAGTGTGCCATCTGCAGCCCGCACCTTAGGATCGAACCACTGGTTGAATGCGCCCTGGCGAGTATTCCGCCGCCAGTTCTCGCGCTGCTCGCGCGTGATTTTCATCTTCTTCTCAACCCTACCTGCCTCGTGCTCGCGGTAATAACAAGCTCCTGTCGAAAACACCACGTTGCCAAATATGCGGACGTCACGACGGATAAGGAGGTACCCGTGCAGTGCCATGACCTGTCTCACCATGTGTCCAATCATCTGCTTGTACGTATCCTGCAGAATCTCAGAGCTGAACTCCTCCAGGAGATCCGACGCGAGTGGTTCGACGGCCGGGCGGTTGAGGAAGGAGGCTGCCTCCATTTTGCCGAGGGTCCTTTCACGGTTCAGAAAGTTCCAAATGTCGGCGCCGGGCGCGCGCTCAAATGAGCTGGCAAAGGGTCCGGGGCTGTATGTTGGAACGCAGTTCGTTGTCATAACAATTCAATTATATCCAAGCGCAATACGACTGTCAATGACTATGAGCTATCAATTATTGATAGCTGTACAAAAGGCTGCTCCTGCCGGTAAACCCGCCCGCACGGACTTCCTGAGATCCGGTAACGAACCCTCCCGAATTCCTCGCCTCCTGTTTTCAGTACCTTGCCGGGAATGCCTACAGCTTTACCAAGCGCGCCCGTGTACCATGAAAACGAGAGGAACGGGGCTTTATCCCAAGCCAGCGCGCAAACCACATGAAAGATTCGGCCAATCCCGCAACGCGACACGACCGACGCGCCAGCCGGCCACCCATCTCCGGCGTGCCGCCGCAAATTGGCTTCGTCATTTTTTCAAATATAAGCAAACAAACAGCTTATTGGCTTTGTTCCGACAGAAAATAATATATGCCGCCTAAAAGACACCCCCAGGCGCCTCTTCTCCTTCTCCTTCTTCTTCTTTCTTTGCGCTCTTGGTGGTTCCCTTTGCGTCCTTGCGTGAAAGTTCTTGCCATCCAACCCCGGGCCCCCCCCCCCCCCCCGCAAAAACTAGACACATTAGTAAAGATTAAGGCAAACAAAATAA
>Ga0302326_10001301_pt1 | contig 64114 bp, 49 predicted proteins | sample Palsa_T0_3_FD_202264 | JGI IMG/M metagenome (GOLD analysis project Ga0302326, IMG submission 202264) | Peat permafrost microbial communities from Stordalen Mire near Abisko, Sweden - Palsa_T0_3 | ecosystem: Environmental > Terrestrial > Soil > Palsa > Peat permafrost | place: Sweden: Abisko...
AGACCCAGCGCGTGCGGCTTGCCATCGCACTCGTCAGCAATCCGCAGCTGCTCGTGCTCGACGAGCCAACCGTCGCGCTGGATGTCGAGGGGCGCCAGACGTTCTGGAGCACCATGCGCGCCTTTGCTGCGCGCGGCAAGACCGTACTGTTCGCCACGCACTATCTCGAGGAGGCCGACGCCTACGCCGATCGGGCCGTGCTGATGGCGCACGGGATGATCGTTGCCGACGGGCCCACCAACGAGATCAGGGCGACGGTTGGTACACGCACGATTCGCGCGACGCTGCCAGACGTGGATGTCGAGGCGCTTGCTGCGCTTCCCGGCGTCAGCAGCGCAGAGCGGCGGGGTGAGGCCATGATCATGCACTGCGCCGACTCTGACGTGGCGATCAAGGCGCTTTTGGGTGCCCATCCCGATGCCCGCGACATCGAGATCGCAGCCGCCGGTCTCGAGCAGGCCTTCCTGGCGTTGACCGGTGACGGTGACGGTCTCGGCGAGCCGGCCGGAGGCGCAGGCGAGGCCAGCAGGGCAAAGGAGAGCTGATGCCACTCCTGTATGTGCGCTATGAGCTGCTGCGCACACTGCGTAACCGGCGCTTCTTCCTGCTCTCGCTCGTGATTCCGCTGGTCCTGTACTTCGCGGTCGCCAGCCCCAACCGCCACGTGCGCAACGTCGACCACAGCGGCATCCCGTTCCCCCTCTACTACATGGTCGCAATGGCCACGTTCGGGACGATGAGCGCGATGCTCTCCTGCGGCGGGCGCATCGCCGCCGAGCGCGCCGTCGGCTGGAATCGCCAGCTGCGCATCACGCCGCTCTCGCCACGTGCCTACTTTCGCGTCAAGGTGCTCACCGGCTACATGATGGCAATCATCAGCTTGCTGGCTCTGTATGTCTCCGGGCTATCGCTGGGCGTCAGCCTTGGCGCCGCTGAGTGGGTGAAGATGACCGCTCTGATCCTCGTCGGCCTGGTGCCGTTCGCTGCGCTCGGGATCATGCTCGGGCACATGCTCACCCCCGACTCGATCGGTCCCGCCATGGGCGGGGGGATCTCGCTGCTGGCATTGCTCGGCGGCGTCTATTTCCCGCTCGGTAACCACGGCTTTCTCCACGGTCTCGCCCAGTACATCCCTTCCTACTGGCTGGTTCAGGCGAGCCACGTAGCACTGGGCGGCCACCCCTGGAGCACCACGGGCTGGATTGTGATGGCTGCCTGGACGGTCGTGCTCAGCGGGCTGGCTGCGCGCGCATACCGGCGGGACACGGGACGTGTATGACTCTTCCGCCACAGCGCTGGCGGTAAGGTACGGCCAATGACTCGAACCACCAGAGCATCTCTTACGATCAAGATCGCAGTGGGCGTGGCGTGTCTGGCCTGTGCCTACCTGATTCCTGGCGCCGGCGCGGCGAGCGCCGCGAAGAGCTCCACGGCGCACTTCACCCAGGAGAGCATCCAGGCCTACGAACAGCAGCTTGCCCGTGGGCAAATCAAGTTGGCGACGTTCAGCGTGCCCAAGCACACGATGCGCCTGACGCTGACAGATGGGCGTCATGTGCATGTGATCTACGCGCATGGCGAAGAGCAGAAACTGCACGCGGCGCTCGCGGCCAAGGGCGTCTCATTGCCGGCGGTGCCCAAGCATCACACCGTGCACAAACTTCGCTACATCGCTGTGGGCGTCCTGGTCGTGGTGCTGATCCTGGCTGGTGTGGCTTTCATGGTGATTCGTCGGCGCAGACGCGCGGAGGAGTTCTAGTCGCCCGAGGCGTTGTCCACGGACGCGGGCACCACGTCTGAACTAAGAACGAGACTCAGTCTTATGATAGGTTTGCCGGCGGATGAAACGGCGAACCCCGCCAGTGGCGCCTCAGCGCATCGCCGCCACCGCAATGCTCGCGACGCTCGCCGCGCTGATGGCTGGCTGCGCTGGCACGCGGAGCGTCACCGCAGACGGCAGGATCATCGCTGTGGGGGCGGAGAATCAGTACGCCAACGTGATTGCGCAGGTGGGTGGCTCCTACGTGCACGTGGCTGCGGTCGAGAGCAACCCCAACACCGATCCGCATAGCTTCGAGGCTAGTCCCAGCATCGCCGAGACGGTCGCCTCAGCAGGGCTTGTGGTGCAGAACGGGCTCGGTTACGACGCCTTCATGGAACGAATCGAGGCCGCCTCACCGAGCGCCAAGCGTCGGGTGATCGACGTGCAAAAGCTACTGCGGCTGCCCAACTCCACCGCCAACCCGCACCTCTGGTATGAGCCGCGGACGATGCCCGCGGTGGCCGAGGCCATTGCAGCCGCCCTGTCCGCGCTGCAGCCGTCGCACGCCGCCTATTTCAAGGCCAAGGCGGTCGCCTTCGAACGCTCGCTGACACCCTGGTATCAGGCGCTCAAGCGGTTCGCCGCCGAATATCCGCACACGCCGCTCGCCACCACCGAGCCGGTTGGCGACTACATGCTCGAAGCGGCCGGCACCGTCAACCTGACGCCGTTTGGGCTGCAGGCGGACATCATGAACGGCGTCGATCCAGCGCCGCAGGACGTCACCCTGCAGAACAACCTGTTCACAGACCACCGCGCGAAGGTGTTCGTCTACAACCAGCAGGTGACCGACTCGCTTACGCAGTCATTCCTGCAAGCCGCCAAAAGCAGCGGCATACCGGTTGTGGGCGTCTACGAGACGATGCCCGCGCCTGGGTATGACTACCAGTCGTGGATGCTCGCCGAGGTGCGCGCGCTGCATCGGGCACTCGCCGAAGGACGCTCCACGGAGAAGCTGTGACGGATCGCGGCGAACGGGCAGCTGGTGCCAAGGAGATCCTGTCGGTGCAGGGGATCACCGTAGTACTGTCCGGGCGCGAGATTCTGCGCGATGTCAGCTTCGCCATCCGCCCTGGTGAGTTCACAGGGCTAATCGGCTCAAACGGCGCTGGCAAGACGACGCTGTTCCGGGTGATCCTCGGGCTGCAAGCGCCCAGCGCCGGGCAGGTGCTGCTTGCCGGTCGTGCACGCTCCTCGCGCAACCCGCTGATCGGCTACGTACCCCAGAAGTTCGTGCTCGACCCTGACATGCCGTTGCGGGCCCGCGACCTCGTTGGCCTCGGCCTTGACGCGCATCGGTTCGGCATCCCGCTGCCATCGCGCGCCCGCAGGGCGCTCATCAACGAGAACCTTGCCGCAGTCGGCGCCGAGCGCTTCGCTGACGCCCGCGTCGGGGAGCTCTCAGGCGGTGAGCAGCAGCGCGTGCTGATCGCCCACGCGCTGGTCGCTCGCCCCAAGCTGCTGCTGCTCGACGAGCCGCTCGCCAACCTCGACCTGCGCGCCGCGCAGGAGGTCGTCGCGCTGCTCGCGCGGCTGGCCAAGGAGCTCAAGATCGCGGTGCTGATCAGTGCGCACGAGATGAATCCACTGCTGCCAGTCATGGATCGCATCGTCTACATCGCCGCTGGGCGCGCCGCCAGTGGCACCACCGCCGAGGTCGTGCGCGCCGATGTGCTCAGCGAGCTCTATGGCAGCCACGTCGACGTGCTCAACGTGCATGGCCGCGTGCTGGTCGTTGCAGGCGCGGGCGATGACTCCGACCGATCGGAGGTCGGCCAGCATGGGCACGATGTCGTGGTGCCCGGTTTGGAGATCGTCTCGTGAGCGGCTCCTCGCTGCACGGTCTGTCAGGGGCTGTGTTCGCGCTGCTGGCGCCGGTGATTGAACCGGGGTTCTTCAGCAGCGAAGTTGTGCACGTGGCGATTGTGGTGGGCGCTGTGGTGGCGATCGTGTCGGGCACCGTGGGCGTGTTCACGGTCATCCGCGGTCAGTCTTTTGCCGGCGAGGCGCTCGGAGACATCGGCACCACCGGAGGATCCGGTGCGTTCCTCGTGGGCGTTGGGCCGCTGTTGGGTTTCCTCGTCATTGGCGTGGTAGCTGCGGGCGCAATGGAGATGATCGGTATCCAGCGCGCGCGGGGGCGCGATCTCGCGACTGGCATGGTGCTTGGAGCGGGCCTCGGTCTGGCCGCGCTGCTGCTGTACCTGGACAGCACCGTCCACAACACCACCGGAGCGACCTTCACGATCCTGTTCGGCTCCGTGTTCACTGTCGCCAGCAGCACTATCCCGCTGATCGTGCTGCTGAGTGTGGTCGTGTTGGCGATCGTCTTCGCGCTCTATCGGCCGCTGCTGCTCAGCTCTATCAGCGCTGAGATGGCCGCCGCTCGCGGCATCCACGTGCGCGCGCTCGGTGGCGCCTACCTGCTCGCGCTCGCGCTCGCGGTTGCGCTGGCGTCGATGACGATCGGCACGATTCTCTCGACCGCGCTGCTCGTCGGACCCGCCGCCAGCGCGCTGCGCCTCACCAGGCGTCCCAGCCACGCGATCGCGCTCGCTGGCTCGATCGGCGTGGCAGCGATGTGGCTTGGAATCCTCCTCGCCTACGACAGCTTCTCCTGGCCGCCAGTGCAAACAGGCTGGCCGGTCAGCTTCTTCGTCGTCACGCTGATCTTGATCGTGTACCTGCTCTCTGGCCTGCCCAGACTGTTGCGCACACGCACGCGGGCCGTCTAGATGTTCTCCGGCTTCATGGTCAACGCATGGACCGTCGCCAGCATCGTCGCCGTCGTAGCCGGGCTGGTTGGGTTCTTCGTCGTGTTGCGCGGCTCGGCGTTCGTCGCCCACGCCGTGCCCAACGGCTCGTTTGCTGGGGCCGCCGGGGCGAGCCTGATCGGCATTAGCACGCTGATCGGGCTCGGAGTCTTTTCACTGCTTGGCGCCCTTGGTATCGGTTTGCTCGGCAGACGCGGGCGCCACGACGCGGTCACCGCCCTGGCGCTCGTCGTGATGCTCGGTCTCGGCTCGCTGTTCTTGAGCATGAGCGTCGAGTACGCGCCCGAGATCTACTCGCTGCTGTTTGGCGAGGTGCTCGGCATCTCCAGCAACGCGGTCGCCCCCACAGCGGGACTCGCACTCATATGCGTAGCTGCGATCGGGTTGCTGTATCGCCCACTGATGCTCGCTTCAGTGCTCCCCGAGGTAGGTGAGGCACGCGGGGTCAGCAGCTTCCGGATGGAGCTGTGCTTTCTAGCGGTCGTCGCGCTAGCCAGCACCATGACCGTGCCAGTCGTCGGTACGCTGCTGATCTTCAGCCTGATGATCGGTGCGCCCGCTGCCGCGCGATCGTTCACCCACCGGCCGCTTGCGGCGATGGCGCTGTCAGTGGCGATCGCCCTGGTCACCGTGTGGAGCGCAATTGCCGCCTCCTACACGACCGACTACCCCGTCGGGTTCTTCGTCGCCAGCATCAGCGCCGCCGCCTACGCGCTCGGACGCGGATGGTCCTTCTGGCGCCGTCGACGCCAGCTCATCGGCCGCCCAACACTGGGCCCAGCAACCCACACTGCCGCTCTACCATCGTGACATGAGCGCTCACAGCACCCACGTCGACAATGCCGCCGCTGTCCACGCCGTCAATCGCGCAGGCGAATGGGTCGAGCGGGCTGAGCTGGCGCTCGCCGCCGCGGGGCGCAAGCGCGGCGGTGCCAGGCGGGCGCTGCTCGAGCTACTCAATCGGCAGGAGTGCGCGCTGACCGCACCTGAGATCGAGGACGCGCTGCGCGCCAGCGCCACGCGAGCGGTCAGTCGCGCCAGCGTCTATCGGATCCTCGAGGAGCTAGAAGGGCTCGGGCTCGTGCAACGCGTGGAGACCGGCCAGGCAATGGCTCGCTACGAGCGCGTTTGCGAGCACGCCGAGCATCACCACCATCTTGTGTGCGATGAGTGCGGCGTCGTCATGCCGTTCTCTGACCCCGATCTGGAGCGTGCGATCACGCGCCTCAGCGAACGAGTCCCGCTGACAGTGTCCGAGCACGAGATCGTGTTGCATGGGTCGTGCAGAGACTGCGCGGCTTAGTAAGCTGCGCCGACTGTGCTCGCCGGTGACACCTCCGACGCAGCTCGTCACGGTCGTACTCGGGTAGCGGTAGAGCTGCTCGACAGTCCGAGCACGATGCTCGACTACGGCTGTGGGAATGGCAAATTCGCCTCCCGAGTCGCGCAGCTGTTGGGAATCTCGGTCGACGCTTGCGATGTAAACGCAGCGGCCATCGCCAAGGCCCAGCTAGAGCCTGGGGTGCGTCCTCACCTGATCTCCGCTGAGGACCCGAGCCTGCCAATCGAGAGTGGGCAACTCGACGCTGTCACCTGCTGCGATGTCATGGAGCACATGGGTGAGGACGTGCGCCGGACAGCATTGAAGGAGATACACCGGGTGCTCGTCGATGGCGGCGCACTGATCGTCACGACTCCGCACAAGGGTCTATTCGCGTTTGCCGATCCGGAGAACTTCAAGTTCCACGTTCCACGTCTGCACCGGAACGTCTATCGGGTGCTCAACGGCCGCCAGCGCTACGAGCGCAGATACGGCGGCAAGCGCTTCGGTAATTACTCCGGTGGCGCCGAACGTCACCAGCACTTCTCGGCCGCTGAGCTCGGTCGCATTCTCCAGGACGCTGGCTTCGAGGTCGACGCGGTTCGCTACTACACCCTGATCTACCCATTTGCACGCATGGCGCTATGGCTGGCCCAAGGCGCCAAGAACCGGCTCGCCTCGTCCAACCGGCTCCTCGTGATGGGATCTCGCCGCCTGCTGCTGCAGTGCTGGCGGCTATACCGGTGGGACGCCGATCTCGAATGCGGTCGCGCCTCGTGCAGCATCGCAGTGCGTGCTCGCAAGGTCGCCTGAAGCTCTAAGCCTGGCCGCTCATGCGGTCCGCGGCCGTCCCCACAGGTAGGCGAGCACACAGCCAAGCGCGAACGCGCCGACCACCAGCAGCACTGGGCCTGAGTCCTCGACCAGCGCACCGACCACGCTCGCTGCGAGCCCGCCAGCGAGCGCCGCAAGCCACGCAGGGTCGGCGCCGACCGCTGCCAACACCCGAGTGCGCCGGCGTAGCGCGAGCAGCCCGCACGCCAGCGTCAAGCCCGTGGCCACAGGCATCGCCTCGTTGCGCAACTCGCGCCAAGCGGCGCCATAGCGGCGGACGATGATGTCGCGCACGTCGCCCGGGGAGCGTGCATGCAGAATGCTGCCGGTGAAATGGCCGCTGCCGTGCGCGGTGGCAAGGTCGATCGCCGCCAACCCCGCGAGTGCCACGATCGGGCTGACGAGCACGATCAGTGCGCGCTTGCGGTTGAGCGTCCCGGGCGCCACCATCACCGTCGCCACAGCGAATCCGAAGCTCACAAGGATCACCCCGCCAACACCCGCGCCGATGCGCGCGGAGCCCTCCACGACGGCGAGGATCGTACCTGCGCCCGCCATCGCCAGCGCTGCGCGAGCACCGCGGACGGAGGGATACAGCGCGGATGCGACAGCGGCGAGCGCGAGCACCGCCAGCCCGGACTTCAACTCGTTGCCGATGCCATAGAAGCGCGCGCCAAGGATCGGATCAGGGCCGATCAGTGAGCGCATCAGCAGCTGCGTGCCCGCCAGCGCGTCGGCGCTCAGCGCAACGATCGACACGATCGCCGGGGCGAGCACAGCTCGTGGCCAAGGGATTAGCGCATCGGTTATCGCTCCCAGGAGCAAGCACGCGAGGACGATCGTGGCGTATTCCACCGGTGCGCTTGGCTCCAGAGCTGCCGGAATAAGCACGGCGAGCGGTGTCCACAGCACGCCAAGCGCGCCAACGCGCATCGACCACGCGCGTGTTCTAGCCCACGGTGCCGCCAGCGTCAGCAGTAGCACCCACGCAGCGAGCAGGAACCCGAGCGCCTTCAGTCGCCGCCCCGCGATCACGTGCAGGCGAGCCATCAGCGCACGTAGGCTGGCCGAGTGCAGCGCGCCGTCCGTCTCGATCGGCTTGCCGCGCACATCCGCTGGCACGCTCGCGCCGAGATGCTCGAGGATCGTCGGCGCAAGATCGAACGCCGCGATCAGGCCGCGCTGATCGGTGCTCTGTGAGCTCAACTCTCGCCCGCCCCCACCCGCAAGCCCGCCGGCGGCCGTCCACAGCAGTTCGCCTCGCTCGCCAGCGAAGCTCTGCACCACTACCAGCAGCTCTCCCGCCGAGCGTCCCTCGCTCAGCGCGCGCAGATCCGAGCGTCCGCCGCTGCCGCCAGGCAAGTCGGCGATGACCAAGCGCTCGCCGCGGCGAAGCGTAGCCACGCGAGCAAGCAGTGTGGCGGCTGACCCGAGCGAGACGGCCGCAATGTGGCCGCCGCGATCCGCCGCGACCGCACCATCGACGTCTGCTGCTCCCCCGATCCCCACATAACCCGCTCCTCCTGGGATCTCGCTCGCCAGCAGCCCCGGTCGCAGCAGCTGCGGCGCGTCTTGCGCACGCCTGCGCGCCGCCTGCCAACCGTCGACCGTCCCGCCTGCACCCGACAGCGCGATAGACAGCTGTGGGGGTTGCGCATGCGGATAGGAGGATGTGGCGACGCGGGCGCCCTGGGTGATGTCAAGCGCCAGCTGCGCGGTCGAGTACTCGCCCTGGCTGGCAGACATGATTCCCACCGACAGACCGCCCACGCCTGCGAGCTCAGACTCGCCAGCCGGCACGAATACGAGCAGCGCTGAGCGCTGCGGCAAAGCCGCGCTGGCGTTGGCGCCGCGCGGGCAGGCGCAGAGCGCGATCACACAGAGCAGGGGGGAGAGCGCCGCCCCCCGCAGCAGGTGCCTCAGCCCTCCGCTCCCTCCGTGGTCGACCAGCGCGCGAGTCTCAGCACGCGGATAAGGGTAGCCAGCTCAGTTGACGCTCGGATCCAGCGGCATGCGAGCGATCAGCGCGTAGCTGCCGCCCTTGCGTGTGAGCACCGCGCTCCACAGCTCCTCTGGAGCGTCAGTGAAGACGTCTTCAGGCTGGGCGCGATCGGCGATCCAGTCTCCGCCTGCCAGCTCCGCGTCCAGCTGTCCCGGGCCCCAGCCGGCGTGTCCCGCGAACACCCGCCTGCGCGCCGTGGCCTCGGCGAGCTCCTCGATGCCTGCGTCAGGCGCGGGGAAGCCAATGCGTCCGAGCACCAGCAGCCCAGCCGGCGTGGGATCCAGGAACTCAGCCAGGAACACGATCGAGCTCGCCTGAACGGGGCCGCCCACATAGACCGGCTCAAGCGCGCCCACCGCGTCCTGCAGCTGAGGCACCGCGTCGCCCACGGCAGTGGTCGAAGGGCGGTTGAGCACCACGCCCATCGCGCCATCCTCGCTGTGCGCGCCAATCAGTACCACCGACCGTGAGAAGTTCGGGTCCAGCAGCGTGGGAGAGGCGAGCAGCAGCTGGCCGGCGAGCGATTGCGCCATTATCTGACCGAGGCTATCGCCCCGGTCTTCAAGCATCCACCAGACCTCGGGACTCTCGGGGCACGAGCAGCGGAAGGGAAGCAATTATGGCTGACGTACGCGAGTTCGACGTCGTGGTGGTTGGCGCCGGGCCCGCCGGCGAGGTGTGTGCTGGGCGCCTGGCTGAGAACGACTTGTCGGTGGCGCTCGTCGAGTCCGAGCTCGTTGGCGGCGAATGCTCCTTCTATGCGTGCATGCCCTCCAAGGCGCTGCTGCGTCCCGCGCAGGCGCTCGCCGAGGCGCGCCGCGTCCCGGGTGCCGCCGAGGCCGCCTCAGGCGATTTGGACGTTGCCGCTGCGCTGCGCCGTCGCGACGAGGTGATCCATGGCTTGGACGACTCCGCGCAGCTGCCGTGGCTGGAGGAACGCTCGATCACGCTCATACGTGGCCACGCAGCGGTGACCGGCGAGCGCACGATCCAGGTTGGCGATCAACTGCTCAGCGCGCGGCGCGCCGTCGTCCTGGCGCCCGGCAGCACCGCTTCGATCCCGCCGATCCCGGGGCTGAGGGAGGCTGAGCCGTGGACCAACCGCGAGGCGACCACAGCGGCAGCGATCCCAGCGTCGCTGCTGGTGCTCGGCGGCGGCGTGGTCGGCGTCGAGATGGCTCAGGCGTATGCATCATTGGGTGCGCGTGTGACGATCGTGGAGGCGCTTGATCGCCTGATCGCCGGCGAGGAGGAATTTGCATCTGAGCAGGTGCGCGAATCGTTGCTGGAGCTCGGTGTGGAGGTGGTCCTCGGGGTGAAGGCCAGCGCGGTCCACCGGGACCTTGGGGAGGGCGTGCGCGGTCCGGTCACGCTCGAGCTCCAGGATGGCCGCGCGTTCACCGCCGAGGAGCTGCTCGCGGCAGTCGGGCGCCGTCCCCGAACTGACGCGCTGGGGCTTGAGTCACTCGGCCTGCCGGCAGGTGAGACGGTTGACGTTGACTCCACCATGCGGGTTCCCGGCCACCAGTGGCTCTACGTCGTTGGCGATGCCAACGGTCGTGTGCTGCTCACGCACATGGGTAAGTACCAGGCACGGCTTGCCGTCGAGCACATCCTCGGCAGGGCTGACGCCGACACGGTCCTGCGCTCGGATGGTCACCTGTCGCCGAGGGTGATCTTCACTGAGCCGCAGATTGCGGCTGTTGGGCACACGCTGGCTAGCGCCCGGCAGGCGGGTCTGAATGTACGCGCGGTCGATAAGCCGGTGGGTGCCAACGCAGGGGGAAGCTTTGTGGGCCATGAGGCCGCTGGCACCGTGCGGATCGTTGTCGACGAGGATCGCCGCGTGCTCGTCGGCGCGACCTTCACCGGCGTCGAGGTGGCCGAGTCCCTGCATGCGGCAACGATCGCCGTGATCGGCGAGATACCGCTCGAGCGCCTTTGGCATGCGGTCCCCTGCTTTCCCACGCGCAGCGAGGTGTGGCTACGGCTGCTCGAAGCGTACGGTCTGTAAGCGCGTGCTCGGGCGTTTGCTCCTGACTGCCTAGCCCCTGCGTTTGGCTGTGACTGCGTTGATTGCGCGCTTGAGGCGAGCGGCAGTGCTCCTGCGTTTCCCAGAACGCCCCCGTTTGGCCGGAATCCTTCGTTGCGGAGCCCACTGCTCGGCGATGTGCTGCTCGCGCGGTTCAGAGGGATCAAGCAGATGATCCGCCTCATACCGACGCAGCTCAGCTTGAGCGGGAAGCTCAATCATCTGCGGTTGCAAACGCGCGCGCCAACCATGCCATCCGAACGCGACCTCGCTGCGGTCATAGCGCTCGGACCCGAACTTGCGAGCAGCGTGGGGGACGCTGAGGAACAGGTAGTGGCGCATGTACATCGACTCCGGAGCCATGCTCAGCCCCGGGAAGCGGACGCGATGACCGCCATTGCTGAGCTCGATCGGCCCGTCCTGGCGCTTCCAGGCATTCAGGCGATGGGGAAAACGAGGTAGGTAGGGGTAATAGAAACGCATCGTCTGTTCGTAGTCAGGATGATCATGGTCTGGCGCCTCACGTGTGGGTATGAAAGCGAACTCGAGGAAATTCACAGCATTGAACCCAGCCTCATCGACCTCGGCAATGGCGTCTGCGAGTGAGTGCCGCGGGTCATTCGACACGCGGCGTTCATCGGCGTCTAGATGAATGAACCAGTCGGCGTCCAAGCTCTGCGCCAGCTCCTCCTTGCGCACGAGCTGTCGCTGGAGTTCGAAGTTGCCGTCGCGCGGCAGGCTCTCAATCCCGATGAGGTTGCCCGTGAGGCGTTGCTCGGCAATGGCGACGGTTTCGTCGGTTGATTCATTGTCGATCAGATAGGCCGCGATGCCGTGCTTGGCCAGGTGATCCAGGCAGCCACCAATAAAGCGCTGCTCATTGTAGGTCTGCAGGATCGCCACTATTCGCACGGCGGCGACTCTATAGCATGACCATTGCGCTAACTCGCAGAGCTAGCGCGTCCTCCGCTAGGCTGAGCAGCATGGCCAAGACCCCTCAGGTAGGCGAGCAGGCGCCCGACTTCGAGCTCCCAGGCACTGCTGGCACCTTCAAGCTCTCCGACCACCGCGGCGAGCGCGTGGTGCTGCTTTTCTACCCTGGTGACAACACAATGGTCTGCACAAAACAGTTCTGTTCCTACCGGGACCGTGCTGATGATTTCGCGACACTGGACGCGACCGTCGTGGGGATCTCCTCGCAGGACCTGGCCTCGCACGAGGCGTTCGCCTCCAAGTATGCGCTGCAGGTGCCGCTACTGGCAGATGTTGATAAGTCTGTCGCACGGGCCTACGACGCCTTCTCGCCGCGGCTGGGGGTCAAGCGCGCGGTGATCGTCATCGACGAGCACGGCATCGTGCGCCACCGCCACGACCACCTGCTGGGGCTCGACTATCAATCGGTCGAGCAGCTCAAATCGATGCTGGACGCGTTGCCGGTCGCCGCACCTTGACCTAGCGCGCGGCGTGGTCACACTGCGACAGTCATTACAAGCAAGAAAGCAGGCGTTGCAGAGGGCGGTTCCGCCGCCCACCAGGCGGCGTCTGCAGGACGCGCTCGCGTGGCTTTACCGCTTGAGACTGGCGGTTGTCTCCCGGCGACCCGGCGCGCGCGCGGCGACGCAGCGCCCGGTCGCGCTGGAGGGGGTGGTGATCCTGGGCATGCATCGAAGCGGCACCTCCCTCGTCACCCGGTTGGTAAGTCTGCTCGGTCTTGCCCTCTGCCACGAGGACGATCTGCTGGTGGGGCGCAAGGGCAACCCGCGCGGGCACTGGGAGTCGAGGTCGTTGATGACGTTCAACGACCGCCTGCTCGATGAGCTCGGCGCGGCGTGGTTCTGCCCGCCATCGCTAGGCACGGACGAGCTCTCGCGGATGCTGGACAGGCATGGCGCCGAGGCGCTTGCGCGGCTGCATCACACCCATCGTCAGCGCCCATGGGTATGGAAGGACCCTCGTGCCTGCGCGTTGCTGGCGTTCTGGTCGGCCGTCCTTGGGCAGCGGGCAGCCTATGTGCTCGTCCTACGCCATCCGCTCGAGGTGGCTGACTCATTGGCCCGGCGGGATGGCTACAGCCCGCAGGTGAGTCTTGCACTGTGGGAGCGCTACACACGGCTGGCGATGCTGGGTGCGGCTGGCCGGCCGATGATGGTGTGCACGTACGACGAAGTACTCGCGGATCCAGTCGGCTGGTGCGAGCGCATGGTTGCGTTCCTGAGCGAGCTGGGGCTGGCGAGCGCTGGTGTCGATCGCGCGCTGATCCGCGCATACGCTACGAGCGGATTGCGTCATAGCCACCAGTCTTGGACTGCGCTTGCACCCGGTCCGCGGATCTCCAAGGAGCAGGTGGCGCTGGCGGAGCTCGCGAGCGTGTTCACTGCACAGGCATCGTATGTGCCACCGGCGCTGCCTCCAGAGACACCGCAGACCGAGTCGATCTTCAAAGAGATCCGTAAGCATCTCGCCGAGCGCCGTGGCGGCGTGCGGCAAGCGGGCCTGCCTGCGCATCTGCGCAGCGCCAGTGCTCCCGGGCCTGACGCAGGAGAAGCTCGGGTCCCGGTCTCTGTCGTGCTCCCACGCAGTAGCGCTGACGCCCCAGCTTCAATCCTTACCCTCTCTACCTCGCTGCCAGCCGGCAGCGAGGTAATCCTCGTCGGCGAGACGGAAGTCCCGACCAGCGATCTGAGCGGGCTGCACAACATCCAGGTTCGGGTTATCGAGTGCGACCGCCCACTGAGCGAAGTTGGGGCGTTGGCGCTCGGCGCGCAGGCAGCCGCGGGCGAGATCGTGTTGCTTGCCAGCACCAGCCTGACACGCTGCGATCCCTGGTATGAGCCTTTTGCACGAGCGCTCGCCGCCCGCCGGGTCGTCGCGGTCGGTCCGGTAGTGCGCTTCCAAGGCTGCCCCGATCGGCGTCACTACGGCCGGGTCTTCACCGATGAAGCTCTAGCGACGCGCTTTCTCGACGCCAGCCCCGCGACGGAACCTGTGCCCGCGGCGCTGTTATTCGCCGCGCATGCTGCATATAACGGCAAGGTACTCGCCGCGGCTGGGGGCCTGGACGCGGGTTTTGACTCAGCACAAGCAGCAGTCGCTGAGCTGAGCGTGCGCCTCTGGCGTATGGGCTTTCACTGCTGCATCGTCCCCGATGTCGAGGTCTGGAGCGAGGAGGACCACGACGCTGATGATGGCGAGCAAGACGCTGAGCATCTCTACGATCGCCTGCGCATCGCTTCGCTGCATTTCGATGGCGCCCGGCTGCGAGCATTCACTGATCGAGCCAGTCGCCTGCCCGCTTATGCCTTGGCGGCTGAGCGGCTGGAGGCCAGTGACGTCGAGCAACGGCGCGCCGCGATCACCGCGATCTGCCCATTCTCGATCGAGCGATATTTTGAGCGCTTTCCACTTGCGCTCAACGCCTCCTAGCCCGACGGCCCCGAAGGGGTCAGATGAAGGTCGTTGGGCGCCTGGCCTCGCAGCACCGCGAGCAGATGCTCGAGGTCCGCGAACGCCGCGTCGCGCAACGCCGTGTGAATCCGCTCGTCGTTAGCGCGGTCGGTCGACGTCCAGAAGATCGCCCTGCGGCTGCCCGCCCCATGGTGGTAGATCACGTCCCCATAGATGCCACCCATGAGGAAGTGAAAATTCACTTGATTGCTACGCTCCAGCGGCGCGATCGTCCGGCCTGATTGGGTAAACGCCCAAGTAATCTTCTGTCCGACGTCCTGATTGTGCTCAGCGTCTGGCTGGATTCGACGACCGAAGGAGACGTTGAGCGCACGAAGCTCACGCGGGCGCACACACAGGCCGCTGACATGTATGAAAGGCTCGATCATCGGTGCCATCTCGTTTCGGTAAACACCTGCTACAGCAGCACCGTTCGCACATCCCGAGATGAGGACATCCAGCCAGTCATCGCGTACGGGGAAAGAATCATTATCCAGCGTAACGAGATAGTCGAAGTCCGGCGTTGTCTTGCGCGCAAGATAGTCGAGAGCCCCAGGGTGGGAGCGTTCCAGCAGGCGACCGGCACCGTTGAGCGGGATACGGTTGGCGGCGCGCCCTAGAGCCGCAATCCGGCTGCTGGGCAACAGGCTCACTCGCTTGTATTTGCGCACTAGCGAGCGATGTGACTCAAGATGTGAGTTATCGAATACGGTCACGTGATAGTCCCACCCCTGGGAGTGACGCTCGACCTGGCGCAGGCAGAGGTCGATCCACGGATATCTAACGGCCTGATTTAGATTATTTTGAGCGCCCTGGCCGCGCTTGCGGAAGCCGTTGACGATCAAGATCGCAACGCGCGGGTTCCGTTCTCCGTAGGCGGTCATAAACAGCAGGTTACGAGGTGGCGCTCCGTGCCGCCGTCCCGCCCGCGCGATGGGGAGAGCGGCGCTCGAGCTGGACACGCTGGCGCGCGTAGCTCAGTAACCTAGCGCGTAGCGAATGAGGGGCTGGCGTCACCACGTGGGGAAAGCGGCTGCAGCTCGTGACGCCGCTACGCGTGAGGTTTCCTCGGACGGTCCACCGGCGCTCGAGGGCGTCGTCATCCTCGGGATGCATCGCAGCGGCACATCTCTGATCACCCGACTTGTCAGTCTGATGGGGCTTGCCCTTTGTCGCGACGACGATCTATTCGTCGGCCAACGACCCAACCCGCGAGGTCACTGGGAGTCGAAATCACTTGTCGGCTTCAACAATGGATTGCTCGAGGAGTGTGACGCAACATGGTTCTGTCCGCCGTCGCTGAGCGCAAGCGACATCTCGCGCATGCTCGACCGGCATGCGTCGGAGGCGCTCGCGAGCTTTCAGCGCACGCACCCTGAGCGGCCATGGGTGTGGAAGGACCCGCGCACCTGCGTGCTGATGCCGTTCTGGTCGGCTGTGCTTGGAACGCGCGCGGCCTACGTGCTCGTCGTACGCCATCCGCTCGAGGTGAGCGACTCGCTGGCCCGCCGCAACGCATACAGCCCTGAGGTGAGTCTGGCGCTATGGGAGCGCTACACGCGCGAGGCGATGCTTGGTGCGGCCGGCCGGCCGATGATGGTGTGCACATATGACGGCGTACTTGCGGACCCTGCGGGGTGGTGCGAGCGTCTGGTTGCATTCCTCGGCGGGCTGGGCGCGCATGTCGGCGCTGTCGAGGAGACGGTGGCTGGCGCGTTCACCATGGACGACTTGCGTCACAGCCGCCAATCGTGGACGCAACTTGAGCCTCGATCGCTGCTTTCCCCAGAGCAGGTAGCGCTGGCAGAGATCGCGAGTGAGTTCACCGTGCAGCGTTCCTACGCCCCGCCAACGCTGCCGCCGGAGACGCCTGGCACTCAGCTGATCTTCGATGAGATTCGCGAACATGTAGCGAGGCGCAAGGGTGGACTGCGACGTCTGGCAGGACTGCCAGCTCGTCTGCTGATAGCGGAGAAAACCTCAGAGGCGACGCAGGCCGCTGAGCCACCCGTGTCCGTCGTGCTATCTAGCGGTGACGCTGGCGTTGAGGCTTTGGCCCTGACGCTTGGTGGCACCTTGCCAGCGGGGAGTGAGGTACTGATCGTCGGCGCAGAGGATGCTCGGGCGAGCGGGTGGAGCCGTTTTGATGATGTCTCGCTACGGCATATTGACTGCGATCAGCAGCCGCATAAAGCGCAAGCGTTGGCACTTGGCGCCCAGGCGGCGCGTGGCCGCATGGTGTTGTTTACGACCGCCAGCTTGCTCCACTGCGACCCATGGTACGTGCCGCTTGAGCAGGTGCTCAACGCTCCTGAGCGCAAGCTCGCCGGCGTCGGTCCGGTGATGCGCCTGGAGTCCTGCCCTGATCAGCGTCACTACGGCAGAGCCTTCATCGATGAAGATCTCCAGTCGCACTTCGTTGCGGGCACCAACATCTCCACGCCGGTGCCCGCTGCCCTGCTGTTCAGCGTCCATTGCGCGGTCGATCGCAAGGTGCTCAGCGCGGCGGGAGGGATCGATGCGGACTTCAGCTCGGCGGGTGCCGCCGTGGCTGAGCTGAGCGTGCGCTTCTGGCGTATGGGCTTTCGCTGCGCCATCGTCCCGCAGGTCGAGGCCTGGAGCGAGAATGCAGACGCCGAGGAGGCCCAAGACGAAGCCAACCGCCTCTATGATCGTCTGCGCATGGCCGCGTTGCATTTCGACGCTGCCCGGCTGCAGGCATTCACCGACCGCGCACGGCGCCTGCCCGCATATGAGTCGGCCGCTACGCGATTGGCGGCCAGTGGGGTGGAGCACAGGCGCGCGGAGCTAGCAGCGGTGTGCGCATTTCCCATTGCTCGCTACTTCGAGCGCTTTCCGCTATCAGCGGCTTGACGTGTGGTCAGTGCCCGACCGTACCCAGAGCGCGGGCATCGCGCTCGTTAACGGGCCGCTCGGCGCTCGCGCGCGCCGCATAGAGCTCGGCGAGCTCGAGCTGGAGGCTACGCGGCTCCTCTTCGCTTCCAGGGGAGCGGCGGTGCCAAACGCCCTCGCCATCCAGATCCCACGAGCTCTGATTGTCGGCGAACGCGCGCTCCAGCGTGTCAAGCAACTCGCCGCGCAGCTCCTCGGACTCGATCGGGACCGCCAGCTCCACGCGGTGGTCGAGGTTGCGCGGCATCAGGTCAGCTGAGGCGATGTAGATCGTGTGCTCTCCGTCTCGTTCGAATGCGTAGATGCGGGAGTGCTCGAGCAGGCGTCCGACGATCGAGACGACCCGGATGTTCTCCGAGATTCCGGGTAGGCCCGGACGCAGGCAGCAGATACCGCGGACGTTCAGGTCCACTTGCACGCCTGCCTGCGAGGCTGCATACAGCGCGCGGATGCAGCGCCCGTCCACGAGCGAGTTCATCTTCATCGTGATTCGAGCAGGGTGCTCGTCGGAGTGCGCGGCGACCGTACGCTCGATCTGCTCGATGATGCCATCGCGCAGATGGGCGGGCGCGATCAGCACCTTGCGATAATGCAGCGGGCGCCCATAGCCGGTCAGGTAGTTGAACATGTCCGCCACGTCTGCGCCAATCTGCTCGTCCGTGGTGAAAAGTCCGAAGTCCGTGTAAAGGCGCGCTGTGGCCGAGTGATAGTTGCCGGTGCCGATGTGCACGTAGTTGCGAACACCGTCGCCCTCGCGACGCACGACTAGCACGCACTTGGCGTGCGTCTTCAGCGCCGGCTGGCCGTAGACGACGTGGACGCCAGCCTCCTCTAGCGCCTTTGCCCAGTGGATGTTCATGCGCTCGTCAAAGCGCGCCTGCAGCTCTACCAGCGCTACCGCCTGCTTGCCGCGCTCGGTGGCGTCGATCAGCGCTGGCACGAGCGGTGAGTCATCGCTGGTCCGATACACGGTCTGCTTGATCGCCAGCACGTTGGGGTCTGCGACTGCCTGCTCGACGAAGCGCTCGACAGAGGTCGAGAAGGACACGTATGGGTGGTGCACGAGCAGATCGCCTTCACGCATCGCCCCCAGCACGTCAGGCCGCTCGCCCTCGCCACGCAGCAGCCGCGGATGCGTGATGCCGGCGATCGGCTCCTCGCGCAACTCGACATGACCGGGGAGCTTCACGATCTGCCACAGCGCGCCCATGTCGAGTAGGCCGTCAACTGGGTAGACCTCCTCTTCCTGCACACCCAGCAGAGCAGCCAGCGCCTCGCGCAGCGGCTCTGAGCAGTGGGCGCCGACCTCGACTCGCACGACCTCGCCAAAGCGCCGGCGACGCAGCTCATCCTCGACCGCCTGCAGCAGGTCGGCGGCGTCATCGGAGACCTCCAGGTCGGCGTCGCGTGTCACGCGAAAGACGTCGTAGTCGGCGATCTCCATGCCCGGGAACAGAGCGTCCAGGTGATGGGCGATAACGTCCTCCAAAGGCACCAGTAGCGCTGGCTCGGGCGCGGGCTGCTTGAGCGTGACGAAGCGCGGCAGGATCTCAGTGGGGACCTTCACGCGCGCGAACACCGTCTGCTCGCTGACCGGGTCGCGGACGAGCACAGCGAGGCTGAGCGACAGGTTGGAGATGTACGGGAAAGGGCGCCCGGGCGCGACCGCCAGTGGCGTGAGCGCGGGGAAGATCGCCTTCTGGAAGTGCCTGGCCAGCTCCGCTCGGCGCTCGTCGTCGAGATCGCGCACGCCCACCACGCGGATGTCGTGCTCGGACAACTGCGCCCGCAGCTGTCCTTCAAAGCAGTCAGTCAGCCTGCGACTCTGAGCGAGCACACGCTCGCGGATCAGCGCAATCGTCTCAGAGGGAATCCGACCGTCCTGACCGGGGTTCTCCACACCCGCATCGATCTGATCACGCAGGCCGGCCACCCGCACCATGTAGAACTCGTCGAGGTTGGTCGTGTAGATCGCACAGAACTTCACCCGCTCCAGCAGGGGCACCCGCTCGTCCTCGGCCAGCTGCAGTACGCGGTCGTTGAAGTCGAGCCAGGAGAGCTCGCGGTTGAGGTACAGCGAGGACTCCTCGGTGCTCTCGAGCACGGCGCTAGTCATGGTCGAGCGCTCCTGGTGCAGGTGTTCACGATCGTCGTCCATATGCTCCTCAAGCTACACGACGCGCTAGGGTGCAGCCGATCGGGATGGCTCGTCAGCTCTGGCTACTTCGACACGCCGAGGCCGAGCCTCACGGCGTCCGTGAGGACTCCGAGCGCCGCTTGACCGAGCGGGGTGAAGGCCAAGCCCACGCCGCGGGGGTTGCCATCGAGCGGCTGCAGGGGGGATTCGAGGCTGTGTTGTTCAGCCCCAAGGTGCGCGCGCGCCAGACCGCGGAGCTGGCATCCGCTGGCTGGGAGCCCGAGCAGCGCGAGCGGCTTGCGGTCCATCCGCCGCTGGCCGGCGACTTCGATGCCTCCCAAGCACTTGACGCGATGGCTGGTATGGCTGTCGACGGGCGACTGTTGTTGGTCGGGCATGAGCCCGACCTCTCACGCGTGGTCGGAGAATTGACCGGCGCACGTGCGGACGTCAAGAAGGGTGGTTTGGCGATAGTGCGCCTAGAGGGTGCGGGAGGCGAGCTCGTCGTCCTCATGCGACCCAGAGAGCTCGCGCTGATCTGCGGTGTCCCACTCGGCAGGGAGTGAGGAAGGCACAGAGCTCGGGTCTACGACCTCCACCGATTCAGCTGCGAAGCGGTAGCCGATGCCGAAGTGCGTGTGGATGTAGCGCCAACTGGGTGAGGCCTTCTCGAGCTTCTGGCGAAGCTTGCGCACGAACACATCAACCGAGCGGTCGCCGCGCACCATCGTGTAGCCCCACAGGCGCGAGTAGATCTCCTCACGCTCGAGTACCCGACCCTCGGCGCAGGCCAGCAGCTCGATCAGCTCGAACTCGCGCCTGGTCAAGTCGATGCTGTGCTCTCCCACGAACGCCTGGAAGCGATCGGAGCGGATCTCGACCTCGCCAGCGAGGATTGGCTCGGCCTCGATCCGGCTCGTGCTGTGGCGACGGCGGCGCACGACGCTCTGCACACGGGCGATCACTTCCTCGGGATGGCATGGCTTGGTGATCCAGTCATCGGCCCCAAGTCGCAGCCCGCGGACGCGCTGTGCCACCGTTGAGGGGCCCGTGCAGACGACGATACCCAGCTCCGGCAGCGCCTCGCACAGGCGCTCCAGCCAGGTCCAGGCCTGCGGACCGAGCACAGCAAGATCCACGACCAATGCGCTCAGGCGCATCGATACGACCGCTTCAGCAGGCACAGGGCTGGCGAGCACTCTGTGCTCCCAGGCCAAACGGTCCAAGCGCTTGCTAAGAACCTGGATGAAGCCGCTGTCGCGATCCAGGACAGCGATGCGGAGGGCCGCGGAGGGCGAGGTCGTGCCGTCGGAGACCACTGGTGCGCCCCCCCGATCTCCGGCGCTCAAGCTTGCGCTCATCGCGAGGGAGTGTATGCGATCGCGGCGGTCCCGAACAGCTCTGCAAGCCAACGTAACAGGATGTTCACAGGGCCGATTCGCTATTTGCGGGTGCCGCGACGGTAATGCAATCGCAATACAACGCTCGCATTTGAAGATATATGCGAGTGCGTCGCGTCGCGGGGAGCGAGCGCCTATCCGACTGCGCCGCGTGGAGCGAGCGCGAGGAGGCGATCAGACGGGCGTTGGCCCAGGCGGGCGTGAGGAATCTGAGAACTCGCGGAACAAGCCGGTGACGACGAACGCGACCTGCTCGCCGATATCGACAGCGTTGTCGCCGACTCGCTCGAGTGCCCTGGCCACAAGCGTCATATGCATCGCCCACTCGCGTGTGTCGGGATCGTCGCCGATCTCGATTGCCAGGCGGAAGATCTCCCGGTTCAGGCGGTTGATCTCGCGATCCTGGCGCACCAGATCTTCAGCCAGGGCAACATCACGCGCGGCAAACGCGGCCTTCGACTGGATCACCTCCGAGCGTGCGAAGGCCCCCATCTTGGCGAGCGCGCTGAGCATTTCTGCATGAACGGGTGGCTCATAGCCGGACAAGGGGATCAACTTGGCGATGTTCACGCATTGATCGCCCATACGCTCGATGTGCTTGATCATGTGTAGCAGCGCTGCCACCAGCCGCAGGTCTCCGGCAACTGGCGCTTGCAGCGCGAGCAGCGAGAGGATGCCTTGGTGTACCTCCAGGTAGCGTCCGTCGACGCGATCGTCGTCGGCGATCACCATCTGTGCGAGCTCGACATCCTGGTGGTGTAGCGCCTCGAGCACGCGATCGAGCTGCTCGACGATCAGGTCCAAGCCGCCCAGCGCGTTAGCCTCGAGCTCGCGCAGCTGCTCTTGGAAATGCGCGCGGCCGCGCGCGTGCTGGCTTTCGCCGATTGCGAGCGCTACTGGGTTTCCACCGCCGGGATCGCCGAGCGGGACCGCCGTTGGGCGGTCGTTGTCAGCCGAACTTTCCGGTGACATATTCCTCGGTTCGCGAATCGCTGGGGTTGGTGAAGATCTCCTGCGTCGCCCCGATCTCGACGAGCTCGCCGTCAAGCATGAACGCCGTGCGGTCGGCGACACGAGCGGCCTGTTGCATGTTGTGGGTGACGATCACGATCGTCACCCTGCGCTTGAGCTCATCGATCAGCTCCTCGATCTTCAGCGTTGCCACTGGGTCGAGCGCCGAGCAAGGCTCATCCATCAGGATCACCTCCGGATCCACCGCGAGCGAGCGGGCGATGCACAGGCGCTGCTGCTGGCCCCCGGAGAGCCCAGCGCCTGGCTCATCCAGGCGCTCGGCGACCTCGCTCCACAGTCCGGCGCCGCGCAGCGCCGTCTCGACCTTGCCGCGCATGTCGCCGCGCCCGCGTGAGCTCAGCCGCAGCCCGGCGGCGACGTTGTCGAAGATCGACATCGTCGGGAACGGGTTGGGCTTCTGGAAGACCATGCCTACGGCGCGGCGCACAGCGACCACATCGACGGCGGGGTCATAGACGTTCAGATCATCGAGCAGCACCCGGCCCTCCGCGCGGGCACCGGGGATCTCCTCGTGCATGCGGTTGATGCAGCGGACCATCGTCGACTTGCCGCAGCCCGAGGGCCCAATGATCGCGGTCACCTCATTGGCTCGGAACTCCAGGTCGAGGCCCTTGACCTGTTCGGCCTGGCCGTAGAACGCGCGCAGCCCTTCCAGCTTTACGCCCAAGCCCGGCTTGGCCTCAACGCGCGCATCAGCTTTCGTGGGCGCCGCGGCGATGGTGGGGCCCGTAACTCGCCGAGCAGCCGGCTCTGTGCCGGGACCATTGAGGCCCTGTTCCTGGCGATCCAGCTCTGAGCGGCTCTCGGGGTCCACGTCAGTTACCTCTGAGGTCGATCCGTCGGGTGTCATGCAAGGCGGCTCCTTCGCGAGATGAGGCGGGCGACGAGGTTCAGCAGCAAGATCATCACGACCAGCGTCAGCGCAGCTCCCCACGCCCGGTTGACGACAGCTGTGGTTGGCGAGGTGACGTCCTTGTAGATTTGCACAGGCAGCGAGTTCATGAACCCACCCAGGTTGAAGTTCGTCTTCAGGGTGGCGTCTGCTGTGAACAGCAGAGGCGCTGTCTCGCCGGCTGCGCGGGCGACCGCCAGCAGCACGCCGGTGACCATCCCCGGCAGGGCGGTTGGTAGGACGATGTTGAAGATCACGCGCCAGCGCGGCGCGCCAAGCGCCAGCGCGGACTCGCGCAACGCCGCGGGGACGAGCAGCAGGATCACCTCGGCGGAGCGGATGACCACCGGCAGCATCAACAGCGCGAGCGCGATTGAGCCCTTATAACCGGCGTACGTGCTTCCGGTACCAACGACCAGCACGATGTACACGAACAGGCCGAACACGATTGACGGCACGCCAGTGAGCACGTCGACGAAGAAGCGCACCGTCTGCGCGAACCAGCTGCTCTTGCCGTACTCAACGAGCCACACCGCGACGCCGATCCCGATCGGAACAGCGATCGCGGAGGCGAGCGCGACGATCTCGATCGTGCCGAGGATCGCGCTCTTGATGCCGCCGATGCTCGAGCCGCCGAAGAACGTGTTACCGGTCGGGTCAGTGGTGAAGAAGCTCGTGCTCCACGCACCGAGTCCCTTGCGCAACAGGTAGTAGACGATCAGCGCGAGCGGGACAAGCGCGATCGCAGTGGCGGCCAGGACGCCGGCGCGAGCGAAGCGATCCTTGCGCCTGCGAGCCGGACTGAGCGCGAAGCGCGCGAGCCGGTCGCTGGATGTGGCGTTGGCGCTCATGCGCCAGCCGTCGCATCGGCTAGCAGCGTCGTTGGGCCCGATGTTTGCTTGCCGGCAGCGGAGCTGGTCCCGCGCGCCGCCCTGAGCACCAGCAGGCGCGCCGCGCCGTTGACTAGCAGCGTCAGCACGAACAGCACCAGGCCAGCGGCGAACAGCGCGGAGCGGTGCACGCCTTGGGCTTCTCCGAACTCGTTTGCGATGACCGCCGCGAGGCTGTAGCCCTGGGCGAACAGGTGGTCTCCGAGTTTGGGCGCGTCGCCGATCAGGATCGTCACCGCGATCGTCTCGCCGATCGCGCGGCCGAGGCCGAGCATCGCGCCGCCAACGATCCCGGAGCGGCAGTAGGGCAGGACGGCTATTCGGATCATCTCCCAGCGCGTAGCGCCCAATCCCAGCGCGGCCTCCTTGTGATCGGCGGGAACCGTGCTCATCACCTCGCGGCTGATCGCGCTGACGATCGGCAGGATCATGATCGCGAGCACCAGTCCGGTTATGAAGTAGTTGGGAATGGTCACCAGGCCGCCGCCGATGAACGGGATGAACGACAGCCGGTCAGCCACCCACTGCTCGCTGCCCTGCAGCTTTGGTGCGAGAAAGAAGATGCCCCACAGGCCGTATACGACCGACGGCACGGCGGCCAGCAACTCGACCAGTACCGTCAACGGCGCACGTAGGCGCAGTGGGCATAGCTCCGTAGCGTAGATGGCGGTGGCCACGGCGACGGGGACGCCAATCAGTAGCGCCAGCGCGGAGGTGATGAGCGTTCCCAGCAGCAGCGGCAGCGCGCCAAAGTGTTCGGCGCTGACGTTCCAGTCGTTGCCGAACACGAAGCCGAACACGCCTTCCTTGGCGAACGCAGGGCGGGCCTGGCCCACGAGGCGAACGAAGAAGTAGACGATCAGCGCCAGGATCAGCGCCGCAAGTGCGGTCAGGCCGTACTTGAGTGCTCTGTCTGGTAGACGTGCCAGCGGTGACCGCGAGAGAATCCCGCGGTCACCGCCAGGTAGAGATGCTGCCTCCACGGCCGGTGTTCTATCGAGTAACCGGACGTGGTGTCATCGTCAGCCGCCGAGTGGAGCGCCGTTGCACTCCAGTCCCGTGACCGCTTCCTTGGACTTCGTCAGGATGGCCGCGGGCAGCGCGGCGTAATCGGCCTTGGCGAGGATTGCCTGTCCTTCCCCGAGTCCGTAGTCGAGGAACTTGACGACGCCCTTGGCAGCTGCTTCGCCGCCCGGAGTCCCGGCTTTGCAGAGGTCCTTGTTGACCACCACAAACGTCTGCGAGGTGATCGGGTAGGCGGTCGGGGCGGAGGGGTCGGAGATTTTGATGCCGAGGTTTGCTGGCACCGTCACGCCTTCTGCCGCCGCGCTGGTCGAGGCGAGTGTCGGCGCCACGAAGTTCCCCGCCTTGTTCTTCACCGACGCGTATGTGAAGTTGTGCTCCAACGCGTAGGCCTGCTCGACGTAGCCGATTGCTCCGGCTGTCTGCTGGACGCCGCCGGCGACGCCGGCGTTGCCCTTCTCGCCTGTGCCGGTCGGCCACTCGACCGTCTTGCCTTCACCGACCTTGCTCTTCCATTCGGGATCCACGCTGGCCAGGAAGCCGGTGAAGCCCGCGCTTGTGCCCGAGGAGTCCGAGCGGTGGATGACGGTAATTGCGGTACTGGGCAGGCTGGCCCCGGGGTTCAGCGCTGCGATCTCGGGGTCGTTCCACGTCTTGACCTTGCCGAGGTAGATGTCGGCGATCGTCTTGCCATCAAGCTTCAGGCCACTTTTGACGCCAGGCAGGTTGTAGGAGACGGTGATCGCACCCAGGAACATCGGGATCTGCACCGCGGGGCTGCCGTTCTTGGCGATTGCTTCTTCGTCTTCGGGCTTCAGTGGCGGGTCGCTCGCGCCAAAGTCGACGGTCTTGCTCTCAAGTGATGTGATCCCTGCGCCCGAACCGACGGCCTGGTAGTTGACGGTAAGGCCAGACAGCGATGAGGCCCACTGTTCATAGACGGGGGCCGCAAATGTCGAGCCTGCCCCGGAGATTGTCGCTGACCCGCTGCTCGAGGCGGTCGTGCTGCTGGCGCTCGAGCTGGTGGAGGAGCTGGAGCTTCCGCATGCGGCGAGGCCCAACGCCAATATCGCGCAACCTGCGAGCGCGCCCATCTTGTTCTTGATCACTACGTCTCCTCTGGGTGGTTTGTCGTTTGACTGCGCACGCGACGCGCGCTCGTCCGCCTAATCGGCGTGCCTACCAAGAGTCTCTTCAACCGCCAGTGGCCTTCATGTGAACATTTCGTGAAGGCTGAGGCTGAAATCTGTAGCCGAAGCCGGGGTGCGTATGGATGAAACGGCGATCGGGCAGCGCGGTCTCGAGCTTGCTGCGTAGCTTGCTCACGTAGACGTCCACAGAGCGGTCCCCGGTCCGCAGCGCTCCGCCCCACACGGTCATGTAGAGCTCCTCGCGCGTGATGATCGCGCCCACGCGCCGGGCCAGCGCGGCCAGCAGTTCGAACTCGCGCACCGATAGCATCAGCGGCTGGCCGGTTGCGAGCACCAGTCCTTCTTCCAAGCGGATCTCGAGCTCCCCCGCGTAGACAACGTCCGCGGGAATGTCTGGACTCTCCGGGAAGGCCGCCACGACGCGAAGCGTCCCACGCGCGTCGTGGAAAGGAGTTGCAAACTCGTGATCTATTCGTGAAAAATCCGTGAAAGGCACGCTCTGGCCACGCGAGTCACGGCGCCGGTCAATATCCTCGCCGGATGAGCTTCCTGCGACCGGGCGTCGACGGCATCCTGATGGACCTCGTCGAAGAGTCTGGCCGGAACGTGCAGCGCTGTGGGTTGCTACTGCACGACCTGCTCAGGGAGTATCCCGAGCGCGCCACACTCGCCCAGGACTTGAAGGTATGCGAGCAGGAAGGCGATCGCATTACGCACGACATCATTCACCGCCTCGCCGGTCGCGGGCGTGTGCGTGCACCGTTTGACGCCGGCGACGGCTACGCGCTGGCGACGGCGTTGGACGACATCATCGATCACTCAGAGCAGGTGGCCGCGCAGCTCGGGCTCTACGGCGTGGAGGCGCCGATGGAGCAGGCTGTGGAGTTCACCCAGGTGCTGGTTGGCGCGGGCGAGCAGATCGCGCAGGCGCTGCGCTGCCTGCGCACGAATACGGAGCTCGGGCCGCATTTGGTGGAGATCCACCGACTGGAGAACGAGGGCGATCGCCTCCAGCGCGATGGCGTCGCCTCACTGTTCGCAGGCGGTATCGATCCGATGGTGGTGATCCGCTGGAAGGACATCTTCGAGTCGCTCGAGGCGGCGGTCGACGCATGCGAGACAGTGGCTCATGTGCTGGAGGGGATTACGCTCAAGCAGCGGCGCAGACCGCGGTGAACTGGAGCTGTGCGCCACGGGGGTCGCCGATGAAGTAGAGCTGGAAGCGGGTTGATGCGCCCGCTGGCACTTGTGGCAGAACGGCGCGCCCGGCAGCCACGGTCCTGCCTGCGCGGCGCGCGAGCGCATAGACCACGACTTCGTGCTGGGCGAGCGTCGAGTGATTGACGACTCTGCCTTCGGCCTCCGGTTCACCTGCGGATTGCCCAGAGAGGCTTGTCGCTTCAACGTTTAGTGTTGGCATCTTCGCAGGGGCTGGCTGGCCTTCGCCGAGCCTCGCGCTGACGCTTCGCGGCTGACCGCCCAGCGGCAGCTGATCGTCGATCCATGTCAGCCGTCCATGCGCTGGCAGCAGTGGCACGGAGACCAACGCGGGCGCGAGGCCTGGCGCATTATTGCTGTAGATCGAGGCACCGCTGGGATCGGTAACGGTGATCTCAATCGGTACGTCGCTCAGCGCGGTGCCCGACAGGTTGCGCAGCTTCACGAGCGCTGCGGCCCCTTCGGGGCTGCTGAGGACCGCAGTTTCGATCACCTTCACCTTGGTGCTCAGCTTCGTGATCGACAGCCCGTGTTGCGCCAGTGCTTTGTGTTGCTTGGCCACTCGTTCGAGCTTGGCGCTCTTTTCCGCGGTCGTCTCGCAGCCGGTGAGCGCCAGCGCGGCGAGCACGAGCGCTGCCCATCTCACCCGAAGGCCCCGCTGATGTAGTCGCGTGTGCGCTGCTGGGAGGGCCGGTCGAAGACCTGGTCGGAGGAGCCGTACTCGACGAGCTCACCCAGATGCATGAACGCGACATGGTCGGCCACGCGGAACGCCTGCTGGAGGTTGTGCGTGACGATCACGATTGCCACGCTCTCGCGCAGTCCCACGATCAGCTCCTCAATCGTCGCCGTCGAGATCGGGTCTAGCGCCGAGCAGGGCTCGTCGAGCAACAGCACCTCCGGTTGGGCGGCTAGCGCCCGCGCGATGCACAGCCGCTGCTGCTGACCTCCGGAGAGTTTCAGCGCGGGGCGGCCCAGATCGCCTCCCACCTCGTCGTGCAGCCCGGCTCGACGCAGCGCATCTTCGACAGCATGCTCGAGCTCGGGCGTGCGCCTGCGTCGCCGCACTGCGCGGACCGCACGTTGCTCAGCGAGCGCATAGGCGACGTTGTCGAAGATACTCATCGGGAACGGGTTAGGCTGCTGGAAGACCATCGAGACGCGGCGACGTAGGTCGTTCACCTCCAGCTCATGGATGTCGATGCCATCGAGCGCGATCCGCCCGCTGCGAGCAGCGCCGGCGGTGATCTCGGTCAGGCGGTTGAGCGAGCGCAGGAGCGTGGTCTTGCCTGATCCCGAGGCGCCAATCAGGGCAAGCACCTCACCCTGGCGTACTGGCAGGGACACGTCGCGCACCACCCAGTTCTCGCCGTAGGCCAGCCAGACCGACTCGATGCTCATCCGCTCGCGCACCTCCGCGGATGTGGGCCCGGGGCCGCGCAACCGCGTGCCCATTGCGATAGCTGGCCCGCCGTTGGGCGCCGATCGCGGCGGGGCGACGTTCGGCTCACGGTCGAGCGCTATCCGCCGCACGGGCGGGGGCATCAGCGGGTCCATGGCATCCACGACAGTGCCGGCCAGCTCCACGCGCGGCTCCGCTCTGTGCCACCGCTTGTTAGTCGTGTCACGAGGGCGTTGAGCACGAGCACGATCATCAGCAGCACGAATGCCGCCGCATAGGCCTTCTGCGGCGCGTTACCTTCACCGGCGGGGGAGTCGTTGTACACGTAGCTGGTCAGGGTCGAGCCGAACCCGCGCAGTGTGCCGAGCACCGGGACGCTGCCGACGCCTTGGTTCCTAAGCGCGCTACCGAGCAGGATCGTGATGATCGCTGTGTCGCCGATGATCCGGCCCATGCCAAGCACGATGCCGCCCGTGATCCCCGGACGGGCGCTCGGCAGCAGTACGCGCCAGATCGTCGTGGCGCGGGTCTTGCCCAACGCATAGGAGGCCTCGCGCATGCGCGCGGGTATCTGCACGAGCGCCTCGCGGGTCGCCGCCACAACGAGCGGCAGCGCCAGCAGCGCCATGACGATGCCGGCTATGAAGAACGACTGTCCTGTGACCTGCCCGTCACTGGCGCTTTGGGAGAGGAACCCGAAGAAGCTGCGGGCGAAGACCAGTAGGCCAAAGATCGCCAGCACCACGCTCGGCGTGCCAGCGATCATTTCGATCGCGGACTCGACGGCGCGCGCCAACCACGACGGACGCCCGTACTCGGACATCCACGTCGCGATCGCCACGCCGGCCGGGGCCGCGATCGCGGTGCCGATCGCAGTGACGATCAGCGTCCCCACGATCGGGTCGAGGAAGCCGCCGGCTTCGCTCTGGTGCAGTGACGGCGCTGGTGATTCGAAGAACAAGCTCGGACGCAGATATGAGATGCCCTTCACGAGCATGAACAGCACGATCGCGAGGGCGATCAGGCACAACGCGACCCCAGTGGCCCAGCACAACCAGTAACAGACGCGGTCGGCGAGCGGCCACGAGGAGATACGTTCTCGCGGCGGCTGGGCCACCGTGGGGGAGGGCTGCCTGGGCGAGAGTGCGCTGGTTGCCATCACACGCCGATCCCGTAACGCTTGAGGGGCTGCTTAGCTGCCCAGCCCGCGAACGAGAGCAGTCCGGCCGACACGAGCAGCACGGCTGCGATCGCATAGATCGTGTGGGCGACCGCGCCGGTCTGCTGCCCGCCGAATTCTTTGATGATGGTCGCCGCCAGCGGCTGCACCGGCTCGAACAGGAACGTGATCCCATCGAGCGGGTTGGCAGCGAATGGGAGCCCGCCGGAGACCATCGAGAGCATGATCGCCTCGCCCAGCGCGCGTGCCGTTGCGAGCACCGCAGCCGCTGCGATCGCAGGTCTTGCCGTGCGCACCGAGACGCGCCACATTGTGCGCCAGCGGTTGACTCCCAATGCGGCCGAGCCCTCGCGCCAGGATGCAGGTACGGCCGCAAGCGCATTGGTGGTGATCGAGATCATGATCGGCAGGATCATCACCGTGAGGATCAGCGTCGCTGTCATCAGGTCGGCACCGTTGAGCTGAACCACGTACGCGACCGATTGCCGGCGCGCGTTGTCAATCAGGTGTTCATTGATCCAGGGAGCGATCGCCAGGATCCCGATCAGCCCGTAGATCACCGACGGCACGCCGGCGAGCAGACGCACGACTGGCTCAAGGATGCGCCGTACCGGCTGTGGCGCGAACTCCGTCAGGAAGATCGCCGCCAGCGTCGAGACGACGATCGCGATCAGCACGGCGAGCGCGGTCGTTATCAGCGTTCCCCAGATCAGTGGCCAAGCCCGGAAGTACAGCAACTGGTGGTTCGGCAGCGGCGTGCCTGCCTGCATGGCCCGAAACTGCGTCACTACGTTGCCGCCTGGGCCGAACCAACTGAGGCCGTTGGCCGAGAAGGACGGCCACGCGTTGATCACCACCGTGACCACCATCAGCCCGATGAGTGCCAGCACAGCGACGGCCAACGCGCCGAGCATGAGCTCGGCGCGTCGATCGGTTCTGATAGCGGCCCGCGGGCGGGTGCGGTGGAGAGCGCCTGCGGGCACTGCTGCTAGTGGATCGTGATCCAGCTGGAGCCGATGATGGATTTAGTCGTCTTGTTGCCGCTGGTGACCCAGCTGAGGAACTTGAGAGCTTCGCCCTTGGGGGCTCCCTTGGTGACCATCCAGAAGTTACGCACACCGGCGTATTGCCCGGACTTGGCATTGCGCAGATTGCATGCGATGCCCTCGTACCCCACCGGGTTGACCCCGGCGGTGTATGCGAAGGACACGAAGCCGATCGCCTGCTTATCGCTGCTCACCGCGCTCTGCTCCAGGCCGTTGGAGGCCTCGGCGGTCGCGCTCGGGGAGACCTTCAGCGTTTCGCCCAGGAAGATGTGCTGGAAGGCGTCCTGGGTACCCGAGGCGCCGTCGCGGTCGAACAGGTCGATCGGACCGCTGACCTTTGCCCCTTCGACTTCACTCCAGTCGCGGATGCTGCCGGTGAAGATCCCTTCGACCGTTTCCTGGGAGAGGTTGGAAAGCGGGTTGGCGGTGTTGGTGATCATGCATACACCGTCCCGGGCGATCTTTGTGAAGACAAGACCGGCGGGGTCCGTGGGCAGCGGATCGCGCGAGGAGTCGCCGATATCGAAGCGGCCGCTGGCGACACCGCTGATCCCGATGTCAGACTGGCCTCCCTGGACCTGCGGGGCAGGGATCTTCGGGAAAGCCTTGTGGTAGGCGGTGGCCAGTTTCTGGGCGAGCGGGAGAACTGAGGTCGAGCCACCGAGGATCAGCCGGCTTGCCATGGCGGCGGTAGGCAGGGCGAGGGCAAGCGCGAGTGTTACTGAAACGAGAAGGGTGCGGTGCGCGCGCAAGTTGTTGCTCCTTTGCATTGGGAGTTGACTTAGGCGTCGTGGACGCTCGGGTGGGGAGACAGCTCAACGTGTTGATCGATGCGGTGGGCGCCATGCACTTCACCCCGCGGGCAAGAGTGTCGATCGCGGGCACGGCTGGTGTTTCGTTTTTGTGAACGTGGCTCTTATGGGGGCGCGAGTTATCCCGTAGAGGCCGCTGTAAACATTTTGTGAATCGATCGGCGCGTGTCGTTGTGAAATTCATGTGAACGTTGGCTCGCCTCATGTGTCGTTTTTGTGAACGGCATTGCTTTTCCGAGCGTCTCGTGTGACGCTGCCGAAAGTCCGATCGGCGCTCACAGCTGTGAAGCGTTGGACGACGGCTGCGTGGTGTGCTGCGGTGACCAATTTCCCAGTCGCCTTATCGAACCTCGAACGCCAGTCGACTCACGGAGTTTCGAGCTAACCCGGATAGGACCACATGACAGACGACCCGATCCCACCCGAGACTTCAACCAGCAATGGCGCCTCGGCCGAGAATGGCGCGGGCTCCGCGCCCGCACGCAAAGCGGCCGTGCGCTCGGGCTTGGCGCAGCGGCGCAACCCAGTGCTTACGAGGCTTGGCGAGATCGCCTCGGGTGCGCGCCGGGTGGCATTTCGGGATCCGCTTTCGCTGTTTCTGCTGCTCGCGTCAATCGGCTTGGCGATCACGTTCGCGATGTTGCTCGGCGCGATACAGCCGAGCAGCTCCGGGACGCAGGTGCCGATCAGCACCGTGCAGACACTCGCCAAGCACCGCGAGATCGCAAACGCGCTGTTACTGGACCACGACAGTCGCGTTGAGCTGACGACGACTGCCACCACTCCCGCCGTGTCCACCGATGGCACCATTGCCGCTACGACAACTGAAGCGACCGGCGGCGGTGCTCAGCACCTATGGGCCGCCTACCCGGCCTCGGGTGCCCAGACCGCACAGTTGGCGGCCGACCTCTACGCCGGTGGCGCGGTGGTGTCCGTCGATCAGCAATCGGGCAAGCCGACCAAGGCGATCATCGTCCAGTTCCTAATTCCGATCCTCCTGCTCGTGTGCCTGTTCTCGCTGTTCACGCGTCTGGGCGCTGATGGTGCCGCCGGCGGGATCGCGGGCTTCTCGCAATTCACTGGCAAGGGCCGCAAGAAGGGCAAGGGGACAAGCGACAGGACTACCTTCGCCGACGTGGCTGGCGCTGGAGAAGCGCTTGCTGAGCTACGAGAGATACGCGACTACCTCGCCGATCCAAGCAAGTATCTGGCCGTCGGCGCCGCTGCGCCGAAGGGTGTGCTCTTGGTGGGCCCGCCAGGCACCGGCAAGACGCTGCTGGCCAAGGCTGTCGCGGGTGAAGCGGATGCAGCCTTCTTCTCGCTGTCTGGCTCGGACTTCGTCGAGTCACTCGTGGGCGTTGGCGCGGCGCGCGTACGCGATCTCTTCCGCAAGGCCCGCAAAGCGTCGCCGGCGATCATCTTCATCGACGAGCTCGACGCCGCCGGGCGTAAGCGCGGCGCCGGCATCGGTCAGGGCAACGACGAGCGCGAGCAGACGCTCAACCAGATACTTGTCGAGATGGACGGCTTCGCTGGCGATGGCGGACTGGTGGTCATGGGTGCGACCAACCGTCCGGACATCCTCGACCCGGCGCTGCTGCGGCCGGGCCGCTTCGACCGCCAAGTGGTGATCGACGTGCCCGACGTGCACGGCCGCCTGGAGATCCTGCGCCTGCATGGAGGCAAGCGGCCGCTGGCGCCAGACGCATCGCTCGAGGAGGTCGCACGCCAGACACCTGGCTTCAGCGGCGCGGAGCTTGCCAACGTGATCAACGAGGCGGCACTGCTGAGCGTGCGAGACGGACGCGGGCAGATCGACGCTGCGACCCTCGACGAGGCGATCGACCGCGTAGTCGCCGGTCCTGCCAAGCACCACATCCTCAGCGAGCACGAGCGCTGGCTGATTGCAATCCACGAGGCCTCCCACGCGGTGGTCACGGACGCTCTCGGGCACACGGCCTCGACGCGCAAGCTCTCGATTGTCGCGCGCGGGCGCCAGCTCGGCACCGCCGCGCACATGCTCTCCGACCGAGATCAGACGATCATGACCAAGCCCGACCTCGAGAGCCAGTTGATCGTGATCACCGCGGGGCTGGCGGGTGAGCGCATCGCGTTCGGTTACACCTCTACGAGCGTCCACGACGATCTGCACGCCGCCACCGCGCTTGCGCGCAGCATGGTCACCTCGTTCGGGATGTCCGATGCGCTCGGTCTGGTGACGATCGGCGAGAAGAGCGGCGAGGTCTTCCTCGGGGCCTCGCTGCAGGATCTCGGCTCGGTTGGTCCAGAGACGCTCAACCTGATCGATAACGAGGTGGAGCGCATGGTTGGCGACGCTGAGGCGCGGGCCGCGGTGGTCCTCGACCGCAACTGGGGCACCGTCGAGGAGACAGCAACCGCGTTGCTCGAGCAGGAGACGCTCTCGGGTGTCGCGCTCGATGCCGTCCTCTCTACCGTTCACGAGGTCTCGCTGGAGGAGCTCAGCCCGGTGCGTCGCGCCACGCCCCCACGCTTCACCGCGCGCGATCCCAAGGCGCAATGAGCAGGCGCCTGCCCTCACCGGCGATGATCGTCGCGGTGGTCGCGCTGGTCTTCTCCACCACGGGGCTGGCAGACGCGGCACGCCGCGCCGTGGTCAGCGCCGTTGAGGGGCATCCAATCAGCACGACACCACACGCGGGCGGGCTGCTGCTGCTCGGTAAGAACAGGAAGTTCCCGGCGGCGGCGATCCCGACGGTCAAGAACGCGAGCCGGGTGGGCGGTGAGACAGCCGCGCAGCTCGCCGGCACCTGCCCCCCGGCGACCGTTGACCTCGGCACCTGGTGCTTGGACTCCGCGCCATACCCGCTGACCAAGGCTGACCTCGGCAAGAACAACTTCATCTGGGCGAGCAAGGCGTGCGAGGCCGAAGGTGGTTGGCTGCCGTCCGCGTCTGAACTGCTCGGAGCGGCCGCACGCGTCAAGCTCGAGTCGACGATCCACGACTCGCCACTGACAGCGACGATCAACCAGGACCCCAGCCGTGGGCTGAAGGACGAACGCGAGATGAGCTCGACGCTCGTCACGACCGAAGCTGGGTCAGCCGCCGCTGGCTTCGAGGGCGTCAGCGAAGGTGCCACTGGGAACCCCCGGCAGGGTCAGGCCAACCCCGTTCCACTGCCCGCGGACCCGCTGCCCGAATCGCTGCAGTACGTCACCGTCTATAGCAACGACACCGCTGGCGGGTTCGCTGGCTCAGAGCCAGTCATCAACGCCGAGAACTTCCGTTGCGCCTTCAACCTTTCGCCCGGCGCGCTGAACAAACCGGAATCGTGAGGCGTCCCCTCGGCTCGTGGGTGCTGATCATGGGGCTCGCGGCGATAGCGATCGCGCTAAGCGCACGGCCGGCCCACGCGGTGATCCTGCCGGCGGCGACGATCGACGGACCCAGCGAGGACATCGTCGGCTTCGGGGGCGCAGCGATGGCCGAAGACGGCACTGGCGGCGTGGTCTACCTGAAGCGGGTCGAAGGCGTCGCTCACGTGTTCGTGTCGCGCTATGTCCACGGGCACTGGCTCGCGCCGATCCGCGTCGATGGTGAACAGCCCTACGCCGCGAGCTGGCCCTGCATCGGTGCGGCCGAAGGGGGAGAGCTGGTCGTGGTATGGGCGACGCCGTTTGCGACCGAGCACGGTAAGCCGGTGGACGAGCTGCTCGCCTCGACGCTTGCTCCGAGCGCTTCCTCGTTTGGCCGGGCCATGATCGTTGATCCCAACATCAACCAGGGCACCGGCGCGAGCCCCGATCTTGCGATGAGCTCCACCGGACGCGCAGACGTCGTCTACCGGGTGGTCGCTGAAAACAACGGTGGCCAGAGCGGCATCCCGCTGCTGCGTCCGGGTGACGTGGTCGAGGAAGTGCGCGTGGCGCACTTCGACGGTGCGCGATGGTCAGATCTGGGCGAGATCAACCGCGACCCGGGGCTCTCAATGCGACCGCCCACTCAGGCGAATGCCCCCAAGATCGCGATTGGGCCGACCGGCAACGGCATTGTCGTCTGGCAGGAGCCCGAAATCGAAGGCGTGGCGCGCATCTGGGCCAGACGTCTTTTTGGCAGCACGCTTGACTACGTGCTGCCTGTCAGCGCGATGAGCCTGTCTGGCACGCCAATCGACGACGACGCTGACGCGCCCAGCGTGGCCGTCTCGCCACTGGGCCAAGCTGAGGTCGCTTACCGCCAGAGCGCCGGAGTTGGATCTCCGCTGCCGGGGCCGCGCATCTTCTTGAACATCTTGCCTGACGGGGAATCGAGCAGCGGCGCGGAGTTCGCCGGCGCGAGCATTGCCGACTCCGCCGTCTCGGGCGGTGCCGCGGCGAGTATCGGGCCGCCCAGCATCGACCTGGACGAACGACGGGAAATGCGGCTGTTGTATGACTCAAACGGCACGCCCCGCGTGATTGAAGGCAACGACCTCGGACTTTCGGGGACACTTTCGCTGGGACCGCCGTTCTCTGGATCTGAACTAGCTGCGGCGAGCGTCATGAACCCCGCGGGCGGAGGCGTCTCGGCATGGGCGAGCGCCAACGCACAGGGACAGCCGGCGGTGGCGGTGCGCGAGGACTTCCCCAACGGTGGAGTGCAGACCGGCCTGGTAAGCGGAGGAGCCGGAGGCGTGATCGGGGAACTGGCGGTCGGTCGTTCGGGCTTGGGAGACGGGCTCGTCGCCTTCCTGCAAGGTCCGCTGGGCAACGCCGCGGTGGTGGGCACAGAGGTCAGCGCACCGCCCGAGCAGTTTGCGCTGAGCGCTCCCAAAGGTTGGATCAAGCCCTCCCAGGCCTTGATCGAATGGGAACCGGCGCATAGCGCCAACGGGCCGTTGAAGTACACGGTCGTGCTGGACGGTCATGCACTGCCTACCCCCGCCGGCGCCCTTGCGCTGCGCCTGGACCCCAACGATCTCAGCTCCGGCCTACACCACATACAGCTGCTCGCGACCGACACCGATGGCCAGTCCATGCTGACCCCTCCAACCCCGCTGCAGGTCGACGGTGTGGCGCCGACGGTAAGGATCACCCGCACGGACGGCGACCACGCCGTCAGCGTCCGAGTCAGCGATTCATACTCGGGCGTCAACACGCACGCCACAAGCGTCAGCTTTGGTGACGGTCAACATGCCGCTGGTCGAAGCCACTTCAGCCATCGCTATGCCCGCGGCGGGATCTACGAGGTGATCGTCCATGTGCGCGACAACCTCGGCAACCAGGGCGTTATACGCCGACCTGTGAGCATCCAATGAGGCGCGCGGCGCTCTTTTCGGGGCTTGTGCCTGGGTTTTTCCTAATCCTGCTGCTCGGCTTCTCCGTATCGGCTCACGCCGATGTGTTCGGTCCGATCAGCCTGGTGTCGGGGAGTGCTGCGCAGCAGGCCGACTACGCCCATGATCCGGCCATCTCAGAGGACGGACGCTACGTCGCCTGGGATGGCTCTTTTGCCGGACAGCCCGGCGTCTACCGCACCGATCTGATCACTGGCGCCGTCGAACAGGTCGCCGGCGGCGATGCCGAGCTGCCTTCGATTAGCGAAAACGGAAGCTACGTGAGCTTCACCACCAGACAGTCACTCGTGCCGGGAGACCGCAATGAAGGGCCAGATGTGTATGTCCGCGACATGGAAGTCCCGTGCAGGCTGGAAGACGGCTCGTGCCAGCCATGCACCGAAGAGGAAGAAACGCAAGCGAGCGAAGCAGACGAAGCGTCGCACTGCCCCTTCGTCCTCGCCTCTGCCGTAGACGGCTCGGAAGAAGCTTTGACATACGCGACGACGGAACCAGAACTGCATGGATCGGTGGCGAGCGGGCGCTCCGCGCTGAGCGCCGACGGACGCGAGGTCGCGTTTGTGACAACCGCGGTCTCGAATCTCACGGACCCGTCCGCGACGAGCACACCCGCGCAGCAGGTGGCGGTCCGCTATCTGGACACGAAAACGACCGAGCTCGTGAGCGTCGCACGAGAAGTGAGCACAGGCAGGGAGTTGGCCGACGTGCCGGTCTCGGGGAAGGAAGGCACGGGTACCTACGGCGCGGTCTATGCCGGCCCTACCGGAGACAAGTTCGTCACTCCTGGCCTGTACGAATTGACCGACCCTTCGGCCGCGTCGATCAGCGCCGATGGATCGACTGTCGCCTGGCTTGGCCAGAGCATCTCGGCGCAGGCTCCGACGCTTGCGGGCGAATCGCTGAAGCTCGACTACACCGAGCCGCTGTGGCGGCGGATCGCCGATGGCGGCGAAGCCCCCACCCGGCGCATCACGGGGGGCTCTGACCCCACCAACGCGGCCTGTGTGGCGAGCGGCGAGACCAAGCTTCAGCAGCCGAACTCGCTCGCAGACCCCTGCCAGGGCCCATTCATGACGCAAACAGGTCAGCTGCCGGGTACCTGGGAAAGCGGCGCGACGGGCGACGTTGTGCCGCAGCTCAGCGCTGATGGTTACACGGTTGCCTTCCTGGCCAGCGCGCCCCTTCTATCTCTCGGCGAGGACTTCGGCGAGACAGGCGAAAGCCGTCCCAGCGACCTGTACGTGGCGAACATGCACGAAGGCTTGTCACGGATACAGGCGCTCACACCGCTTACCGAGCTTGCAAGCGGCAATAGTGGGGATGTTGCGACGGATGCGCCGATCGTCGATCTGGGCATCTCTCCAAATGCCAGCGAGGTTGCGTTCACGACGGAGCGCACCGTCTTTCCGCTCGGCTCACCAGCGCTCATCAGCGCCCCAGCGCCGGAGCCGGGGATGACTGAACTGTTTGACGTCGACCTCAACGAGGACACGCTTACGCGGGTCACCCAGGGCTTCGAAGGAGGTCCTAGCGAACGTCCCCACAAGGTCGTGAGCGTCGAATTTGATCCCTACGGCCGACAGGGCGATGGCGCTCTGTCTCCTTCCTTCTCCGGCGACGGTGCGCTGCTGGCGTTCTCCTCGACCGCATCGAATCTCGTATACGGCGATGGCAATACCCCACCGCTGGGGGCCGAACCGGATGGCAGTGATGGCAGCGATGCATTCCTTGTCGAACGAGAGACGTTCACCTCCTCGCCCGCCCCTCAGCAGATATCAAGCGCACCGGCCGGCCCGCCGCTCGTGCCCGCTTGGCGTCTCGGCGTCACGGCGCACTCGCGGCGCAACGGAAGTGTCGTGCTCGATGTCCTGCTTCCGGCTGCTGGTACGTTGCGAGCAGTGGCGCAGGGCGCCGTGGTGCTCCGAGCCTTCCACGAGCACACGCAGGGGAGAGACAGCTCAAAGCGCAGCGAGCATGCGAGTGCTACCGCGGTGGCAACCCGCACGCTCGCCACGGCTGTCGCGCACGCTGGCACCGGCAGCTTGATGACGTTGACGCTCGCGCCGGCTGCGCGTTACAAGTCGCTTGCCGCGCGACGAGGCGGGCTTTCAGCGATCGTCAGCCTCACGTTCACAACGCCCGGTCGCCCGACTCTGCACGAGCGGATCGCCGTCACGTTCGTGCGCACGATCAAGCGCTCCCCCAAGCCCAAATCAAAGGCGAGTGCTCAGCAATGAGCGCACACGCGCCTCGCCCTGTACGCGTCCTCGCCGCTGTCGGCGCCGTGATCGCGGTCTCCTTGCTGGCGACGGCCTTTACGTTCGTGCTGACGCCCGGCAGCGCCCATGCGGAAGCTCTTGAAGACGATGGCGGCGCGTCCTGGCAGTTGGACCCGATTGTGGCGCCCGAACTGCCCAGCGGGGAGCGATCGACAACACCGATCGGGCTGGGACCGGTCGGGGACATCGAGTTCTGGGCGCCCAACCGGGGACTGCTGATCACCGCGGGGAACGGCAGCACGATCCCCGCTGGCCTGTGGGCCTACAACGGTGCGGGATGGCATGAGCTCTCGACGGTCTGCGGGGCCAGCGACGGGCGGATCGCGTGGGCGGCTGCCGACGAATTCTGGACCATCTCCAATGGGCGGCCAGGACAGGCAACCAACGGCAGAGGCGAACAACCGCCGCTGGAAGACAACACCCTCTGTCACTTCTCCGGCGGCGCGGTCGTCGCGTCCTACGCATCCCTCGCCTTCCAGGCCAACTCTTACCAGGCAATGCACGCCGCCGGATGCCTGGGCCCCGCCGACTGCTGGTTTGCCGGTGAACCGTTGCCCGCGCAGCGCGCCACCGTTGGCGCCTTCCACCTCCACTGGCGCGGCGGGTCGATCGTGGCTGAACCCTACGAAGGCGAAGGCCAGGCGGTGGAGGACATGCGGGCGTTCGACGGTCAGCTGTACGAGTCCGTGCGGATCACCTCAGCGGCACGGACACAGGCCGAACCGCCCGCCCTGCACCTGATCAACCCAGAAGGCATCACGCCCGCGTTCGAATCGATCCTCGGGCTGCCGCTATATGGTGCCGGCGAGTTCACCGAAGCGCTGGGCTCCCTGCATCTCTCCGCCGACGAAGGTGCGCTTTGGGCGGCGGCCGGACCGGCGCCGGGCTCCCCGCCGGAAGGCTCGGCGCCGGGACAGGTGACGATCGCGCGCTACACGCCCGAAGCGGGCTGGTCGCAGGTGCTCGGACCCCAGACCAGCCCGTCGGGCGAAGAACTGTTCCCGAACGATGTCGTGACTTCGATCGCCGCCGAGCCTGGGACTGAAACCGCGTGGGTCGCACTCGACACACGCAGTGACTCAGAAGCGCCCAGCCCCACAGCCCCGGCGATCGTCGCGCGCGTGTCAGCTGACGGCACCGTCTCAGACGAGCAAACGCTGCCTGCCGCTGGGGAAGGTTTCGGTCCGAAGGGCGCGGCCGCCAAGATCAGCTGTCCGGCCCCGCATGACTGCTGGCTGGCGAGCACCCAGGGTTGGCTTTTTCACCTCACCGACGGCGAATCATTCGGTGTCGACAACGAAGGGTTTACGAGCCTGATCACGTTTCGTCCGCCCGATGAAGGCGTTCCCCAGGTGATTCCCGACACGCCCCCACCCGACGACTCCGGTCTGCTGGGTGAAGTGCCGGCCGCGATCAGCACCGACGTAGAAAAGGCCACCGGGCCGACCGAATCACGCGTCGCTGTGCCACTGCTGTCCGATATACACAGCCGGCTGGTCCGGGGCAGCACGCTCGAATTGAGCTTCCGCCTCGCCGTCAAGGCCCGCATTCGTCTGATCGCCAAGCGCCACCGCAGCACCGTCGCAAGCACTCCGGCGCGCACGTTCAGCGCCGGCAAGCGCAAGCTGCTGCTCGCCCTGAACCCCCACCGCTGGCCGACGAAACTCGATCTAGAAACTCACGCTCTGGCCAAGCTCCCGACCGTGTCTCTGCGCGCGCCCGGCAACGACACTGTCACCACAGGTCTGTTCGTGGCGACGCCTGCGGCGTCGCTGCTCGGATCGGGACCATTCGGTTGATGCCCACAGATGCCCGAAGACGTCGCCTGTGGGCGCCGGCGTGCGCGAGTGCGCTCGTGCTGGCGGTAGTGATGGCAGGTCTGCTTCCGGGACCTGGCGCGACCTCCGCCGCGGTCGGCCAGCCGGCAGCCGGAGAACCCACTCCCCAGACCGATGCCTCGATCCCCGCTTGGGATGTGACGATCATTGGCTCCTCGCCGCAGGAGGCGCCAGATGAGACGTGGGGCCTCGGCAAGGCTGAAGGCAACGCCGATGGTGTGCCCCTGCTCGTGCGCTACACGGCGGAAAGCGGATGGATGCTCGGGCCCGCGCTGACCGACACCAGCGGCCAGCCGCTAACGCACTTCGAACTCGACAGGCCAGAAGGTCTCCAGGCCGCGAGCCCGCTGGCAGGGCAGATGACCGCCAACGGGGCCGGCGTGCTGGTCGGCCAGGTGCCCTCCGGCGAAGCCGAACGTGAAGTCGTGCTCGTGCGCAACCCCGGCGGTGCCTTTCAGGAAACCCCGGCAGTGCCAAGCGAAGGCAGTGAAGCGCTGCTGAAGGAAGGCGAACGTCTCTTCAGGGCCGACGGGGCACCGATGATCGCGGCGCTCGAAGAACCCAGCGGCGACGCTGGGGCGCTGGTTGTCCCCGTCGCCGAACATGGTATTGACGATGGAGTTCTGCACTGGGACGGCAGTCACTGGACACGCGAACCGATCGAAGTTCCCGGAGCGAGCGAAAAAGAACAGCAGGAAAGCGGCTTCCAGGTGCTGGCGATCGGCGCCAGCTCGCCGGGCAACGCCTGGTTGCTTGCGCAGCCGTCCTCCCAGTCCGAATCGATTGAGCTCTTTCGCCGCCAGGAAGGACACTGGAAGCCACAGGGTGTGAAACTGGAAGTGACACTGGGAGCTGGCGGGGGAGGCAAAACCGAACCGCTGAGCATCCCGAACGCGCCCCGGCGGATTGCCGCACAGATTCTCACCGTCACCAGCCAGGGGATTTGGATCGACGGAGAACTCGCCGGTGTAAGCGCGCCGACGACCGTCTTCGTCACGCCCGAAGGCGAAGCTGGAGGGAGCATCAGCGCGAGCTGGTGTCGTGCCAGCTGTACCTACGAACTGCCCGAAGACCTGCCCGACGTGCTGCCCAGCGGCCCATCGCGGAGCATCGCGTGGGCCAACAGCTCACCATCCACCCCCTACGGCGAACGTGTCATCACGGGGCTTGCAGAAGGTGTGAGCCTGCGCCTTGACGGGAGCTCGTTCACGCGCGTCACCGCGCTCGGCGCCGCGCCCTCCCAGGACGTCGGCGCGAGCTTCGGCGCAGCGTTCTCCAGCCCGCGAGAGGGTTGGCTGGGCAGCGAGCTCCTGCCTGTCCACTTGACCGTCGATCCGGTGCCCAGCGACCTGGAACCGTGGCCAGTGTCCTTCCGTCACACGCTTCTGGCGATCGCGCCGCAGCCCGGTGCCCCGGTCGGGTCACTATCGAGCGAAGCCCTGGCGGTCGGTGATCGCGGCGAGGTCGCCCGTTACAAGCCGGGTCAGGGCTGGTTGCCGGAAAGCTTATTTGGGCCGGGCGGACGCATTGAGACACCGCGCCTGCGCGCTGTCGCCTGGCCTACGCCATCGCGGGCCTACGCCGTCGGCGACGAAGGCCAGATGTGGCTGTGGCGCGGCGACACTGGCCTGTGGGAACCAGACCCCGCGACCCCTGAGGACTTCCGCGGCGATCTGCTCGGCATCGCATTCGACCCCAACGAACCGGCTCGCGGATACGCGATCGGCTCGGGTGGCGTGCTGCTGCGCTACGGCAAGACCTGGACACAGGAAGCGCTCCCGCCGGAACTAACGAAGGCCAACTTCACATCGATCGCTTTCGCCGGCGCGGAGGCAATTGTGGCCTACCAGCGCCTGGTGGAACCTTCCAAGAACACCCGCACTGCCGGTGGCCTGCTCGTCAACGAAGGCTCTGGGTGGCACATCGACGCGGGCGCTGGCGCTGCGATGGGTGCCAACGTGCCCGGGGCCGTTGCGGGGCTAGCAGACGGTGGCGCGGCCTTTTCGGCCTCGGGTGCGCTTGAAGGGACCAAGCTGTTCGAGCGCAGCGCCCCGGGGGAACCCTGGCAGGAGAACGCCACACCGATACCCGGAGCCACCGCCCCAAGCTCGCTTGGGCTCTTCCGCGAAGGTGGCGCGCTGCGCGTAGTTGCGGCTGGGAGCGTGGTCGGCGGCTTTGAACTCATCCCCGAATCACCCCCAGATCTTCCGCCACCGCTTGAAGCTCCGCTGCCGCCATCGTCCAACGAAGAGCAGGGAGTCAGACGCCAGACAGCGACAGGCTGGATCGATGAGGAGCACGAACTGAACACGGTCAGAGGTCCGGGCCGTTACAGCTTGGATGACACCGTCTACCAGCCCGACCCGATCTCGGCTGTTCTCGTGGGCCCGACCGGCGCGGAAGGGTGGGCGGTGGGGGGTTTCGTTGATCTCGAATCGGGTGGCGGGCTGCTTGACACAGCCGACGTTGATCGCTATCCGCGTCAGAGCTCCGCGCCACCGGGCGTCGGTTCTTCGACGGTGCCCACCAACTCCGATGAATCAGCGCAGTTCAACAAGGAAGCGACGTTCGCGATTGGCGGCGACGCTCAGTGCGCGGCACCGTGCGCCGAGCGCAATAACGCGCGGATCGGCCCCGATGTGTGGCTGTCCTCCGCGCTTTCGCGCGCGGGAGCGATTCCCGGCGTACGTGCGTTCCTGTACACAGGACCGCGACTCAGCAAGGGTGAAACGGAAGGCCCCGAACCGCCGTTCCCGTTTACGAGCGAGTTCAATCGTTACGCCGAACTGCTCGCCTCGAGCCCGCTGCCGGCGTTTGCCGCGGCCTCTCCGACCGACCTCGACGCGCGGCCCCATGGGGGCGATGAGACTGGCTTTATGGACGCGTTCGCGCACTTCTCCGAGCCGTTTGGCGAAGGGGCGCCCGCGGGTGGACTCTCGCCCGCGGCCCCTGAAGGGAGTGCGCCAGAACGTGCGGCGTGCGCGGCGATCGAAGGCTGCCAAGCGGCTTACTACGCGTTCGAATCGAGTGGCTCCGCTGGCACCGTGAGGGTGATCGTGCTGGACGATACGGCCGATGTCGGCCCAACCCAACTGAATTGGGTGGTTAGACAGCTCGAAGCCGCCGAAGGACACAGCGAGCCGGCAATCGTCATTGGCAACGCCGATCTCGACGCGCAGATCGCCGCTGGCGATCTCGTCGCCAAGGAAGTCGCTGAAGTGCTCGTTGAGCACAACGCATCGGCCTACTTCTATGACTCCCCAGAAGAAAATGTCAAGACGCTGCTAAAGGCTGGCAGCCTCACTCCGGTTCCCGCATTCGGCTCGGGCACGCTCGGTTACGTCGACTACCAACAGGAAAGCTCCGGCGAATTTCACGGTGCGAGCGGCTTCCTGTTGGGTCAGGTGAACGCCGCCGCCTACAACACGCTCACCCACCGCGCTCCCGTCCACGCCCGGCTTATCCCCAACATCGGCGAACTCGCGGTGGAAGCAACGGATGGCACGCTACTCAAGCGCAGTCAGTCGGCCTTCTTCACGGGTCTAGCCCGCCGCCCCCGTGCCGGCAACCGTGCCCAAAACGAAACCGATGCTCGCGATACCGACCCGTATATAGCGATTCCCTCAATCTGCGTGGGAGCGGGATGCGAAAACTATCTGTTCCCCGAATACACGTTCAGCTCCTCAAAGCCGGACATCGGGGAATTCGTCGAGGAAAACACCGCCTCCGGCGAGGAACATACTGTGCTGCTGGGTGCAAACGGGACGCCGATCCCCGACCCAACTTCGGGCCTATTCTGCGCCTATAACGCTGGCACCACGATCGTGACTCTGAGCGCCGGCGGCCTGTCCTTCTCGCTGCCTGTGACGGTCCAAGCGGGCAGCGTGCGACGCCCGTGCGGCACCACGCCTCTCAAAAATCTGCCCAGCCAGCAACAAGCTGCTCCCGTCCCGCCCCCGCCTGCGCCCGCTCCCGCGCCCGCGGGGCCGGCTCCGGCGGCAACCCCGGCACCGGTTCCGCTCCCGGCTCCGCCGGTGGTAACGCCGCCGCCGCCGGTAAGGCCACCCACGCCGGCGCCTCGGCCGTTCGTCGTGCCTTCACCGCCGCCGGTAGCGATTCTGGCTGCTGTGCCTTTGCCGGTACCCACGCCCGCGCGCCCCACACCTCCGAGCGGCACATCGGCGGTGACTTCGCCCGTGGAGGCTCCAGAACGCGAAGAAAAGTACGAGGAGGCACCCGACGCTGTCAGTAACCAGGCGGTTGCTTATAGCGCGCCCGAACATGAGCCCGCACCCGCCTACATCCTTGGCGTCATAGCGCTTGCGGCCCTCGCCGGAGCATCTACACGCTGGCGGCCACGGCACGGGCGTCGGAGCGTACAGGTGGCGCCCGCGACGCTCTCCACGATTCGTGGCCAGCGGCGGATGGACGATCGCTCCAGGCGCAGGTTCCGCTGAGCGACGCCGCTCACCGAACGTTCACGATATGGCAACACGATAAGTCTCAGAAATGACCAAGCTACGCCGTGCCTGCACGCCAGAGCGCGTCGTCGCGACGCGGGTGCCCGAGGCTTTCACATGCGCTTTCGCTTCTCCGCAAACGACAAGATCGGAGCATGATGTCCCCGTCCCGCCGCCTCCCCCGATTCCTGCCCGCGTTGGTGGGCTGCGCGCTGGTCCTGATGGCGTGTGCGATGGCGGGGCCAGCGTGGGGCGCGAGTGGCAGCTTCGGTGAACTCAAGCGCTTCGGCGGAAGGGGCAATAAAGAAGGCAAGTTTGCGTTGAGGGAAGAAACAGACGCCTTCGGTGTCGACCCCACGGAAGCAAACAGCGTCTACGTCGGCGACGAACCGAGCGAAGAAAGTGAAACGTTCCGCATCCAGAAGCTGAGCTCGGTCGGCGCCTTCGAAGCCTCGACCACAATTCACCCTGGCCAGAAAGATGTCGAAGAAGAAACCTTCATCGAGGGGTTCGCCTTCGACACGGTGAAAAACGAAGCCAATGAATCGGAACGACGCGTGTACTTGCTCGCCAGCGCTGAGCGCAGCGAAACCTCAACGATCGATTCCGGCGATGCCACGGCGGGGACCCTTTACGCCTTCAAGACGACACCCAGCTCGGGAAAGCTCGTGCCCGCACTGGGCACCACCGGCGCTGGCGTGCTCGCGACACCCGAAAAGCTGCACGCCCGCTCGGAAGTCCCAGGCGAAGCGCTGCTCGAACCGAGCGGGATCACCGTCGATCCCGTGACTCACGAAGTGATTGTGCTCGGGGTGGTCGATGAGGGGGAAGAACATCTTCACATCGCGCTGCAGCGCATCAATGCAAAAGGCGAACTTGGCGCACGGTACATCGATCCCGAAGAAGAAGAAGGCGACGAACCCAACTCCCCGGTCGTCTCACAGACGGGCCAGATCTTTATCCAGGAGTACGGCCGCATCGTGCAGATCCCGTCCAACTTCTCTTCGACCAGCGCGCCCACCGTCGTCTATCAGCTCGAACCTACCGAGCTGCTGCTCGAAATGGGTGACTCTGAAAGCCAGTACGGCAACGGCCTGACCCTGATCCCGGGCACAGGCGAAGAAGCAACGCTCTACGCCGACGCGAAGATCGGCCAAGAAGGGGGCGCCAGCCCGCTGGGGGTCCTCGTCCTCGACTACCACGGCGAAGCAGCCAGCGTGAAAATGACCGAGGTGGGGTGGCTCGGTGGCCAGAGCGAAGGCGCCAAGAAGCCCAAGTGCGTGATCAACAAAGAAACCAAAGGCGGCCTGCCACCCGAAAACTACCCACAGCTAGCCGCCGGCACTGGAGAAGCGTTGTTCGTGCTCGATCCCGCCGTCACCGAAGTAATCGAATTTGGTCCTGACGCAAAGCCCGAAGGATGCCCGGTGGCCGAATCAACCGCGCCCGTCGCCGAGCTTGAAGGCCACGAAGTCATCGAAGTGCCGGTGGGCAAGCAGGTGACGCTGACCTCGCAGGTCACGGGCGCCAACGCGCTGAGCACCGATTGGAACTTCGGCGAAGAAGGCGAAACGAACGTCGAAGAAGACCAGCATCAGTCCCCTCAGTTGGGGCACGTCTTCACCGAAGATGGGACGAAGACGATCAAAGAGACGATCCATACCGACGACCTCGCGGCTCCGGTCCTGACGAAGGAATTTGTGCTGAAAGTCGAGTCCTCGCCGCCGAAAGCGCAGTTCAGTGCGCCGGCGGAAGTGACCGTGGGCACCGCCGCCACGTTCAATGCATCGAGCTCCTCGGACCCGAACGGCCCAAAGGCACTGCCGCTGAAATACGAATGGAACTTCGGCGACGGGCACAGCGAAACCACGAGCACGGCTACCGCAGCGCACACGTTCGCCACGGCGAACAGCTACACGGTGAGCTTGACGGTGACCGACAAACAGGGCAACAAGAGCGCACTCGTGTCGCACATCGTCAAAGTCAACGCGGAAGCGACCAAAGAAGAAACAAAGCCCGAAGCGAAAAAAGAAGAAACGCAAACGGGGACTACTGGCACGACGACTACCAGCACTGGCCCACCGCCAGCAGAAGGCGGAGTCAAAGGCTTCACGGAAATCCACGACCCCGATGCGAAGTTGGCGAGTACCTCGCTGCAGGTCAGCCGTACGGGCGCTGTAGTTGTCAAGGTCAACTGCCCGACTGGTGAGAGTAGCTGCACCGGCACAATCACTCTGCGCACGCTCACCGCCGTGATCGCGAGCGCCAAGAAGCACAAGGCGATTTTGACGCTTGCCACCGGATCGTTCACCGTCACAGGCGGTCAGACCAAGGCGCTTACACTGCACCTGTCCACGACGGCGCGTGCCCTACTTGCACATGCCCACGTGCTGCACGTTCGCGCGACCATTGCTGCCCACGATCCGTCAGGTGCGAAGCACACGGGCTTGACGACCATTACGCTGCGCGCGCCGGTGCCGGCCCACCACAAGGGCTAAAACGGCGCGCGCCCAAGCTTCGACGCTTTTTCGCCCCCAAAGCATGCGGGTGAGTGGGCGCTTACTCGCTCCAGTAGCTGACATGTGAACGTGATGTTGGCTGGCAGTGAACGTCAGGTGAACGCTGCTACGTTCGACTGCGTTTGTGAAGAACCAGAATCGTAACGCTGCCGCGGTTGACAGCTGAGAATCTAGTTGCAGCGGGAAAGAGATGCCCGCTCACTGTTACGAACTAACATGGAGGCATCACGTAATGAGTCTATTCTCCGCCCGCCGGGTCATACCGGCGTGCATCATTTCCGCGGCCAGTGTGGTCGCGCTTGCCGCGCCGGGGGTAGCCAGCGCGAGCATAGCGAAAAAATGCGCGGCGCAAACCCTAGCGGGCGAAGGGTCCTCAGCACAGAAGATCGCGCAGAGGGAAGTCTGGATCAAGGACTTTGAATCCGCCACTGATGGGAACACCTACGCCTGTAAAGGCACAGTGAAAATCACCAAATACGGCGCAGAAGGCAGCGGCGCGGGCCTTGAATCGATGGGTGCCGAAGGCGCGCTCAAGATGAACGGCACGGTGTTCCAGTACAACGGGACTGACGAAGCGCCGAACGAAGCGCAGAAAATCGAAATCGAAAAACACGACAGCGCGAAAAAAGCGGAATCGCTTGAGACGATCCCAGTCGTCCAGTTCGCGGTCGCCGTCATCGTGCACCTGCCAAATGAATGTGTCGCGACGAGCACTCCCGCCGTGGGTCGACTCGTGCTCACGAACTCACAGCTGGACAAACTGTGGGAGGGTACAACCACCAAGTGGGGCCAGATCAAAGAAAGCGGAGACAAAGTCACCGCGAAGGTTGGTGCGATCGCGAAAACGACAGCGGAATGCGAAGCAGCGGAAATCAAGCACGTCGTCCGCTTCGACCAGTCCGGTACGACCCACACCTTCAAGAACTACCTGGCGCTTACGCCGGGCGGCACGACGAAACTCGCCGACACGAACGACATCGGCGGGTCTGAAGGCCCGTTCGACTGGAGTGAAATCTCCGAAGGCACCAAGAACCAGACGTGGCCTACGGTGGATGCGGTGATCCGGCCGGAAGCAAAGGGAGGCTCCAAAGAGGTCGCGAAGGTAGTCGAAGAAGAAAGCAGCATCGGCTACGCGAACCTGGCTGACGCGCGCGCCAACATCGCGTTCAAGCCTGAAGGCGGCTCCCCCGGTAACGGTATCTTCTGGACCGAGGTGGAGAACAGCGGCAGCTCGGCGACGAAGAAACTGAAGTACGCCGACCCCTCGACGGACCACGAGGAAAACAAAGAAGCGAACTCGAACTGCTCCAAAGAGAAGTTCACGAACGGCTCGGGTGAAGCATTCCCACCGAAAAGCACGAAAGGTAAGTGGAACAAGGTCACGACGGCGACCAAGGAGAAGAAGTACAGCATCTGCGGGTTGACGTACGACCTCGGGGTCGACGACTACTCGACGTACTTCGAATCGCCGACCAAAGGTCAGGTGGAAGCCGTTCAGGACTTCTACGCGTTCATCCTTTCGGAAGCTACTGGAGGTGGCCAGCCGGAGATCACGGGTCACGATTACGAAAGGCTCCCGCCGAGCCTCGACGCTGAGGCCACAAAAGGGATGGAAAGGATTGGCTGGTAGCAACGCTGTAGTCGCTACCGCGCATGAAGCGCGGCAACTGACGTGTAGCTGCAGCATGTAGTGCCGAAGACGGGCCGCCCCAGGGATGGGGCGGCCCGTTTGCTGTTGGGGAGGGGGCCGGTGGTCACGCTCGACCGGGTGTCCGCCGGGTGTCCGCGGACTCTGATCGCCGCTACTCGACCTCGACGGCTGTGGAGTGCGCAGAGTCGGGCGTGAGCAGCTCGTCGGATCTGCTGTGCTCCCACGGCCTGCTGACGGCCAGCCAGGACAGTGCTCCCACCAGCAGCGTTGCGCACAGGATCCAGCCCAAGGCGGTCGTGCCGACGCCGACGTACTTCAAGCCGGAGGCGAAGATCACAAACGTGATCGCCGGTCTGATGTAGCGGTCGGGAGCGCTCGAGGACAGCAGCGAGCCGACCAGCACGGCTGGCACGCTGCCGATGATCAGGGAGGTCGTGACGCCGAAGTCGACATGGCCGAACGCGAGCGCGCCGAGTGCTGCGGCGAGCGTCAGTGGCACTGCCTGGCTCAGGTCGGTGCCGACGAGCTGGTTGGCGCCGAGCATCGGGTAGAGGAAGAGCAGCATGATGATCATCAACGACCCCGAGCCGACGGATGTCATGCCGACGATCAGGCCGCCGATCATCCCGATGGCCACGGTGCGCACTGGCTTCACGTCCACGTCCTGGACCACGCCCTTGCGGGCCTGCCCGCCGCGGCGATCGAGGACATAGCGCAGCACCATCGCGGAGGCGCCCACGAGCAGCGCTGCACCGAGCACCATCTCGATGTTTTCCTGCGCCGACTTGCTGTTGCCCATCAGATGCAGCAGATATGCGCCGAGGAACGCCATCGGCACGGAACCGAGCACCATCCAGCCCACCAGGCGCCGATTGACGGTCCCTTTGCGTAGGTGCACCGCCGCTCCGAACGGACGCATCACGACCGCGGCAACCAGATCGCTCGAGATCGCCTTCGACGGCGTGATCCCGAACAGCAGGATCAGCATCGGTGTCATCAGCGCGCCTCCGCCAGCCCCCGTCAGGCCGACCAAGAACCCGACGACAGCGCTTCCGAGGACGATGTAAGGGTCAACGTGCATAGCTGTTGCGGCTGGTGCTTCGACGCGGACAGTCCATTCCTCCGCTGCGTTCGCCGAGTGTCGCGCCCGGCATCATAGTGGCGTTTACGACGTGGTGGGCACGTTTGGCGAGGGATCCGTGCGAGGTTTCTTGCGGGGGTCTTGCTTTAGCTTCCCATGATGTTTATGATGCCGGCCTTAGCAGGGTCGCGGAATCTCAACATCTGTTGGGGTTGGTGGGCTCCCCGTGCGGGGTCCGATTCGTGGCAGGCAAGGAGGCGGGAGGCGCTATGAGTGTGGATACGGGGAGTGGTACGGACGCGGGGGTAGCTTGGAGTGCTTCGTCGTTGGCCGAGGCGGGGGCGCTGGCTGGTGCACGTCCGCTGTCTGGCTCGCGCGGGTTCTTGCGACTGGGGCGTCGGTCCGGATGGGTGGGGGGCATTTCGGAGGTTCGTGGACCTGCGGCTTGTATGCGGCGGGACGCGCTGTTTCGCCGCTTTCTGTTAGTGGCCGATGTAGTGGCGATCGTTGGCGCGTTCTTGCTGACGGTGGGGCTCTCGCGGCGGTCGTTGGAGTTGACATGGGCTGCTGCGGCCGGGGTCCCGATCTTGGTGATCTGCGCAAAGTTGACGGGTTTGTATGACCGGGATGAGACGTTGCTGCGCAAGACAACACTGGATGAGGCGCCGAAGCTCTTTCAGCTGGCGACATTGTGTGCGCTGGTCGCGTGGTTGACAGGGGGGCTGATTACGCACCGCCCGCTTGATCGTCACGAGGCGCTGTTCTTGTGGCTGGCGTTGGCGGGTGGGTTGATCTTGGCGCGAGCGATTTCGCGGGCTCTGGCGTTGTGGTTGGCGCCGCAAGAGCGGTGTTTGTTCATCGGGGATGAGGTCTCTGCTGAGACGATTCGCTCGAAGTTGACGGGGCATGGCGGTGTCAAGGCTATGGTCGTCGCGCACTTGGACCTCGACAAGGTTGCTACGTGGTCGACGGATAGCTTTTCTGAGGTTCGCCTGGCGGAGATCCGCGATTTGACGCAGACGCTCGATGTGCACAGGGCGATCATCGCGCCGCGTAGCGTGGATGGGGGCGAGATGCTCAACCTGGTGCGCACGCTCAAGGCTGTTGGGGTGCGGGTGAGTGTGCTGCCGCGTCTGTTGGAGGTCGTCGGTTCCTCGGTCGAGTTCGACGATTTGCATGGGGTAACGGTGATGGGCGTAAGGCGTTTCGAACTGACGCGCTCCTCAGCCGCGTTCAAGCGCGCTTTTGACTTGTTGGGTGCGTCGCTGGGGCTGTTGGCGGTCTCGCCGCTGTTGCTTGTGATCGCGATCGCGATCAAGCTCGACAGTCGCGGCCCGGTGTTCTTTGGCCAGCTGCGGGTGGGCAGGCATGGGCAGCGCTTTCGAATGCTGAAGTTCCGCACGATGATCCCCGAGGCTGAGGCGATGAAGGACTCGCTGCGGCATCGCAATGAAGCGCAGGAGGGGTTGTTCAAGATCGCCTCCGACCCGCGTGTGACACGGGTGGGTCGGCTGTTGCGTGCCAGTGCGCTGGATGAGCTGCCGCAACTGTGGAACATCGTGCGCGGCGAGATGAGCCTTGTCGGGCCGCGTCCGCTGGTGATCGATGAGGACCAGCGCATCGAGGGGTGGCATCGTCGCCGCCTGGAGCTGATGCCCGGCATGACCGGCTCCTGGCAGATCCTCGGGCCGGTCCGCGTACCGCTGAAGGAGATGGTCGCGATCGACTACCTATACGTGGCCAACTGGTCGCTGTGGACCGACGTCAAGATCCTGCTACGCACCGTCCCCCACGTCCTCGGACGCCGCGGGCTTTAGAAGGCCCGGACGTTCCCAGACGCGGTTGGCGCGTTACATGGCCGCGCTCGCCCTGGAACAGCACGAGCGCTCCGTTCCTCCGTACGCTGCGCTCGGCGGTGCTTCTCGACGGCACACGGCTAATTACCAGCGCATCCGCATCCGCATGCGCGGCGCCGCGGCACAGGACCACGAAAAACGCCATTAGAGCGAGCCAGACGGAGGGGATGAGGATAATGAGCATGATCGAGGGCGTCCCTGTGCTTTGAGCACCGGGCATGGCTGTTATCGGACAGTATGCCCGGGCAACTTGAGCGCCCAAGCAGCGATCGAACAGACGTCCAGTCGCCTGCGATCTCAGTAAGGCTCCTAGCTTTGGAGGAGCTCGCCGAGCGCGTCTGAGATCTGTTGGCACACCCGCTCGGTGGCGAACAGCCTGAGGGCCTCTTTGCTTGCGGTTGCTTGAATCTCGCTGGGATGCTGCTTGGCGCGCTCGAGCATCGTCTCGATCGCTGTGGCCATCGCATCGACGTCGCCGGGTTGGACCTCCGCGATCACTGCGCGATCCACGCCCTCGATCGCACCCACCTCGCTGGTTGCCACCACCGGTACGCCAGCGGCCAGCGCCTCGCCCACTGTCAAGCCAAAGGGCTCATACTTGCTGGCCTGCAGCAGCACATCGCTTCGAGCGAGCTCCGCGGGTATCTCGGCGGCGGGAACATGGCCCGCGTATTCGGCGTTGGCGGCCGGGAGGTCCTCGAGCAACCTGGTGTAGTCCGACCACAGGCTGGGACCGCCCAGTACGCGAATCCGAGCATCGACGCTGCGCTCGAGCAAGGTCCGTGCCACCTCCACGACGTCCTCAATGCCCTTGCGCACGGAGATCCGGCCCAGCACCAGCACGGTGGGCGGCTCGCCTAGATCTCTGTGCCCGTCGGCGAAGCGCTCGAGCCTTACAGGGTTTGGGATAACGACAGTCTTGGCAAGCGGATAGCGATAGTCGTGAACGAGGTGATCACGAAACACGCTGCTGATGCAGATGAGCAGGCTCGCCCGGCGAATTGCGAATCGCTGTATGAACGCGCGCACCAACATGATCGTCGCCACCAACACCAGTACGTGAGCGGGCTGGCAGCGTAGGCTCAATCTGCGCTCGGCGATCAGCCAGCGAAGCTCCCCTGCGATATGGGTCTCGGGGTGAATGACCAGTGGCACTGAGCGTCTTAGGCTCGCGGGTGTCGCTGGGCTCTCGATGCTCGAGAACTGGTAAATCAAGTCATAGGGGTTTTGCGCGTGGCGATTAGTGATCTCGTTGCGCAGGCGCAGCGAGGCACCGCCGCGCACAAATAGGCCTGTGGCGAACGCGCCTACTCTGGTACGGCTGTACCACTGGTTCCATTTCCACGGGCTTGTTCCCCAGACGAAAGTAAGATTTTCGTGCTCGGCTAGCTCTGGTGGCAGGGGGTGTCCCGCCGAAGGGAAAAAGCAGTCGATTTTGTGACCCAGCTCCGCCAGCCCAAGCAGAAGCTCAGTCGCCACGCCTCTGGCACTGGCAGTCCCGCCGGGGACCGGACCGAGCCATGCAATGTGTAGTGATTTGGTGGACACTGCGGTCAACCTACAGCATCGCTGCCGGCTATCGAGTGTGCATCTCCAGGGCCCTTTCAACCTCGTCTGACAGGCGTTGCTGGAAGGTCTCAACGGAGAAGCGTTCGGCGTGCCGCGCTGCCACTGAAGGGTCGAAGTCGAGGTCATCGACGGCTTCGATCGCGCGCTGAAACGAGTCGACATCGTCAAGTCTTGCGAGTAGTCCCGTCTTGCCATCGAGGATCGTCTCCAGCGCGCCACCTGCAGCTGCCGCGATGACCGGTCGTCCGGCTGCTTGGGCCTCGACGGCGGTGATCCCGAACTCCTCCATGCTTGGCACAACTACCGCTCGCGCGCTCGCGTAGAGCTCCGCGAGATCCACATCACTGGCGCGACCAAGGAAGTCAGCCTCGGGATAGGCATCGCGGAGAGCCTGATGGTCCGGTCCGGAGCCGACCAGCCGAATCGGCGCGTGTGCGCGCCGCGCGGCCTCCAAGGCGACGTGCAGGCGCTTGTGACGGACGATCTCCGAGACGATGAGCAGCGAGTCGCCAGGCGTACCTGGTGTAAAGCGGTGCGTCTCGACTGGCGGATGGACGATTGTGGCATCACGGCCGTAGTAGCGCTTGATCCGTTCACGACTTAGCTCGGAGATCGCAAAGTAGGCATCCACCCTGCGGCTGGCAGCGAGATCCCACCGACGTATGCGTCTCAGCTGCGAGCGCAGCAATGGGCGCAGCGGCAGTGGTGTCTCGCCGAGCGCGCGATCCTGCTCATACCACGCGTAGCGGAACGGCGTGTAGCAATAGCACAGGTGCACTGCGCCCGGCGGGGCCTGTACACCGTGAGCGAATGCGCTGCTACTGCTCAACACGAGGTTCGAGGGTGGGAGTCTCAGCCGGCCCACGGCCGAGGGGTACAGCGGTAGCAAACGCCTGAAGTTCGACTGGCGCGCGCCGAGTCGCTGCAGCGGCGAGGTGATGATCGAATGACCGGCGAAGCGTTTGTTGGTGCCCCGCTCGTCATACAGCAGGGTAAAGATCGGCGCTTGTGAATACAGGTCGGCGATCGCCGCAAACGTACGCTCCGCGCCGCGCATCACGAGCAGGTAGTCATGTACCAGACTGACGTTCCCCCCGCCGGACAGGGCGCTCCGCGGGCCCTGTGTGTGAGTCATCGCGTGCTCACTGTGGCTTGCGCGGACTTAACCGAGACGCTAGATGGCGCTTTGCGGTGGGCGCTTGACGGCGCACAACGTGACGCTGAGCGCTGGATAGCGCAACATCCTGCTCAGCGGCCCGTCGAGAATCACCAGTAAGCGCAGGGGAAGCATGATGGCCCACGCTGGGAAGAGGCCGATCCGTGCGCTCAGCCGCCGCATCGCATCAGTCAGCTTCTGTGAGACAAAGCCGCTCGCGAAGCCCTCGCTCTGGACATCCAGGCCGGCGCCATCGGCGATCTGCCTGAGCCGCTGTTGCGAGTATCCGTAACGGACGTGAGAGCCGTCCTCAACTGTGCTCGGATTACGCTCCTCGGTGTACAGCGGCCGGTGCTCGTCGAATGGGGTGCTCAACAGGATCCGTCCTCCCGGCTTGAGCATCGACACGAGCGACTTGACCAAACCATCATCATCAGTGACATGCTCGATCGTCTCCAGGCAAATAATTTGGTCGAACATGCCCAGTTCGGCGCGGTGATCGTCCAGTTCGCGCAGATCGATTATACGAAAGTCGATGCCTTTCACTCCGAGGATGTCAGCTCGTCTGCGCGCACTTTCTTGCTCGCTCGCCTGGAACGATGCCGCTACCACCTCGTTGCCAATATGTGCTGCAAAGATGCTGAATCCACCATTACCGCAACCAGCGTCAAACGTGCGCATATTTCCACTCCGCAGGTGACCTCGTAGCCACCGCCAGCGATCCAACACGCACGGGTCACCCGTTATCAGCAAGAATCTCCACCCCAAAACCCTCAGCAACATGTCAGGCATGCGTTTCAGGATATCCGATGCTACCAGCCGGCGCGAGCCGCTTACGGGTACAATGAGCCGACTGTGATCGAAGCGGCGCACGGACGGCGAGGGGCCGTGGGATGATAGCTGGGAACGCGCTATGCGCATCCTTGTAACGGTACCGTGGGGGGAGCCGCTTGGCGGCGCCGAGGCAATGCTGCAGGCGGTGCTGGATGGTGCACAGGAGGAAGGCCACGAGCTGGAGTTGGTGTTCTTCAAGCCTGGTCCATGGCCCGTTGCACTTGCGGATGCCGGCTTTCGAGTGGAGGTCATCGCGGCCGGTCGGCTGCGCGAGGCTCATCGTTGGCTTGCGACCGTTGTGCGCTTGGCGCGGATCATGCGATCTCGCCGACCGGATCTGATGCTCAACTGGGCGGCCAAAACGCAGCTATACGGATCGCCGGCTGCTGTGCTCGTTGGCATGGCCGATCGGGTTGTCTGGTGGCAACAAGCGATCCCGCGCCGCACATGGCTCGACGGCAGCGCGACGATGCTTCCAAGCGCTGCGATCGGCTGCTATTCAAACGCATCCGCGCGGGCGCAGGCGCGGCTGTTTCCCGCCCGTCGCACGTTTGTCGTGGCCGCCGGTGCGCCGGTTCCGCAGCTCAGCGCACAGCCCGCGCCGCTGCAGCTTCCCTCCGATGTGCCCGTGGTCGGCCTGGTAGGACGCCTGCAGCCATGGAAGGGCCAGGATCGCTTGCTTCGCGCGCAAGCGCTGCTTCGCGATCGAGGCCACCGGATGCATCTGGTCATTGTGGGCGGCGATGCCTACGGCTTGTCAGCGGAGTACGCCAGTTCGTTGCCTGCTCTCATCAGCGAGCTCGGGCTGAACGACGATGTCACCCTGACCGGTCAAGTACCCGACGCGGGCCCGTATATCGAGCAGATGGACATTCTCGTCAACGCATCGGACCCGGAGCCCTTTGGGATCGTCATCCTGGAGGGCATGGCTAGGGCGGTCGCTGTCGTGGCTGTCGACTCCGGAGGCCCTGGAGAGTTCATCGAGAATGGCCGTACCGGTTTGCTGGCAAGCTCCGGTCAGCCCGCGGCGCTGGCCGATGCGCTTGAGCCCCTGCTGATCTCGCCCGCCCGCCGCCAAGAGGTGGGGGCGGCGGGCAGAGAGAGCTTTATGCAGGAATTCACCGATAAGGCAATGCGTAAGAGATTCTTCCGGCAAATGCAGCAGGTTCTCCTAGACAAAGGTGACCAGCGCAGTAGATGAGCGCCGCTGCGAGAGCACAACCCGAGGGTCACGAGAGTCAGTTGTCAGAGCACGCTCTGACGGCACGTGATCTGACGATCGTTGCGCACGACATTGGCTCAGTGAGGGGGATGGAGCGCCAGTTGTCCGATCTCATCGTGGGACTGCGACGTCTCGGTCACCAAATCACGGTGATCGCGAGAACGTGCGAGCTGCCGGCAGGCACCAGCGTTGCCTTCCATCGTGTCAGGGGGCCGAGCCGGCCGTTCCTCATCGCCTATCCATGGTTCATGGTGGCTGGTTCGCTCGCGGTTCGTAGGTGGCGCAGGGGTGTCGTTCAGGCCACAGGCGCGATCGTCGTGAATCAGGTCGACGTTATCGCCGTCCACTATTGCCACCAGGTTGGGACCCCCACGCCGAGTCGTGCCACGTTGATGTTTCGCGTCCATGTCAAGTTGGCGGGCGCGTTGAAGCGCCTTGGCGAACGAGCGTGCTTTCGAACTAGTCGTGCCGCTGCCTTCGTTTGTGTGTCCAACGGCGTCGCTGAGGAGATCCGTGAGCATTATCCAGCGCTCGCCGACCGGGTGGTCACGATTCACAACGGCATTGACACGAAACGCTTTGCGCCTGGCGCGAGCCAGGGCGAGGCGGAAGCGATGCGCTCCGCGCTGAAGATTTCAGAGGAGCGGTTGGTTGCGGCCTTTGTCGCTAGCGAGTGGGAGCGCAAGGGTCTGGCCGCGGTTGTCCGTGCGCTTGCCTTGGCGCCAGCATGGGACCTGGTTGTCGCGGGAGGCGGGGACGAGGAGCGCTATCGAGCGCTGGCCGACTCGCTCGGCGTGGCGGAGTCAGTTCACTGGTTGGGAATTATGCGTGAGGTCGAGCTGGTGTATGGGATGGCTGACGCCTTCGTGCTGCCCACCAGCTATGAGAGCTTCTCGCTGGTGAGCTTTGAGGCCGCCGAGAGTGGCCTACCAATTCTCGCCACACCAGTGAACGGCGTTCGCGAGTTGGTTGAGGATGGGCAGAACGGGTTTCTGATAACTCAGGAGCCGCGCGTAATCGCCGCGCGCCTGCTGGAGCTTGCAGCCGACCCGGCGCTCAGAGCGCGTCTGGGGCAGGGCGCTCGGCGCTCGGCGCTTGAGTTCGATTCGGAGAAGATGGCCGCCCAGCACCACGAGCTGTATTCACGGCTGGCTAAGTCCGCAGCGAGCTGAGCCGACTTTACTCAGCGCAAGCCGCTACGTCGCTCAGCTGCGCTCACCAGCATTCGCTCCAGGCGATCTGTGGCAGCCGGCACAGAGAAGAGTCGCTCGACGGCCGCGCGTCCGCTGGCTGCGAGCTCCTGTCGCAGCCCGGGCGCTTCGCGGAGCTTCCTCAGCGCGGCGGCGAGTGCGTCTCGGTCGCCCTCGGGGAATACCAACCCGCCTCCAGTCAGCTCGATCAGCCAAGGGATCTCGCCGGAGTCTGAACCCACCACTGGAACTCCACACGAGAGGGCCTCGACGATTACGCGGCCGAACTGCTCCTTCCACGTCGGAGTGGTGTGTGACGGTACGACGAGCACATCGAGCTGCGCGTAACCCGCGACCATCTGATCGTGGGTAAGACCATCCAGCACCCGCAGTCGCGAGCCGGGGACTGGCTGGCCGTTGAGCTGCTCTTTCATTTCACCATTCCCGATCAGCAGCATCTCCACGGGCGCGTCAAGTTTGCGTACTGCCTCCAACAGGTCGATGAGGCCCTTGCGCTCGACCAACCGCCCCGCATAGCCGACGGTGAACGGGTGCTCCGAGACAGCCGGCACGCTGTCCCAGCTGGGGACTGCCGGTGGGACGAAGTCGACTTCCCCCCGCGCGCCCCACACGCGTACGAGTTGCGCGGAGCTCTCGGAGCGGGCGGCCACGAACGCCGCGTCGCGCAGCACGCGTGAGCGTAGCCACCGCACTGGTAGCGGAAGATCTCTGTCGATGTTCTCGTAGCACTGCACACCGAACGGGACGTGCAGCCGCTTGAGCGCGCGCCCCCACTGCGTCGCTGACAGCGAATACGGCTCGGCCTCGATGAATGCCACATGAGGATCTGTTTGAGCGCATATGGCGCCGCATCTCGTGAGATAGATATGGCGTTGTACACGTCCCGGGAGGGCGACTCGCGTGGGGCGCAGAGTCTTCTCCATGCCAGCGAGCGCCTGCGGCCTTACAGTTGCTTGGGAGTACTCGTGGCGCCAGCGATCAGGCACGACAATCGTGACACCCCAGCCGCGCTGTAGGAGCTCTCGGTAAACCGCTTGGTTGACGTTCACAACGGCTGGATGGCTGATGACTAGCAGTCGCCGTTGCACTTGCGGCGTCTGAGCAGCGCTCAGCGGTGGGTGCGGAGTGAGTCGATCCTCGCCCGAGGAGTCCTTGCCGTTGCGGGCCTCTGCGGTAGTCTGCACGGCAGCGTTTGGGGTGCCGGCGGAGCTATCCGGGGGACTTGCCGGTGGGCGCACGAGTACATCGTCGCATGCGTGCACGCTCGCTTGCTTACCAGCGCTTGGCGCACGCTAATCTTTATCGTCCACTTATGCGCCAACCTAAGCTTGGCGATGGCCCTAAGGGGCCTTGGACGGATCCGAAGCAGATGAACCAGACCACCGATGCCACCCCAATCTTCGCTCCGATCTGGAAGCGCAAGTGGCTGATTCTCATAGTTGCTCTTTTGGTTGCCGCAGGGAGCTACTACTACTACCATCGCAAGCCGTCGGTCTACTCCGCCACGACGCAGATCTACCTCGGTAACGGCGTTGAAGAACAGGCGCAACTCAGTTCCAGCGGTGGCGGCAACGCGGGCAAGAGGGCCACTGCCCCCAACGGAACCACACAGGCCGAGCTAATCAACTCGAGCCTCATCAAGGACCTCGTCCACGCGCGCCTACACAAGCTGCACAAAAGCGCCACGGTCCACGTGGCGTTGAAGGGAAAAGCAAAAGCCAAATCGGTGGCCAAGAGCGATTTCATCACAGTCAACGGTGAAGCGCACAGCTCTCGAGCGGTGGCACTGCTCGTCAACGCGACCGCGCAGACCTATATCGCGCGCGAGAATGCGCACTATCGCCGGGAGGTTGACACCGCGATCGGTCTCGCCCGTCGACAGCTGCGCAGGGTGGAAGCCGGGCAGGTCGCCCCGGTAGCCCACGCGGGGGGGAAGTCCAAGTCCGGGGCGAAGGGCTCCTCGAGTGCCACGGCAGCACTGCAGAGCGCGACGCTCTCCAGCAAGATCAACCAGCTGGAAGGCGATCTGTCGATCAAAGAGGTCACGCAGTTGAACCCGGCCACGAGGCATACAGCCAAACTGGTCTCTCCGCATCCCAAAAGCAACGCGATCTTCGGGTTCGTCATCGGTCTGCTGCTGGCTACGTTCGCCGCATATGCACTCGGCCGACTCGATCGCCGCCTGCGCTCGTTGGCCGCGATTGAAGCGATCTTCCAAACGCAGATCCTGACCGCGCTGCGGGCGGTAAGACGGCCAATCGTTCAGCGCGACGGGCAGTCGGCGCCAGCCAAGCCACTGCGAGAGGCGCTGTGGCGCCTGCAGACGGCGGTGCAGGTCGGAAACCGACAGGAGGATGACCGCGAGCGGGCGCCCAGTGTGATCTTGTGCGTCAGTGCTGATGCCGGCGATGGCAAGTCGACTCTCGTTGCCGGCCTCGGCCTTGTCCAGGGCGAAACCGGTGAGCGGGTCGCGATCGTCGAGGCAGATTTTCGCAGGCCCGTACTGGCAGCGCTCCTGCAGGTGAGCGGGCCGCAAGGTTTGGCAGACGTGCTTGCAGGTCGGCTCACCGTCGAGGAAGCGATGCAGGCGGTCAGCCTCGTTCATCCGCACGAGGGCGTGAGCTCGGTGCCAGCCGTCGCGGCGGGCGCTACCGCCACGGTAGTGGAGTCAGCCGGGTCGGTGTCTGTGCTCGTGGGTGCCACTAACGTCGCCAATCCACCTGCGCTACTGGCCCGTCCGGCCATGACTGAGCTTCCGCGCTCATTGGCAAACGACTTCGACTACGTGTTGATCGATGCTCCCTCGCCGCTACAGGTGAGCGATGTGATGCCATTGCTGGGTCTGGTCGACGGGATCGTGATCGTTGCACGGGTCGGGCACACGCGCGAAACGTCCGCCCGGCGACTCGTGCAGCTTCTGGATCGGACGCCCGGTGCGCCTGTCCTCGGCGTGGTGGCCAACGCTGTCTCGCAGGCAGACATCGAGAAGTATGGCCTCGCCGGCCAGCATAGGCGCCGATGGCGCCACAAGCTCATCGGCCGATGAGCACGCCGTATCCGAATCTGGCGAATCGAGCCGGAGGAGGTCATCCGAGCGTCCTAAGTACACGTGCGCATGAGCGACTGCGCCTCTGCCTGATGGTGGTTGTCCCGCTGATTCTCGCGCTTGCAATCAGCGTGGCGATGCCCGAGCCCACGGTGAAGAGCGTGCTCGAGGTAGTCGGGATCGCACTCGGGGCGGTGGGAGTTCTCGCACTCATAGCCAGCACCCGATACACCGTGTCGCTGACACTGCTCGCGCTCTACCTGGGATTGCTCGACGGGCCAGTCAAGCTGGAGGTCGCCGACAAACTCGCCTCGGGCTTCCGCGACGTGCTGATCTTTGCGATCGCCCTGGGGATGCTCTTGCGCATGACCCGCAGGGGAGAGCAGCCGAAGCTTCCGCCGCTAGGCGCTTGGGTGGTGGCTTTCGTCGCAGTTGTTGCCATCCAAGCGCTCAACCCAGAAACGAGCGGCTTCCTGAAGGTCGTGGGCGGCTACAGGCAACAGCTCGAGTTCGTCCCGTTGTTCTTCTTCGGATATCTCATCATTCGCAGCAAGACACGCTTCCGTCAACTCTTCCTGGTCTTTGGCGTGATCGCTCTGGCCAACGGCCTGGTGGCTGCTTATCAGTCGCGACTAGCCCCGGACGCGCTGGCGAGCTGGGGTCCGGGTTACAGCTTGGAGGTCAGTGGCAGCGGTCTGGGGCGGACATTCGTTGCTGGCGGCGTCTCGCATCCGCGTCCACCGGCCCTTGGCTCAGACAGCGGCTTTGGTGGCGGTGTCGGCGTGCTCGCGCTGCCCGGTCTGCTGGCCCTGCTCACGACTGCGCGCCTGCGTCGACGCTGGCCAGTCGTGCTGTGCGCTCTTGGGGCGGTGCTCGGGATCGCCACCGCCGCCTCGCGAACGTCGATCATCATTGCGGTGGTCACCCTTGCGAGCTTTGTCGCGCTGTCACTGATCGCCAGGATCCGTTTCGGGCGTGCGCTTGCGGGCCTGCTGATCGTCTTTGCGCTGGCCGGCGGCGTCGCATGGGCGCTGATCGCCGCCGAGGGGAGCTCCGTCTTTCACCGCCAGGAAAGCCTCGTGGCCAAGTTGGAAGGGTCAGCGCCGGTTAACGCAGAGGGGGTGGAAACAGGCGGCGACAGCAAGGAAAAGCACCTAAGTGAAATTCCAAGAGATCTTACCCATGCGCCCTTTGGCCTTGGGCTGGGGGTAAGCGGCTCGGCAGGAGGCTTCGGTGGCCATGAAAAGGTCACGATCGAAGACGAAAAAGTCAGTGGTGGATCGGCCTACAACCTGCTCGCCGTCGAACTGGGGGCACCCGGCCTGCTCCTCTGGGTTGGTCTCACGCTGAGCGTGCTGATACTTGGCCTGCGTGGCATGAGACGCATCGCTGACACCGAGTTGCGTATGTACATGGTGGCAATACTCGCTAGCTATATCGGCTTCACCGTTCAGGGGCTCGCAGGGGTGACACTGGCGGTAACGCCCGCTGGAGCCTACGTTTGGTTCGTCCCGGGAGTGATCGCATATTGGTTTGCGGGCCCAGGCCGTTCGGCTATGAGGGGGATAGCGAGTGCGACCACGCCTAGAGCGAGCGGGGCGCTGGCATGACTTCTCAGAGCGCCAGCGTGCTCGCGCGCGATGGTGGCATCGCAAGAAACGCTCACTCGCCCAACCCGTCGGACCCTGCGCTGAATATGTCGATGCGCGCGCGGCTGTTGTTGCTGCTCGGCGATCGGCGGGGGTCAGTATTGATCCTCATCATAACCGCAATATTCTCTGGGTTCGCTGAATCCGCGACCCTGGCGGTCCTTGCAGAGACCGCAGCCGCGGTCACCTCGGGCTCGAACCGAGCCCACATTCACATCGGGCTGCTGCACGCACACCCATCGGTCGACACGCTCTTTGCGATCGCGCTGGGGCTCGTGATCATTCGCGTCGCTTTGCAGATCCCGCTCCTGATCCTGCCGCCGCGAATCATCTCGGAAATGCAGTCAGAGATGCGCGTCAAGCTTTTCCATGCCTTCTCGCGGGCCTCCTGGGAGGTGCAGGCGCAAGACCGCGAGGGGCAACTGCAGGCAACTGTTACCGGCCAGGTGGGGGGCGCGACCTCGGCTGTGATCAGCGCCATAGGCCTCATCACCTCAGGTGTCCTGTTGATCATCCTGCTGTTGTCCGCGCTCGCGCTCAACCCGATTGCCGCGGGCTTCGTCGTGGTGCTCACCCTGGTGCTGTTCGCACTGTTGCGACCGCTGCGGAAAGCTGGGGTGCATCGCTCGCGGGCGCTGTCTCGCGCTCAGCTTCAATATGGCCGTGGGATCGCCGAGTCGGTGCGGCTCGCCGAAGAGACGCAGGTGTTTGGCGCGGGAGTGGCCCTGCGTGAGCGTACTGGTCGTTTGGTAGCGACCGTGAAGGGGCACACGATTGCCACCCAGATACTTCTGAGGCTCGCTGCGAATCTCTATGCCGCTGTGATCTCGCTCGTGTTCGTTGGTGCGCTGTTCCTCCTATACGAGCTCGGCAAGGGCCACGCGGCCTCGCTCGGCGCGGTCGTGATAATCGTGGTGCGCGCTAGCTCCAGCGGGCAGAACGTACAGGCGGCCTATCAGGGCCTGGTCCAAGCGACGCCGTATGTGGAACGTGTGCAGGAGGCGGAGGCGCGTTATCGGGATAGCATGCCGGTGCAGGGGAGTGTGGCGTTGGCGCGGGTGGAGACGCTTGCTTTTGAGAATGTGGGTTATGCGTATCGGCCT
>Ga0302326_10001302_pt1 | contig 64063 bp, 61 predicted proteins | sample Palsa_T0_3_FD_202264 | JGI IMG/M metagenome (GOLD analysis project Ga0302326, IMG submission 202264) | Peat permafrost microbial communities from Stordalen Mire near Abisko, Sweden - Palsa_T0_3 | ecosystem: Environmental > Terrestrial > Soil > Palsa > Peat permafrost | place: Sweden: Abisko...
GCTCCAAAGAAACGGAAATGCTCCAAGATCACTGAATGAAAGTGATTGTAATATAATGTAACAACTTCAAACGCCTTTGCGAGTAGTCCGGCCGAACGGCCAAACTCGACACAGAACACGTGCTCAGTGCCATCTATCGCTGGATCGGCTGATCGCCTGGCGTCACTCGTGGAGCAAGCTGCTCACCAACCCGTCGAGGATGTCGGCTTCCGACGTGAGACACGTGTCGAGATCGAAGTGGCGCATCAGCTCCGCCAGCACGATGGTCCCGCCGACGATGACGTCGGCTCGGTCGGGCTCGACACCCGGGCGCCGGCGTCGGGCGGCGGTCGACTCGCCGGCGAGAGTGCACAACATGCCTTCGACGGCGCGTCGCGTCAGGACGTAGTGATGGACCCGGCTCCGAACGTATTTGTCGAGGCCCTGGTCGATGGCCGCCAGGGCGGCCACTGTGCCGGCCAATCCGACAAGCGTGGCCGCTTCGCTGAAAGCGGGCTCGCCCACGGTGATCGGGGCCAGGAGCTCGGCCACCCAGTCGCGGGCCGCAGCCAGCTCTTCCGATGCCGGCGGGTTTGAGGCCAGGAATCGTTCGGTCATCCGGACACAACCGACGTCGAGTGAGCGAACGGCCAGAGGCTGCCCGTCGGGTCCGGGCCCGACTACCAGTTCGGTCGAGCCGCCCCCGATGTCGGCGACCAGCCAGGGGGCTTGGGCTCCGTCGAGTTCGGCCGTGGCACCCAGAAACGAAAGCCGTCCCTCCTCGTCGCCACCAAGCAACTCCGGGCGAACTCCGATCACAACCGCAGCCCGCCCGAAGAAGTCCTCCCGGTTGGTGGCGTCACGCGCCGCTGAGGTAGCGGTCATCCGCACCCGCCCGACCCCGAGACCGTCCATAACGGCGCGGTACTCGCGCAGCACGGAGACCGTACGCTCTATGGCGGCGGGGGCCAGCCGCCGGTCCACGTCGACGCCCTGGCCTAGCCGGGTGATGCGCATCAACCGCTCGAGCGTCTCGCCTTCCGGCCCGGCCACCAGCAAACGGGTGGAGTTAGTGCCGCAATCGATGGCTGCGACCGCACCCAGCCCGACCGCCGGCCCCAGCCCGACCGCCGGCGCCCCCTCCAGGCGCGCTGCTACCCACCGGCCCACGGGATCGTCGCCGCCGGCCAGATACCAGGCGTAGTGGGCGTGAAGGCACTTGACGCCTGTCCGGGTCCCTGCGACACCACCCGTTGGCCTCGGGCCGCTCCACGACTGGGGAATGTCGGCATCCCGTTCTGCCGCGTAGGCCCCATGGGCGGCTGCCAGCCGCGCCGGGTCAACCGCAGCCGCGGCGGCGCGGACTCCTCCCTGCGACTCGAGCCGGTCGATGGCCAGGCACTCGGCCCGGCCGACCAGCCAGTACCGGGTCGGCATCGGTTCTCCGTCTTCGAGGAGAGGCGCGTTGCGGATCACCAGGGGCTCGCCGGCCTGGTCCCGCACCACCACGGCGAAGGCCCCCCTAGGAGGACGTCCGAGCAGGTCAGCCACCCGCTCCCGATCGGCCGCAGATGGCGGGTCGAAGCTCAGCGGCCGAGACGGCCGCGACGGCCGCGCCGGATCGCGGCCCGCACGTCGGCCACCCGCACCTCGGGCATCCGGACGTCGGGTAAGTGGCCGGCGATGTCAGCGACGGACGGCAGGCTGCCGGCGATGTCAGCGACGGACGGCAGGCTGCCGGCGATGTCAGCGACGGACGGCAGGCTGCCGGCGATGTCAGCGACGGACGGCAGGCTGCCGGCGATGTCAGCGACGGACGGGAGGTTGGCGGTCAGCCGGGCCAGGTGCAGGGCATCCTTTCGGGTCCGGCGGGCTCGCCGGCGAGCCCGAACCACCACCAGCACAACCACAAGGCCAGCGATGGGTGCGAGGCGCTTCATGGTGGACCCTCCCGCCACCGCCAGCAAGTCCACCGGCTCCGCGGCGGGACTATCGATGCGGCGGGGCCCGCTGGTGGTGGCAGACCCGTTGCCGGCCCGTGGCGACGACGAAGCGACCTCGGGCCCGGAGCCGTTGGTGGCCCTGGCCACGTCCTCCGGGCCGGCGGCCTGACCCCCGCCGCCGCTACCCGAACCGGCCGGGCCGCCGCTACCAGAGCCGCCCGCGCCGCCGCTACCCGAACCGGCCGCACGGCCGCTACCCGAGCCGACCGCGCCGCTGGTACCGGACCTGGCCAGGTCGGCTTCGAGGGCATCGACGAACTGGCCGATCAGCTTGGCGCTCACGTCGGCCAGCACGCCGCGTCCGAACTGCGCCACCTTGCCCGTGATGGTCAGGTCGGTGATCACCGACACCTTGGTGCCGTCACCGTCGGGAGTCATGGTGGCCGTGATGATGGCGCTGGCGTTTCCCTGACCCCGGGTTTCTCGCCCGGACGCCTTCAGAGCGACGCGACCCGCGGCCTCGTCGCGCTCTACGAAGGTCGCCTGACCCTTGTACTGGGCCGTGATCGGCCCGACTTTCACCTTGACGATCCCCCGGTACTCGTCGCCGTCGACCTCTTGCAATTGGGCACCTGGTAGCAGGGGCGCGATCCGCTCGACGTCGGTCAGGACCTTCCACGCCTCGGGAACCGAAACCCCCACCCGGAAGTCGTTGGTCAGTTCCATCTCTGTAAATCCTCTCTGGTGTCGATGTCAGCCGGGTCGCCCTGGCAACCTACCTCGGTGACCAGGTCAGGTCTCCCTTGGATCAGGACGCGGGCCCCCTGGTCACCAATCAGCGGTAACAGGTCCCACACCGCGGCGGCCAAGCGCACAGGATTCCGACGCTGCCCATGGTAGGTGGCCACCGCGATGGGCGCGTCGGTTCGGGCGACTGCCGACCAGGCTTCGGCCGGCACGAGCGGCTGGTCGCCCAGGCCCACCACGATGGCGTCCAGACCGGCGGCCCGGGCGGCCTCCACGGCCACCTGCAACGACGTGGCCTGCCCCTCGGCCCACCGCGGGTTGGGCAGGACCGTGACCCCCGCCGGCAGGCTTCCCGTCAGGTCGACCGCTCCGGTCACGACCCAGGTTGGCGACAGGCCGGCCTCGAGGGCGTTGGCGGCCGCCGTCCACACCAGCGGGCGACCTCGCCAAGCCGCGAGCAGCTTGTGGTCGGCATCAGGTCCGGCCGCGAAACGCGAGCCCCCGCCCGCGGCCAGGACCACGGCCCCGACCCGCCCGACCGGCCCGGCCCGACCGGCCCGACCGACCGACCCGACCCGCCCGACCGGCCCGACCGGCCCGGCCCGACCGACCGGCCCGACCCGCCCGACCGGCCCGACCGCCCCGCTCAGCCGGGCTCCCCGGTCACAGCCAGATCCCGACGGACCAGATCTCGATGGATAGGCCCCTCCCGATCCTTGAGCGACGGGGCCTCGCGGCCGGTGCGCAGGGCAATGATCTCGGCGCAGATGGCCACTGCCGTCTCTTCGGGCGTACGAGCCCCGATGTCCAGGCCGATCGGGCCCATGACCCGACTGAGGGCGTCGCCGTCCACTCCCGCCTCGAGCAGCCGGGCCATCCGGTCCTCATGGGTCCGGCGGGAGCCCATCGCCCCCAGGTACCCCACGTCGGTGTCCAGGGCGGCGACGACGGCCGGGACGTCGAATTTCGGGTCGTGGGTGAGCACGCACACGGCGTCTCTCGGTCCGAGGTCGGCCCCAACCTCGGCCAGGTGCTTGTCGGGCCAGGCCACCACCACTTCGTCGGCCATCGGGAACCGCGCCCGGGTGGCAAAGATCGGCCTGGCGTCACAGACGGTGACTCGGTAGCCGAGGATCTTGGCCACCTTGGCCAGGGCCGCGGTAAAATCGACGGCGCCGAAGATGATCATCCGGGGCGGTGGCGCGAACGACTCGATGAACACCGAGATCTCCCGCCCGCGCGCCTCTCCGTGGCGGCCGTAGTGGCGAATGCTCGTCAGACCGGCGGCCAGCTCGCCGTGGGCGTCGCGGGCGATCACCCGGTCCAGGTCCGGATCGCCGACGCTGCCCAACACCTGCGCCGCTCGGCCCGGTAGCAGCAGCAGGTTGGCCCCCAGCATCTCGGGGGGGCCCTCGATGATCGAAGCCAGAGCCGCGGGCTCCTCGTCCCGCAGCGCCGAGGCCAGGGCCTCGAAGAGCGAAGTCACCAGTCCAGCGGTTCCACGAAGATGCGGATGGTGCCGCCGCAGGTCAGCCCGACGGCGAAGGCCTCGTTGTCGGAGTAGCCGAACGTGCACAACCTGGGCCGGCCGTCGCCGGACAGCACATCGAGGGCCTCGGTCACCACCGCGCCCTCGACGCAACCACCCGACACCGAGCCGGCCACCTCGCCCGCGTCCGACACGACCATGGCGGCCCCCGGAAGCCGAGGTCCGGACCCGTCGAGGCCCACCACTCGGGCCAGGGCCACCCGCTTGCCCTGCCCTCGCCAACGTTCGATGTCTGCCAGTAGGTCCTTCACGACTGCACGTCCCTTCGGTCGTGGCCCGCGATGATCTCCGCCAGGCGTTCCAACGACGACACCGCATGACCCTCCACGAACTGATCAACATACGGGAGCGCGGCGGCCATCCCACGCGCCAGCGGGGCATACCCGGGCGAGGCTTTCAGGGGGTTGACCCACACCACTCGGCGGGCCACTCGGGCCATCCGGGCCATCTCGGACCCGATCAGGTCGGGGTCGCCCCGGTCCCAGCCGTCGCTGCAGATGACCACCACGGCGCCCCGGGCCAGGCCCCGCACGCCCCACTGGTCGTTGAACTCCTGCAGGCTGGCGCCGATCCTGGTCCCACCGGACCAGTCGCTGACCGACTGGGCCGCCGACAACAGGGCGGCTTCGGGGTCACGGCGCGCCAGTTCCCTGGTGATCCGGGTCAAGCGGGTGCCCATGGTAAAGACCTCCACTCGACCCGCACGCCGCGACGCCACCGCGGCATGAGCGAAGCGGGCCAAGCCCCGGGCGTAGGGCTCCATGCTTCCCGAGACGTCGAGGAGGAGGACTAGCCGCCGGGGCCGCTCCACCGGTGCCCGCCACGAACGCCGGATGGGGACACCGCCCGTCCGCATATTGCGCCGGAGCGTGGCGCGCAGGTCCGGGTGGCCCCGCGACCGGCGCCGGGATGGGCGGGTCCGGCGCGACGGGCGCAGCTCGCAGGCGATCTCCAGCGCCGAGATGAGTCGCTGAGCCTCGGCCCATTCGGCCGGGGTGAGGGCAGATAGGTCCCGCTGGCGCAAGAGCTCGGTTGCCGAGTAGCGGACGGCCAGCACGTCGCCGGCGGCCACGTCGGCCTCGTCCTCCGGCGCGGCATCCTCCGCGTCGTCGGAGTCCAGGGCCAGCATGAGGGGCGGGCTCTCCGGCGCCGGCTGCATCATCACCTCGTCGGGCCGGTCCTGCCAGTAGGCGGCGAAGATCCGGTCGTAGACAGGTATGTCCTCCGCCCGGCGGACCAGTGTCGCTCGCCCGGCCCAATACACCTTCTTCTGCGAGTCCATCCCGACCAGGGCCAGAGCTTCGGCATACACGACGGCCGTCCCTGTCGGCACCGCCAGACCGTTGGCTCGCAGGGCCCGGGCAAACCCGGCCACGATCACCTCGGCATCGGCCACTGGTTTGGGACTCAGGCACCGCGCCGCAGCGCGGCCCGGACCAGTTCGTCGATGCCGACCGCCCGGACCCGGGCCTGATCCTCCTGGTACTTGAGGACGGTGCCGAGCGTGAGGTTGAGAGTGCGTTCGTCGATCCGGCTGCACCCCAGCGCGGCGAGAGCTGCCGCCCAGTCGATGGACTCCGCCACACCGGGGGGCTTGTACAGATGCTGGTCCCGAAGCGTCTCGACTGCGGCCGCGACCTGGCGCGCCAGTTCGGGTACCGCCTCAGGTGCGCGTAGCCGGATGATCGCCACCTCCCGCTCGAAGTCCGGATGCTCGACCCAGTGGTACAAGCAACGGCGTTTGAGGGCGTCATGGACGTCGCGGGTGCGATTGGAGGTAATGATCACCAGCGGCGGCTCGGCGGCGCGAAAGGTACCAAGCTCGGGGACCGTCACTGCGTAGTCCGACAGGAATTCCAAGAGGAAGGCCTCGAACTCGTCGTCGGAGCGGTCCACCTCGTCGATGAGGAGGACCGGCGGCGAACCGGAGGAGTGGTCGATGGCGGCCAGCAGGGGCCGGCGGACAAGGAACCGCTCGCTGTACACGTCGTCCTCGCTGGCGGAGGCTCCCCCCCTGGCGGAGGCTCCCCCGCCCACCCCGCCCACCCCGCCCGCCTCGACCGCGCGGAGATGGAGGAGCTGGCGGGCGTAGTCCCACTCGTAGACAGCTTGCGAGACGTCGATGCCCTCATAGCACTGGAGCCGTAGCAGCTCACCCCCGGTCCAGGCCGCCAGGACTTTGGCCACCTCCGTCTTGCCGACACCGGCCTCGCCCTCGAGAAGCAACGGGCGATGCAAAGCCATGGCCAGGAAGATCGACGTCGCCAGCCCCTCGTCAGCGAGGTAGCCATGACCGGCGAGGGCGGCCGCGACTTCCTCTACCGAAAGGTCTGTCCGAGCGTGCGCGGTCACCACTTCAGGCTAGGCGGCGCCGGCCTCCTCGAGGGCCCTGCGTACCAAGACCCGGACCAGATGACGGCGGTACTCGGGGCTGGCGTTGAGATCCTCAGGTGGATCGAGGCCGTCCGCGGCGTGGGCGGCGGCCTCGGATGCCGACGCTCCAGCGGCCAGCGCCGCTTCTACCGCCGTGGCCCGCAACGGGACCGATCCCATGTTGACCAGTCCGATCCCCGGGCGCGACCCAGCGACCGCGGCGACACCGACGATGGCCCAGTCCTGCGCCCGCCGGTTGAACTTCTGAAAGGACCAGCCCGCACCGTCCGCCTTCGGCACCCTGATCTCCGTCAGCACCTCGTCGGGCCCGAGGGCCGTCTCCAGGAATCCCTGGAAGAAATCGGCCGCCTCGATCTCCCGCTCCCCCTGGGGTCCCACCATGGTAAAAGTCGCCCCGAGCGCCAGGCACGCCGCTGGCAGGTCAGAGGCCGGGTCGCCGTGGGCGAGGGAGCCTCCAATCGTGCCCCGGTGACGGACCTGGGGGTCACCGACCTGGCCGGCGACATGGGCGAGCAGGGGGACATGCTCGTGCAGGACGGAGCTGATCTCGAGGTCGCGATGCCGGGTCAGGGCGCCGATGGCCACCGTGTCCCCGTTGGCCCGGACATATGAGAGATCGGAAAGGCGGCCGATGTCGACGAGCACGGACGGCGCGGCGAGGCGCAGCTTCATGAGCGGGAGGAGAGAGTGGCCGCCCGCCAGCAGCTTGGCGTCCTCGCCATGCTCGGTGAGCAGACCGACGGCCTCATCGACGGACTGGGCCCGCCGGTAGTCGAACGCTGCGGGGATCATTACACCGCGCTCGCAAGCGGAGTCTGGGCCGCAGCCAGGACCGCCTTGACGATGTTGTGGTAGCCGGTGCAGCGGCACAGATTGCCCTCGAGGCCTTCACGCACCTCGGTCTCGGTGGGGTCGGGGTGCTCGACCAGCAGGGAGACCGCCGCCATCACCATGCCAGGGGTGCAGTAGCCGCACTGCAGGCCGTGATGCTCACGAAACGCCTCCTGCATGGGGTGCATCTGGTCGCCGTCGGCCAGGCCCTCGATGGTGGTGATCTGGCAGCCGTCGGCCTGCACGGCCAGCATGGTGCAGGACTTGACCGACTCGCCGCCGACGAGGACGGTGCACGCGCCGCACGACGACGTGTCGCAGCCGATGTTGGTGCCGGTGAGCCCGACCACGTCGCGCAGGTAGTGGACCAGGAGGGTGCGGGGTTCGACGTCGTACTCCCGCCGCTCACCGTTGACGTGCATGGATACGTTCATTCGCTCCCTTTGTGACTCGCTGAATCCTGTAGCACCTGCCAGACCCGCTGGGGGCTGGCCGGCATATCGATGTGGCGCACGCCCAGGTGGGCCACCGCGTCGACGACTGCGCTCTGCACCGCCGGGGTGGAGCCGATGGTTCCCGACTCGCCGATCCCCTTGGCGCCGAGGGCGTTCACGGGAGTGGGCGTCGCCATCGAAACCAGCTCGAAGCTCGGCAGCTCGGTGGCGGAGATCATGGCATAGTCGGCCAGGTTGGAGGTCACGGGGTTGCCGTCGGCGTCGTAGCGGACCTCCTCGAGCAACGCCTGGGCCACTCCTTGGGCGAGGCCCCCGTGCCGCTGGCCCTCAGCCAGGAGGGGGTTGAGGATGGTACCGGCGTCGTCCACGGCGACCAGCCGCCGCAGCCGGGCCTGGCCCGTCTCGGTGTCCACCTCTACCACGGCTACATGGGCTCCAAAGGGAAAGGTCGGCCCCGACGGGCTCGATTTGTGCTCGACTCTGAGCCCGCCCCGCTCTTCGGCGGCGGAGGCCACCTCGGCCCACGAGCGGGCTACCGCCGGCGTGCCGGCCACGTGGAAGCGACCCTCGATCTTGTCGAGGACCACGTCATCAGGGTTGGCTTCGAGCAGCTCGGCGGCCAGTTGGCGGGCTTCGTCGACCAACGTCATCGACGCCTCGTGGACCGCCAACCCGCCGGCCTGGAGGGAGCGGGACCCCATCGTCCCTCCTCCGGAGGCGACCAGGTCGGTATCGTTGGCCACCACCTCGATGTCCTCCATGGGGATACCGAGCTGCTCGCTGGCGAGCATCGACCAGGCGGTGACGTGCCCCTGGCCGTGGGGCGAGCTGCCGGTGTACACCCTCGCGGTGCCGGTGGGCAGCACCTCGACCACCGCGAACTCTCCGGCATCAGGCAGTCCGTTGGTGATCTCGACGTAGGTGGACACCCCGATGCCCATCTGGCAGGGGCCGCCCTCGGCCCGGCGACGGGCCTGTTCGGCCCGCAACCCGGCGTAGTCCGACGCTTCCAGGGCCAGGTCGAGCGCGCCCATGTAGTCACCGATGTCGTAGGTAAAGCCGGTCGCGGTGGTGTACGGGAAGAAATCCTTGCTCACCAGGTTCTGGCGGCGTACCTGGGCCGGGTCGGCGCCGATCTCGGCCGCGAACAGGTCCATGGCCCGTTCGATGGCGGCGGTGGCCTCGGGGCGGCCGGCACCCCGGTACGCCCCGATCGAGGTGGTGTTGGTCACCACTGCGCACGCCGAAGCGGACACCTTCGGGATGGCGTAGGTGCCGGGGGCCATCAACTTGGTGAGCATCGGTAGGTAGGCGCCGACGGCGGGGTAGGCGCCGGCGTCCTGCAAGACGTCGATGCGGTAGGCGAGAACCTGACCATCCCGGTTGCCCCCGATGGCGATGTCCTGGATCTGGCCCCGGCCGTGGACCAGTCCCAGCATGCTCTCGGAACGGGTCTCCGTCCACCGCACCGGGCGGCCCTGGGCCCGGGCGGACCAGGCCACGACCAGGTCTTCGGGATAGGGCCCGATCTTCGCTCCGAAGCCGCCGCCGACGTCGGGGGCGATCACCCGGACCTGGTCGGCGGCCAGCGCGAACAAGCCGGCCAGGGCGTCCTTGGCGCTATGAGGCGCCTGGGTCGACAACCACTGGGTGAGGCGACCATCGGCCCCCCAGGACGCCATCCCGCTGCGCACCTCCAGCGGGCAGGGTGCCACCCGCTGGTTGATGACCCGCTGGCGGACGACCACCTCGCAGTCATCGAAGAAGTGCTCGTCCAGCGGTTCCCGGAAGTCTGTGGCCACGTTGGTCCCGTGATCGGGGAAGAGCAAGGTGCCGCCAGCCAGGGCCGTTTCGGGGTCGACCACGGTGGGCAGAGGCTCGTAGTCGACAAAGACGGCCTCGGCCGCGTCCTCACCCTGGTAGCGCTCCTCGGTCAGCACGACCGCGACCGGCTCCCCGACAAAACGGACCACGTCCTGCGCCAGCACGGGCCGGAACATGCTCTCGGGAATGCCCGGCATACCCGCCGGCACCGGGGGCAGGTCCAGATCCGCGGCGGTATAGACGGCCACCACGCCCGGCCGGTCGAGCGCCCCGCCGGCGTCGAGGGCGACGATCCGGGCGTGCGCCATCGTCGATCGTACGAAGGTGGCCCACAACGCCCCCACGCCAGGTAGATCGTCTCCGTATACCCCACCGGTGGTGAGGAATTTGGGGTCCTCCCGGCGTAGAACCCGATTACCGAGGATGCTCACTCTGTCGACACTAGGACCACGACCCAGGACCGCGGCTCGCTAGTTCCAGAATTCGAGACCTGCCCAGAAGCTGTCGTGATGGTGTGGCTTTGGCTTTGGCGCTGGTGCCGGGGCGTCCGTGGTGGGCGGGGCCGTCGGCGGCAGGATCCCGAACGCCTCCTCGCCTGGCATCGTCAGGCCGTACTCCGCTCGGGCCACCTGCTCGATGTACGCAGGTTGCTGCAGCAGCGACACCTGCTTGGTCAGCGCCGCGTTCTCCTGGGACAACGCCGATTCTTGGCGCTGGGCCACGGCGGTGGCCCGACCCTGAGCCAGCCAAGTCCGGCCCGGGAGGACGAAGAGCAACACGATGCCGCCGATGGTCACCGCCACCAGCAGACCTGTCACCGCCCGTTTCATGCGGCCGCCGGTCTCATCGGGACTCGAAGGCCTTCCGGCCGGCATAACGGGCGCTGGCGCCGAGCCCGCCCTCGATGCGCATCAGCTGGTTGTACTTGGCAACCCGGTCCGAGCGGGCCGGGGCGCCGGTCTTGATCTGGCCACAACCGGTCGCCACGGCCAGATCGGCGATGGTGGTGTCCTCGGTCTCGCCCGAGCGGTGCGACATCACCGACGCGTACGACGCCCTGGTGGCCCGGGCCATGGTGTCGAGGGTCTCCGACAGGGTGCCGATCTGATTGACCTTGATGAGGATGGCGTTGGCGACCCCGGCTTCGATGCCCCGCTCCAAGCGGGCCTCGTTGGTGACGAAGATGTCGTCGCCGACGATCTGGACCCGGTCACCCAGTCTGGCCGTGTGGGTGACCCAGCCGTCCCAGTCGTCCTCGGCCATGCCGTCCTCGACCGAGATGATCGGGTAGCGGTCGCACAGCTCGGCCAGGTACTCGGAGAACTCTCCCGCGCCGAGCGAGCGGTCCTCGCCGGCAAGCTGGTACTGGCCGTCGCGGTAGAACTCGCTGGCCGCGGCGTCGATGGCAATGGCGATGTCGCCGCCCGGGGTCCGTCCGGTCGCCTCGATGGCTTCCACTAGGACCTTGACGGCATCTTCGTTGGAGGAAAGATTCGGGGCGAACCCGCCCTCGTCCCCGACCGCGGTCGACAGGCCCCGTTGGTGCAGCAGCGCCTTGAGCTGGTGGTAGGTCTCGGCGCCCCAGCGTATGGCCTCGGCAAACGACGCCGCCCCGACCGGGACGAGCATGAACTCCTGGAGGTCGACGTTGTTGTCGGCGTGGGCGCCGCCGTTGATGACGTTCATCATCGGGACCGGGAGCAGGTGGGCGTTGGTGCCCCCGACGTAGCGGTACAGCGGGAGCCCGACCTCCTCGGCCGCGGCGTGGGCGACCGCCAGCGACACTCCGAGGATGGCGTTGGCGCCCAGGCGGGCCTTGTTGGGCGTGCCGTCCAGGTCGACCAGGGCGGCATCTACGGCGCGCTGGTCGAGCGCCTCGCTCCCCGCCAGGGCCCGAAAGATCTCCCCGCTGACATGATCGACCGCCTGGGCGACTCCCTTGCCGCCATAACGGTCGCCGCCATCACGAAGCTCGACAGCCTCGTGGCTTCCCGTCGACGCGCCGGAGGGCACGGCTGCCCGGCCCATGGCACCCGACGCGAGCAGCACCTCCACCTCGACGGTGGGGTTGCCCCGGGAGTCGAGGATCTCCCGCCCGATCAACTGCTCGATCTCGCTCATGGTGGTGTGATGCTGTTGAGGCTCCTGTGACTGGTGTTAAAACGCTAGCCGGTCTGCCCCTCCCCACGGTGACACCTAGGACCCGGCCGCTTTGACCTCGTCCCAGAGGTCGTCGGTAACGGGCACCCCACGCGCCTCGGCGAGGGCCTCCATCGCCAAGAAGCGGCGCCGGAACTTCGCGGCAGCCTCCCGCAGGGCCGCTTCGGGATCGAGGCCGAGGTGGCGGGCGACGTTGACTACCGAGAACAACACGTCGCCGAGTTCCTCGTTGACGGCCGGACCGGCACCATCGCCGGCGGCGATCGCCGCCTCCAGCTCGTCGAGCTCCTCCCGGATCTTGGGCCACGCCCCGGCCGCGTTTTTCCAGTCGAAACCGACCGAAGCCGCTTTGCCCTGCACCTTGAAGGCGTACAGCAGGGAAGGCAGGTTGCCGGGAACCCCGTCCATGACGCTGGCTCGACCCTTCTCGGCTTTCTTGCTCTCCTCCCAGTTCGGCATGGGCTCACCGGGCGGGCCGAAGACGTGCGGGTGACGGGCGACCAGCTTGTCGTGCACCGTTCGAGCCACATCCGCCAGGGTGAACTGCCCCGCTTCGGCGGCGAGGGTGGCGTGGAAGGCCACCTGGAACAGCAGATCGCCGAGCTCCTCCTCCAGATGGTCGTAGCCGGCCGGTCCGGCGTCGAGCTCGTCGATGGCTTCGAGCACCTCGTAGGTCTCTTCGAGGAGGTGGCGGGTGAGGCTGCGGTGAGTCTGTTGCTGGTCCCACGGGCACCGGGCCCGCAGCGTGCCTACGAGCTCCACGAACCGGGCCAGCTCGGCCGCCACCGGCTCGGCGAGGGCCGGGATCCACACGCACGTCAGGTGGTCGGGCGTGACGGCTCGGTCCAGTTCGGCCCAAGGGACGGTCGTGACGGCCTCGTCGGGAAGGCCCAGGCGCTGGAGCACCGTCACTTCGGGCCCCTCCTCGACCGACAGCTTGATCTCCGACAGCACGCGCGGGCTGTCGCACTGACCGACGAGCAACGGGCCGGCCTGGCCGGCCGCCTCCACGGCGAAGCGGTGGCCGTCGACCAGGCGGACGCCGGCCGCCATCGGGTCGACGCCGAGCCGGGCCCAGGTCAGATCGAGGAACGACAGGGCCGGCATCACCTCTACGTCGACCCGATCATCGGCGCGCAGCAACTCCACAGTCCGCTCCGCGACCGACGGCGAGCCCGGCACCGCGTACAGGACTTGGCCGTGGACGGCCGCCGCGTCAACCAGCCTCTCGACCACGCCGGCGTAGACGTCCTGTATCGCCGCGGCCTGCTCGTAGAGGGCGTCGAAGGAGACCGCCGGCTCGACCAGCCCCGCGCTCGGATGCCGCCGGGTGCGCACGAAGCGGACGTCGACGGCAGCGATGGCCTCGGCCGCGGCTACGGTCACGAGCCGCGGGTCGCCCGGCCCCAGGCCGACGACCACGACCCGCCCGGTCACGTCGTCGGGCTCGAGCTCTGCGGCTGGGAGGGTGGCACTACCTGCGACTGCTGCCACGAGCCATAGGCCGGGTTGATCCGGACCCGAGCTTTGGCGAGCAGCCTGGTCACCACCGAATCGGCGGTGCCCTGGGCGTTGAGCACCGCTACCGACAGGGCGCGCTGCACCGCGACGGTATAGGCCTGCACGTCGCGGCTGACGAGCGTCACCACCTGGTAGCCGTAGCTGGTCCGGATGGCCGGCGCCACCTTGCCAACGGCCAGCGCCATCACGGCCGATTGGAAGCCCGAAGACTGCTGCTCGAACTGGGCCTGGTCGTAACACTGCTGGGCTCCGCCCGGAATGCCGCTGGCAACCAGGCCTTGCGCCTGTTGGAGGGTGAAGGCGGCGGCTTGGATGACGCAGACCTGGGTGAAGAAGTACGGCGCATACTGCCGGTACAGGCCCAATAGGGTCGCAGGGGCGACCGACGGAGGGGTGATCGCCGCCTCTTCCGCCAGCTGGTTGGCGAGGGTCTGGCGAAAGGCGGCCGGGAACTGTTCCCAGAGGCCGGGATGGTCGATCTCGCTGACCGAACGGGCCGCGGCCACGATGGCCGGGCTCGGGATTTGGCCCGTGGCCACCACGTTTTGGTGCACGACGGCGGCGGCGATCATCTGGGTGAGGATGCCGGCGACCCAGGAGGTGTTGTAAGTGCCGGGCCCTTCGCCGGCAACCGTGAGTGGTTGGGCGCCCGATTGCCCAGCGGCACTCGCCTGGGCGGAGTCAAAATCGGACACGTAGGTGCGGTTGCCAGCCCACGCCTGCAAGGTGGAGTAGAGGGAGGGCTCCTTGATGACCTGCGAGTTGACCGTCGCCGCGTATGGCGACGCGCTGCACCCGGTCGCGGTGATCGACAGGACCAGGAGCGCGGCTGCGCCTGCGAGGATTCGTAGCGAAGGTTTCACGGCGCCGGAGATGCTATCGGCGGAGCCAGCTGGGCGAGCAAGGCGGCCAGGTCGGCGGCCGGATCAGAGCCGCGCGGCAGGGGGATCACCAGCTGACCGATGTCATCCTTGTAGATGGCCTTGGGGACGAGGCGCGAGAGCCGGACCTGCTGACTTGTCTTCAGGGCCAGTGGCGAGAGCCGGGCCGTAAATCCGCCCGCGGACAGCCCCACCCCTCCGGTGACCACGGCGATCTCGCGCACGCCCAATCGGGCGCACTCCGCCCTCAGGTGCCCGATGCGCAGCAACCCGGTGGCGGGATCGGGCAACGGCCCGTAGCGGTCGAGCCACTCGGACTCGATGTCGTCGACTTCGGCGTGGGTGGTCACGGTGGCGAGCCGGCGGTACGCCTCGAGGCGCAGATCCTCACGGGCCACGTACTCGGCCGGCAGGTTGGCGGTCAACGGCAGGTCCAGCTTGATCTCCGCCGGCGGGCGGATCTCCTCGCCTTTGAGCTCGGCGACCGCTTCGGTGACCATCTGCACGTACAGGTCGTATCCCACTGCCGCGATGTGGCCCGACTGGTCGCCGCCCAGCAGGTTGCCGGCGCCGCGGATCTCCAGGTCCCGCATGGCGATCTTGAACCCCGATCCCAGCTCGGTGTGCTCGCCGATGGTGCGGAGCCGCTCGTACGCCTCCTCGGAGAGGGCCTGGTCGGGCGGGAACAGGAGGTAGGCGTAGGCCCGTTGTCCGGCGCGGCCGACCCGGCCCCGCAGCTGGTGGAGCTGGCCGAGGCCGAGGCGTTCGGCCCGGTCGACCACCAGAGTGTTGACTGTTGGCATGTCGATGCCCGACTCGATGATGGTCGTGCACACCAGCACGTCGTAGGCCCCCTCCCAGAAATCGAGGATCACCTTCTCGAGGGCGCCTTCGTCCATCTGGCCGTGCGCCACCACCACCCGAGCCTCGGGCACCAGGGCCCGCAGCTCGGCGGCGACCTTTTCGATGGTGGCCACCCGGTTGTGAACGTAGAACATCTGGCCCTCGCGCAGCAGCTCGCGCCGTAGCGCCTCGGCGACCGCCCGCTCGTCGTACTCACCTACATAGGTGAGGATGGGCTGGCGGTCCGCCGGCGGGGTGTGCAACAAGGTGAGGTCCCTGATGCCGGTCAGGCTCATCTCCAGGGTGCGCGGGATCGGCGTGGCGGTGAGGGTCAACACGTCCACGTCGACCCGCAGCTTCTTGATGGCTTCCTTGTGGCTCACACCGAAGCGCTGCTCCTCGTCGACCACGAGGAGGCCCAGATCCTTGAAGGTGAGATCCCCCGACAGCAGACGATGGGTGGCGATCACCACGTCGACCGACCCCGCGGCGAGGCCCTCCACGACCCGGCGCGCCTGCGCGGGCGTAAGGAAGCGCGACAGCATCTCGACCCGGATGGGGTAGCCCGCGAAGCGGTCGGAAAATGTCTGGAAGTGCTGAGACGCCAGCAAGGTGGTGGGGACCAGGACCGCGACCTGCTTGCCGTCCTGCACCGCCTTGAAGGCGGCCCGGATCGCCACCTCGGTCTTGCCGAACCCGACGTCGCCACACACCAGACGGTCCATGGGGACATCCGCTTCCATATCGGCCTTGACATCCTCGATGGCTTTCAGCTGATCGGGGGTCTCCGAGTAGGGGAAGGACTCCTCCATCTCGCGCTGCCAGGGCGTGTCGGCACCGAACGGGTGGCCCGCGGCGTTGACCCGCTTCTGGTACAGGACCACGAGCTCTTGCGCGATCTCCCGCACCGCGGCGCGCACCCGGGACTTGGTGCGCTGCCATTCCGACCCGTTGAGCCGGCTGAGCGCGGGCGATTCGCCACCGGTATACGGCCGCAGCAGATCCACCTGATCCGACGGGACGTAGAGCTTGTCGCCGCTCTTGTACTCGAGCAGTAGGTAGTCGCGTTCGATCCCCCCGATGGATCGGCGGACCATCCCGCCAAAGCGGCCGACGCCGTGCTGGTAGTGGACCACGTAAGCGCCGGCGGTGATGTCGTCGAAGAAGGTCTCCGAGTTGCGGGCGCGCGACCGGGGCCGGCGATGGGCCCGGCGCCGGCCCGTCAGGTTGGTCTCGGCCAGCACCGCCAACTTGAGCGGCGGGTACAGGAACCCCCGCTCGAGGGGCTGAAGGACGACTCGCACTCCCGGATCGGTCAGGGTGGCGACCGCAGCCGTCTGGTCATGGAAGGGTGCGTTGAGGCCATGATCGGTCAGCAAGGCAGCCAGCCGGTTGCCGCTGCCGCGGCCCTCGGCGCACGCCACGATGCGGTAGCCCTGAGCACGAAGATCGCGCAACTGGCCCATCAGGCGTTCGCCGTCGCCCACCACGGGATCCCAACCCGTCGCCGCCACCACTTCGGTCCCCGGCCCCTCGGGCGCGGCGGTCACGGTCAGGACGCCGGCGTCGGTGTGGGCCAGCAGGCGTTCGAACGGGAGGTGCAGGCGGGGAAACGCCTCGCCCACCGCGCCCCAGGTCTGGGCCAGCGTGGCCGCCAGGGCGGCTTCGTCGTCGAGCAGTTCGGCGGCCCGGTCCCGCATGCGGCGGGGCTCCACCAGTAGCACCAAGGCATTGGTCGGCAGCAGGTCGACGAGCAGATGCTCGTCGGCGGTCAGCCAGGGAAGCCACGACTCCATACCGTCAAAGACCAGGCCCTCGGCGAGGCGCTCCCACTGCTGGCGGCCCCAGGGCGCTTCGCCCACCAGCCGGTCAGCTCGCTGCCGAACGACCTCGGTGGGGAGCAGTTCCCGGCAGGCGAACAGCTCAACGCGGGCGAGGTCCACGGTGGAACGCTGGTCGCCGACCGAGAACTCGCTGAGCCGGTCCACCTCGTCACCCCACAGGTCGATGCGGACCGGGGTGTCGGCAGTCGAGGCGAACACGTCGACGATCGAGCCTCGCACCGCCAGCTCGCCACGGTGCTCGACCTGATATTCACGCCGGTAGCCCATGCCGACCAACCGGGCTACCAGGGCGTCCGTGTCGATCTGCTGGCCCTTCCTGATGACCACCGGATCGACGTCCTCTACGTGGGGCCCGAGCCGTTGCAGAAGGGAGCGCACCGGCGCCACCACCACCTTGGGCAGTCGCTCCGGGTGTCCATGACCCCCGCTGCGCAACCGCCACATGGCGCGCAACCGACGGCCCATGGTTTCGACGCTCGGGCTGACCCGTTCAAACGGCAAGGTCTCCCATGCCGGGCAGACGTCTACCTGATCGGGCCCGAGGTAGGCCCCGAGATCGTGGGCCAGACGCTCGGCTTCGGCGTTGGTCGGTACCGCCACCAGGACCGGTCGTCGGCCCGAGGCTTCGGCCACGCCGGCCACCGCGAAAGCCCGGGCCGGTTCGGGAACCGCGAGGACCCCGCTGCGGAGGCCGCGCAGTCCCGCGAAGGTCTCGTCGCTGCGCAGCAGGGTCAGGAGGGGGGCCAGGGTGGCGGCGTTCGGTTCTCGGGTGTCGGGGGCCACTTCAGCCATTGAACCGGTTCTGGGCGGCATCGACGCCGTCAACCAGGATGCACTCGACGGCGTCGGCCGCCACCTCGATGCTGACGTCGAGCTCGGTGCGATCCCGCTTGGAAGGGGTCTTGAGCACGTGGTCGACGCCGCGCTCCTTGCCACCAGGGGGTTTGCCGATGCCGATCCGCACCCGGGTGAAGGCGTCGGAGTGGAGGTGGGCCTTGATGGAACGCAGTCCGTTGTGACCGGCCAGACCGCCGCCGGACTTGACCCGGACGGTCCCGAGGGGCAGGTCCAGCTCGTCGTGGACGATCACCAACCGGGCCAAGTCGACGATGCCGAAGCGGCGCACCAGGGGGGCGACCGAGCGGCCGGAGTCGTTCATATACGTCTGCGGGAAGGCCAACGCCAATCTCCGGGTGTCGACGCGAACCTCGGCCACCACGGCGTGCTCCTTGGACCGTTTGAGGCGCCCGCCGTGGCGGCCGGCGAGCAGCTCCACGGTGTCGGCGCCGGCGTTGTGCCGGGTGTGAGCGTACTCGGGGCCGGGATTGCCGAGCCCCACCGCCAGTAGGTCGGCGGGGGTGCCCGACCGCGGTCGGCCGAGCAGTTAGCCCTCCTCGGAGGGGGTCGCCCTGCCCCCCGCGGCAGCTGATCCGGCCTCGCCGCCGGCTGGGGCGACGCCTTCGGCGCCCTCCGCTCCCTCGGCCTCGGGGACCTCTTCCTCCGCAGCAGCGCGAGTGATCGAAGCCAGCACCACCAGGTCGTCGGGGCTGACGTCCGTGGTCACGCCAGCCGGGAGCGGCAGGTCGCCGACGTGGATGCCATCGCCGACGGTCAGCTCGGAGATGTCCACCTCGATGTGGGTCGGGATCAGGCCCGGGGTGGCGTTGACGGTGAGGGCGGTCAGCATCTGCTCGACCAAACCACCCTCCTGTTCGACTGTCCGGGCCTCGCCGATCAGCACGATCGGTACGTCGGCGGAGATGACCTCGTCCCGGCGCACGATCTGAAAGTCGACGTGGATGACGGTGTGCCGGACCGGATGCCGTTGCAGTAAACGGGCCATGGCCAGATGGGTCTCGGTACCGACCTGCAAGTTGAGCAGCTGGTTGAGCCCGGACTGGCCGGACAGGGCGTGGCGCAGCTCCCGGCCATCTACGGAAACCGAGGTGCCTTCGGCGCCGTGGCCGTACACGACGGCAGGGATTCGCCCGGAGGCGCGCAGGCGGCGCGACTCGGCCGATCCGGTGAGGCGACCGGGTTGGGCAACCAAAGTGATCTCAGCCATCGACACGCGCTCCTGCCACGAACTACACCAACGAGGGGACGACCGAGTCTAGCGGGCGTTCAGGTTTGGTTCTCGCCGCCGAAGATCTGCGAGACAGATCCGTCGGCGAAGATCTCGTGGATGGCATCGGCGAAAATCGGGGCCACCGAAACCACTTCGATCTTGTCGATCTGCTTCTCGGGCGGTAGAGGCAGGGTGTCGGTGACGACGACCCGGGCGATGGCGGAGTTCTTGAGCCGGTCAGTGGCCGGATCGGACAGCACCGCGTGAGTCGCCATGGCCCACACCTCGGTCGCGCCCTTCTGGAGCAGGAGGTCGGCGGCTGCGCAGATCGTCCCCGCGGTGTCGATCATGTCGTCGATCAGCACGCACATGCGCCCGTCGACATCACCCATCACCCCCAGGGTCTCCACCTGGTTGACCGCGTCCTTGGGTCGCCGCTTGTAGACGGCCGCCACGTCGACCCGTTCGCCGGCGTGGCGGGCGGCCTGCTCGGCAACCTTCGTTCGCCCGGTGTCGGGGGCCACCATCACAAAGTCCCCGGAGGGGGCGTGCAGGCGGAGGTAATTGGTTAGCAGGGGGACGGCGGTCAGATGGTCGACGGGCCCGTCGAAGAAGCCCTGGATCTGCCCGGAGTGGAGTTCCACGGAGATGATGCGGTCGGCGCCGGCGGTGGCGAAGAAATCGGACACCATGCGCGCCGTGATGGGCTCCCGACCCTTCGACTTGCGGTCCTGGCGGGAGTAGCCGTAGTACGGGCACACGGCCGTGATCCGCTTGGCTGACGCCCGCTTGGCTGCATCGATCATGATCCATTGCTCGAGCAGCGAATCGTTGATGGACCGCCCCCCCGTGCGGCCGTGGGACTGGATGATGAAGACGTCGGCGCCGCGCACCGACTGCGAGAAGCGGGTCCGTACCTCGCCATCGGCGAAGTCGACCAGATTAGCGTCACCGAGCTCGACGCCGAGATTGGCGGCGATGTCAGCCGCCAAGTCCGGGTGGGTTCGACCCGAAAGCAGGTGCAGTTTCCGGGTGGGCACCAACTCCATTGGGCCCCTCCTCTCCGGGTGCTCAGGAGGCGTCATGGCCATCGTGTTCGTCACTCCCACCAGTGAAGCACGGACCGGTGACCGAACCGGCAGATAGCTTGGTTCCCGGCTGCAGGTAGGCCCAGGGACCGACCTGCGCTTCGGCGCCGATCTCGGCGTTGCGTCCGACGGTGGCGGTGACCACGGCGTGGGCGCCGACCAGGCAATCGGAGAGTTGGGTGTTGGGTCCCAGCTCCGCCCCCTCGGCGACGACGGTGCTGCCCTGCAGATGGGTGCCGGGGTAAAGGACCACGTCTTGAGCCAGCTCAACCGTGGTGTCGACGTAGGTGTGCTCGGGATCGACCATGGTGACGCCCCGCCGCATCCAGCGCTCGTTGATCCGGTCTCGAAGCTCGGCCTCCGCGACTGCCAGCTGGTGGCGGTCGTTGACCCCGGCCGCCTCCATGGGATCGTCGACGATCATGGATACGATCGGATAACCGGCGTCGTGCAGGACCGCGATGGTGTCGGTGAGGTAGTACTCGCCCTGGGCGTTGTCGGGGCTGAGCCGGCGCAGGGCCGGGGCCAGGACGGAGCGACGAAACACGTAGATCGAGGTATTGATCTCGTCGACCGCCAGTTCCTCCTCCGTGGCCTCGGCGTGCTCGACGATGCGGGCCACCCGCCCGGCCTTGTCGCGCACCACCCGCCCGTACCCCCCCGGGTTGCCCAGCCGGGCCGTCAGGATGGTGGCCGCGGCATCGGCCCGACGGTGGGCGCGCACCAGAGAAGCCAGGGTGGGGGGCCGCAGGAGCGGGGTATCGCCCGGGAGGATGACGATGTCGCCATCGTCGGCGTCCTCCTCGGGGAAGGCGGTGAGGGCCACCAGGAGGGCATCCCCGGTTCCCCGCTGCACGTGCTGCTCGACGAAGTCGAGGTGCAGGCCGGGAGGTGGCTGCTCTCCGATGGTCTTGGTCACCCTCGCCCCACCGTGGCCGACGACCACCACGGCCCGCTCCAGGTCCAGCTCGGCCAGGGCGAACAGGACATGCACCACCATGGGCCGGCCGCACAACCGATGCAGGGGTTTGGGGCGCTCCGAATGCATGCGCGTCCCCTCCCCCGCGGCCAGCACCACCGCTGAGAGGGACGTCGCCTCGCTCGGCATCCCCCTGTTCTATCAACCCCGGGAGGCTGCCGGTGGGCACACTTTTGTGCGACGCTCTTGTCCCCGCGGTGGCGGGTAGTTCAATTGGCAGAACACCGGACTTTGGATCCGGATGTTGGAGGTTCGAGCCCTCCCCCGCCAGCCACCGAAAGTGCAGGTCACAGGGCACGATGCCAGTGCTTGTCGGACGTCAGACGCAAGCGGTATCCCTACAATATCCCTAATCCGCTACCCTTTCTCGGCATGGGTACCGTCCGTGAACGCGAGCCCGGCGTGTGGGAGGTCCGGGTCTACGTAGGCCGCGACCCGGTCACCAACAACCCCCGCCAAATCTCGCGGGTCATCCACGCCGGCGGCCGCACCAAGACCGGTCGCCCACCCAAGGCGGTCACCGACCTCGAGCACCAGCTGGAGACCGAAGCCGCCGAGGGCAAGCTCGGCGGCACCTCCGCCACGGTCGGTCTGCTCCTCGACCGCTACCTCGAGGACCTGGCCCGCCGGGGCCACTCACCGAAGACGCTCGACACCTATGAACGCTACGTGAGGTCGACCATCCGGCCCGAGCTGGGCGACATCCCGGTCCGCAAGCTGACCGCCTGGGATCTCGACGCCCTCAGCGCCAAGCTGGCCAAGGCCGGCAAGAAGGCCTCGACGATCCGCCAGCATCACGCCATCCTGTCGGGGGCGCTCTCCCAGGCGGTGAAGTGGGGGTGGGTGACCACCAACGTGGCCCGCTCCGCGACCCCGCCGAAGGTCCGAATCGCGAAGGTCGAGCCGCCCACCGCCGAGCAGGTCCGCCAGCTGATCGCCGCCGCCGAGGAACGCAACCCGATCCTGGCCGCCCTGGTCATGCTCGCCGCCCTGACCGGCGCCCGCCGCGGGGAGCTGTGCGCGCTCCGCTGGTCCGATGTCGACCTCGACGCCGGCCGGCTCCAGATCGCCCGGGCCATCATCGTCGTACCCGAGCAGGCGCCGATCGAGAAGGACACCAAGAGCCACGCCGCCCGGACCCTGGCCCTCGGCGACGCCGGCACCACCCTGCTACGGCTGCACCGGGAGCAGATCCTCGAGCGGGCCCGGATCGGCCTGGCCAAGATCGCACCGGATGCGTTCGTGTTCTCCACCCGGCTCGACTGCACGACCCCGGTGCGCCCCGACGTCGTCTCGCAGTTCTTCACCCGCGTCCGCGACGAGCTCGGCCTCGGCCACGTACACCTGCACTCGCTACGCCACTTCGCCGCCACGCAGCTGGCCGCTCAGCCGGGCGTCACGGTGCGGACGATCGCCGGCCGCCTCGGTCACGCCGATGCGTCACTGACGATGCGGGTGTACGCCGCGTTCTTCCCCGCGGCCGATGTCGACGCCGCCGACCACCTCGGCCGCGCCTTGACCAGCGGGTGACCTCATGGACAACACGTTGGACCCCGCAACCCATGGACAACACCCTTTGCGCGCGCTTCGCCACCGCCGGATCGGTGCGGGTCTGAGCCTGCGAGGGGCTGCGCGCCTGGCGGGGTGTACGGCCGGGCACTGGTCGCGGGTCGAGCGCGGCGAACGGCGGGTGTCGGTAGCGATGGCCATGGCGATGGCGGAGGCGGTGAGGCTGGATCCCGCCGAAACAGCGGCCCTGCTAGGAGTGGCGGTCGAAGATGTGGGCCGGTCGTGGCAGGCGTGATCCGGTACAGCATTCACGCCCGTCGTCAGATGGCAAGACGGCGAATTACCGAGAGCGAGGTGAACCAGGCTGTCGGGTTCGTCGAGACCAGCTACCCGTCCCGGGACCACCCTGACCGCCTGGTCGTGCTGGGGAGGACGATCGACGGGCGACGACTCAAGGTCATCACTGTCGAGACTGACGATGGCCTGCTCGTAGTAACGGCCGCGGACCGGGACGAGATAGCCTGATGGGCGTGCTGGTCGAGCAGGACACCGAGACGGGCGCCTTTCACGTGGTGCTGAACGACCACCCGGTCGTTTCAACAGTGCACGTCGACGAGTTGGTGATGGTGGACCTGGACGAGGCGGGCGAACCGGTCAGCGTCGAGTTCGCGGCACCGCCGTCCGAGACGGAGAGGGCGTTGCTCCATGAGCGCTTCCCTCAATTCAAGGACCTCCCGGCGCTCCGTTCGCTCGTCTGAACAACGCCCGTTTTAAGCGCGGCTGGCGTCCGGCACCATCACATTGCCGCCCCCCCTTTGCTCATGTTGAGGACGGCAAGCCTGATTTGCCGGGCTACGGTTGAAGCGGAGCCCCAAATCGAATGCCACTATCAGGTAACCAGATTGACTCACTCGGGAAGCGGCTTAAGGCTTCAGACCAGGTGGCCACCGATGATCTGGATCTATTGGAGGAGCTTCTCAGTGAGCACGCCGCGGCACTCCTCGCTCTTGAGGATCGGCTGCGCTCACTAGGCCTGTCTCCCCACGGGCGGCTCAAGACATCGCAGACCATCGTCGAGAAGTTGCAACGCGAGCCGCTCAGCCTTCGAGGCGTGCACGATTTGGCGGGCACCCGCGTGGTTCATAAGATGACGCTGGATCAGCATACTGAGCTCTCCGAGGCAATCCTCCGAGTCTGCCCAGGGGCGAAGCTTCTCGATCGGCGAGTGCAGCCAAGCCACGGATACCGCGCCGTCCACGTCAACACAAAGGTCGACGACCGCTGGGTCGAGATCCAGCTCCGCACTCTCTACCAGGACACTTGGGCTCAGACCACGGAGTGGTTCGCTGACCGATGGGGGAGACAGATGCGATATGGCCACGCACCAAACGACCCTGATGCTCCCTTCGGTGCTCAAACTTCTCCTCCGTATACCAGAGGCGAGGCGTGGGCGATCCGGCTTCGCCTATCCGACCAAATCAAACAGGTCGAAGCCGATGAGAACGCAGGCTCCATCGACCCGGAGAACCTGGTCCGGAAGGCGGTCTATGTAATGCGGGACGCGCTCACGCTTCCCGACGTGCCAACCGCACCGGCCCTTCCCTTACCGAGTAACCGGGGTCCGGGAGTGCTTGGCGAAGAAGACGGCGGTACGGTGACACCGTGAAGTACTTCCTGCTGGTGTACGACCGTCCCCGGGGCGCTCTCGTGGAGGAGCCTCGCGAGTTCGACGATCATCTGGCAGCTCTACGAGTGAGGTTCGACCGCGAGCGGAACGACCACAACGCCAACCACGAGATCGTCGTGCTCAGCGGCGAGGATGTCGAATCGCTAAAGCGCACGCACAGTCGATACTTCGGCAACCAGGACGGACTTGAGCGCGTAGCGACCGGCGGCACCTCCTAGTTGCCGCGGTCCCGGACGCGCCGCTGCCCCCGACCGAAGCCGAAGGCAGCGAGAGGGGGAAGTACACCCGGGGGAACTACGCCGAAGGTTGATCCGTACCTTTGCCGATGAGCGCCAGCATCGTCCGGCTGCCCAGCTCTGCCATCCTGTCTTCGGCCTCGGCGAGCCGCTCCCCGACGACACAATCGAGTTCCTTCAGCAACTCGTCTGACTCGGGATGCCGCCGGCGTAGTTCTTCGAATTTCTCGGAGTAGAGCTCGTCAGCGGAGGGCTCTCCGGGGCCCGCGGTCATCAGGAACCTGGCGCTCGCCGGCGCCAGGTCGACCATCTCGCCGTCACTGCCAGTCACCAGAGCCATGGCGTTTTTCCGGTTGTCGAACGCCTCGATCTGTACGGCCGCATCGCCGAGACGCGACACGAACAGTCCGGTGTGGACAAATCCGGCGTTGGTCGCGTGGATCATCGTCGACATGTCGCCAGTGGTGACCTGCACTTCGGCGGCATCGTTGCGTACCGCAAGCTGGATCCGTCTCCTGCCGGACTGGTCGACCACGTTGCAGCCGAGCACGTTGATCGTGCCGTCGTGCGCTGGCGCGAGGAGGTCCTCGAGTGCGGTGAGCCGTCGGTTCAGGTCTTTGGTCGTGGTCATGGTTCTCCTTCGGGTTTGGGTGGTCCGGGTCGGTGCGCTTCGGTGGACGGGGGGGGTTGGCGACCGGCAAGCGCGCCATGCCGAGCGTCAACGTGGGATCGTGGGCCAGGAGGGCATCGACGGTGGCCACCAGGCGAGGGATGAGCGAGTCCTTGTAGTAGAAGGGCAGCGCGTTGCGGACGCCGTCCAGCTCGGCAGCGCTGAACGGCTCGGAGGGTCCGTCACTCCTCCACCAAGTCCGGTCGGGCGCCTCCGTGCCGTCATCGAGCGCGTTAGCCGTCACAGCCCCGGCTCTCTGCGAGTTCGCTAGCGTCCGTCATTGTCGTACCCCCTAGTAGGTATGGCGACGCCCCGGGGATGCTCGCAACATCGCCCGGGGCTCACTCGTTACCGTCCTCCTCCTCCTCCACCTCGTCTGTCAACCCGATCACCTTGGCTTGGCGGACCGCCGACTCCGTGCACTCCACGCAGAACATGACGGTGATCTCGTAGGACTCGTTCTCGTCGTCCTCGTCGTCGATTTCCCCGCTGTCAACCACAACGCCCCCACCATCGAAATGCCGATGGCAGTTCGCACAATCCCAGTCGTCCATGAGCAACCCACTGATGGTCCAGCGTTCATTGGCCATTGATTTCTCCTTTCGGTCGGTTGGTCAGTTATGGCCCCGGGTCACAGTCCGGCCATAGCCTGCGTGGCGGCGTTCTCCCGGAAGAGGTCGCCTTCCCGGATGTAACGCCTCAGCATGGCAACCGACTTGTGCCCGGTCGTCGCCATGATGCTGCGCTCCGAGGCGCCGGCACGGGCTGCCGACGTGGCCAGGCCGCCCGGAGCGAGTGGCCCGCGTAACGTGCGGGGTCGATCCCCGTGGCGGCGATTGTCCGCTTCACCACCAGGGCGACGGCTTTGCCGGACAGCCGCTTGTCCCCCATGCGCTTGCGGGGGAACGGCCGAAAGATCGGCCCGGACTCGATGCCAGAAGCGGCCAACCACGCCCTATACGCCCTCACCGGGCACACATCGGGGTTGGGAAGGTACGGAACCCCCAGCTTCCGGCCAGCGCCCTCCTGATCGGTCTTGGACCGTCTGATCAGGACGGTCAGACCGTTTGGGCCCTCGACGACGTCAGCAACGTCGAGGCCGACGAGCTCGGACCGCCGAAAACCGCCGGCGAACCCGATCAACAACAGCGCACGATCACGGATCCCCAGCAGATCGTCGTCAAGGACAGCCATCATTGCTCGCAGGTCCTCGATCAGGATCGGTAGCTTGCCCTCTTGAGCGGTACCGAGCGTGCGGCGGATGCCCTGCATGGTGATCCGGACCCGGGCGGTCTTGGTCGGCGACTCGTGCCCGGCCGCCTGGTGGGCCTGGCTGATCGCCGACAGCTTCACGCCGATGGTCGCGACCTTCGCCCAGCCGGCCAGATCCGACACGTACAAGGCGACCGTCTCGGGCGTCGCCGGCAGAGCGTCGAGGCCTCTGATGTCGCACCAGGCCGTGAAGTCCCGCCACGCCGTCCTATAGATCCGAACGGTACGGGGGCTCTTGGACGCCACGGCGTACCGTCGGGCCTCGTCACAGAGCGCCTCGTAGGTGAGAAGCCCGAACGGGCGAGAGTCAGGGATTGCCGGCAGCAGGGCGGTCATGCCGCCGCCGGCGGGGTGGGTGTTACCGTTGCTGCCGTCATCAGGGCTCCTTACCTGGTGGCCGAGCCCCGGGCCGGTCACACGGCGCCGGGGCTTTCTCTCGGATGGGGCCTACGAGGCGGTCCGAACCATCCCTACAAACATCCCTACAACCCGATGGATTTGAGTGCTCATCGAGGTTGCTAGGTGGTCCGAACTATGCCTGTGACCTGCACCGGAGTGCCTTGGTGTATCTCTGGGAAGGTTCCTGTTACAACTTTTGGATCCGGATGTTGGAGGTTCGAGCCCTCCCCCGCCAGCCACCTCCGGTGCAGGTCAGAGCCAGGTCCCTACTTTCGTGGCCGCCTTATCGGGAGGAGTCCCTAGTCGTCTCATCCGGGCAATACGGCATGGGGGTGGGATAATCTGCGGAGTGACACCGAGCCGGCGTGGAAGGAGGGTCAGCCAATGATGCGAGAGGCATGGGTTGACTTCAACGATGTCCATGACAATCGGACCACGACCCTCCTGAAGCTCGTCGAGGCCGGCGTCGTCGAAGTTGGCCGCCACCTGACCGTCGGTGACCATGACGGCAACGTCTGTAGAGCCATTGTCGTCGGCATCGACGGGCAGATCGTCCAGCTTCGTATCTAGGCGGGGTCCATCGCGACAGCAAGCACTTTCTGCGTCCCCTGCTCAGGAATAGTCGTCATTTTCTGCTCGACGAATTCGCTGTTGCTCGAAACCCCGCTGCCCAGTCCGGGGTCCGTAGGTCCCCAGTTTTCGGGGCTCTGCCGTGCCTTCTCTATACGACCCACAAAATGTCTCAGGGGTGCCTTCGCCAAACCCTTGGTTCGTCGCGCTTTACCATCGCTAGAAGAGAAGGCGAATCTTGTCAGTCCACCCCATAGTCCAGGGGAGTTCATAGGCAGCGTGTACTCCTGCTTTGGGGCAACGTCCCTCTGTAGAGACGGTTCTAACGGCATCCTCGGCTCAGACTCGGGGGCTGGATCCTTCAGTTCGCGATCGCCGTCTCGAACTAACGCAGTGGGTTTGCCATCGGAGTACCAGCGGTCCATGTGAAGCCCGTAAGGGTCTTTGTACCAGCCCTCCTCGTGCACGTCGCAACCATAGCCGCCCTACAACCGATTTCCTGATCTGCACTCCAAGCGGCGCGCGATGACATTCTGGCTGCGCTCGAATACGCAGCCCTTTCAATGGGCATAACGGCGAGTAGTGCCACTTGGCGCCGCAGGACTTTCCTCGGTTGCCCAAACATGCACAAGTTTCTGTACATGATTCGGCAGTCCGGGTAGCGTGACACGGGTGTCGGTCCCTGCCCGTACCGAGGTGCTCACCACCAGCGACGCCAGATCACGTCTCACGTCGATCGTGGCCGAGTTCCGTAGCCAAGGTGAGGCCGCCGCGCCCATGTTCTTCGGCTCGCACCGCAAGGCCGGAGCCGCGGTCGTCCCGGTGGCGCTCGTAGACCGGCTGCTGCCGCTGATCGAGGACCTGGTGATCGCCGAGAGGGTGGCAGAACGCTACGACGGCGACGACGGGACGCGGCTCAGCTTCGAGGAGCTCGCCGCCGCGACTGGCTTCGACCGCAGCCAGTTCGACTGACGGGTGCCGAAGCGGCGGCGACTGGCGGCGTTGCCCGCGGTCCGCGATGACATCAACGGTCGCGGTCGAGCAGCGTGAGGAGCTGTTCGTCTACTTCCTCACCGCCGCCCGGCTGGGGCGGTTGCCCGAAGGCGTGAAGCTACCCCGCGACCGGACCTCGGGAAGCGATGACAGGCGGCGCGCCAGTCCTCCAGACCCGCGGGAAACACCTCCTCGCAAGGACGCAAACAAAACGCGCGAGACGGACCCTCCATTGACTCTGTCAAGAAGGCTCAACGAGTACCGCCCTGACTCGGCCAGAAGTTAGCGACTCGGCGAGCGCAGGCCGTCGAGCACCATCGCGACGAGCCGTTCGGCCTGCTCGGCGGAGAGTGTGCTGTTCATGCACATGGGCGAGACCAGCTGCATCAGGTCCTCGCCGTCGATGTCCGATCGGGCTTGGCCCGCTCCCTGCGCCCTGGCTAGCACCCGGTTGGCCGCGGCCCAGACGCGGTCGCGCGACGCCGATTTCAGGTCGGGGTTCTTCTCGAACGCTTCGTGCAGCTCGTTGAGGAAGGTGCGCTTGGCCCGGCCGTATTCGACGTAGGCGTGCAGCCAGGCCTCCAGGGCCGCCCACGGGTCGAGGTCGTTCAACCCCCGCTCCGCCGAGCCCACCAGCACATCCACGTCATCGCGATAGACCGCTTCTACCAGATCGATCCGGTTCGGGAAGTGTCGGTACAGGGTGCCGACACCCACCCCTGCTTGCTTGGCGATGGCCTCGAGCGATGCGCCGCCCCCCTGGTCAGCGAAAACCTTGCGGGCGGCGCCGAGTAGGAGTTCGTAGTTACGCCGCGCGTCCGCACGAAGCGGCCGGCCCCCCGTCTCCCCTTCGATGTTCGCTTCGTGCTGGACGGTCACGGTCCTGCGCCTCCAACCACTTTCTCTAAAACCCTTGCCAAACGGAGGCACCCTCCGTATACTAAGTGGAGGAAGCTTCCGCTTTGGCTTCCAGGATACCAGCGGAAAGGCCGTAGTCAATGGTTCAAGTTGCAAATCTTCAGCGGGCGTCCTCCAAGTGGCGCACCAACCCCTCGATCGTGCTGCTCGTCATCTTGACGGCTCAGCTCATGGTGGTGCTCGACGCCACCATCGTCAACGTTGCCCTCCCCCACATCCAGCGCAGCCTCGGCTTTTCGAGCTCGTCCCTCTCCTGGGTCCTCAACGCCTACGTGCTGACCTTCGGAGGACTGCTCCTGCTCGGGGCCCGGGCCGGCGACCTGCTCGGTCGGCGGCGGACGTTCATGGCCGGGATCGCACTGTTCACCTTGAGCTCGCTGGCCGGAGGTTTCGCCCCCAACGCCTCGATGCTGTTGGCGGCCAGAGCCCTCCAGGGTGTAGGCGGAGCCATGGCGGCCCCCGCCGCGCTGGCTCTTTTGACCACGATCTTCGCCGAAGGGGAGGCGAGGGTGCGGGCCATCGGCCTGTTCACCACCGTCTCCGCAGCTGGCGGGGCCACCGGCTTGGTCGCCGGCGGCCTGCTCACCGAGTGGGCGTCATGGCGATGGGTGATGTTCGTCAATGTCCCTATCGGTCTGGCCGTGCTGTTTGTCGGCAGCGCGGTGCTGATCGAGACCCCCCGCCGGCACGGCCGGTTCGATCTGGCCGGCGCGGTGACGTCCACCGCCGGAATGACCGCCGTGGTGCTCGGATTGGTCGAAGCCGGGACCTCCGGTTGGACGGCGCCCATCACTCTTGGCTCTCTTCTCGGCGGCGTCGCCCTGCTGGGGCTGTTCGTGTTGATCGAGACCACCGCGACGGAGCCGATCCTCCCCCTGCGGATCCTGGCCAACCGCACCCGGGCCTCCGCCAACGCCGCCCGCGGCCTGGGCTACGCCGGAATGTACGGGATCATCTTCTTCCTCACCCAGTTCCTGCAGGACATCCAGGGTCGATCCTCCCTGATCACCGGGATCGGATTCCTGCCCACCCCGATGTCGGTGTTCCTGGCCGCTCAGGTCACCAGCAAGGTGCTGGTTAACCGGCTCTCGGCCAAGGTGCTCATGATCATGGGCACCACGCTGTCAGCCGGCGGGCTGCTGCTGGCCACCCAGCTCCACACCGGCTCCACCTATCCACAGGTCCTGGCCAGCCTCATCCTGATCGGCACCGGCATGGGCGTCTCCTTCGTCAGCCTGACCACCGCCGGTTTGGCCGGTGTCGCACCCTCGGACGCGGGTGCCGCCTCTGGACTGATCAACGTGATGCAGCAGCTGGGAGCGGCCCTGGGCCTGGCCGTGCTCGTCACCATCTTCGACACCGTGACCTCTGCCACCCACACAGTCGGTCTCAGCCAGGTGGCCGCACTGCGAGGAGCGGCCGGCGCGGCCGCCCGGGCCGCCTTGGTGCACGGGATGGATGTGACGTTCGCAGCCGGCGCCGGCTTTGCTCTGGCCGCGCTGGTCATCGTGGTGCTCTTCGTCCGCACCCCGGCTCGGGCCGTCGTCGATCTGCGGATACCGGCGGACTTGGAGATGGAAGCGGCCTGAACATATCTGCCATCCTGCATCCATGCAGACCCTGTATGAGGCAGCCGGCGGAGCCGATGGGTTGCTGCGTCTGGCTGGTGCCTGGCACGCCAGGGTGATGGCTGACGAGGTGGTGAGCCACGCCTTCAGCCACGGTTACCGTCCCGACCACACCGAGCGGCTCGCCGCATACTGGGCAGAGGCACTTGGCGGTCCGACGAGGTATTCCGAGGCGTATGGTAACGAGACATCCGTTGTGCGCATCCATAGCGGCGACGGCCCGCACGAGGAGATGGATCGTCGAGCGATCGCTTGCTTCGATCAGGCTCTACTGGACACCGCCTTGGCGGGCGACGACCGGCTTCGCCAAGTGTTGCACGACTACTTCGCTTGGGCGACGATGACCACGATGTCCCGGTATCACGGCTCGGCAGACGACGTTCCTGACGGCCTGTCCATTCCTCGCTGGTCGTGGGACGGGCTGGTGGCTACCGATCCTGCCGATAGGTGAGTTAGTCACCGGCCGCTCACCTTGAAACGAGCCCATACCGGCGTATCGCAAGGTGTAGCGTCCACGGTTGACACGACTGGTGTACCCGCACCGTGTCGGATATTGCCGCTCCGTCGGCGGCGTCTCGGGGGCGTTGCTCCAGACCCTGGTAGCGCAAAGCACGTGCGTTTGTCCACCAGGGTGGTCCCAAATGGCCCTCACAACGTTTTCGCGATCAGCGGACGGCGTCCGCGGTGTCCGCTCGGGTCTCGGCTGGTCGTTGTTGATCGCGGTGGTCATGGTCGGACTGACGGGATGTGGTGGAGGCTCCAAGTCCGCCGCGCCCACAACGTCCACGACGCCGACGACGGCGAGCTCGTCGTCGTCTTCGCCCGCGTCGGCGAGCTCGTCGTCAACAACCGCGTCGGTGATCCCCGCGTCTACCTCACCGACGCCGAGCACCCCTACTCAGGCACTTACGTTCTGTTCTCCGAGTCAGCTGCAAGCCAGCTTCCTTGGGCATAACGGTGGTGGAGGCACGGGGTTTTACGGATTCGAGGTGACCAACATCGGGACTCGGTCATGCCCCATCGGAGGCTTCTTCGGGGTTTCGGTGTACGACCAAGCCGGACAGTTGTTGATCGCGACCGACTCCCGCACTGTGGACGTCAACCCTGAAGTACCCGCAGCCGTGCCAACCGTTGTCCTAGCGACAGGACAGACGGCATCAGCGCTTCTCGAAGGTGAGACGGGGCCGGCAGCCGGCGCGCCCGCCTGCCCGGCCTACACCGCGTACGAGATAACCCCTCCCAGCGACTCACAATCCGTTCGTTTGCCGTCGGACTACAGCCTGTGCTCTATCAAGATTCACCCGGTCGTTTCCGGCGACTCGGGGGGTGCAAGCGCCGGCTGACGGGTGCTCCTTCCCTTGATCTTGTAGGCCCTCGTTCTTGGTAGCACTTCCGATTCTTGGTCCCAACGGCGACCGAAGGAGGTCACGACCGAAGGAGGTCGCTTGTCTCCAAAGAAGCGAAAGTGCGCCCTCCTCTAGGAGACCGTCAGGTGCTTGTAAGTCACCTTGCCGTGGTCGGGGTTGGTCACCGTCAGGTCGTACGTGCTCTTCGCCGCGGTGCCAGGAGGCACCGTGATGGTCACTTGGAACGAGGTGGCGGTAATGGAGCTGGGTGCGCCCACGGTGGCCCCGGCGATGTTGGTAGTCACGGTTAGGCCGGATTGGAAGCCGGTGCCGTCCACGGTCACGGTGGTCGCCGATCCCGGCACCAGCGGGGGGCTCACGGAGGTAACCGTGGGTTGGGCGTCGATCGTCAGGCAGCCCGTGCATGTGCCCTGACCTCCAACCGTCGTAACCGTGACGTTGACCGCGCCGGGCGCGGCGCTGGAAGCCACGCTCACGCCGACCGAAAGAGTGGTGGCCGATTTCCAGGTGGTGGAGGTCACCGTGATGCCGGTCTCGGAGAAGGACACCGTGGCGTTGTTGGTGAACTCGGTCCCGGTCAGTGTCAGCGTGGCCTTGGTGGGCTTGGTCGGCGATGAGCCCTGCACTACATCAGCCGGGCTCACGGCGGTGACCGTGGGGGCCGGAGGGACGACCACGGTCGCGCTGGACGTGATGGTCCGGGTCGTGCCGAGTTGGTCGCTGACCGTCGTGCTGACGGTGAAGGTGCCCGTCGTGGTGTACACGTGCGAGCCGGTGATCTTGGTCCCGGTGATGGTGCCCGCGCTGGGTGGCGTGCCGTCACCCCAGTTGATCGTGGCGCTGTAGACCGGGCCGCCCTGGTTGCCGGGGGTGATGACGGCCACCTCGATCTTGGAGTTGGGGATGTCCTCGTCGAGATGGGAGTTCTTGCCTGTGAGGGAGAACGGCGTTTCCACCGTGACGATGACCGCAGTCGAGCTGTAGCTGACGTTGTAGGCGTGGGGACCGAAGCTAAACGCCGAGAAGGCGCCGCTCTCTGACGTGGCGCCGCTGATCACGTCGTAGCTGTTGCCCAACGTCGGTGAGCCCACCGTGTTGATGGCGAGCGTGCCGGCGAGGGTGTCGGTGCCGCCGGTCAGCCCCGACACACCTGTGGAGGCGTCGACGGTGGCCTGGAAGGTTCCCGTAGACGTCTGCGTGTAGACCGCACCGCCCGTCAGCGCCATGCTGTCCCCGTCCGACACCGCGAGGGTCCCGGCGTTGGTCGTCGTGGTGGACTCGTCCTGCTTCGTGCTCACACCACCGATCGTCACCGTGCCGTTGTTGATCAGGTTGGCCTCGATGTAGTCGTCATTGGAGGTGGCGCCCTCGGTCACGAAGGTGCCGTCGTTGGTCAGGGGGCCGCCGTTGACGTCGGCGTACCCGCCCCCCGACTCTGAGTCGAGGACGAACGTCCCGTCGTTGGTAACCCCGGCGCCGGCCAGGGCGGCGATGCTGTTGACCCCGGCGGCCCCGACGACCGTGACGATCTGGCTGGAGGGGATCGTGCCGCTCACCGTGTCGGTGTTCTCGATGGTAAACGAGCCCGCCCCGGCGCTGTCAGCCAGGGTGGAGCCGTTGAAGAGACCCACCGCGTTGGCCGACTCGGTCCCACCCGACTGGGTGAACGTCCCGTTGCTCAGCGTCATCGCCCCGGTGTCGGTCAGGGTGCCCGCACTCTGCGTGAAACTCGAACCACCCGTCAAAGCCAAGCCGGCGCTCGAGCCGACCGTGAAGGACCCGTTGTTGGTGGTCAGGGTGCCCTCGTCCTGGTCGTTGGACACACCACCAAGCGTCACCGTGCCGTTGTTGATCAGGTTGGCCTCGATGTAGTCGTCATTGGAGGTGGCGCCCTCAGTCTCGAGGCTGCCGTCGTTGGTCAGGGGGCCGCCGTTGACGTCGGCGTACCCGCCCCCCGACACCGAGTCGAGGACGAACGTCCCGTCGTTGGTAACCCCGGCGCCGGCCAGGGCGGCGATGCTGTTGACCCCGGCGGCCCCGACGACCGTCACCATCTGGCCGGAGGGGATCGTGCCGCTCACCGTGTCGGTGTTCTCGATGGTAAACGAACCCGCCCCGACGCTGTCAGCCAGGGTGGAGCCGTTGAAGAGACCCACCGCGTTGGCCGACTCGGTCCCACCCGACTGGGTAAAGGTCCCGTTGCTCAGCGTCATCGCCCCGGTGTCGGTCAGGGTGCCCGCACTCTGCGTGAAACTCGAACCACCGGTCAAAGCCAAGCCGGCGCTCGAACCGACCGTGAAGGACCCGTTGTTGGTGGTCAGGGTGCCCTCGTCCTGATCGTTGGACACACCACCGAGCGTCACCGTGCCGTTGTTGATCAGGTTGGCCTCGATGTAGTCGTCGTTGGAGGTGGCGCCCTCAGTCTCGAAGGTGCCGTCGTTGGTCAGGTTGCCGCCGATGACGTCGGCGTAGCCGCCCCCCGACACCGAGTCGAGGACGAACGTCCCGTCGTTGGTAACCCCCGCGCCGGCCAGGGAGGCGTTGCTGTTGACGCCGGACGCCCCGACGACCGTCACCATCTGGCCGGAGGGGATCGTGCCGCTCACCGTGTCGGTGTTCTCGATGGTAAACGAGCCCGCCCCGGCGCTGTCAGCCAAGGCGGCGCCGTTGAACAGACCCACCGCGTTGGCCGACTCCGTCCCGCCCGACTGGGTGAACGTGCCGCCGCTCAGCGTCAGCGCCCCGCTGTCGGCCAGGGTGCCCGCGCCCTGCGTGAAACTGGAAGAACTCGTCAAGACCAAGTCGCCCGCAGGGACGCTTTGGGTGGCAGCCGTAATGGTGAAGGACCCGTTGTTGGTCGTCAGGGTGTCGTCGTTCTGGTCGGTCGTCTCGCCCGAGATGGTGACCGTACCCCCGCTGTCATTCGTGAGGTTGGCCTCGATGTAGTCGGGGTTGGAGGTGGCGCCCTCGGCCTCGAAGGTGCCCTTGTTGGTCAACGTGACACCGGCTGTGCCGTTGTTGTACAACTCGGCGTAGCCGCCGCTCGGCACGGAGTCGAGGATCAACGTCCCGTCGTTGGTGACGTTCGCGGTCAGGGTGGCGATGCTGTTGACCCCGGAAGCACCGACGACCGTAACGGTCTGGCTGGAGGGGATCGTGCCGCTCAGCGTGTCGGTGTTCTCGATGGTAAACGAGCCCGCCCCGGCGCTGTCAGCCAAGGTGGCGCCGTTGAAGAGGCCCACCGCGTGCGCCGACTCGGTCCCGCCCGACTGGGTGAACGTGCCGCCGCTCAGCGTCATCGCTCCGGTGTCGGTCAGGGTGCCCGCGCTCTGCGTGAAACTCGAAGAACCCGTCAAAGCCAAGCCGGCGGTGGCGCCGACCGTGAAGGACCCGTTGTTGGTGGTCAGGGTGCCGTCGTTCTGGTCGGTCGTGGCGCCGGAGATGGTGACCTTACCGCCGCTGTCATTCGTGAGGTTGACCTCGATGTAGTCGGGGTTGGAGGTCGCGCCTTCGGTCTCGAAGGTGCCGTTGTTGGTCAACGTGACACCGGTCGTGCCGTTGTTGTACACCTCGGCGTAGCCACCGCCCGACACGGAGTCGATCTCAAACACGCCGTGGGCGTTGATGTCGCTGCCCGTTGTAGTGGCGAGGGTGAGCGAGGAGTTGACGCCGGAGGTCCCCGACACGTCGACGGTCTGGGTGCCGGAGGTCCCGCCGAGGGTCAGCGTACCCGCCGATGCGCTGCCCGAAATGGTCACCGTGTAGGTGCCGGCGACTGTGATGCAGGCATTGTCCATCGTCGTCGGCGCGACGCCAGTAGACCAGTTGGAGGCGGTGTTCCACGCTCCTGACGCCGCAGTCTTCCAGCTGTCAGAGCAGGTGATTTCGGGGCGGATGGCCGGACCCGCTTGCTCGACATCGGGTCGGGCGGCGGGACGGCTGGCGATGTGACGCACCGCGGCGGGACGGTCGGCGGAGCGCGCCAAGTCACGGGACCTAGCGGCGGTGGGATGGGCGACGGCCCGATGCGCCGGCGCCGCGAACGCCTCCGAGCTCATGCCGATCAGCGGCAGGCTGAGGGCGACACCCAGGCCCAAGGCTGCGGTCATTGCCCCTAGCCGCTTCCCGTCTCTGGCGGCTCTGTGGCTCAAGACGCGCACAATGCCGTAGCCCGACCGCGTTTGAATCCCCATAATTCGTCGCACCCCTTCGACTCGTCCCTAAATCCCTAATTCGGACAGTAGCGCCGGGGAAGTTCGCTGTCCATAGCCCGAATGGCTTAGTTCGCATAGCCCCGAATGGCTTAGTTCCATAGCCCGAATGGCTTAGTTAGTTGCTCGCTTCCCGAACCGAGTTCCGGCCACCACTGGGCTGGGATACGGAGCAACGCGTATTGCCGACGAGCGCGTATCACTAACTGGTCAGCGCGTATCACTACCAAGAAGGAGTTGGGCTTAGTGCTGGATGGGTTATAGCGATTACGCGCCCACTACTTATAGCCGATTTAGTGGTGGAGACTCGAACATCCGTCGAAGAAGTCGCTCATGATCAATAAACGTGCCGATTGATCCAGCCGCACCCGGACGGTATGTTGGGACTAAGATCGTCTCTATGTCTCAACGCGAGCTCGAGCCGGCCGCCCGGCCAGGCGCCGGTCCCAGACCTGGTCGGTGGCAACCCCGGCCGGTCGGACCGGAATCGTTGCTGTGGCGCTACGCCGGCGACCACCGCCTGGGCTTGACCGGCCTGTCGGCGGGCATCCTGCAGTTGATGCACCCGGCCATAGGCGCCGGGGTGGCCGAGCACTCGGCGTTCTTCGAGGACCCCTGGGACCGGATCCTGCGCTCGATCCCACAGATACTCGGCGTGGTGTACGACCCCGAGCCGGAGGCCCTCGGCCATCGGGTGCGCGACTACCACCGCACTATCAAGGGCGTCGACCATCGAGGCCGCCCCTACAACGCCCTGGCCCCCGCGACGTTCTGGTTCGCCCACGCCACCTTCCAGCACGCGGTCAAGCAAATGGTCGACCGCTTCGACCATCACCGCCTCACCGCCTCCGAGCGCGACGGCCTGTACCTCGACGGGGTTGAGTGGTACCGGCGCTACGGGGTGAGCATGCGTCCGGTGCCGACCGGCTACGCGGCCTTTCGGATCGAGTGGCAGCGCCAGTGCGGCGAGGTCTTGGAGATGACGCCCGCGGCCGAGCGGGCGGTCGACATCGCCCTGCACGCTGGCTCGCAAGATCTGCCGTTCCTGCCGTTGTGGACCAGGCCATTGCAGCCGCTGGTCGTCTCGCCCGTCCTGCGCCTGACCGCCATCGGGGGACTGCCCGGTGCGGTCCGGAAACGGTTCGCCATCCCGTGGCGACCGGACGAGGAGGCCGAGTACCGGGTGCTGCAGCTGGCGGTCCGTGAGGGGTGGCGGTTCGTGCTCCCCGGCTTGCGGTACGGGCCCACTGCCGCCGCGGGACGCCGGACGGCCGCCGAACGACGCCGGACGGCTGCCGCCGAACGACCACGCGCCGCGGCCTCCTGACATGCCCCGACGCTCTCCGACTCTCAGCGTGGAGGCTTTTCTGGCCGGACTCGAAGACCCGGCCGTCGCCGACGACGAGGCCACCGCCGCCATGCTCGACGCCACCAGCGCCCTCCTCGCCACCTATGGGGTGCGCCGTTGGAGCATGGATGACGTGGCCGAACGGTCCGGCGTCGCGCGGGCCACCGTATACCGCCGCTTCGAGAGCCGTGATGAGTTGGTGCACGCCACGCTGGCGCGCGACGCCCGCCGCTTTTTCGAGGCCATCGCTGAGGCGGTGGCCCACATCGACGCCATCGAGGACAAGGTGGTCGAGGGTGTCCTGGTCGGCCTGCGCCTCGCCCGGCAGTCGCTGATGTCTGGGCCGCAGAGCCGCGACACCAACGGTCTCCTGTCGTTGCTCACAGCCGCGCCCGTATTAGCCCTGGCCCGCAGAGCGCTCGTCGAGCGTTACCAGGTCGTGACCGGCGCCGAGCTACCGGCCGAGGGTCTCGCCGAGGCCGAACTGGTGGCGGAGGCGTTGGTGCGGTTGGGCGTATCCTTTGTCCTCATGCCGGACTCGGTCATCGACCTCGACGACACCGACTCGGCTCGGCGGTCCCTCCGCCGGGTCGTGGGGCCGTTGCTAACGCCGGACCAGTAACTCAGGCCGCTTCGAAGTGGACCACCACGTCGAGCTCCTCGACGCCGCGCACCACCTGGAGCGTCAGGGCCCCATCGGGCCCCACCCCGTCCACCGCCGCCAGCAAGGCGTCGATGGAACCCACCGGCTGACCGCCGGCGGCCACGATCAGGTCGCCGCGCTGCAGGCCGGCCGACGCGGCCGGGCTGTCGTCCGCCACGTCCCGTACCAGCACCCCGTCGCGCGGCTCGAGGCCGACGGCGGCCCGGAGGCGTCTGGCCACGTGCGGCGGGGCCAGGGCCACGCCGAGCCGGCGTCGGGTGGGCGCTTCGCCCCGAGACAGGGCATCGACCCGGGACCGCAGCGCGGCGCTGGCGGGCAGGGCCAGGTACAAACCGTCGCCGGGCCGGTGGGTGTTGATGGCGACCAGGCGCCCTTCGGTGTCGACCAGGGGTCCCCCGGACGAACCGCGCCCGAGCGGCGCGCTGTGCTCGATCCCGTCGGTGATCAACCGGCCCCGAGGTCCCCGAAAGTTGCGACCGACCGAGGAGACCGTGCCGAAGGTGACACGGACGCCGCCGCCACCGGACGGGAGGGCGAGGGCGAACACCGGGGCGCCCTGAGGCGTCACTCCGTCGTCGGCCCACGTGATGGGCGGGGCGTCGCCGGTATCGACAGCCAGCACGGCCAGGTCTCCATCGGCGTCTACCCCTTTGACGGTCGCGGTCACCGACCGCCCGTCCGCGAAGGTGACGGTGGTTTCCTCCCCGCGCAGGTTGTGGGCGCTGGTCACGACCACCCCGGAGCCGACGACGATGCCGGCGCCCCGCCCCTCGGCCCGACCGATGCGGACCACCGCGCCCCCGGCGCCCTCCAAAACCTGGCTGGTGGCGGTGGTCAGCTCATCGAGTAATGACATGTTGGGCTCCTTGGGAGTAGCTTGTTAGTTGCAAGTTACTCCTTGGCCGCCGATAACGGAAGGGGAAAAATAATGAGCCTCTCGACCGCCAGCGCCCTCTCCGGAGCGTTGGCCCGGGTGGGTGACCGCTGGTCCCTGCTGGTGGTGGACGCCCTCAGCGACGGTCCCCGCCGGTTTGCCGAGCTCGAGGCGGCCGTGCCGGGGATCGCCACCAACGTGCTCACCCAGCGATTGCGCCGCCTCGAGGCGGACCGGATGGTGATCGCGGTCCCCTACTCCAACCGGCCCCGCCGGTTTGCCTACGAGCTGACTGAAGCCGGCCGTTCGCTGGATGGGGCCATGCGCCTCCTCGCCCAGTGGAGCGCCGACCATGGCGGCGGGGACGCCGACACCCCGGCCCATCCGGCGTGCGGGACCCCGATGGTGGCGCGCTGGTGGTGCCCGACCTGCGACCGCCCCAGCGATTCCGGCCCACCCGAGGTCATCTGGGTCTGACTCCCAAACCGACCAAGTCGACGTCAGCGGACTCGGTCAACCCTCGTTGCGGGTTCGGACCACGGGGTGTACCGTGCCAGGCGACACGGAGGGCGTACCCGCACCGTGTTGGACTCTGTCGTCGACCTCGGCACCCTCCCGGGAGCGTTGCTCCGGATCCTGGTAGCGCGGCAAGCGAATGCGTTCATGGACGGAGAGGTGCCGAAAATTGCCCGCACAAGGCGTCACCCGTCAGCGGGTGCCCTCCGCATCTCGGACCCATTCCGATGAATGGGACCAGGAGTGCAGGAGTGCTCTTTCCCGGGGTGAAACTCTATGGACCAGCAAGTACGGTGACCTAGCGCGCCTCAGGCGTCGTTAAGGGGAGGGAATGGCAACAAACCGGTTCCTCACGGCGACGAGCATGCGCGCGCGCCGGCCGCGGGGCGACTGAGGACAATGGACGTCTTCATCGGCTACACCATTGCCGGCATCGCCATCGGCGCGGTCTACGCCATCGCCGCCACCGGTCTGGTGGTCACCTACACCACCTCGGGCGTGTTCAACTTCGCCCACGGGGCCACCGGCATGCTCATGGCCTTCCTCTACTGGCAGCTACGCGTCCATCAGCACTGGGCGGCGCCGGCGGCGCTGGTGATGGTGTTGCTGGTCGCGGCCCCGCTCTACGGGGTGTTGACCGAACGGGTGCTCATCCGGCCCCTCGACCCGGGTGACACGGGTACGACGATGGTGGTCACGATCGGTTTGCTGGTCATGTCCCTCGGGGTGGCCTACACCGTCTGGCCGGTCACGGCCGACCGCACCATCCCCTCCTTTTACGGGCCGTACGCCTTCGTCCGCCTCTTCGGAAACCGCATCCCGTATCAGGAATTCATCACCATCGGCCTGGCCGCGGCGGTGGCCGTCAGCCTGCGCTTCCTGTTCTTCCGGACCAGGATCGGTGTCGCCATGCGCGGGGTGGTAGACGACCGCCCGCTCATGGCCCTCAACGGCGGCTACCCGTACCGCCTCAACGCCCTCTCGTGGGCCATCGGTGCTTCCCTCGGGGCCCTCGCCGGCATCCTGCAGTCCGGCTCGGCCGGTGGCCTGCAGGTCCTCGACCTGACTTTCCTGGTCGTCAACGCCTACGCCGCCGCCCTGCTCGGCCGGCTCAAGAGCCTGCCCCTGACCTTCGCCGGGGCCATGATCCTCGGCTTGGCGGCGCAGTACCTCACCGGCTACGTCACCCTCAGCGGGTGGCTGTCGAATCTCAAGCCCGTGCTGCCGACATTCTTCCTCTTCGCCATCTTGCTCATCCTCCGTCCGGTTCGCCTGCGAGCCGGCGCCGCGACGGTCACCAACGCCCTGCGGGTGCCGTCTTTGAGCCGGAGCCTGGCGAGCGGGGCCGCCTTCCTGGCCGCGGCCGCCTTGGTGGAGCAGTTCCTGCATGGCGGGGTGGTCATCGGGGAGGCCAGCGAGGGCGTCGCCATTGGGGTCGTGGGTCTGTCGGTCGTGCTCCTCACCGGCTACGGGGGCCAGATATCCCTGGCTCAGTACGCCTTCATGGGCTTCGGCGCCTGGCTCTTCGGGAAGCTCGCCCCGGGCGGCGGGATCCTGGGTCTCGTCGCCGTGGCCCTGGTGTGCGCCGTGCTCGGGGCCATCGTGGCACTCCCCGCCCTGCGCCTCACCGGCCTGTATCTCGCCTTGTCGACGCTGGCTTTCGCGGAGCTGGCGTACGACCTGTTCTTCTCGCAGACCAACATCATGGGCGCGGAAGACGCGGTCCCCAGGGTGCACCTGCCCGGGGTGTCGCTCGCGGGCAGCAAGGCGGAGCTGTTCTTCGAGTGCGTGGTGTTCGCCATTTTCGCCGTGGGCATACTCGCCATCCGCCGCGGCAGCATGGGACGCCTCCTCATGGCGACCCGTGACTCGTCGGCCGCCTGCGCCACCCTGGGCGCCAACCTCACCTTGGTCAAGCTCCTGCTGTTCGCGGCATCCACGGCGATCGCCGGGGTCGGCGGTGCGCTTTGGGGGGGCGTCGAGCGCGAGGTGACCAGCCTCGACTTCGAGTACCAGCTCGGCTTGTCCCTCGTGCTGATCGTCTATATCTGGGGGTGCTGCTCACCGGCCGGAGCCCTCCTCGGCGGGCTGTCCCTGAGCCTGCTGTACCCGCAGATCGTGCCGCATCTACCAAGCCGCTGGTCGCAACTGGGCCTCATCCTGACCGGCTTGGGGGCTGTGAGCCTCGGGCGCAACCCCAACGGGATCATCGGGCAGATCTCCGACGGCTGGCAACGGGTGCGGCCACGCCTCGGTGGTCGCCTCGGCGACCCAGTATCCAGGTGGCCGGCCACGCTCCCCCAATCCGACGGGGAGGTGGTCGGCGTTGCCGCTGCTGCAGACGGCTGAGGTGGTCGTCCGCTTCGGAGGGATCCACGCCCTCAGCGGCGTCGACCTCGACGCAGAGGAGGGGTGCGTCACCGGGCTCATCGGTCCCAACGGGGCCGGCAAAACCACGCTCTTCAACGTCATCAGCGGCTTGCAGAGCCCGACGAGGGGCCGGGTGTTCCTCGACGGCGGGGACATCACCTCGAAGTCGGTGCACAAGCGGGCCCGGCTGGGGCTAGCCCGGACGTTCCAGCGGCTCGAGGTGTTCGGGTCGCTGAGCGCCAGGGACAACGTCCGGGTGGCAGTCGAGCTGCACCGCCGTTACAGCCGGACGAAGGTCGACGTTGAAGAGACCACGCTGGCGCTGTTGGAGCGGACCGGGATCGCCGGCCTCTCTGACCAGCGGGCCGACACCCTCTCCACCGGCGCAGCCCGACTCACCGAGCTGGCCCGGGCCCTGGCCACCAGCCCGCGGTTGCTCCTGCTCGACGAGCCCGGATCAGGGCTCGACTCCGCCGAATCGGAGGCCTTCGGCCACCTACTCGGGGAACTGGCCGCCGAGGGGCTCGGCATCTTGATGGTGGAGCACGACATGGAGCTGGTGATGCAGGTCTGCACCCGCATCCACGTCCTCGACTTCGGCGTCAAGATCGCGGAGGGGACGCCAGCGGAGATACGCGGCGACCCGAGGGTGCAGGCGGCTTACCTCGGTGCCGACGATGAGGCAGTTCCGCCCGAAGAGCTGGAAGGCGCGCCAGCGGGCGGCCATCAATGAGTCAGACTGCGACCCCGCCCGCGGTGGAGCTGATCGGACTCAAGGCCGCCTACGGTCGCATCGAGGTGGTGCACGGCATCGACCTGGTCGTCCCGGCCGAGAGCATCGTCGCCATCCTCGGCCCCAACGGGGCCGGCAAGACCACCACGTTGAAGGTCATCGACGGGCGCCACCCCACCAGCGAGGGCTGCGTCCACATCGCCGGTCGCCACGTGAGCGGCGCCACCCCTGACGCCCTGGCGCGGGCCGGTGTGTGTTCCGTCCCCGAAGGGCGGGGCATATTTCCCAACCTGACCGTGGCCGAGAACCTGTGGTTGATGACCCAGAGCCGGCTCAACCTCTCCTATGACGAGGTGCAGACCCGCGCCTATGCCCGGTTCCCGATCCTCGGCGAACGGCGGCGCCAGCTGGCCGGCACCATGTCGGGCGGACAGCAGCAGATGCTCGCCATGGCCCGGGCCGTGGTGACAGACCCCGCTCTCCTACTCGTCGACGAGCTGTCCATGGGCCTCGCCCCGCTCATCGTCAAGGACCTCTACGACATTCTCGGACAGCTGTCTGCTGACGGCATGGCGGTGCTCATGGTCGAGCAGTTCGCCCGCACGGCCCTCGCCATCGCCGACTTCGCCGCCCTCATGGTCCACGGCGAGATCACCGCCGTCGGCCAACCCGCCGACCTCGATGACGCCGTCGCCGAGGCCTACCTCGGAGCGAACGCATGACCGCCCGAATTCGGCGTCCGATGCGGTTGACGTTGCTTCGCCTCGCGTTCGCAGGCACGCTTGGACTGCTGCCGCTGATGCTCGGCACCGGGGCGCGGGCGGCCACGGCACCCGCGCTCGGGGGATGGAACGTCAATGCCGACGGCAACGTCATCGACATGGTGCTCGACAACGCCACCGGCCTGGCTGGAATCCACCCCTTCACCGAGGCGGACTTCCCCGAGGCTGAATCGCAGTTCTCGACCGGACCGTTCGGCTCTGGTCTGGCGACGGTGTTCTGGCCGGGCTCGGCCGGGGGCAACTTCGGCTCGCTGTCAGAGGAGCTGGGGATCCCCAGCCAGCTCGAGCCGCTCGTTTCCCAGCTCAACGACCCCGTCAGGGCCAACGCCCAGTACCCCTCGGGCCCGGCCAGCGCCTCCTATCCGGCCGGAGCTTCCGGGGGTGCGATCGAGATGCAGTCCACCGCTGGCGCCAACGGCACCACCGCCACCGCGGCCCTGAGCGACGAGAGCGTCCCCAGCCTGATCAGTTTCAGCTCGGCCAAGGGGACGAGTTCTTCGTCGGCCGCCGGCAGCGCCGCGGGCGGAACGGCAACGAGCGATCTCGGCGGGATTTCCCTACTGGGCGGCCTCGTCGACATCGGCTCCGTGACGAGCACCGCCACGGCCACCAGTACCGGCACCACTTCGTCGGGCTCGACGGTGACCCACGTGGCCGGCGTCACCGTGCTCGGACAGCCGGCCAGCATCGGCACCGACGGGCTCGTCCTGCCCAAGATTGCGACCAGCTCGAACCTGCTCGACTCCCTGATTCCCTCGATCCTGCAGACCGCCTTGCAGCAGACCGTCAGCGCCCTCGGCCTGCGGGTCACCGAGTTCCCCTCCAGCCAAGTCCATAGCGGGGCGTCGGACACCGTGACGTCGGGCGGCGTCCAGGTCGAGGTAATCCCGCCGGCAGGTGCCGCGACAACGCTCGAGGCCGCGGCCGCGCTGCTCGCGCCGTACTTCCCATCGCAGGCGGCCATCGTCCCGACCCTGCCGGGCCTGCTCCAGGGAGCCACCCTGACCATCACCATCGGGCGCTCCACCGCCTCGGCAGCCGCCTCCCCCCCGTTCAACTCCAGCTTTACCCCACCGCCGCTGCCGACCACGCCGGCCACCACCATCGCCGTCCCCTCCACCACGCCAGCCAGCCCAAGCAGCGTTATACCTCCCTCCTCGTCTGGCGGGCAAACCATCCCCGGCTCCACCACGCCGGTGGTCGTGACCCCTGGGGTCAGCACCCCCGGATCGGTGGTGGCGCCAAGCTCCACGCCGGCGTCAACACCATTCGTAGCCACCCCCATCAGCCTGTCGACCCCTCTCGGGGCCGGCCTGGTGGTGCTCGGGCTCCTCGCCACTGCCGCGCTCGGCTACGGCTTGTGGCTCGTGGCCCGAATGCTCCTCCCCGAGGACGCCGCTCCCATCTGCCCGCTCGGCCAGGAGAACCCATGATCGACCACGGCACCGGCTCTGAGGAGGTCGACGAGTGACAGCATCGGCACGCGCCGGACGGTACAACCCTGACGATCCCGCTCTCAGTGACGAGGTATCGCGCCGTCACGCCGCTCTGACGGCAGCCGCGGCCGGGGTCCGGGTCCGCCGCGGGAGCAAGATTCCCGTAGAGCACATCCTGCTGGTGGGGGGCAGCATCCTGTTGCCCCTCGGCGTGGTGTTCATCCTGCTCGGCTGGCACGGCGCGGCCACCACCGGCCGGTCGTACGAGCAGATCGACTACCTGATCTCGGGCGGCCTGCTCGGTGTCGGGTTCATCGCAGCCGGCGGGTTCATGTACTTCGGCTACTGGCTGAGCCGGCAGCTGGGCGAGTCACGGCGCCAGAGCGCCCTTATTCTCCAAGCCTTTCAGAGCCTCGAGCAGGCGCTGGAGGGCGCCATCGTGACCGGCGAGACCATACGTCCGGCTTCGGCTGCGCCGACCCCCGGCACCTTGGTGGCTGTCGCGGCCGTTCCCCCGACAGATGCCGCTGCCACCACCAATGGCGGGACCCGGCGTCGGAGGGCAGGAGCCCGAGCGGCTGCCAAGCCATCCGGTGCCGCCGTGGATGACACCCCGGCAAGTGGCGTCTCGTTGCTGGTGGCGACGCCCCACGGTTCGCTGCTGCACCGACCCGACTGCCCGGTGGTGACGAGGCGCGAAGGGGTACGAGCCCTCCCCGCCGGCAGCGATGGGTACGGCTACTGCACCATGTGCGACGCCGCCGGGGTCCTGACATGAACAACTGCGAGCGACCCACAGTCGCCAACACGAAACCTCCGTCCTACTGCAAAGAGGATCAATGACCGACACTTCATTTCGACCCCTAATTCGGTCCCGGATCCGCAAGGCCCGGTTACCCATCGCCGTTGCCGCGATCGTCGTACTGGTAGCGGCGGGATGCGGGGCTCGCCTGAGCAAAGCCGAGCTGGCGGCCCTCAACAGTTCCAGCTCCGGCGCGGGTAGCGGGGCAGGCACCGGCGCGGGCACGGGCTCCGGGACCAACACCGGCGGCACCAGCATCGCCGCCACCAGCACCGCCGGCACCAGGACTGGCGGCATCACCACCGGCGGCACCAAGACGGGCGGCACGACCACCGCCGCCACCAAGACGGGCGGCACCACCACCGGCGGCACCACCACCGGCGGCACCAAGACGGGCGGCACCACCACCGGCGGGTCACCGGCCAGCGGTTCCGTCGCAGCAGCCAACAACCCGCTGGCCGGCCCGGGGGGCAAGCTCTGCCCCTCCGGGGCCGCCGGCTCGGGGCCGGGCGTCACCTCCAGCCAGATCACGGTGGGCAACATCGCCACCATCAACGGGCCGGTCCCCGGCCTCTTCGCCGGTGCCCGCTACGGCACCGAGGCGGTCGCCGCCTACATCAACTCCCTCGGCGGCGTCTGCGGCCGCCAGTTGGTGGTCGACTCGGCCGACGACCAGTTCGACCAGGCCACCGACCAAAATGAGGCGCAGCAGATGGCGGGCCAGGTGCTCGGCTTCGTCGGCTCTTTTTCCCTCCAGGATTCGGGTATCCCGGCAGGCGCGCCCGGCGTCCCTGATGTCGGTGACACCCTCACCTCGCAGCGGTTCGACTCACCGACGAACTTCTCCCCGCAGCCGAACGCCCCGGGCTACAACATTGGGGGTTACGAGTACATCAAGAGTCTCCCCCAGTACGCCAGCGCCACCCAGCACATGGCCATGCTGGTCGAGGACACCCCGCAAACACTGACCACCGGTCAGTGGATGTATTCGGCGTTGAAGTCGATCGGCTATCACTTCGTGTTCACCGACTTCACCCTGCAGCCCACCGACCCGACCTTCAACGGCGATGTCGAGAAAATGAAAAGTGATGGCGTCACCGGCGTCGAGTTCCAAGCCACGTCGACGATCATCGGCCAGTTGGCCAATGCCATGTACCAGGCCGGCATGACGATCTCCTTCGGCAACTACTCGCCGCCGGCCTATAACCCTGCGTACATCCAGAACGCCGGACCCGGCGACGACGGCACCGTGATCGAACAATCGATGGCCCTGTATGACGGCCAGGACGCCGCGTCGATCCCGATGGTGGCCACCCTCGACCAGTGGTACAGCCGAGTCGATCCCGGTCAGGTGCCTGACATCTATGCGGTATACGGGTGGATGTCGGGGCTGCTGTTCGCCGAGGGTCTCAACGAGGGTGGGGCCCCGACTCGCTCGGCCCTGCTCGCCGGCTTGAAACAGATCACCAGCTTCACCGCGGGCGGGCTGTCCCCACCGGACAACCCGGTCGCCAAGACGCCACCGAGCTGCTGGGTGCTCATCGACGTCAAGGGCGGCCAGTTCGTCCGCGACCCGGCCACCCCGACCGGCTTCCGGTGCTCACCGGCGGGGTACTACCACTACACGGGCTAGCCCGCCCCCGGCCTCCGGCGCCCAGCGGACACCGGCGCCCTCGCTGGCACCGAAGCGGACAACTGCCGACCTTTTTGGGAGGCGGACAAATGCGGGCCTTTTTGGCCGCCGTCACCCTAGGCTGTCGAGTTCTTCGAGATGACTGGGAACTCGATGACCTTGACCCTCAGCTCCAACGGCGTGGCTGTCCCGTTCGACCCTCGGTACTTTGCGCCCCTGCGTGACAGCTCCGCCCTGAGGTCGGACCCAGACGAGTTGCGGGCCCGCTACACCGAGGACGGCTACCTCTACCTCCGAGGCGTTCTCGATCCCGATGCAGTGACCGCCGTGCGGGACGCGTACTTCTCGCAATTCCACCCCTCGTACCTGCGGGCAGGGACAACCCCGGCTCAGGGGATCTTCTCGGGCCGGCGGCCCGCGGACCTGCCGTCCCACGGGGTCAACGGCCATCCGGCCCACGCCTTCGTCCGCAGCGTTCGCTTCGAGGCGTTCGCCTCTGACCCGGCGCTGGCGGCGCTGGCACAGGACGTGCTCGCAGGGGCGGTCGAGCGCCTGCCGCGCTCCATCGTCCGCCACTTCGACCGCTCCAGCCCAACGGCGTCACGTGCCCATGTCGACTACAGCTACCTCGACGCCGGCAGCGACCAACTGTTGACGGCGTGGATCCCGCTCGGCGACTGCCCCCGCTCCACCGGTGGGCTGGTGTATCTCGAAGGAACGCACACCATGGAACGTTCGTCGTTTGACCCGCTTCGAACCGTGACCGATCGGCCCGGCGATAGCCGGTCCATCAGCCACGATCTGGCCTGGGTGGCCGAACGGTTGGGCCGCCGGTGGCGCTGGGCCGATTACCAGGCCGGCGACGTCACCGTGCACTCGCCCCACCGCGTGCACGCCTCGCTCGATACCACCACCGACGCCATGCGACTGTCGGCCGACCTGCGTTTCCTGCGCCGGGGCCAGCCCGCCGACGCCCGCTGGCTCGTAGCCTGGGCGGGCGACGACGGAAACTAGACCACTTGATCCCGGTTGGCGGGCTGCTCAGGCCTTTTGAAGAATGGCCTCGACCTCGAGGGTGATCTTGATCTTGTCGCCGATCACCACACCCCCGCCGTCCAGGGGCATGTTGAACTCGATCCCGAAGTCACCCCGGCTGATCTCGGTGCTGGCCGAGAACCCCACCCTGGTGCCGCCCCACGGGTCGGGGCCGACGCCGTTGAACTCTAGCTCGAGGTCTACCGGCCGGGTGGTGCCATGGATCGTCAGATCGCCGGTCACCACGTAGTCGCTGCCCGCGGCGCGAACGCCAGTCGAGGTGAAGGTGATCTGCGGGTGCTGCTCGACCTCGAAGAAGTCCGATGAACGCAAGTGGGTGTCTCGACCCTCGTCGCGGGTGTCGATCGAAGAGGCATCGATGGTCACCTCCACCTTGGAGGCCAGGGGGTTGTCGGCGATGGTGATGGACCCCTCAAAGGTCTTGAAGCTGCCCTTGACCTTGCTCACCATCAGATGCCGGACGGTGAAGCCCACCTCCGAGTGGACCGGATCGATCGTCCAGGTGCCGGCGACCAGGCCCGGGACTTCTACGGTTGTGCTGCTCATGGAAAGACCTCCGTTTTGCGCCTTCAACCGATCGGTTGATGTGTCAACTATCAGGATAGTCCTCCCTAGTTGATATGTCAACCACTACAATGGCGGACGTGGACACGACGAGGTGGCTCGACCCGGCCGAGGATCGAGCCTGGCGGGGCTGGCTGGCGATGAACGAACTCGTTCGGAGCCAGATCGCCCGCGACCTGCTGGCGGACTCCGGCTTGTCGGACCCCGACTACATGGTGTTGGTGCATCTCTCTGAGGCGGACGGCCGCCGCATCCGCCTGACGGACCTGGCCGCCCGACTCAACTGGTCCAAGAGCCGCCTCTCCCACCAGCTGGACCGCATGCAGGCTCGGGGCCTGGTTCGGCGCGAGGAGTGCCCATCGGACGCCCGCGGCACCTTCGCGGTGCTCGCCGCCGGCGGCTTGGCCGAGATCGAACGGGCCGCGCCCAAGCACGTTGCCAGCGTACGCCGGCACCTCATCGACGTCCTCGACACCGATCAGCTCGGCCAGCTGACGGCCATCGCCGAGCGCGTCGTCGGGCACCTCGACGCCCCCAGCCCCTGCAGTGACTCGCTCGCCGCACCCGGCAAAGCGGGGATGGCCACGCCTCGCTAGCGCGGGTGGCCGCCCGCAACAGACGACCGCTAGCCTCGCCCGGGTGACCGCAACCGAGACCAGCCCCACCAAAGAGCGCTGGCGGGCGCAGTGGGCCGAGCTGTTCTCCGAGGTGGTGACGAGCGGCCTGTGTACGGGCTGTGCCGGTTGTGTGGTGGCCTGCCCGCACGACGTGCTCGGCTACGACGATCAGAACGGGGTGTACCGACCGTTCCACCTCGAGGAGGAGCTCGGTCCATCCGACTGCGGGCACGGTCAGCGCGGCTGCACCAGCTGCACCCGAGCCTGCCCGCGCTTTCGCAACTGGGAGACGGAGATCGACGGCTACCTCTATGGACGGGAGCGCCGACCCGAGGAGATGGAAGGGGTCGCCAAGGACGTCTTCTTGGCCCGGGCCACCGACCCTGAGTTACTCAGCCAAGGCCAGGACGGCGGGCTGGTGTCCGCCATCCTGCTGTGGTGCCTGGAAAACGATCGGATCGACGCCGCCCTCGTGTCGATGCTCGAGGGCGACGGCAGCTCCTGGAAAGCCATTCCCGGCTTGGCCCGGACCCGGGAGGAGATCCTGGCCGCAGCGGGATCCCGCTACACCTACTCGGCCAACACCCTGGCCTACGTGGCCGCTATCGAGAGCGGCGCGGAGCGCCTGGCCCTGGTCGGCATGAGTTGCCAGGCGTCGGTACCGGGCGTCATGCGGGCCCGCAAGGCCGGCAAGGTGGGCCGGCGCCTGGGCCTGTCCATCGGCCTGCTGTGCTCCAAGACCTTCGACGACGCCATCTTCGAGGAGCTATTCGAGGCCAACTACGGACTTCGTCGAGCTGACATCGTCAAGATGAACATCAAGGGCGTCTTCCAGATCTGGATGCGCGACGGGGCGTACCACGAGATCCCGCTCAAGGAGTGCCACGCCTGGACCCGGGAGGGTTGCAAGGCCTGCCCGGACTTCGCCGCCGAGCACGCCGACATCTCGACCGGCGGAATTGGAGCATTTGACGACTGGACCCTCACCCTGGTGCGGACCGACGCCGGGCGTGAGGTCATCGAGGGGATGATCGCGGCCGGCGCCATCGAGACCCGCCCCGGCGACGACGACCCGGGCGCCATCGCGCTACTCCGAAAGCTGTCGACGGTATCGCGCCGGCGCTGGCCCGAAACCGCGGTGGCCGCGCCCCGCCTAGGAGTGCCGCCCCCCAAACCGAAGGCCTAGCCGGCGGTAGTGGCCTGAGGCTCTGGTTCGCTGGCCGGCGTGGTCTAGCCGGCCGTAGTGGCCTGAGGCTCTGGTTCGCTGGTCGGCGTGGTCGCAGCCAGCTTTCGGTGGTCCCACGACACCACCTTCCTCACGTCCACGGTCACGACCAGACGGTTGTTCATCATCAACTCCACCCCTGGCCGTTGATCCTCTGAGTACGGGCCGATGTAGCGCTCCCACATCGACACTCCGAACTCCCAGACCGCGTCGGGATCCTCGATGATGCGGGCTTGCCCGACCAACTCGACCCCCCGCAGATCTTCGTAGCGGTCGCCGGCCTCGACGAGGAACGTCAGACGGGGATCACGGCGCAGGTTCTGCACCTTCTGCGACTTGCGTTTGGTCTCGACCGCCACGGTCCCGTCGATGAAGGCGTACCACATGGCGACGGCGTGGATGGAGCCGTCGGGATGCATGGAGCACATGGTCGTGGTCCGTTCCTCGTGGAGGAAGACCTCGACCTCCTGCGGACTCATGTGGACTGATTTGCGCTGGTTGACCCCCATGTTCGATCAACCTAGTGGGTCCAGGCCGGTTGGCCCGAACCCCCGCTGGCGGCTAGGTTTGCGCCCCGCCATGGGATCCCTGATCAAGAAGCGCCGCAAGCGCATGCGCAAGAAGAAACACAAGAAGATGCTGAAGGCGACGCGCTGGCAGCGCCGGGCGGGCCGGTAGGGGGATTCGTCGGTTGGGACTCTGGCCGCTTCGATTGGCCGGGGCCGCTGGACTGGCCGCGGCCGCCTGGACTGGCCGGGGTCGCCTTGGGCCCCCGCCCCGAGATTGAGTGCGATTGCTCATCTGGGTGCGGTTGGCCTACTTGGGTGGGACTGCCCCTCGATTCGAGGGTCACAAGCACCCAGGTCGAAGGCATGTTGTGCACTCTCGCCGGCGAGTCGACCGCCGCCCGACGCCCGCCTGGGTGTCGAGCCCGACCGAGCCGACGTCATCGTCGGCCGGACCATCGTGCTGGCGGAGCCGTGTCGAGTTTGGCCGTTCGGCCGGACTACTCGCAAAGGCGTTTGAAGTTGTTACATTATATTACAATCACTTTCATTCAGTGATCTTGGAGCATTTCCGTTTCTTTGGAGCCCAGAGGACCCCTCTCGGTCTCCATCGATACCAAGAAGCGAAAGTGCTACCAAGTTGTGATGACCTGGTGGTCACCGGTGAGCGATGAAATGCTGTGGGTGGCCGCCGGGTGTGGTCGCCGACGTTTCTTTGCTGTTTCGAGCGCGTACCAAGTTTGGTGCGAGGGCTGTTGCGGACCGGTGAGTGTTGCTGCGAGCACGCACCCCAGATTCCGTTTCGCCTGGTCCTTACCCCGGTGGCCTGCCCCGACTAGATGAGGAGGTGAGCTGAGTGAAGCAGATCAGGGACCGGGTGGCTGGTTTGGACGTGCATCGCGACACTGTGGTGGCGTGCTGTCGGATCGGCGATCGGGACGGCTCGGTCGAGGTGACGAAACGGTCGTTCTCGACCACCAGTAAGGGTGTGGCGGAGCTGGCCGGGTTTTTGGCCGACGCCGCGGTGACCACGGTGGCCATGGAGGCCACCGGGGTGTATTGGAAGCCGGTGTACTACGTGTTGGAGGGCCTCTTCGACGAGCTGTGGTTGTGCAACGCCGCTCACGTCAAGAACGTGCCGGGACACAAGTCCGATCTGGCCGACGCCGAGTGGTTGGCTGACGTGGCCGCGCATGGGATGGTCCGGGCCAGTTTCGTGCCGCCCCCGCCGATCCGGGAGCTGACCCGCTACCGCAAAACCCAGATCGACGCCCGAACGCGTGAGGTGCAGCGCTTGGAGAAGGTCCTCCAAGACGCCGGGTTGAAGCTGACCTCGGTGGCTTCGAGGGCGTGGAGCAAGTCGTCGCGGGCCATGATCGAAGCGTTGATCGCCGGCGAGCGCGACCCGGCCGTGCTGGCCCAGATGGCCAAGGGCAGGCTGCGAGCCAAGATCGACGCCCTCGAAGAGGCCCTGGCCGGACGGTTCGGGGCCCATCACGCCATCGTGTGCCGCCAGATCATCGACCACATCGATTTCTTGGACCAGGCCATCGCCTCGCTGACCGCCGAGATCGCCGCCCGGCTCGTCCCTTTTGAATCGGCGGTGGCGGTCATCACCTCGCTGCCGGGGATCAGCCGCCTCACCGCCGAGGTACTCATCGCTGAGACCGGCGCCGATATGAGCCGCTTCCCGACCCCCGGCCAGTTCTGCGCTTGGGCCGGGCTGGCGCCCGCCAGCAACGAGTCAGCCGGGAAACGACGACCGGCGGGGACCAAACACGGATCGACGTGGCTGCGGCGGGCCATGATCGAAGCCGCTCGAGCCGCGGCGAACACCAAAGGCAGCTACTTCAACGCCCAATACTCCCGTATCGCCAAACGGCGAGGCCCCAACAAGGCCGCCGTGGCCGTCGCCCACTCCATGCTCGAAGTCATCTGGCACCTACTCACCAGCGGCGAGCTCTACCAAGACCTCGGCGCCGACTACTACCAGCGCCGCCACGATCCCGTCGCCGAGGCGAAACGGCTCACCCGACGGATCGAAGCACTCGGCTATCAAGTCACCATCACTCCCCACGCCGCCTAAACCACCGGCCAACCCGCCCCCCGGGCGACCACACCCACACGCCTGGACCCCAAACCCCAAACCCGACGCGCCCACGCGCCGCGCCAGCACGGGCATTTCACCCCAGAACGAGACGCATTTGCCCTTGGTCGAGGCGGATGCCCGCTCCCGCCCGCCGGCCGAGCTGCCCGGGACTGCCGGCGGAACTGCCCGGGCTCGCCGGCGGAACTGGCGGGCCCTGGCCTACCGGGCGATCCGAACCACTCTTCTGCCGTCGCCCGGGTAGGCACCCGGCACGAACCACGTCCCACCGCTGCCGGCCAGTACCGGCTTTTGACCAGTGGCGTCGCCGAGGCGGTCCCGCCACTCGGCCAACCGGGGCTCGAGCACCAGCGCGGCGGGTTCCAGGTCGTTGGGACCGTCGGCGGTCGGACCACCCAAGCGGTCCCAGGTCCGGTAGACAAGCGGAGTCAGCACCCGGAACGGCGGCGTGAGGAGAGTATGAGCCCGCCCCGCCACGTCCTCGAAGGGCAGCGGCTCGACTTGCTCGCCCACTCCCGTCACCCGAGCCCGGCCTCCGACCAGACAGAAGGGCACGTCCGCGCCCAACCGGGCAGCCACGTCCAAGTCCGACACGCCGGCCCAACGCAGCACCGCGGCGGCATCCGCTGATCCTCCGCCGAGGCCGGCCCCAGTCGGGATCCGCTTCTCCAAGCGGACCTCGGCCCGCCGGCCGACAGCCATAAGGGCCTGGCACACCAGATTGTCGGACCCGGCCAGGGTCTGGGCCGCGTCGTCGCCCGACACCTCGAGTCCATCCCCGGGTCCGAACTCGAGAGTATCGGCCAAGTCCAACGTCACCATCTCCGCGTCGAGCAGGTGGTATCCGTCGGGTCGAACCCCCGTGACTCGGAGCGTCAGCGTCAGCTTCGCCGGCGCCTCGACCGTCACGACCGGTTCAGCCGACCCCGGCGTCGCCATCTCCCCGAGGCTCGCCGGCGCCGGCGCCGGCATCACCGGTCACGGCCTCCAAAGCGGCCGCCGCCTCAACGGCCCCGGCCACGGCGCCGGCGGCATTCACCGCCGCGGCCAGTCGGCCCCAGGCGTAGACGTCGAGATTCTCGGCCCGGCTCTCCGGTTGGACGTCAGCCGCTTCGAACGCGCCTGCGGGAACGAGGCCGGCTAGCGAACGGCGCAGCATCTTGCGCCGCTTGGCGAAACCGGCTCGCACGAGGGCGAACAACTCCTCTGGCTTGACGTCGGCAGGGTCAACCGCCGGAGCGAGCCGGCGGCGGATGGACACCAGCGCGGACTCGACCTTGGGGCGAGGCATGAATACGGAAGCCGGAACCCGGCCCACGACCGATGCTTCAGCCCAATACGCCACCTTCACCGACACCGCCCCGTATCCGGCGTCCCCCGGCTTCGCGGCGAGGCGCTCACCAACCTCGCGCTGCACCATGATCACCATGCGATCGATGGTAGGGACGCCGTCAAGGAGGTCGGCAACCAACGGGGTGGCGATGTTGTATGGCAAGTTCGCCACCAGGACCCACCCCGGCTCCGGGCCCAGCAGCTCGGCCCAGTCGATCTTGAGAGCGTCCCCGTGCACCAGCCGCACGTTGGCAGAACCGATCACCGCCTCGAGGACTGGTATCAGGTGCTGGTCGATCTCGACGGCGGTCACGGCCGCACCGCTTTCTTGCAGAGCCAAGGTGAGTGAACCCAGCCCGGGGCCGATCTCGACGACTCTGTCGCCCGGGCCAACGCCGGCCAGACGGGCAATACGCCTGACAGTGTTGGGATCGGTCACGAAGTTCTGGCCCAAAGCGCGGCTGGGGCGCAGCCCGTGGGTCGTGAGCAGGTCGCTGATCTGCCGGGATGTCAGCGTCACTCGGCGCCCTCGTCCGGGCGATCGGCGCCCTCGAAGGGGCGATCGGCGCCCTCGACGGGGCGATCGGCGGCCTCGAAGGGGCGATCGGCGCCCTCGACGGGGCGATCGGCGGCCTCGTCGGGGGGATCGCCGGCGGCGGGTGATCCTTCTGGTCCATCGGGCAGGCGGAACACGGCCGCGGTGGTGACCCAGGTCGCCTCCTCGACCACCTCGGGGGCCAGGCCCTTGACCGCCGCCACCGCAGCCCCCACGACCGGCACCAGCGCCGGCGTGTTGGTCCGTCCCCGGTATGGCACCGGCGCCAGGAACGGGCTGTCGGTCTCGACGATCAGACGGTCGAGCGGGCACGCTTCGGCGGCGGCTCGGACGTCGGCCGCGGACTTGAACGTCACGATGCCGCTGAAGGACAGCACCGCGCCCAGGTCTAATCCCCGCCTCGCTTCGGGCGGCCCGCCACTGAAGCAGTGCAGCACCCAGCGCTCCGGCGGACCCTCCGCGAGCAGGATGTCGAAGGTGTCATCCCACGCCTCGCGCGTGTGGACCACCAGGGCCAGGTCAAGCTGGCGAGCCAATCGAATCTGAGCGGCGAAAGCCTCTCGCTGCACCTGCCGGGGGGAGTGGTCGTAGTGGTAGTCGAGCCCGCACTCTCCAACGCCGACGACGACTGGATCGGGGTGGCTCAGGATCCCGGCGATTCCGTCAACACCGTCGACGGCGTCGTGGGGGTGAAGCCCGACCGTCGCCCAGACGCCTTCGTGGGCCCGGGCTACCTCGATGGCTGCCATCGATTCTTCTGTAGTCGTGCCAATGGTGATCATCCTGGTCACCCCTGCCGCCCTCGCCGCCTCGATCGCCGACACACCGACCTCCTGGAAGGAGATGTGGCAGTGGCTGTCAGCCCACATGATCTTGGTAGCTCAGCGCCCGCTCACTTGGTGATCCTCGGAAAGAGGGGGTTACCCCGCTCGACCGTCAAGCCGCCAGGGTATCCCCCCCACACGGCCCCCTCGGGCAGCCGCTGGTCTTCGACCCGGCCCGGAAGCCCGATGCGCCGCCAGATCTCCTGCGATGCCCGGGACAGGGCCGGACTGGCCAGCAGAGCCAGGATCCGCAGCGACTCGAGCGCATCTCCGAGTACCGCATCGACCGCCGGCCCCGGTTCGGCTTTCCACGGCTCGGCCGCCTCTAGGGCCGAGTTCGTCTCGCGCACCAGCCGCCAGGTGGCTTCGAGCGCTTCGCTCGGCGCCACCCGCGCCCAGGCGCCGGCAGCTGTCTCGTACGCCGACGCCGCCACGACTGCCAGCGCACTCGACGGATCGGGCGCGGGTCCGACCCCACCGCACTTGCGCTCTACCACGGTCGAAACCCGGGCCAGGAGGTTGCCCAGGTTGTTGGCCAGGTCGGCGTTGTAGCGGGACACCATCCCCTCGAAGGAGAACTCGCCATCGGGCCCGAAGGGCTGATCGCGCAGCAGGTGGTAGCGAAAGCCGTCCACTCCGAAAGTGGACGTGAGGTCCGCCGGGGCGATCCCGGTGAGGGATGACTTGGACATCTTCTCGCCACCGACGAGCAGGAACCCGTGGACGGCGATTCGGGCCGGCGGTTCGACACCGGCCGCCATCAGCAGGGCAGGCCAGTAGACGCAGTGGAACCGCAGGATGTCCTTGCCGATGAGGTGGTGGACGGCCGGCCACCAGGTCGTGAACCGCTCCTGGTCAGACCCGTATCCAATAGCGGTGGCGTAGTTGATCAGCGCGTCGTACCACACGTAGAAGACATGGGCCGGATCCCATGGGACGGTCACTCCCCACGTGATCGACGTACGAGAGATGGAGATGTCACGCAGGCCACCCTTGATGAGCCCGACCGCCTCGTTGCGCTTGGACTCGGGGGTGACGGCCCCCGGGTTTTGCTCGTACCACACCAAGAGAGGATCAGTGAAGGCAGACAGTTTGAAGAAGTAGTTCTCCTCGGACAACAGCTCCACTGGCGTGCCATGGATGGGACAGCGGGTGCCGTCGATGAGCTCGGCCTCGGTGTAGTACGCCTCACACGACACGCAGTACAGGCCCTGGTAGGGGCGCAACTCGATCCATCCGTTGTCGTAGGCGGCCTGCATCAACGCCGCGGTGGCCCGGTGGTGGCGAGGTTCGGAGGTCCGGATGAAGTCGTCGTAGGTGATGTCGAGCCCAGCCCACGCCTCGCTGTACCGCTCGCTGGTCTGATCGGCCTGCTCCTGGGGTGTGAGACCGTTGGCCTCGGCGGCGCGCTGGACTTTGAGTCCGTGCTCGTCCGTGCCCGTCAAGAAGAACACGTCATCCCCGAGCAGCCGATGCCAGCGGGCCAGGGCGTCAGCGGTGATCGTGGTGTAGGCGTGCCCGACGTGGGGTGAGTCGTTGACGTAATAGATGGGAGTGGTGACATAGAACCGGGCCACGAGCGTCGAGGGTACCGGCTATGCGTGGACCGCCCGACCGGTTTTGCCTCCGCCCATGCGGCGGTCGATTGCCGGCGGGCGGGCGACCCGGGCTTTCGACAGAGCGATACAGTGCACTCGCATTCGACCAAAAGGGGGAGGGATAGCCCATGCCCGTCGATCCATCCACAACCGCGGTGGTCCTCATCGAGTACCAAAATGATTTCACTTCAGACGGTGGCATCCTGCACGGCGCCGTTGAGGGAGTGATGGCCAAGACCGACATGCTGGCCAACACCAAGCGGGTCGTAGACGCGGCCCGCCAAGCCGGCGCCACCGTGATGCACGCCCCCATCACTTTCGCGGAGGGCTACAACGAGATCAGCTCGCATCCCTACGGCATCTTGAAAGGCGTCGTCGACGGCAACGCCTTCATCAAGGGCAGTTGGGGCGCCGCCATCATCGACGACCTCACACCACAGCCCGGTGACATCGTTATCGAAGGCAAGCGAGGCCTCGACACGTTCGCCAGCACCAACCTCGATTTCATTCTTCGCAGCAAAGGCATCACCACCATCGCGTTGGGTGGCTTCCTGACCAACTGTTGCGTCGAGTCGACCATGCGCACCGGCTACGAGCACGGCTACAAGGTCATCACCCTCAACGACTGTGTGGCCGCCACGTCAGTCGAGGAACACGACAACGCCCTCACCTTCGACTTCCCGATGTTCTCCCAACCGATGTCCTCCGACGACTTCATCAGCGAGTTGAGCTAGTCGGCGTTCGCCTCCGCGATGCCGAGGCGGGTGTGCAGGTTGCGCAGCGGGCGGGGCGACCACCAGTTCCATCGTCCAAGCAGGGCCATGAGCGAGGGCACGAGAAGGGCCCGGACGATGAACGCGTCAATGAGCACCGCGGCGGCGGTGCCGACACCGACTTCTTTGAGGAAGAGGAGCTTCGAGGTGGAGAAGGCGCCGATGGCCACGGCCAGCATGATCGAGGCGTTGGTTACCAGCCGGCCGGTACGGGCCAAGCCGAGGGCTACCGCTTGGCGTTCGTCGCGGGCGCCGGCCCGGGCTTCGCTGATGCGGGCCAACAGGAAGACCCCATAGTCGGTAGACAAGGCAAAAGCCAGGGCGGCGAGAATGAGGAAGTCGGTCTCCTCGATGCCGCCTTGGCTGGTGTATGAGAACAAGCCGGTAAACCGGCCGTCCTGGAAGATGAACACCAGGATGCCGGTCGCGGCCGCCGCGGTGAGCGCGTTCATGAGAAGGGCTTTGATCGGCAGGATCACCGATCCGGTCATCAGCCACAGAACCAGCATGGTGACGAGGGCCAGGATGATGAGCGCGATGGGGACGGTCGAAGCGATAGAGGAGCGCAAATCCAGCGTGTCGGCAGCTTCGCCGCCGACCAGGACCGGGACGGGCGCGGCGACAGCCCGGACCAATCGGACGGTGCGCTGCCCGGCGGCCGATATGCCGCTGTACGGGGTGGCCAACTTGATGTCCCAGGTGCCCGGACCGAGCAGTGTGGGGCTCGCAACCGAAGCAACCCCCGGCACGTCGCCCAGCTCGGCGGCGTAACGAGCCAGCGCCGGCCCTTCGCTGCTAGGTCCAGACGCCTCCACCAGGATCGTCTCCGCCCCATGCAATTGCGGGAATTCGCTGTCCAATGCGTCCTGGACGAGCCGGGCGCTCTGGCTGGTCGGCAGGACCGACGCATCGATGCCGCTCCAGTGCACACGGGGCGCAGGTGAGGCGAGCAGGAGCAGGACGGCGGTCGTGGCCACCGCGACCAAGACCGGCCGGCGCATGACCGCGTTCGCCAGCCGGTACCAAGCTCCTTGGCCTTCGTCGGCCGGCTTGGCCTTGGCCAATCGGGGGGCGAGCAGCATGAGCAGGGAAGGGATGAGCAGCAGGGCGCTGGCGGCGGCCACGAGCGCCACCGCCGCTCCGCCGATGCCCATCGAGACCAGGAAGCGCTGCGGGAACACTGTCAGGGTCGCCATCGCGGCTGCCACGGTCACGGCGCTGAAGAGGATCGTCCGTCCCGTCGACTGCAGAGTGGCGAGCAGCGCCTCGGCGGCAGAGTCGCGCCGCTGAAGCTCCTCTCGAAATCTCCACACCAGGAAGAGGCTGTAGTCCACCGCCAACCCGAGGCCCACCGCTATCACCAGATTGAGGGCGAACACCGAAAGCGGGAGCACGGAGTTGACCACCCGCAGGACCAGGAAGGCCCCGAGGACGCTCAGCGATCCCGCGGCCAGCGGCAGCAGGGCGGCCAAGCCCCTGAAGATCAAGAACGCCAGGATGGCGAGCAACGGGAAAGCCAGCAGTTCGGCAAATCCCAGATCCTTGAGAGCCTGTTTGCCGATTTGGACTCCGGCGACGTCCGCTCCGCCCAGTTGGACGCCAGGGAGGCCCTTGAGCGCGCTTTGGATGTGGGCGACGATCGTGCTCGAGTTCGGACTGTTGCTCAAGGTGGCGGCCACCACGGTCGACCGTCCGTCGCTGGAGACGAGCGGTGACTGCTGGCCCGCGGCAGGAGCAATGACGCTGGCGACACCGGGAACCTTCCCGATGGCAGCCGCCACCGATGTCACTTCGGTGCTCCCCGACGCGGCGGGCACCAGGGCCAGAACGCCGGGATCGATCTCCTGTCCGGTGGCGTTCTGGACGATCTGTTCGGCCCGGGCGCTCTGCGAGTGCGGGGCGTTAAAGGGGTTGCGGGCGTTGAGCATGCCGGCCGCCGGGCCTCCCAGCACCCCGGCGACGACGAACGCCCCGAAGGCCAGCAGCAGGATCCGCTTGGGCCGGCGAGCCGCGACCCGGGCCAGGGCCGTCAGCACTGCGCCTCCCTGGCAGCTGCGTCGGCCCGAAGGCTGTCGATGAGCAGCGGGCGAGCTTCGGCGATCCAGTCCAGCGTGGCCTGCTCCCGTCTCAACCCAAACATGGCGGCCACGCGACGGTAGGTTGCCTCAGGACGGCTACCGAGGCGGTCGACGATGTCCGCCAGATGGTCCCGCCTGGCCCGCGCCGCCCGCTCGTACTCGTCGAGCAGCTCTCCCAAGCGACCCGTCGCCATCCGGTCGCCGAAGAAGATCCGCACCAGGAACAGGTTGCGCTGCCGATCCGAACCTATCGGCGCCTCCTCCAGCCACTTCTTCAGTACCTCGTTGCCCTGTTCGGTTACCTCGTACACCCGCTTGTTCGGAGACCGCTCTTGGGTCACGTCGGTAGCCGTCAGCAGGCCGAGTTGCCGAAGCCGGTCGAGCTCGGAGTAGATATGGCTGCGGGTCAGGGGGAAGATGAGGCCTACCGACCGCGCCGCGAATCCCGCCAGCTCGTGGCCGGCCGCGGGCCGGACGGACACCAGGCCGAGCACTACGTGAGCCGTCGGCGACAAACGTGGACAAACCGCCATGCCCCGAGAGGCTAGTCCTAATAGGATTACCTCCGTCAAATCGGGTGTGGGCGTCGTGGACGTCGACGCCATTTCACGGGACCTAAGGTCGAGGACAGGCCGTCGAGCTCGAGATCGGCTAGGAAGTCGCGCGTATGTCACTGAGTCTGGAGGAACTGGTAGCCCTGGCGGACGCCGGCGCCGTCGACACCGTCGTGGTGGCGATTACCGATATGCAGGGCCGCCTGCAGGGCAAACGGTGCTCGATCCGCTACTTCCTCGAGGAGGTAGTCCCCCACGCAGCCGAAGCGTGCAACTACCTCCTCGCCGTCGACGTGGACATGCGCACCGTGGACGGCTATTCGATGTCGTCGTGGGAGCGCGGCTACGGCGACTTCGTCATGCAGCCCGACCTGGCCACGCTCCGGTTGACCGCCTGGAACCCGGGCACGGCGTTGGTCCTGTGCGACCTGGCGTGGGAAGACGGCACACCCGTGGTGGCGTCACCCCGGCAGGTGCTCAAGCGCCAGATCGCCCGGTTGGAGGAGCGAGGCTTGGTTGCGCACGTCGGCACCGAACTCGAGTTCATCGTGTTCCAGGATTCCTTCGAGGAGGCCTGGAAGAAGGGATATGACCACCTCACCCCGGCCAACCAGTACAACATCGACTACTCCATCACCGGCACCAGCCGGGTCGAGCACCTGCTGCGGCGCATTCGCAACCAGATGACCGGGGCCGGCCTGTACGTGGAATCGGCGAAGGGTGAGTGCAACCTCGGCCAACACGAGATCGCCTTCCGCTTCGCGGAGGCCCTCACCACCTGCGACAACCACAGCATCTACCGGACTGCGGCCAAGGAGATCGCCGCCCAGGAGGGGATGAGCTTGACGTTCATGCCGAAGTGGGACGAGCGGGAGGGGAACTCGTGCCACATCCACATCAGCCTGCGCTCCCCCGATGGTGGTCTGGTGCTCGCAGGGGAAAAAGATCACGGCTTCTCGCCGCTCATGAACCACTTTCTGGCAGGCCAGCTGGCTTGCACCCGGGAGCTCACCTATTTCCTGGCTCCCAACATCAATAGCTACAAGCGTTACGTAGAGGGGAGCTTCGCCCCTACGGCCATCGCGTGGGGTCGGGACAACCGGACGTGCGCGCTGCGCGTGGTCGGCCACGGTCCTTCGCTCCGGGTCGAAAACCGGGTGCCGGGCGGCGACGTGAACCCGTACCTCGCGGTTGCCGCCCTCATTGCCGCCGGCCTGCACGGGATCGAACGTGAATTGCCGCTCGAGGCCGAGTTCCACGGCAACGCCTACACGTCCGATCGCCCGAGGGTGCCGGCGACGCTACGAGAAGCCGCCCAACTTCTGCGGGAGAGCAAGATGGCGTGGGACGCATTCGAGCCTGCCGTCATCGACCACTACCAGAACGCCGCTCGGGTCGAGATCGAGGCGTTCGAGACCGCCGTGACCGACTGGGAACGATTCCGTGGCTTCGAACGGCTCTAGTGCGCCGCCGGCCGGCCCGCCTCTTATCGGCCTCAGCACTTACGTCGAACCGGCCCGGCACGGCATATGGGAAGAGAGCTCGGCCCTGTTGTCGATGAGCTACGTGACCGCGGTGATCCGCTCGGGGGGCTGCCCGGTCCTCCTGCCGCCGTCGCCCACCGGTCCCGCAACGGTCCTGGCCGTCATCGACGGGCTCGTCCTCACGGGTGGTCCCGACGTCGACCCCAAGTTCTATGGCGCCGACGCCCACGCCGAGACCGATACTCCGCGGACCGAGCGGGACGCCTGGGAGGTAGCCCTCTGCGAAGGTGCGCTGGCCGAGGACATCCCGCTCCTGGCAATCTGCCGCGGGATGCAAGTCCTCAACGTCGCCCTAGGGGGCACCCTGCACCAGCATCTGCCTGAGATCACGGGCAACTCCGACCACCGGGCGGTCCCCGGTCAGATGACCAGCAATCTGATCTCGCTCGACTCGGACAGCGCTTGCGGGTCGATCCTGGGCGGCGAGACCGAAGGGTTGTGCCACCACCACCAGGCGATCAACCGCCTGGGGCGGGGGCTGCAAGCTGTCGGCGAGGCAGCCGACGGTACCGTGGAGGCGGTGGAGCTGCCCGGGCAGGAGCTCGTCCTCGGGGTCCAATGGCACCCGGAGGACAACCCAAACGACGACCGGCTCTTCCAGGCCTTGCTCGCAGCCGCGTCCCGGCACCAGGCTCAGCGCCAACCCGCCTAGCGGGCCTTGAGCCCTACGTCCGCAGCGGCCTGCTTGGCGTCGGAGCGAGCCTTGAGCAGATCAGCAACGGCGGTCTTGGTGGCCGACCGGGCCGGGGCGAGAAGCTGGTGGTTGGCGTTCCAGTCGGCCACGGTGTACCCCTCGAGCGTGGCCGGCTGGCCCTTGACGGCGGCCGTGGCCGCCGAAACCTGGTTCGCCAGGTCGGTCAGGAGGGCCTGCACCTCGGCCTGGTCGGCCGGGGTCTCCTTGGCGGCGATCCGGGCGGCCACCTTGGTGAGGCGGGGCCCGGCGGTGTTGATGATCCGGTCGTCGACGACGACCTGGCGGATGACCGGCAGGACCAGGGCGTAGAC
>Ga0302326_10001303_pt1 | contig 64032 bp, 70 predicted proteins | sample Palsa_T0_3_FD_202264 | JGI IMG/M metagenome (GOLD analysis project Ga0302326, IMG submission 202264) | Peat permafrost microbial communities from Stordalen Mire near Abisko, Sweden - Palsa_T0_3 | ecosystem: Environmental > Terrestrial > Soil > Palsa > Peat permafrost | place: Sweden: Abisko...
TCGCGATCCGCTGGATCGTCGACGCCGCCGGCTCGCGCAAGGGCATCACGATGAAGGACGCCCTGGCAGCCGAGATCATCGACGCCTACAACAACACGGGCTCGGTGGTGAAGAAGAAGGAAGACACGCACAAGATGGCCCAGGCGAACCGCGCCTTCGCCCATCTCCGCTGGTAAGGCAGCCCGAAGGTCACCATGTCCGCCGTAGAATCACCGTCCATAACTGTCGTGACCGACAAGGCCAAGATCTCCCCGCAGAACTCGCCGAACCGCCCGTTCCCGCTGGAGTGGACGCGCAACATCGGCATCGCTGCGCACATCGACGCCGGCAAGACGACGACGACAGAGCGCATACTTTTCTACTCCGGCGCCGTCCACAAGATGGGCGAGGTGCACGACGGCACCACCGTCACTGACTGGATGGAGCAGGAGCGCGAGCGCGGGATCACGATCACCGCCGCCGCCATCTCCTGCGCCTGGAACGCCTCCTGCGGCCCATGGAAGGGGATCAAGCAGCGCATCAACATCATCGACACGCCCGGCCACGTCGACTTCACGGCCGAGGTGGAGCGCTCGCTGCGGGTCCTCGACGGCGCGATCGCCGTCTTCGACGCCGTCGCGGGCGTCCAGCCCCAGTCCGAGACCGTCTGGCGCCAGGCGGACAAGTACAATGTCCCGAGGCTCATTTTCCTCAACAAGATGGACCGCGTCGGGGCCGACTTCCACCGCTCGATCGACGACGTCCGCGCGAAGCTGAAGGCCAACGCCCACGCCCTCTTCCTGCCGATCGGCGCCGAGGATAGCTTCACCGGCATGGTCGACCTGGTCCAGATGATCGCGTACCTCTTCGACGACACCAAGGACCCGCTGGGGCTCGATCCGAAGACTAGCCCCATCCCGGCGGACATGCTCTCCGAGGCGAAGGTGTACCGCGACAAGCTGATCGAGGCCGTCTCGGACTTTGACGACAACCTTGCCGAGAAGTACCTCGAGGGCAAGGAGATCGAGGTCACCCAGCTGATGCTCGCGATACGCAAGGCGACCGTCTCGCTCAAGTTCTTCGGCGTCATCCCCGGCTCGGCCCTGAAGAACAAGGGCGTGCAGCGGGTCCTCGACTGCGTCGTCAACTACCTGCCGAGTCCGATCGACGTCCCGCCGATGAGCGGCAAGAACAGCGATGGCGAGACGGTCGAGGCCGTCGTCGACGACAAGGCGAAGGTCGCCGGCCTGGTCTTCAAGCTCTGGACTGACCCTTTCGTCGGCAAGCTCGTGTTCTTCCGCATGTACACCGGGACGCTCAAGAAGGGCACGCCGATGTACAACCCGCGCACGCGCCGCACCGAGCGCGTCTCCCGCCTGGTCCTCATGCGCGCGATTGACCGCGAGGACATCGACGTGGCCTACTCCGGCGACATCTGCGCCGTCGTCGGGGTCAAGGACGTCATCACGGGCGACACGCTCTGCGACGAGGACTTCGACATACGCCTTGAGCCGCCGTCTTTCCCGGAGCCGGTCATCTCGATGTCGATCGAGCCCAACACGAAGGCCGACCAGGAGAAGATGGGCATGGCGCTCCAGCGCCTGGTGGCCGAGGATCCCACGCTAAGGGTCAAGACCGACACCGACACGGGCCAGGTCATCCTCTCGGGCATGGGCGAGCTCCACCTCGAGATCATCCTCGACCGCATGAAGCGCGAGTTCAAGGTCCAGGCCACATCCGGCAAGCCCCAGATCGCCTACCGCGAGACCGTCAAGGCCAAGGCCGACGGCGAGGGCAAGTTCATCCGCCAGTCGGGCGGAAAGGGCCAGTACGGCCACGTGATCATCAAGCTCGAGCCGAACGAGAAGGGCAAGGGCATCGAGGTCGTCAACGAGACGGTGGGCGGCAGCATCCCCAAGGAGTTCATCAAGCCGACGATCGACGGGATCATGGAGGGCACGAACAACGGCGTCGTTGCGGGCCACCCGGTCGTCGACGTCATCGTCCGCATCGTCGACGGCTCGTTCCACGACGTCGACTCCTCGGAGCTCGCGTTCAAGATGGCCGGGATCTTCGCGTTCAAGGACGCGATGAAGGCCGCGACCCCGATCCTGCTCGAGCCCATCATGGGCGTCGAGGTCACGACCCCCGAGGAGTACCAGGGCGACCTGATCGGCGACATCAACCGCCGCCGCGGGACGATACTCGGCCAGGAGAACAAGGCGGGCGCCTGCATCATCGCCTCGACGATCCCGCTCGAGACCCTCTTTGGCTACGTGACGGACATCCGCTCCCTCTCCAAGGGGCGGGCCAGCGCCTCCGTGACCCCGTCGCACTTCGAGCAGGTCCCCAACTCGCTCCTCCAGAAGATCATCGACACGACCTCAAAGGGGCCGTCCCGCACCTAACCCCCGTTCTTTTCCCGACATGAAAGGCCAACGCATACGCATCAAACTCCAGGGCTTTGACTACAGGGTCATCGACCAGTCGGCCCAGGACATCGTCGAGACGGCAAAGCGCTCCGGCGCCCGCGTATCCGGCCCGATCCCGCTGCCGACCCGCATCGAGAAGCTCTCGGTCAACCGCTCGCCGCACGTCGACAAGAAGTCGATGGAGCAGTTCGAGACGCGCACCCACAAGCGCCTCATAGACATCATCGAGCCCACCGCGCAGACGGTGGACGAGCTCAAGAAACTCAACCTGCCCTCCGGCGTCGACATCACCATCAACGTCTAAAGTCCACAGTTAGCAGTTGCCCGTGCGCGCCGCTGGCGCACCTCCGGGTCCCTCTAATGTAGGTCCAAAACGGATCCCCTCCACCTACCGCTTAGCCCATGATCTCCTCACTACTCGGCAAGAAAATCGGCATGACCCAGGTCTACGACGCCCAAAACGTCCTGGTCCCGGTCACCGTGGTTGAGGCCGGCCCGTGCCCGGTCGTCCAGGTGAAGACCGTCGCCTCCGACGGCTACAACGCCGTCCAGATCGGCTTCACGGCCAAGAAGCTCAAGAATTCGAGCAAGGCCGAGGTCGAGCACGCCAAGAAGGGCGGCTTGGACAACGCGCCCCGCGTCCTCTCCGAGGTCCGCCTCGTCGACTCGCCCGCGCTCAAGGTCGGCGACGTCGTCACGGTCGCGGCCTTCCAGGAGGGCCAGCTTGTCGACGTGATCGGCATCACGAAGGGCAAGGGCTTCCAGGGCGTCGTCAAGCGCTTCAGGGTGGCCGGCGGCCCGGCGGCCCACGGCTCGATGTTCCACCGGCGCATCGGCTCGATCGGCATGCGCCAGACCCCCGGCCGCACCTGGAAGAACCAGGCGATGCCCGGGCACATGGGCAGCGAGCGCCGCACGGTCCAGAACCTGCGCGTCGTCAAGATCATCGCGGACAAGAACCTGATCCTCGTGAAGGGGGCCATCCCCGGCGCCAACGGCGACGACGTCCTCGTCCGCCTCGCGATCAAGGGCCAGCAGAAGAAAGCCTAAGCACCATGAAATTCACCGTTTTCAGCCCAGATGGCACCACGAGCAGCGAGAGGGACTTTGACGGGCTCCCGACGTTCGAGGGCGACAAGGGACTCCAGGCCGTCAAGGAGGTGATCGTCGCGATCAACGCCAACAACCGCCTCGGCACGCATTCGACGAAGACCCGCGCAGAGGTGAGCGGCGGCGGCCGCAAGCCCTGGCGCCAGAAGGGCACGGGCCGCGCCCGCGCCGGCTCCAGCCGCTCCCCGCTCTGGTCGGGCGGCGGCGTCGTGTTCGGCCCGAAGCCGCGCGACTACAACAAGAAGATCAACGGGAAGGTGAGGGCGCTCGCCTTCAGCCGCGCCCTCTTCGACCGCGTTTCGGCCGGAGAGATCGCCGTGATCGAGAACTTCGGCTTCACCGTGAAGAAGACGAAGGTCGTGGACAAGGTCGTCGGGCTCATCGCCCCCAAGGGCAAGATCCTGCTGGTCGACGCGCCGTTCGCGGCGGAGACCCGCCAGGCCGCCCGCAACCTCGAGCGCGTGTCGCTCCAGGAGGCCGCAAAGCTCAACACCCTGGATCTCTCCCAGTACAGGAAGATCATCGTCAGCACGAAGGCGCTCGAGACCATCATCGCGCGCGTAGCCGGAGACAAGAACTGATGAACGCCGACAAGATCCTCAAGGGCATGCTCCTCACGGAGAAGGCCAACAAGCAGTCCGCCGAGCTCGGCCAGTACACCTTCGAGGTCTCCAAGGGGGCGAACAAGCACGCCATCGCCGAGGCCGTCGAGGCGACCTTCAAGGTCACCGTGCGCCGCGTGAACACGCAGAACTACCGCGGCAAGAACAAGCGCAGCCGCCAGGGAAAGCCTAGCACGACCTCCGACTACAAGAAGGCCATCGTGACGCTCAAGAGCGGCGACAAGATCGAGCTCGTCTGACGCCACGGACGAAAACAAGGACCACCCGCCATGCCCATCAAACATTTCCGCCCCCTAACGCCGTCCCAGCGCTTCACGTCGCTTAACAAGCCCGTCGGCCTCTCCAAGAAGCGCCCGATCCGCGCCCTGACCGAGACCAAAAACAGGTCCGGCGGCCGCAATGTGTACGGCCGCGTGACCTCGCGCCGCATCGGCGGCGGCCACAAGCAGCTCTACCGCATCATCGACTTCAAGCGCGACATCCTGGACATCCCGGCGAGGGTCGACGCGATCGAGTACGATCCCAACCGCACCGCGCACCTTGCGCTCCTTCACTACACGAACGGCGTCAAGCGCTACATCCCCGCCCCCGAGGGCCTGAAGGTCGGCGACAAGATCGTCTCGTCGATGTCGGCGACGACGAACGACTTCACGGTCGGGAACAGCTTCCCGCTCGGCATCATTCCCCCGTCCACCAAGCTCCACTGTGTGGAGATGGTCCCCGGTAAAGGCGCCAAGATGGGCCGCTCCGCGGGCACCAGCATCGAGATCATCGGCCTCGAGGGCCCCAATGCGCAGCTCAAGATGCCCTCCGGCGAGATCCGCCTGGTGAACGCCCGCTGCCGCGCGACGATCGGCGTCGTAGGAAACGGCGACCAGGCCAACCGCTCCCTCGGCAAGGCCGGGCGCAACCGCTGGCTCGGACGCCGGCCGGTGACCCGCGGCGTCGCCATGAACCCCGTCGACCACCCGAACGGCGGCGGCCAGGGCAAGTCCAAGGGCGGCGGAGGCCGCCAGCAGATCGTCTCACCGTGGGGCCAGCTCGCCAAGGGCTTCCCGACCCGCAGGCGCACGCTCATCTCGAGCAGCTTCATCCTCGTCCGCAAGAATGGCCGCCCGCCGCGCGGCAAGAAGTAACCCTCCCCGAACCGCACCATGGCACGTTCCATCAAGAAAGGCTTTTTCGTCGATTACCACCTTCTCGAGAAGATCGAGAAGGCGGTGAAGTCAGGCGCGCGCAAACCGATCCAGACGTGGTCGCGCCGCTCAACGATCACGCCCGACTTCATCGGGCACACCTTCAACGTCCACAACGGCAAGAACTTCATCGCCGTGTACGTCACCGAGAACATGGTCGGCCACAAGCTCGGCGAGTTCGCGCTAACCCGCATCTTCAAGGCCCACGGCGGAATGACCCGCAAGGAAATCTAAGGAAACCCGCACCATGGAAGTCTTCGCACTAACCCGCAACGCCCGCATGTCACCGAAGAAGGTGCGCGAGGTGGCCCGCACGATCCAGGGCCGCATGGCCAACGATGCCGTCGAGTACCTGACGCTGATCCCGCGCAAGTCGGCGCGCCTGATCGTGAAGACGCTCAAGAGCGCGATCGCGAACGCCGAGAACAACAACAATCTCGCCTCGGACACCCTGACCGTGAAGAGCGCGATCGTCGAGAACGGCCCCGTCCTCAAGCGCTTCAAGGCCGGCGCCAAGGGCACCGCGATGCCGCGGCGCAAGAAGATGTCGCACATCCGCATCGTCCTCTCGGACGGAAACCCGAACCAAGCTTAACCCATGGGCCAAAAGACAAATCCGATCGGTTTCCGCCTCGCCGTCCGCCGCGACTGGCAGTCCCGCTGGTTCGCGAGCAAGAAGGAGTTCCCGAAGCTCCTGCTGGAGGACCAGCTCATCCGCACCACGCTCATGGAGAAGCTGAAGCAGGCCTCCGTCCCGCGCATCTTCATCGAGCGCGCGTCCAACCGCGTCCGCGTCAAGATCTACACGGCCCGCCCCGGCATCGTCATCGGGCGCAAGGGCCAGGAGGTCGAGAACATCAAGGCCCAGCTGATGAAGCTCACGGGCAAGGAGATCCTGCTCGACATCCAGGAGGTCAAGAAGCCCGAGATCGAGGCCCAGCTCGTCGCCGAGAACGTCGCCCTGCAGCTCGAGCGCCGCATCACCTTCCGCCGCGCCATGAAGAAGGCCGTCGAGATGGCCATGGCGCTCGGCGCCGAGGGCATCAAGATCCAGTGCTCGGGCCGCCTCGGCGGCGCCGACATCGCCCGGCGCGAGTGGCAGCGCAAGGGCAGGGTGCCCCTCCACACGCTTCGGGAGAACATCGACTACGGCTTCTCGGAGGCCCTCACCGTCTACGGCAAGATCGGCGTCAAGTGCTGGATCTGCAAGAAGGAGGCCGACGCCGCCTGACCAGGCCGCTTCCGCCGCAACACACCCATTTAGAAGAACCGAACCATGCCCGCCCTCGCCCCCGCACGCACCAAGTACCGCAAGTCCCAGAAGGGATCCCGCGCCGGCAACGCCAAGCGCGGCAACACGCTCGCGTTCGGCGAATTCGGGCTCCAGTCGCTCACGCGCGGTCCGATGACGGGCCAGCAGATCGAGGCCGCCCGCGTCACGATCTCCCGCCACCTGAAGCGCAAGGGAAAGCTCTGGATCCGGATCTTCCCGCACAAGCCCGTCACGAAGAAGCCGGCCGAGGTCCGCATGGGCCAGGGCAAGGGCCCGGTCGAGTTCTACGTCGCCGTGATCAAGCCGGGCGCCGTCCTCTTCGAGCTCGCAGGCGTGCCCGCGAGGGTCGCCAAGGAGGCCTTCCGCCTCGCCGACGCGAAACTTCCCTTCCATTGCCGGTTCATCGTCCGCGAGGGCACCGTCATATAACGCGCAATCCCGCGCCCGCCACACCATGACTCCCAAGGAAATCAGAGAACTTTCAGCGGTCGAGATCACGACCAAGATCCGCGAGATCCGCGAATCCCTCCTCCAGGCACGCATGCGCAAGATGACCGGCCAGGTCGAGAAGACCCACGAGCTGCGAGCCCTCCGCAAGGACATCGCCCGCCTCGAGACCATCCTCCGCCAGAAGAACAAGCCGGCGCCCGTAGCCGCCTGAGCCCGACGCAAAACACGCCATGTCCACCGCCACTTCCGAATCCCGCAACAAGCGCAAGACCATCGTCGGCTTCGTCACGAGCCGCTCGGGCAACAAGTCCGTCAAGGTCACGATCCCCTACAAGACGCCGCACCCGCTCTACCACAAGGTCATCAACAGGAAGACCGTCGTGCACGTGCACGACGAGAAGAACGAGACGAAGGTCGGCGACAAGGTGGAGATCATGGAGACCCGCCCGATGAGCCGCCTCAAGCGCTGGCGCATCGTCTCGGTCGTCCACAGCGCCGTCGTCGCGACGGCCCAGGCGATCACCGAGTCCGACGTCGCCGCGACGGTCCCCACGAAGACGACCCGCGCCGGCGCCGCCGCGCCCGCCGCCACCGCCTGAAGCCACGCCAGAAAACGAATCACCCAATCCAAGGCCCGCCATGATCCAACTCCGTTCCATACTCGAGGTCGCCGACAACACCGGCGCCCGGCGCGCCGCCATGATCAGCAAGAAGGGGCAGAACACCGACACCGCCGGTGTGGGCGACATCGTCACCGTCCACATCAAGGAGAGCGCGACCGACGCGACCGTGAAGAAGGGCGAGGTCGCGAAGGCCGTCGTCATCCGCACGAAGGCGGCCGTCCGCCGCTCGGACGGCAGCTACCTGCGCTTCGACAGCAACGCCATCGTCATCCTCGGGCCCGACGGAAACCCCAAGGGAACCCGCATCTTCGGCCCGGTCGCGCGCGAGCTCAGGGCGAAGAACTTCATGAAGATCATCTCTCTCGCGCCGGAGGTCCTCTAAGCCATGCAAAGATACCACGTCAAACGCGGCGACCTCGTCGTCGTCATCTCCGGGTCGCACCGGGGCAAGGAGGGGAAGATCCTCGAGCTCCTTCCCGCAAAGGACCGCGCGCGCGTCGAGGCCGTGGCCCTGGTCAAGCGGCACACGAAGAAGTCCCAGGAGCACCCCCAGGGCGCCATCGTCGAGCGCGAGGGTTCCGTGCACATCTCCAACCTGATGCTCAAGTCGGTCTACGACCTGGGCAAGCGCAAGAAGAAGGCGGAATAAAATGAGCACCGCACCCACACTGAAGAAGCACTACGCCGAAAAGGTGTTCCCCGAGCTGATGAAGCTCCGCGGCTACACGAACAAGCACCAGGTCCCGAGGATCGTGAAGATCAACCTGAACTCGGGCATCGACGCCGAGGCCGACAAGAACCAGATCGCCGACGTCCAGCGCGACCTGAGCCTCATCGCCGGCCAGAAGCCCGTCCTCAGCAAGACCCGCAAGGCCATCTCGAACTTCAAGCTCAAGGAGAACCAGGTCGTGGGCTGCCACGTCACGCTTCGGGGCGACTCGATGTGGGAGTTCCTCTACCGGCTCCTCGCCGTGGCGCTGCCGACGATCCGCGACTTCCGCGGCGTCTCGCCCAAGCTCGACGGCCAGGGCAACTACAACCTCGGCATTTCCGACTTCACGATCTTCCCCGAGATCACGGTCGAGAACGTGAAGAAGAGCATGGGCCTCGACATCACGATCGTCACCACCGCCGAGACCGACGACGAGGGCCGCGAGCTCCTGCGCCTCATGGGCATGCCCTTCCGCCGCACCGAAACCAAGACGGCCTCCGCCGCCTGACCCAACCTCCATGCCGAAGACCTCCGCCATACAGAAGAACGAGAAGCGCAAGCGCCTCGTAGAGAAGTACGCAAAGGTGCGCGCAGAGCTGAAGGCGATCCTCGCGAACCCCGCGACGACCGACGAGCAGTTCTTCGCCGCCCAGACCAAGCTCCAGAAGCTCCCCAAGAACTCCTCGAGGGCCCGCATCCGCAACCGCTGCTCGATGAGCGGGCGCCCGCGCGGCTACAAGCGCAAGTACGGCGTCTCCCGCATCCAGTTCCGCGAGCTCGCGCTCGCGGGCAAGATCCCCGGCGTAATCAAATCATCCTGGTAAACACCATGGCACACGGGGGTCGGATATGACCCGCGCTGCCTTCCCAATCACACATCCAACATGACCGATCCGATCAGCGACTTTCTCACGCGCCTGCGCAACGCCAGCAAGGCGCGCCTGGAGGAGTGCCACTGCCCGCACTCCAACCTCAAGCTTGGCATCGCGGCCATCCTCAAGTCCGAGGGCTACATAGCCGGCTACAACGAGGGCGCGGACGAGCAGGGCCACAAGACGCTCATCGTGAAGATGAAGTACGTCGACGGCGCCGCCGCCATCAGCGGGCTGCACCGCGCCTCGACCCCCGGCCGCCGCCTCTATTTCAGCTACACCGACATCCCGCGCGTCCTCAACGGCCTCGGAATCAGCATCATCTCGACCTCCAAGGGCCTGATGAAGGACGCCGACTGCCGCCGCAACAAGGCCGGCGGGGAGCTCATCTGCAACGTCTGGTAAAGGACCCACCCACCATGAGCCGCATCGGCAAACAACCCGTTCCCATCCCCGAGAAGGTCAAGGTCGACATCAAGGACACGACCGTCCACGTCGAGGGGCCCAAGGGCAAGGTCCACAAGACCTTCGCGCCCGTCGTCACCATCGTGATCACAGACAAGAAGGTGATCGTGGCCCCGATCGGGGACACGCGCTTCGCGAACGCGATGTACGGCACGGCGCGCTCGATAATCGCGAGCATGGTGAAGGGGGTCACCGCCGGCTTCTTCAAGGAGCTCGAGATCCAGGGCGTCGGCTTCAAGGCCACCCTGAAGGGCAAGCAGCTCGACCTCGCGCTCGGCTACTCTCACCCGATCGTCATGGACATCCCGGACGGCATCAAGGTCACCGTCACCGAGGGCACCCGCCTCAAGGTCGAGGGCTGCGACAAGCAGCTCGTCGGAGCCGTCACCGCCGAGATCCGCAGCTACTATCCCCCCGAGCCCTACAAGGGCAAGGGCGTGCGCATCGTCGGGGAGCGCGTCCGCCGCAAGGAAGGCAAGACAGTCGCCTAACACCCATGAACACCGTTCACAAAGCAATGCTTCTGCAGAAGCGCCGCTGGAGGATCCGCAAGAAGGTCACCGGCACCGCAATCCGCCCGCGCCTGAGCGTCAAGTTCAGCGCGAAGAACATCTACGCCCAGGCGATCAACGACGACGCGGGCACAACGCTCGTCTTCCTCTCGAGCCTCGATGCCGATCTGCGCAAGCAGAAGCTCAAGGCAAACATCGCCGGCGCGAAGGTGCTCGGCACCGCGTTCGCCCAGAAGGCGAAGGCGGCGGGCCTCACCTCGGTCGTCTTCGACCGCAGCGGCGCCCGGTACCACGGCAAGGTCAAGGTTTTCGCGGACTCCGCCCGCGAGGCCGGCCTTGTATTCTGACCCAAGACCCATGAGCAACGAAAACGCACCGATAGCAGACCCGGCCCCGGCGGCCGTGGCAACCGCCCCCGCCCCCGCCGCCGCCCCTGCGGCGGCCCCCTCTCCCGAGCCCCGTTCCAACCGCCCCCAGCGCCGCGACGGCTTTGGCGGCGGCCAGCGCGGGCCGCGCCGCGACAACCGCCGCGACCAGCCCCAGAACACGGGCGACGGCCCGCAGATGATCGAGAAGGTCGTCTTCATCAACCGCTGCGCCAAGGTGGTCAAGGGCGGGCGCCGGTTCAGCTTCGCCGCGCTCACCGTCGTGGGCGACCAGAAGGGCAACATCGGCGTCGGCTACGGCAAGGCGAACGAGGTTCCCGACGCGATCAAGAAGAGCACCGAGCACGCGAAGAAGAAGCTCATGCACGTGAAGCTCAAGGGCGACACGATCCCGCACGACGTCACGGGCCACTTTGACGGGGGCGTCGTCCTCCTAAAGCCGGCGTCGCCCGGCACGGGGCTGATCGCCGGTGGCGGCGTCCGCGCCGTCCTCGAGGCCGCGGGCATCAAGAACGTCCTCACGAAGTCGATGGGTTCGAAGAACCACATCGCCGTCGTCAACGCCACGGTCAACGCGCTGCTCCAGCTGCGGCTCGCCGAGGACTTCGCGAAGCTGCGCCGGGCCTAAGGCATCCCTCTCACCAAATCCGAGTTCCATCCCGCCAGGCGCGGGGTGGGGCGCCTCCTAGGAAAATCCCATGAAACTCCACGAACTCAAGAACGTACCCGGTGCGATCCACCGCAAGAAGCGCGTTGGCTGCGGCGAAGGCGGCGGCCACGGCAAGACCAGCGGGCGGGGAGGGAAGGGCCAGTCGGCCCGTTCCGGCTCCAGCATCCGCCCGGGGTTCGAGGGCGGCCAGATGCCCCTCTACCGCAAGCTGCCGCACCGCGGCTTCAACAACTACGAGTTCCGCACGGAGATCGCCGTTGTCAACCTGCGCGACCTCGGCGGGCTCGACGCGTCCGTTAAGGAGATCGACGCAGCGGGCCTCGCCAAGGCGGGCCTCATCCGCTCCGGCGAGACCGCGGTCAAGGTGCTAGGGGACGGCGAGATCACGCGCGCCCTCAAGATCACCGCGGCAAGGTTCTCCGGGTCGGCCAAGGCCAAGATCGAGAAGGCCGGCGGCCAGGCGATCGTCGGGTAACGCGGCCCAAGCATGTTTTCCGCCTTCACCAACTCGTTGAAGATCCCGGAGCTCCGCTCCAGGATCTTCTACACGCTCGCGCTCCTCTTCGTGGCCCGCGTCGGGTGCGCCATCCCCCTTCCCGGCATAGACCCGCACCCGCTGCAGGAATTCTTCAAGCAGCAGTCGGGCGGGACCAGCGGGGCCATGATCGGCCTCTACAACATGTTCACCGGGGGGGCGCTCCTGAAGGGGGCCGTCTGCTCGCTGGGCATCATGCCGTACATCAGCGCCTCGATCATCTTCCAGCTGATGACGGCGATCGTACCCTCCCTCGTGCGCCTGCAGCAGGAGGGCGACGTGGGCCGCCAGAAGATCACGCAGTACACGCGCTACGCGACGGTCGTCATCTGCATCGTCCAGGGCGCGCTGACGATCCTCGCGCTCGAGAATCCCGCCAAGCTCTTCCCGGGATACGACATAGGCACCTACGGCAACATCGTCATAGTCGGGCGGATGGGATTCCTCGTCCAGTCGGTCATCCTGCTCACCGCGGGCACGATGCTCATGATGTGGCTGGGTGAGCAGATCACGCAGCGCGGCATCGGCAACGGCGTCTCGCTCCTCATAACGGTCGGCATCCTCGCGACCATGCCAGGGGCTGCGGCGCAGACCTACCAGTTCTTCTTCGGGCCCATCGGCACCACCGCCGGCCACGGCACGCCGCTCGCGGTGATAATGATCCTCCTCTTCTTCGCCGTCACCATGGGGATCATCATGGTCGTCCAGGGCCAGAGGAAGATCCCCGTCCAGTACGCGAAGCGCGTTGTGGGCAACAAGGTCATGGGCGGCCAGAGCTCGTTCCTTCCGCTCAAGGTCAACTACTCGGGCGTCATGCCTGTCATCTTCGCGCAGGCGATCCTGCTCTTCCCCCAGCAGATCATGTCGCAGCTCGGCGCCGCCTTCAACCTGCGCTTCCTGAGCGAGTTCTCCGTGAACCTGCTACGCGGCCACTGGACTTACTACACGGGCAACGCCCTCCTCATCCTCTTCTTCAGCTATTTCTGGGTGTCGGTCATGTTCAAGCCGATACAGATCGCCGACGACCTGAAGAAGTACGGCGGCTACATACCGGGCGTGCGACCGGGCGAGCCGACGGCGCAGTTCCTGGACTTCATAATGACCCGGCTCACCCTGGCCGGGGCGATCTTCCTCACCATCATCGCGGTCATGCCGGACATCCTGCTCTTCGAGCTCAACGTCCCGCCCCGCGTCGCCTACTTCTTCGGCGGCACCGGGATGCTGATCACGGTGGGCGTCATCCTCGACACGATGCGCCAGATCGAGACCTTCCTCCTCCAGCGCCACTATGACGGATTCCTGAAAAAGGGCCGCATTCGGGCGAGGAGCACGAACGCCCAAGCCGGCGCCCTCGGGGACGCCCTGGACCTCAAGGCTGTCGGAAAGCTTTGCCTGGCCGTTGGTTCGATATTCCTGTTCGGGCTCGTCATTTGGGCCGCCCGCCGCCAGTGGTGAAATGACCCCCTTTGGCCTTTACAAGTGCCGGAATGCCAGCGATATTTGACCTCTTTTCCCTTTCGGGCGCTCCCGCCCAAACGAAACTCCTTCTCCTCGGTTCGATGGATGTTCGCACGGAAGAAATGATGAACCGGGCCCGTTCTTTGCAGATTGAGCACGTCTCTCCCGCCGGCCTTATGCGGCGGGGGATTTCGCGGTCCCGCGGCCCAGCCGACGGGAACGAAGACACCGTCCTGGCGCTCCTGCGCCGCTGGTTCTTCGCGCGCAAACCTGATGCGGGATTCGTCCTCACGGACTTCCCGGCTACGCTGCTCCAAGCCAAAGTGTTCGACGAATGGCTCGACGCCCGCGACGAGGAAATCGACGCGGCGTTCGCCGGTCCCGGCGCAGCCGGGGCAGTCGCCGGACACTACCGCACAATCGGCCTCCTCGTGGAGGAGGCCGTCGCCGCCAGATGATCCCGGTAAAGGACAAGGAGGGGATCGTCCGGATGCGCGAGGCGTGCGCCATGGCCGCCACGGTGCTTGAGCTTCTCAAGCCCATCGTGCGGCCTGGAATTTCCACGATGGACTTGGAAGAGGCAGGCCGCGCGGAAATCGCGCGCCTCGGAGCGCGCAGCGCCTGTTTCGGTTACCAGCACGGTTCGCGCCGCTACCCGGCGCACACCTGCATCTCGGTGAACGAGGAGGTGGTCCACGGAATCCCCTCCTATAAGCGCATCCTGCGCGAGGGTGACATCGTATCGCTCGACATCGTCCTCGAATACAACGGCTACATAGGCGACAACGCCTTCACGGTTCCCGTCTCGCCGGTATCGCAAAGGGTGGAGCACCTCCTGCGCGTCACGCGGGAGGCCCTGGACCTCGGAATACGCGCCGCCCAGGTCGGAAACAGGATAGGGGACATCTCGAGCACGATCCAGAGCCACGTCGAGAGGCACGGCCTCAGCGTCGTCAGGGACATGGTCGGCCACGGGGTCGGCGTCGAGATGCACGAGCCCCCCGAGATCCCGAACTTCGGACGGCGCGGCACCGGCGACCGGATCAAGGCCGGGATGACCTTCGCGATCGAGCCCATGGTCAACCTCGGCGGCTACGCCACAAGGATTCTCCCGGACGGCTGGACGGTCGTCTCGGCCGACGGGTCGCCCTCGGCGCATTTCGAACACACGGTGCTCACGACAGAAAAAGGCCCGGAAATCCTCACGATTCCCGGGCTCGTTCCGGCCAGGTCGGCCTGAGCGCCTCAAATTTCAGCGGAAACTTTCAACCACAACTCTCCATAAACCACACACAATGCCTCGTCTCCTCGGAGTAGAAATCCCGGCGAAGAAGAAAGTCGCGTACTCGCTGCGCTACATTTACGGCGTGGGCCCGGCGCGCGCCGACCAGGTCGTCAAGGAAGCCGGCCTGAAGCCCGACATGCGGGCCCAGGACCTCACCGAGGAGCAGCTGAACAAGATCCTGCACGTCATCACCGAGCACAAGTGGGTGGTGGAGGGCGACCTGCGCCGCGACATCGCGGGCAACCTGAAGCGCCTGCAGGCCATCAATTGCTACCGTGGCGTCCGCCACCGCCGCAGCCTCCCCGTCAGGGGCCAGCGCACCAGCACGAACGCCCGCACCCGCAAGGGCCCGCGCAAGACAATCGGCGTCACCAAAGTCAAAGAATAACCCATTTAAGCCATGGCCGAAGAAAAGTCCGCACCCAAGAAGGAAAAGGCGCCCAAAGCCCCCAAGGCCGCCAAGCCAGCCGATGCGCCCGAGGGCGCGGGCCCGGCTCCGGCTGCGGCACCCGCCGCGGCCCCTGCCGCCGACTCGAAGCCGGTCGAGATGGTCGGAGGCGTCGCGAGGCAGCCCACGGCCGAGGACCTCCTCAAGGAGGAGCTGGGCTCGGTCAAGGTGCGCAAGGCCAAGGGCTCGAAGAACGTCACCTCCGGGTTCGCCAATGTCCTCGCCTCCTTCAACAACACGATCGTCTCGATCACGGACCCCAAGGGCCAGGTGATCGCCTGGTCGAGCGCCGGCAAGTGCAACTTCCGCGGGTCGCGCAAGTCCACGGCCTACGCCGCGCAGATCGTCGCGCAGGACGCCGCCCGCAACGCGATGTCGCACGGCCTCAAGGACGTCGTCATCCGCGTCTCCGGCCCCGGCCTCGGCCGCGACAGCGCCATCCGCGCGCTCCAGGCCATCGGGCTCGAGATCACGTCCATCGTCGACGTGACCCCCATCCCGCACAACGGATGCAGGCCGCGCAAGCGCCGCCGCGTCTAAGGCACACCGCTTCCCCTCAACCCTCTTCACCTAAAGACAATGGCTCGTTACACAGGTCCCTCGACCCGCATCAGCAGGCGCTTCGGCCACCTCATCATTGGCTCCGGCAAGGCGCTCGAGCGCCGCAATTACCCCCCGGGCCAGCACGGCCCGAAGTCGCGCCGCAAGAATTCCGAGTACTCGGTCGGCCTGAACGAGAAGCAGAAGCTTCGCTACACGTACGGCCTGCTCGAGCGGCAGTTCCGCCGCATGTTCGAGACCGCCAAGCGCGAGCGCGGCGTCACCGGCGAGCGCTTCCTGCAGCTCCTCGAGACCCGCCTTGACAGCGTCATCTACCTCCTCGGCCTCGCGAAGAGCCGCGCTGCGGCCCGCCAGTTCGTCAACCACGGGCACATCCGCGTGAACGGGCGCAAGGTGGACATCGCCTCCTACAACGTCCGCAGCGGCGACGAGATCGACGTGCGCAACGCGCCCGCGTCCCGCCAGATGGCGACCCGCAACCTCGAGGAGAACAGAATCCGCACCGTGCCGGGCTGGCTCTCGCTCAACGCCGAGCAGTTCAAGGCCGGCGTCGTCCGCCTCCCCAAGCGGGACGAGATGGACCAGAACATCAACGAGCAGCTGATCGTCGAGTTCTACTCGCGCTTCTAATCCGCATTTAACAACACAAACTCCCTCAAACTCAACAAGAGTTCACGCCATGCCAAAACGCCTCGGAAAATTCGAACTCCCCTCCAAACTGACCAAGGTTGAGGACGGCGCCACGCCGACCTACGCCAAGTTCATCGCCGAGCCCTTTGAAGCGGGCTACGGCCACACCGTCGGCAACTCGCTCCGAAGGGTCCTCCTGAGCTCCATCGAGGGCGCTGCCATCTCGTCTATAAAGATCGACGGGGTGAACCACGAGTTCCAGAGCATCGACGGCGTCGTCTAGGACGTCACGGAGATCGTGCTCAACCTCAAGAAGGTCCTCATCGTGTCCCACAAGCGCGAGACCATCTCGCTCAGCGTCAAGGCAACCAAGGCCGGCGCCATCACGGCCGGCGACATCCAGGCCGACGCGAACATCCAGATCGTCAATCCCGACCAGGTCATCTGCACGCTCGACAGCAAGCGCACGTTCGAGGCCGAGATCGAGATCAAGACCGGCCGTGGCTACTGCCCGGGCGAGCAGAACAAGAAGGAGGAGCAGCCGATCGGCGTCATCCCGATCGACTCCCTCTTCTCCCCCGTGAGGCTCGTCAAGTACGCCGTCGAGAACACCCGCGTCGGGCAGATCACGGACTACGACAAGCTGATCCTCGAGATCTGGACGGACGGCCGCATCACGCCGGACGACGCGCTGAAGCAGGCCGCGTCGATCCTGAACCACCACCTTGACGTGTTCGACCGCGTCAGCGAGGAGGCCTACGAGTTCGAGAGCCAGCAGAGCGAGGTCAGCGAGGAGCAGAACAAGCTCCGCAAGCTCCTCAACATGTCTGTTAACGAGATCGAGCTGTCGGTGCGCGCCGCCAACTGCCTCAACAACGCGAACATCACCACGGTCGGCGAGCTGGCCATGAAGACCGAGCAGGAGATGCTCAAGTACCGAAACTTCGGCAAGAAGTCGCTCAACGAGATCAAGGAGAAGCTTGAGGCCCTGGGCCTCTCGCTCGGCATGAAGTTCGACGAGCGCCTTCTCGACGCGAAGAAGGAAGCCTGATCCATGCGCCATCAAAAACACCACGCCTCGCTGGGCGTAACCCGCGAGCACCGCGCGGCAATGCTGTCCAACCTTGCCGCCGCGCTCATCACGCACGGCAGGATCCAGACCACGCTGACAAAGGCGAGGGTCCTGCGCCCCTTCATCGAAAAGGCGATCACCAAGGCCAAGCATGCCGCGGGGAAGTCCGAGAAGAAGGACGCCGTGCACCTGCGCCGCCTGGTCCTGAGCGACATTCGCGACGAGGACGCCGTGACCCTTCTCTTCAACGAGAAGTACAAGGAGTTCTCGAACCGCGCCGGCGGCTACACCCGCATCTACAAGCTCGGGCCGCAGCGGCTCGGCGACGCCGCCGAGATGGCGCTGATCGAGTTCGTCAAGGCGGACGACACGGGCTACAAGAAGTCCAAGGGAAAGAGGTCCTCGTCAAAGAAGGGCCCAAAGGCGAAGGCCGCGGCGCCCGAGGCCGCCCCCGCAGAGAAGCCGGACGAGCCAGAGGCCAAGGGCTAGGCCCGCCTCCGGCGCCCCCAATCACGCGAACGCGTCGAGGTTTACCCACGACGCGTTTTTTGCTTTGGTAACGGCCCAATGTTCGAGTTCACCGCCGCCGCCGCCGTCTACTGCGTGCTCGTAGCGGCGGTCTTCCTCGGGCTCTGGCTGTTCTACGACCGGCGGGACCACATGCTCTTCGACCGGGAGCGGCGCCGGACGACGTTCCACTGCATCCGGTGTGACCGGCTTTTCACGGCGCCCGAGGGGACGGAGCTCTGCAAGTGCCCGAGGTGCGGCCACGAGAACGCAAGGCTGAGGTTCTGAACGATGACACCCCTCCCATGAGGACCACCGCCGCGCTCCTCCTCGCATTCGCCGCCGCGCTTCCGCTGGGCGCGGCGGACGGGGGCCCGTCGGGCGGCGCCCCGGATCAGGCCGCCCGCGTCGGCGACACCTATCAGCAGGTGCTCTCCGAGAGGGGCCGCCCCTCGAGCGAGATGGCCGGCGGAGCGGTCCGCGTGCTCTACTACCCCGACTGCAGCATCAAGCTGAGGAACGACGTCGTGGTCGAGGTGAGGGCCGTCGCGGGGCCCCAGGCCAGGCCGGCCGAACCCCCGGGCGCGGCCTCCGCGTCAACCGGGGAGCCGCCGGCCGGGATGGTGTTCAGCGAGGATGCGGTCGAGCAGGCGATCGACGGATTCAAGAAGATCGTCCTGGGGAGGTTCGAGGGCGCGCGGTTCGACGAGCTGGAGGTATTGTCGGCGCACATCATCAGGGAGAAGGCCCTGTTTGGGGACGGGTCGTGGAAGATCCTGCGCTTCCACGAGGCGCTGGAGCTTCCCGCAGCGGCGACCGAGGAGATTTGGAGGGCGCGCGACGGCGACTTCGCCAAGTGGGAGGCGCGATTCCCCGGCTCCATCACGGCGCGCACCGCGCACATCGGGTTCCTCGTCTCCTACGCCCGGCGCGCCCGGGATCCGGTATCGGCGCTTTCCGCGAGGGACATCGCTGGATCGCCCCTGGCCATGCGGCTCGCCCAGGCCTCCGACCTGTTCCAGTCGGCGGGCAGGCTCGACGAGAAGTCCCCCATGCTCTGGTTCGAGGGACAGAGGGTGGCCCTCCTTCAGGGATGGCCCGCCAAGGACGTCCTCAGGCAATTCTACGAGGCCAAGCGCGCCGAGCCCGGATTCTGGCACTACGACGGCCAGGTCGCCGAATTCCTGCTGCCGAAGTGGTACGGGAAGGACGGCGACTGGGAGAGGCTCGCCGAGGCCGAGATCCAGAGGGGAGACGGACTGGGCGTCGAGGGGTACGCGAGGACCGTCTACGAGATGTCGGCCCACTACCAGGACGTCTTCAAGGAATCCCACGCCGGCTGGGCGCTGGTTAAGGAGGGCTACGGCGCCATGGTGCAGAAGTACCCGGACTCGAGGATGCTCCTGAACCAGTTCGCCCTCCTGGCCGTCCTCGCCGACGACGTGCCCGAGGCCCACGAGGCCTTCGCGGCGATGGGCGGACAGGCGGACCCGTTTGTCTGGTCGGGGAGAAACATCTCGGACTTCCTCGGGCGGGCCCGCTGGCAGCGCTGACTCCGGCGAAATCCGCTCCGGGCCGGAAAAAGCCCAACAATCTCTCTTGCGGTCGGCGGCCCGGCCGCCTTCTTCTTTCCCTTTTCCCATCCCGCACATGCCGCAGACGATTGCCGTACTCGATTTCGGGTCCCAATACACGCAGATCATCGCGCGCCGGATCCGGGAGTTCCAGGTGTTCTCCAAGATATACCATTTCTCGACGCCGCCGGAGCAGCTGCGGGCGGACGGGGTGATCGGGATAATTCTCTCGGGCGGCCCTAACTCGGTCTTCGAGCCCAGGGCGCCGATCCCGGACCGCGGGATCTTCGAGCTCGGCGTGCCGGTCCTCGGCATCTGCTACGGGCTTCACCTGATGGGACACATGCTCGGCGGCAAGGTGGTCAAGGGGTCCCGCAGGGAATACGGGCACGGGACGCTCCAGGTGAGGCGCCGCGGCCGGCTCTTCGCCCGCCTGCCCAAGAAGCTGCGCGTTTGGAATTCGCACGGCGACAAGCTCGTAAGGATCCCGCCGGGGTTTCTGGCGATCGCCAGGACCGAGAATTCCCCCTACGCCGTCCTCGAGGACCTGAAGAGGGACTTCTACGCGATCCAGTTCCATCCCGAGGTCTTCCACACCGAGCGTGGGGTGGACATCATCCGCAATTTCCTGATCGGGGTCTGCGGGGCGCGCCAGGACTGGACGATGAAGGACTTCATCAAGCACTCCGTCGAGGGCATCCGCGCGGCCGTGGGCAAGTCCCGCGTCCTGCTGGGGCTCTCGGGCGGGGTTGACTCTTCGGTGGCGGCCGCCCTCATCCACAAGGCGATCGGCAGGCAGCTGACCTGCGTGTTCGTCGACAACGGTCTTCTGCGGAAGGGCGAGCGAAAGGCGGTTGAGTCGCTCTACAAGCGCAACTTCAAGATCGACCTGAGGGTGGTTGATGCCTCGGGGATGTTCCTCAGGCACCTGAAGGGGGTCGACGAGCCGGAGAAGAAGCGCAAGATCATCGGCAACACCTTCATCGAGGTGTTCGAGCAGTCGCTCAAGAAGATCGGCCACGCCGACTTCCTGGCCCAGGGTACGCTTTATCCGGACGTGATCGAAAGCGTCGCGATCGGCGACAATCCGGCGGCGCTCATCAAGAGCCACCACAATGTCGGCGGCCTGCCCGCCAGGATGAAGCTCAAGCTGCTTGAGCCGCTGAGGGAGCTCTTCAAGGACGAGGTCCGCCGCGTGGGCGCGGCCCTGGGCCTTCCCCGCGAGGTCGTCTGGCGCCAGCCGTTCCCGGGCCCCGGCCTCGGAGTCCGGGTCATCGGGCCCGTGGGGCCCGCGAACCTCGAGATCCTTCGCGCCGCTGACGCCATCCTGCAGGAGGAGATGATGGAAAGCGGGTGGTATTGGAAGGTCTGGCAGTCGTTCTGCGTCTTTCTCCCCGTGAAGTCGGTCGGCGTGGTCGGGGACGAGCGCAATTACGCCTTTGTGATCTGCCTGCGTATCGTCGAGAGCATAGACGCGATGACCGCCGACTGGACCCGGCTTCCCTACGACCTGATCCAGAAGATCTCGGGGCGGATCACAAACGAGGTCCGGGGCGTTTCGAGGGTCGTCTATGACGTAAGTTCCAAGCCCCCAGCCACGATAGAGTGGGAGTGAATTTTCTTCGACCTTGCGCCGGATTTGGCTGTCATTGGGGGCATGTCGAAGGCACCCGCCAGCGTCCTGCTCTGCGCAATCGCTCTCATGGCCCCGGCCGCCGCCCGGGCGGAGCCCGCCGTGCTCGGTCTGGCGAGGGCCTACATAGGCCCCGAGTCGACGATCGACGGGATCAAGTCGATTCACTTTGTCGGCTCGGTCCAGCGGGTTGACCCGGACCAGGCCGCCGAGTCCGCCGTCGTCGACGGGCTCGACATGACCTTCGCGAAGCCGCTCCGGCAGCGGCTGGTCGTGCGCGGGCCGAAGGCGAGCCGGACGACGGTGCTCGACGGCTACGACGCCTGGGACTGGGTCCAGGAGAACCTTGACCCCACGAAATTCCGGCTGACGTGGCTGAACGCGGCGGACATCAGGACGCTTCGGGCCAACACGTGGGAGAACCTGTACTATTACCGCGGCCCCGAGGGAGGCTCGGTAGAGGACAAGGGGCCGGCGACGATCGACGGCGTCGCGTGCGAGCGTGTCGACTTCACGCACGGGCCGGGCATCGTCTACGAGCGCTATTTTGACCGGGACACCGGGCGCCTGGTGCTGACCGTCAAGGGCGCCGAGCTGATCCGCGAGAGCGGCGAGATCCGGGCCGACGGCATACGGTTTGCCAAGACGATCGTGAGCACGACGAAGAACGCCTCGGGCAAGGACGTCACCACGACGGTCACCTTCGACAGCGTCGTCCTCAACGAGCCGCTGCGCGCCGATTTCTTCGCGGTCCCGAGCGTACCGACCGCTAAGGCCCCGGCCCTGCCGGCGTCCGGCGCCTTGGTGAGGTAGCCCGTGCGCACGATCTCATTCGCGTCGAAGCAATTCGACTCCGACTTGGCCGTGTTCTGCCGCGGCGCGGCCGTCGGCCCCGAGATAGCCGACTCGGTGGAGGCGATCCTTTCCGACATCCGCGCGCGGGGCGACGCCGCCGTCGCCCACTACGCGCTGCGGTTTGACGGGGCCGCCCTCAAGCCCCGCGATTTCAGGGTGGGGGCCCGCGAGCTGAAGGCGGCCGCAAGGAGCCTGCCGGCCGCGCGCCGCAAGGCCCTGGTCGCGGTTCAGGCCGCGGTCACGGACTTCAACAGGAGGACGCTTCCCGCGAACTGGTCGGCGAGGAACCGGCACGGCGCCGAGGTCGGGGAGAAATTCGACCCCATTTCCCGCGTCGGGATCTACGTGCCCGGGGGCCAGGTGCCCCTCGTCTCGACCGTGCTCATGACCGTGACCCTCGCTTCGATCGCGAGCTGCCCGGAGATCGCCGTCTTCACGCCGAGCGGCGCCGGCGGCAGGATCGCGCCGGACCTGCTGGCGGCGCTCGACCTCGCCGGCGTCGGGGAGGTCTACCGGATCGGCGGCGTCCAAGCCATCGGCGCCATGGCCTACGGGACGGCGAGCATTCCCGCGGTGGACAAGATCTTCGGCCCGGGCAACGCCTACGTCTGCGAGGCGAAGCGCCAGGTCTTTGGCCGGGTGGGCGTCGACCTGCTTCCCGGGCCGAGCGAGGTGATGGTCATAGCCGACGGGAGCGCCCGCCTGGACTATGCCGCCGCCGACCTCCTGGCGCAGGCGGAGCACGGCTCGGGCAGGGAGAAGATCTACCTTGTCGCGACGTCCGCGAAGATCATCGCCGGCATCGCCTACGAGATCACGCAACAGCTTGGGGCGCTCGCCCGCTCAGAAAAGTCGCAGAGGGTCCTCGATAATGGGTTCCTGGCGATCGAGGTGCCCGGCCTCGCCGAGGCGGCGCAGGTGGCCAACCGGGTGGCGCCCGAGCACCTTGAACTCCTGGTCAATCCCGCTGCGGCCGCGAGACTCGTCAAGGCCGTGACCACGGCCGGGGCCATCATGATCGGAAACTCGACGCCGACTGCGCTGGGCGACTTCGCGGCCGGCCCGAGCCATGTCCTTCCGACCGGGGGCGCGGGCCGTTTCTCGAGCGGCCTGCGGGTCGCGGACTTCCTGCGCCGTACCAGCATCCTTCGCTACGACCCCGAGAGCGTCCGCAGGGCCGAGCCCACCGTCGCGGCGCTCTCGGCCATGGAGAAGCTGGACGCCCACGGCCGCTCCGTGGCGATGCGCGTTTCGCGCCCGGGCTCCAAATGACGGGGGAGGGTCCCGGGCGGCTCGCGCTCGCCCATGTTCCCGGGCTCCACGCCTACACCCCCGGCCTCCAGCCGACCGGACCGGGCTGGGTCAAGCTGAACACCAACGAGTGCCCGTACCCGCCTAGCCCGAGGGTCGCGGAGGCTATCCGGCGCGAGGTGGGGGATGACGGCGCGTCGCTCCGCCTCTACCCGGATCCGACGAGCGCGCCGCTGAGATCCGCAGTGGCGCGGATGCACGGGCTCGCTCCCGAGAACGTATGCATCGGCAACGGCTCCGACGACCTCCTGAACCTCCTCGTCCGCTGCTTCTGCGGTCCGGCGGCGGCCGCCGCCTTCACGACGCCGAGCTACTCGCTCTACCCGGTGCTGGTCGGGATCCAGGACGGCGCAATCACGAGGATCCCCATGGACCGCGGCATGCGCCTGCCGGTGGCCGCCATCGCAGCCTCGGGCGCCCGCATATTTTTCCTGACGTCGCCCAACGCGCCGACGGGCGTCGGCTTCCCGAATGCCGAGATCGGGGCCGTCCTCGAATCCTTCGGCGGCATCGTGGTCGTCGACGAGGCCTACGCGCCTTTCGCGCGCGAGAACTGCGCGGGCCTCCTCGCCGGCCATCCGAACCTCGTCGTCGTCAGGACGCTCTCGAAGGCGTTCGCGCTCGCGGGCATCCGCGTGGGCTACGCGCTCGCCGATGCGGAGGTGATCGGGCTCATCGACAGGGTGAGGGACAGCTACAACGTGAGCCGCCTCTCGCAGGTCGCCGCGCTCGCGGCCCTCGGCGACCCCGGCTATTATGAGGGCGTGGTCGCCAAAATCAGGGCCACAAGGGACTATTATGCAGACAGTTGGAAAACGAAGCGGGGATGGTTCACCTATCCCCCCGAGGCGAACTTCATCTTCACCGAGCCCCGCGACGCAAGCGGCCGGGCGGGGCCGGACGTCGCGAGGGCGGCTTACGACTTCCTGTTCTCCCGCAAGGTGTTGGTGCGCCACTTCCCGAGCGACGCCTTGACCGCCCCGTTCCTGCGGATCAGCGTCGGCACCGATGACGAGATGCTCGTCCTCGATAAAACCCTCGACGCATGGCTAAAGGCACCTCCAAACGCGTAGCGGCCGTCACCCGAAAGACAGCCGAGACGGACATCTCGATCGCGCTGGCGATCGACGGCACCGGCGTCTCGAAGATCGCGACGGGGGTCGCCTTTTTTGACCACATGCTGACGCTGTTCGCCAAGCACGGCCTCTTCGACCTGACGATCAAGGCCAAGGGCGACGTCGACGTCGACTACCACCACACCGTCGAGGACGTCGGCCTCGTGCTCGGCCAGGCGTTCAAGAAGGCTCTGGGCGACAAGATGGGCATCCGCAGGTACGGGTTCTTCATCCTCCCCATGGACGAGTCGCTCGCTCGCGTCGTCGTCGACGTGGGCGGCCGCCCGCACCTGGAGTATCGGGTGGAGGCCCAGTCCATGTTCGTCCGGGACTTCAACCTGGTCCTCGTTAAGGAATTCTGCCGGGCGTTCAGCAACGCGCTGGGCGCGAACCTCCACGTCGAGCTGGTCTACGGCGAGGAGCCGCACCACATCGCCGAGGCGGTCTTCAAGGCCCTGGGCAGGGCGGTCGACGCGGCGACGCAGATCGAGCCGCGGGCCGCGAACCTCCTTCCGACCACCAAGGGCAGCCTGTAGCCCCCGAAGCGATGCGCGCGCCCACAGCCGTCATCGACACCGGCATCTGCAACCTGCGCAGCGTCACGAAGGCGCTGGAGGCGGTGGGCGCGGCCCCCGTCGTGGTGCGCACGCCGGCCGAGCTTGGCGCGTCCGGGGCGGACGCCCTCGTCCTTCCCGGCGTTGGCGCGCTGCGCGACTGCGTGCTCTCCCTGCGCTCGTCCGGCCTCGACGAGACGGTCCGGGAGTGGATAGCCGGGGACCGGCCGTTCCTAGGAGTCTGCCTCGGGATGCAGGCGCTCTTCGACCAGTCCGAGGAGGGCGGCGTGAAGGGCCTCGGGATCATCCCCGGCCGCGTGGTCCGGTTCAGCGTGCCCCCTCCGCTAAAGGTGCCACACATGGGCTGGAACACCATCCGCTTCACGCAGGACGGCAGCCCGCTGCAGGACGGTCTGGCCGCCGATGGCGAGTCGTTCTATTTCGTCCACAGCTATCACTGCGTCCCAAGGGACCGGGGCCTCGTCCTCGCCGAGTGCGACTACGGCACGCCCTTTGTCGCGGCGATCGGGCGCGGCCGGATGTTCGCGACGCAGTTTCACCCGGAAAAGAGCCAGACAAAAGGGTTACGGATCTATCGCAATTTCGCGGCATCAGTCGCAGCACCTCTAATCCCTCGATAAGGGGGGCCATTTTCGTCCGCGGGTCCCGATCTTTTCTTTGCAAGCGGCCCGTTTCTAGCTTGGGCTGGCGTAGCCATGCCCCACAGCGCCTCACTCAAGCTGGACGACAGGGAATACCCCCTTTCCGTGCTTGTGGGCACCGAGGGTGAGAAGGCCCTGGACACCCGAAAACTGAGGGCGGACACGGGGTACATCTGCTACGACCAGGGCTACGGGAACACGGGGTCCTGCGAGAGCGCGATCACCTTCCTGGACGGGGAGAACGGCGTCCTCAGGCACCGCGGGATTCCCATCGAGCAGCTGGCCCACGAGAGCGATTTCGTCGAGACGGCCTACCTGGTGATCTACGGGGACCTGCCGAACCAGGCGAGGCGAAGGGAGTTCGGCCTTCTCCTCAGGCAGCACGCGGCGGTCGAGACGCAGATGCAGAGGATTTTCGAGGGGTTCCCGAAGGACGCGCCGCCGATGGCGATGCTTTCCTCAATCGTGGCCTCCCTCGCCGCGCACTACCCGCAGCTGGCGACCAACAACTTCGAGAAGGACCTGGCCAACTTCGACCTGGCCGCGGCGATCGCGATCTCGAAGGTCCGCACGATCGGGGCGATGATCTACAGATACCAGAGGGGCCTTCCCTATGTCTTCCCGAAGCAGGAGCTCCCGTTCTGCGACAACTTCCTGCACATGGTGTTCTCCGAGCCGTACAAGGACTACGTCGCGGAGCCAGAGGTGGCGCGGGCGCTCAACCTGCTGCTCCTGCTCCACACGGACCACGAGCAGAACTGCTCCACCTCGACCGTCCGGACCGTGGGCTCGAGCGCGGCGAACCTCTTCACGTCCCTCTCCGCGGGCATCTGCGCCCTGTCCGGGCCGCTCCACGGCGGCGCGAACGTCGCGGTCGTCCAGATGCTCCAGGCCATCCACGACGAGGGCGACGACGGCACGCGCTTCATCGCCTCGGCGAAGGGCGGCTCGAAGGCGAACCGGCTCATGGGGTTCGGGCACGCGGTGTACAAGAATTTCGACCCGCGGGCGAAGATCATCGGAAAGGCCTGCGAGGACGTCCTGAAAAAGCTCGGGATCAAGGACCCGCTCCTCGACATCGCGAGGAAGCTCGAGGAGGCGGCGCTCAAGGACGACTATTTCCTCTCGCGCAAGCTCTACCCGAACGTCGACTTCTACAGCGGGATCATCATGCGCGCGCTGGGGATCCCCACCAGCATGTTCACGGTCATCTTCGCGATCGGGCGGACCCCCGGCTGGATCGCGAACTGGCACGAGGTGGCGTCGAACCCCAAGGGCCGCATCTACCGGCCGAGGCAGGTCTACATTGGCCCCGTGAAGAGGGACTACGTCCCGATGGCCCAGCGCGCCTGAGATGGAATTCAAGATTCGCGCCGCGAGGCCGGAGGACGCGCGGTCGATCACCCTCCTCTCGAGGGAGCTTGGCTATCCCGCGGATGTGAAGTCGACGCGGGAGAGGCTCCGGCGGATCCTGGGGCGCGACGACCAGCGGGTCGTGGTCGCCGTGGCCCACGGCGGCGCGGTTTGCGGATGGCTCCAGGCACAGTGCAACGTCGTCATCGAGTCCGGCCTCCGGGTCGAGATCACGGGGCTGGTCGTCGCGGACGGCATGCGCCGCAGGGGCGTCGGCCGAAGCCTGGTCGCGCAGGCCGAGACCTGGGCCAGCGAGATCTCGGCCGAGACGATCGTCGTCCGCAGCAACACGAAGCGGGTCGACAGCCACGCGTTTTACCCCTCTCTGGGCTACCTCCCCTCAAAGACCCAGGTCGTCTACCGGAAGCGGCCGGAGATATAGCCCCTTTTTGAAGGTTGGCCGGGGGGCCTAACTTTGCTTCGATGGGGGGATGATTCTCCTCGGGGTGAACATCGACCACTGCGCGACCCTGCGCCAGGCCCGCTACAAGGACGCGGGCGGCGTCCCCGGTGGTTCCGTCGAGCCCGATCCCGTCGCCCTCGCCGCCCGGGCCGAGCGGGCGGGCGCCGACGGGATCACGGCTCACCTGAGGGAGGACAGGAGGCACATTCAGGACCGGGACATCTGGCGCCTCAGGGAGTCCGTAGCGACGAGGCTCAACTTCGAGATGGCCTGCACCCGGGAGATGATCGACCTCGCCCTCAGGCTGAAGCCAGCCTCGGTCTGCGTCGTCCCGGAGAAGAGGACCGAGGTCACGACGGAGGGGGGCCTCGATGTCCTGGGCGGCAGGGACGCTGTCAAGGCCTGCATCGACGCCATGGGCGCGGCGGGCATCGAGACCAGCCTATTCATCGGCCCCGACGAGGCCCAGATCGAGCTCTCCGCCGCGCTCGGCGCGCCGACGATCGAGCTCCACACGGGCGCCTACGCCGGGGCCTACCACACGCCCCGCCGTTCCGCCGAATTCGAGAGGCTGCGCGCCGGCGCGGTCCAGGCCCACGGCCTCGGGCTCAGGGTGAATGCGGGCCACGGCATAAACTACGTGAACATCGCCGAGGTGCGGACCCTCCCGCACCTGCACGAGCTGAACATCGGCCACAGCATCCTGAGCCGCGCGCTGTTCACTGGCATCGAGGAGGCCGTCCGCGAGATGAGGGCGCGCATGAACCCGTGAACCTCGATCTTCCACCGGGAGGGGTCCTTGTCGGCCTCGGCGCGGACGTCATCGAGGTTGGCCGTATTCGCGGGGTCCTCGAGCGCCAGGGGGAGCGCTTCCTCGCGCGCGTATTCACGGCCGAGGAGCGGGAGTACTGCGCGAGGATGTCCCAGCCCCACAAGCACCTCGCGGCCCGGTTCGCGGCGAAGGAGGCCGTGTCCAAGGCGTTCACGACCGGGATCGGCGCCGAGCTCGGCTGGCGGTCCGTCTCGGTTTACCACGGCCCAAGGAACCAGCCCCTCGTCAGGCTGGACGACAAGGGGCTGGCGCTCCTCAGGGACGCCGGCGCCACGCATGTCCTGCTCACCCTTTCCCACACGGACACGGTCGCGATGGCCGTCGCCGCGCTCGTTCGGGCCTGAGGCCCCCGCGCCCGCCATGGACGAAGACGCTCCATCGAAGCCGCCCGGCGAGAAGCCCTCGCAGATCCCGTCCTGGGTGACGCTCGGCTTTGTGGTTGGCGCCCTCTTTGTCCTGGCGCTGCCGCGGCGCGCGCCGATCGCGCCTCCCGCGACGCCGACGGTCGAGGAGGCCCCAGCCCCTGCAAAACCCCCCGCAGCGCCGCAGGTGACGACGATCGAGGCCGTCTTCGCGGCCTGGGACCAGTACGCCGTCTGGAGCAACGACATGACCGAGGTGGCCCTCTGGAACGCGGGGACGAAGAGCTTCTCGGACTACTACGAGGTGCTGAAGACGGCCAACGGATACTACTTCCGGTCGATCCCGGGATTCACGCGCCCGATCCTCACCCACGGGGTCGCGGACAACTCGCCGCTCCAGTTCACGGAGACGTCCCGTCAGAGGCAACAGTGGCTGGACGACATCAACAAGGAGAACTGGAGGGCGCTCGCCCAGGGGGCCCACGACGCCCTGGCGCCCCTGCAGGCGCCGCCGGCCAAGCCCGACGACGGAAAATAAGGACCCGCCATGCCAAACGCAGCCATACCCAGCCATCCGGTCCTCTCCGCGGAGCAGGTGCGCGTCCTCGAGAACGGCCTCTTCGGCGGCGACGAGAGGAGGGAGTGGAAGGCCATGCTCCTCGCCGGGCGCTCGACCGCCGAGGCGGTCGTGAGGGATTTCGGCGAGATCGGCGGGCTTCCCGCCGCGGCCCGCGTGATCGTCCTCGCGGGCAAGGGCAACAACGCGGGCGACGCGCTCATAGCGGCGCGCGAGATCCTGGAGCGTTTTCCCGGGGCGTCATGCGACGTGCTTTTCGCCTTCGGCCCCAGGCGGCTCAGGCCGCCGGCCGCGCGCGCGTGGAGGGGGCTCTCGGAGTCGTGCCGCGGGAGGGTCCGCTCGGCGGCCGCCGATACTCTCTCGGCCGCGTACGACCTCTGCCTCGACGGCATCTTCGGCTACCAGTTCAGGCCGCCGCTGCCGCCAGAGGCGCTGGCGGCGATCGCCGCGGCCGCCGCGTGCGAGGTTCGGTTCCGGGCGGCGGTGGACCTTCCGAGCGGCCTGTCCGAGAAGGGGGCCTTTGCCGCGGACTTCACCTATGCCACGGGAGCCGTCAAGTCGCCTCTCCTCGGCTGCGCCAACGCCGGGCGCCCGCGCTACCTCGACCTTGGGTTTTTCCAGGGCGAGCAGGGCGGCGCCGCGGCGACCGGGGCGGGGGACCGCGTGGTCCTCTCCTCGATCCTGAGGCCGCTCGCGGGCCTGCGGCCGGCCTCGTCGGACAAGCGGAGCCAGGGCCACCTGGCCGTGGTCGGCGGCTCCGGCGATTTCCCTGGGGCCGTCCTCATGACGACCCTCGCCGCGCTGCGCAGCGGGGTCGGCCTCGTCACGGCCTTCGTGCCCGAGCGGCTGGCCGCTGCCTACGCCGCGCGGGCTCCCGAGGCCATGTGGGTGGGCCTCCCCGAATCAGATGGCGGCGCGCTCGCGGCCGGCAGCCTCCCGAGGGTCCTGAAGGCCGCGGAGCGGGCGACGGCTTTCGCGATTGGCCCCGGGCTTGGCCGGGACCTGGGGGCCCTCGCCCTCGCCATGGGGATCGTCGGGGCCGCCGAGATCCCGGTCGTCATCGACGCGGACGCGCTCCAGCCCGACATAGTCCGGGCGGGGAGGGCGCCGAGGATCCTCACCCCCCACGCGGGCGAGCTCGAGCGCATCTCTCTGGGCGAGGACCTGCGGAAGCTCTGCCTTTCCATCCCGGCTGTCGTGGTCGCCAAGGGTCCCGTCACGAGGATTTGCGCCGGAGGCGCGGAGTACCGCTGCCTCCACGGGGGCCCGGTCCTCTCGAGGGGAGGCAGCGGGGACCTTCTCGCGGGGCTCGCGGGCGGCCTGCTTGCCCAGACCCCCAAGGATCCCCTGTTGGCCGCGTGCCGGGCGGCGGTCTGGCACGCGATGGCCGCGGACCAGCTCGCCCGCGCCCACGGGCAGGCGGCCGTGGAAATCCTGCAGTTGCTCGACTTCCTGGCGCCGGCCCTGCGAGAGTCGGCGTCATGCCCAGCGAGCTGACCGAGAGGCAGGCGTTCCTGGCCCTAAACGCCCTGCCGGGGATCGGCCCCATCGGGCTCAACCGGCTGCTCGAGGCGTTTAGCGGCGACCCGCGCGCGGCGCTCTCGGGCGACAGGAGGGCGCTCGAGGCGGCGCTCGGCCCCCGCCCGGGCGCCGTCGCGGCGGTGCGCGACTGGCGGGCCCATTTCGACCCGGCGAGGGAGGAGGACCGGATGGAGAAGAGCGGCGTCGTCTTCCTCGGGCGCGGGGACGCCGGGTATCCGCCCCTCCTCGGAGAGATCCACGATCCGCCGGTCGTCCTGTATCGGAAAGGCAACTACCTGTTCGACAACCCGTGCGTCGCCGTGGTCGGTAGCCGGCGCGCGACCGCCTACGGCCAGGGCGTGGCGAGGAGGCTGGGCGCCGAGCTCGCGCAACGGGGGTTCTGCGTCGTGAGCGGCCTTGCGCGGGGCGTCGACACGGCGGCGCACGAGGGGGCCCTGTCGGTCGGCGGCAGGACCGCGGCCGTCGTCGGCACCGGGATCGACATCATCTACCCGCCGGAGAACCTCGGGCTGTACCGCCGGATCGCGGCGGCCGGCGCCGTCCTCTCGGAGTTTCCGTTCGGCCGGGCGGCCGACCGGGACAGCTTCCCCATGCGCAGCCGGGTGGTCTCCGGCATCTGCGAGGCCGTGGTGGTCGTCGAGAGCGACATGTGGGGCGGAGCGATGACGACCGCGAAGTTCGCCGGGGAGCAGGGCAGGCTCGTCTTCGCGGTGCCCGGCCGGATCGACCAGTCGACGAGCGGCGGCTCGAACCAGCTGATCAAGGACGGCGCGGCGATGCTGACAAAGGTCGAGGACCTGCTGCAGGAGATCCAGTACCTGGGCGGCCTGAGGCCGGCTCCGCTGGCGGGCGGGGCGCCGGCGGAAGCCCCGGAGAGCCTGGGGCCAGACGAGGCCCGGATCCTCTACCACCTTCGCGGCGGGCTCGCCATGTCCCCCGCAGCGTTGGCGGCCGAGACCGGCCTTGCCGCGGGCGCGGTCGGCGCGGCCGTGGCGCTTCTCGAGGAAAAGGGATTTGTCTCCCGTCGCGCCGACGGATCCTACGGTCCCGCCGTGCCGGATTGAACCTCGCGGGCCTCAGCCCGGGGGCCACGCCATCTGGCGCTTCGCGAGCAGGTGGACGTGGACATGGGGAACGCTCTCGCAGGCGTCCGGCCCGCTGTTGACCACGATGCGGAAGCCATTGTCCAGCTTGAGCTTCTTTGCGAGCTCGCCCGCGACGACAAGGAGGTGGCCGAGCAAGGGCTCGTCGCCGTTCGAGGCCTCCGCCAGCCGCGGGATCGGCCTCTTCGGGATGATCAGCAGATGGACGGGGGCCTGGGGCTGGATGTCGTGGATCACGATGCAGCGATCGTCCTCGAATTCGATCTTCGCGGGGATCTCGCGGTCGATGATTCTCTGGAAGAGGGTCTTGGTCATGGTGCGGCGTTCCCGGCCGCGATCTTGTCCCGCCGGACGCCGGTCACAAGAACAAGAGCGTGAGGTCGCTTCCGGAAGGGGAGCGCGCTGCCGTCAGCTCCCTGAGGAAGCCGAGGAGATCGTCGTATTCGCGGCGGCGGCGCGGCGTCTCCCGCTTCTCAGGGGGCAGCACGGCAGGCCGGAGGTTCGTGATCAGGAGCGTGGACTCACGGAAGGGCGCCAGCTGCTTCAGGCCCGCCATCACCTCGGCCCGCGCGAAAAGCTGGGTCCCGGAGTGTAGGGTGCGCGACGCGTCCCAGTGGAAGAAGCCGTGCCGGGGGAGCCGAGAATGCAGCTTCTCCAGGAGGCGCGCGGCGGCCGAGTTGAACGCCTCCGCGCTGTTCGACGCCAGGGCTGGGTCCGCCAGCGTCCGGGCCTCGAGCTCGTCGAGCGAGAACGTGATCGCCGACTTGATCTGGTTCGCGAGGAACAGGTCCCTTCCGGTCACGTGCCCGAAGAGCGCGTTGATGTAGTGCAGGCGACGCAGCTCGTCGCTGTCCTTCCTCATTTCTTGGGCTTACCCAGCGAGCTTATCTCGCTCATGAACTCGGAGACGTCCCGGAACTCCTTGTAGACGCTCGCGTAGCGGACATAGGCGACCTGGTCGACCGTGCGCAGGCGCTGCATGACGCCCTCGCCGATCGCCTGGGAAGGTATCTCGTTCTCAAACCGCGCCTCGATGGCGTCGATCACGTCCTCGACAAGCATCGTGATCTGCTCGATGTCGACCGGGCGCTTGTGGCAGGCCGCGCGCACCGCGTGGACGAGCTTCTCCCGGTCGAACTCCTCCCTCCTGCCGTCGCGCTTGATGACGACCATGCCGTCGAGGACGAGCGTCTCCGTCGTCGTGAACCTGTGGCCGCACTCGAGGCATTCGCGGCGGCGGCGGATGGTGTTGCCCTCCTTGCTAATGCGGGAGTCGGTCACCTTGTCCTCGATCGATGTGCACTTGGGGCAGCGCATGGTCAGTTGAGCTCCAGGAAATTCTCGAGGATCTTCATCCCGCAGGGGGTCGCTATCGACTCCGGGTGAAACTGGACGCCCCAGATGGGCAGGGTGCGGTGGCGAAGGCCCATGACCTCGCCCTCGGCGGTCTCGGCGGTGATCTCCAGGTCCTTCGGGAAGGTCGAGCGCTCGACCAGTAGCGAGTGGTAGCGCGTCGCTGCGAAACCCTGGGGCAGGCCCTTGAAGAGGTCGGTGTTGCGGTGGTTGATAGGCGAGGTCTTCCCGTGCATCAGCCTGTCCGCGCGAACGACGTTCCCACCGAAATACTGCCCGACGGCCTGGTGGCCGAGGCATACCCCGAAGATCGGCTTTCGCCCGGCGAAGGCCTTGATCATGTCGAGCGTCACGCCGGCCTCGCTCGGCGAGCAGGGGCCGGGCGAGAGGAGGACACGGTCGGGATTCATGGCCAGTGCGTCCTTGGGAGTGATCCCATTGTTCCGGAATACCTTCTGCTCCACGCCCAGCTGCCCGAAGTATTGGACGAGGTTGTAGGTGAACGAGTCGAAGTTATCTATTACGAGGAGCACTGTCTTGTAATTGACCGTCGATTGGCGAGGGGGTCAAGTTTGCGGGTGGGGTCGTTGCCCCAATATGGCAAGTCACTTTCAACTGCTTTGCAGGGACACCTCGACCGGGGCGCGCCGTGGGCGCCTGACGACGCTCCACGGCGCCGTCGAGACACCCATCTTCATGCCGGTCGGGACGCAGGGCACGGTCAAGGCAGTCACCCCGGTCCACCTCCGGGAAATCGGGGCCAAGATCATCCTGGGGAACACGTACCACCTGAACCTCAGGCCGGGGAGCGAGCTCATCCGCGACCTGGGGGGCCTGCACCGCTTCATGGGATGGGACGGGCCGATCCTCACGGACAGCGGCGGCTTCCAGGTCTTCAGCCTCTCCAAGCTCCGGGAGATCAGCGACGATGGGGTCTCGTTCCAGTCCCACCTCGACGGGGCCAGGCTCTTCCTCGGGCCCCGGGAGGTCATGGGCATCCAGGCCAACCTGGGCTCCGACATCGCGATGGTGCTCGACGAGTGTCCGCCGTGGCCGGTGGGACGGGACGCCTGCGCGCTCGCGTGCGCGCGGAGCCTGCGCTGGGCGCGCCGGTGCAGGGAGGTCGCGCTTGAAAGCGGGTTCCTCGCCTCGGGCCGCCACGTCTTCGCGATCGCGCAGGGATCGACCTACGACGACCTCAGGCGGGAGGCGGCCGAGGCGCTGGCCGCTCTCGACTTCCCGGGCTACGCGGTCGGCGGCGTCAGCGTGGGCGAGCCCGAGCCCGAGATGCTGAAGCAGGTGGCGGCGACGACGCCGTACCTGCCCGACGACAAGCCCCGCTACACCATGGGCCTAGGCACTCCGCCGCAGCTGCTAAGGATGGTCGCCCTCGGCGTGGACATGTTCGACTGCGTCCTGCCGAGCCGCGTCGCCCGGAACGGGCTCGCGTTCACCCCCGAGGGGCCGATCAACCTGAGGAACGAGAGGTTCAGGCAGGATGCGCGCCCGGTCGTCGAGGGCCTGGACAACTACACCTGCCGCACTTTTTCCAGGGCCTACTTGAGGCACCTCTTCATGGCCGGCGAGATGCTCGCCGGCACGCTCCTCACGATCCACAACCTGCATTTCTTCCTGAACCTGATGGAGCAGGCCCGCGCGCACATCGAGGCGGGCGACTACAAGCCCTGGCACGAGGCTTGGATCCGCCGCTACGAGGAGCAGGCCTGAGGGGCGCGCCGGGCCCGGACGCCCTTCGGGGGCGACCGGGCTCCACGGGGCGCCGGACTAGGGCAATTCGTAGACCTCGGCCAACGCGACGCCGGTCGTGCCGCCCACGCCGCTGATCTGAATCGTGTAGCTCCCCGCGGTCAGACCGACGATCTGGGCGGAGTCCGCGCTTCCCGTGGCGAATGCAAACGCCCCGACGCTGGCCGCGTCGCTCGCTATCAGGGTGGGGCTTGTGGCGGTGCCCCAGCCCGTGTTCGAGGCGACCACGGTCTGGCCGGAATATATGCCGAGCGCGGGCTGGGCGAGCACTCCCGTGACTCCGTACTGGGTGAGGCTGGGGCCGTCGGCCCTGATGAGCAGCGGTTCGTTGCCCGGCCCGCTTATCGCGAATCCCGGGATGAGGATGTTCGCACCGGTTCCGACCATGGCCCTCGTGGAGATGTTGACCATGCGCGTGCCGGTGGTCGAAACCTCGTAGACCTCGGCAAGCGCCACGCCGGTGGTATTGTTGACCCCGGATACCTGCGCCGTGTAGCTGCCGGCGGGAAGGGAAACGATCAGGGCGCAGTCGGCGCTGCCGGAGGCAAATGCGAACGCCCCGACGGAGGCCGCCGTGCTCGCGATCAGCGCCGGGTTTGAGTTGGTGCCCCATCCCGTGTTTGTGGCGACCACGTGCTGGGAGCTGTCATACACGATCAGGCTCGGCTGCGCCAGGACGCCGGTTACGCCGTATTGGGTCAGGCTGGGGCCGTCCGCGCGGATGAGCAGCGTCTCGGTGCCGCTTCCCGTGATGGCGAAGCCCGGAATCAGGATGTTCGCCCCGGTCCCCACCAGGGCGCGAGTCGAGATATTGATGAGCCGCGTGGTCAATACGCCCGAGTTGATGGTCAGGCTCGCCCCGGCGCTCGTAGCCGAGCCGTCGGCGTTGGTGATCGTGACCGAGTAAGTGCCCGCGTCCGAGGACTGGACGCTCGCGATGGCGTACGAGGAGCCCGTCGCCCCGGGAATCGGCGTGCCATTGAAGTTCCACTGGTAGGAGATAGGGGAGGCACCCGATGCGGCGACCGTGAAGGTTGCGCTTCCGCCGACAACCACGAACGCGCCCGAGGGCTGGGTCTGGATCTGGGGGGCCCCGGCGAAGGCGCCCTTGCGTATCGCGTTGTTGCTGGCGTCCGACACAAAGAGGTTGCCGCTTGCGTCCACGACGACGTCGAAGGGCTGGTTGAACAGGGCGGCGGCGCCCGTCCCGTTGGCGTAGCCGGGACGCGGCGGCGTCTGGCCCGCGGGGGTTATGGGCGGTGGGGTGCCCGCGAGCGTGGTAACGACGCCGGCGGAAGAGACCTCGCGGATCGTGTTGTTCTTCTCGTCCGCCACGAACAGGTTTCCGCTCGAATCCACCGCGACCCCCGAGGGGGCGTCAAATTGGGCGGCGGTTGCGGTCCCGTCGTTGATGCCCTGGTTACCCGCAGACCCGGCAACGGTGGTCACAACGCCCGCCTGGGTTATCTTGCGAATCGTGCTGTTGCCGAAATCGGCCACATACAGGTTGCCGCTCGCGTCGAGCGCGACGCCGGCCGGAAGATCGAACTTCGCAGCGGGTCCCGTGCCGTCGCTGCTGCCGACCGAGCCCGCGGTGCCGGCAAGCGTGGTCACGACCCCCGCCGGCGTGATCTTGCGTATGTCGAAGTTCCTCTCCTCGGAGACGTAAAGGTTCCCGCTCGCGTCCACTGCGATGCCTGAGGGATAATAGAACGACGCGGCGGATCCCGTGCCATTCGCGCTCCCGGCGACCCCTGGCGAGCCAGCGATCGTGCTCACTGTCCCGCCCGGCGTGATCTTGCGGATTGTTTGGTTCCCCGAGTCCGTGACATAGAGGTTTCCGCTCCCATCAAGCGCGATTCCGTAGGGATAGTTGAACGACGCGGCGGATCCCGTCCCGTCCGCGGAGCCGACCTCGCCGGGCGTGCCCGCGATCGTGGTGACGACGCCCGACGGCGTGATCTTTCGGATCGTTTGGTTGGTGTTGTCCACGACAAAGAGGTTTCCGCTGGGGTCCAGGACCAGATCCGTCGGGTAGTCGAACGCCGCTGCGGATCCCGTCCCGTCCGCATACCCGCTCCCCGGGATCCCCGCGAGGGTGCTCACGACATCGCCCGGCGTGATCTTTCGGATCGTGTCCAAATCCACATCGGAGACGTACACGTTGCCGCTTCCGTCCACGGCGATGCCAAAGGGCGCGTAGAACCTAGCGCTTGAGCCCGGGCCGTCCGCGAAGCCATAGGCCAGGGCGAGACCCGCCACCGTCGTCACGACGCCTCCCGAGGTGACCTTGCGGATCGTGCCATTCGCCTCGTCCGCGACGTACACGTTGTCGCTTCCGTCGACCGCGACGCCGATCGGCCCGTAGAACTTAGCGGCGGATCCCGTACCGTCCACGCTTCCGTTCATCTTTACGCCGCCCGCGAGCGTGGTCACCACTCCCGCCGACGTGATTTCGCGAATATCGTCATTGCCCGCATCGGCGATGAACAGATTGCCGCTTGTGTCGACGGTGATGCCGACCGGGGCGTTGAAACGCGCCCCGGTTCCCGTCCCGTTGATGCTGCCGGACACCCCAGCTTCGCCCGCAATCGTGGTCACGACCCCGGCCGGCGTGATCTTGCGGATCGTGTTGTTGCCGTAGTCCGAGACATACACGTTGCCGCCCGAGTCCACAGTCAGGCCGGCCGGCAGGTTGAACGTCGCGGCGGTACCCGTCCCGTCACTGCTTCCGTTGACGCCTGCGGATCCCGCAAGCGTGGTCACGCCCCCGCCTGGCGAGATCTTGCGGATGAGCTCGTTTCCCTGGTCCGCAACGTAGATGTTGCCGGCCGAGTCCACGGCCACGCCCAGCGGGCCGCTGAACGTCGCGGCGGTGCCGGTTCCGTTTGCGAAGCCTGGGACACCCAGGGTGCCCGCAATCGTGGTCACGACTCCGGCTGGCGTGACCATGCGGATCGTGTCGTTCGCCTGATCCGCGACGTACACGTTGCCCGCCGAGTCCGTCGCTATGCCGGAGGGGGCAAAGAAGCGCGCTGCGGCCCCGGTTCCGTCCTGCCCGCCCGGGAGGTTTGGGGCGCCCGCCAGCGTGGTGAAGGCGTAGGGCGTCGCATAGTTGCTCTGGGCATGTGCAACCGACACCGACAGCAGGGCTGCGGCGAAGGTCCCGGCGAGGCAGAGCAGGGAGGGGAGGGCGTTTGCAAGGGGGCGCGATGGGATCATTTTCTTTAGGGTGTTGGGGTGGGCGGGGAAAACGGGGGAGGAACTCACCGTCCGCAGGTGAGACATTGTTTGGAATTATTCGGGCGCTGGAAAGGTCAAAGCCGGAAACCCGGGGTCGCGTGAGCGCGTTACATGGGGCCCGGCGAATCCGCCCAATGACCGGAAATTCCGGATCTGGTGCGGGCGCCGCGTTGCGTTTTCGGTGGCATTTTGCTTCCCGTGGGACTGCTCGCGGTGTGCCAAGTACCGTAATGACGCATTAAGATATTCATATATAGCATGTTATATGTTTTTGTCAACCGGGACCCCCACGTCCCGATGCCGGGTTGGGTGCATGCCCCTAGCTTGTCCGGGAGCTCGAGCACCCCGTTGGGTGTAGGCTCCCAAGAACGCCTCCGCAGGAATTGGAAAATCCGAGGCGTGAAAATCATCCGTGGGGCCCTGGAACCGCGCGATCGCCGGCGTGCGGAGCCGGATTGAGTATTCAGGGGCCAACGACTTGGGCTTTTTCCGCTGCGGCCCGCCCACGCTCGATCTCCCTCGGGGCGCCGTCCGCTGGCGCGTCCTTAACCGCTCGCCAACCCTGCCCAATTAGGGCCTATTTGCGCCTGTATGCGCATTCTTGTCACCGGGGGCGCCGGCTTCCTCGGCTCACATCTCTGCGAGAGGCTCCTCGCGGACGGCAACGAGGTCGTCTGCCTCGACAACTTTTTCACGGGCAGCAAGCAGAACATCGCCTCCTTCGCCGGCAACCCGAGCTTCGAGCTCGTCCGCCACGACGTGATCGACCCGTTCAAGTACGAGGTGGACCAGATCTACAACCTGGCGTGCCCCGCGTCGCCGCCGCACTACCAGTACAACCCGATCAAGACCATCAAGACGTCGGTGATGGGCTCGATCAATTGCCTGGGACTCGCGAAGCGCCTGAAGGCGCGCGTCTTCCAGGCGTCGACCTCCGAGGTCTACGGTGACCCGCAGGTGCACCCTCAGCCCGAGAGCTACTGGGGCAACGTCAACCCGATCGGGAAGCGCTCATGCTATGACGAGGGGAAGCGCTGCGCCGAGACCCTCTTCTTCGACTACCACCGCGAGAACAAGGTCGATATCCGGGTCGTGCGAATTTTCAACACCTACGGGCCGCGAATGCACGAGGCGGACGGGCGCGTGGTTTCGAACTTCATCGTCCAGGCCCTGAAGGGCGAGGACATCACGGTGTACGGCGACGGCAGCCAGACGCGCTCATTCTGCTACGTCGACGACCTGATCGAGGGCTTCGTGCGGGTCATGAAGCAGACAGAGACGCCGGGCCCCATCAACCTCGGCAACCCGGGCGAGTTCACGATGGTCGAGCTCGCAGAGCTGACCTTGAAGCTCGTCGGCGGCCGCTCGAAGATCGTCCACAAGAAGCTCCCCGCGGACGACCCCAGGCAGCGCAAGCCGGACATCTCACTGGCCAAACGCCTCCTCAAGTGGGAGCCCACGGTGCCACTCGAGGACGGCCTGAAGCGCACGATCGCCTACTTCAAGAAGCGGCTCTGACAGGGCCCTGCGGCCCTGGCATTTTGTCGTTTGCCTAACCGGGCCGACGGTCTATTATCTAACCCTTAATGCTGTCAGCTCTGCTCAAGCCCTTCGCCGGGAGGCACTACAAGAAGTTCCTCGAGAAGACCCGCCCTATCGTGGTGCGGATCAACGAGTTCGACAAATCCTACATGTCCCTGTCGGACGGGCAGCTGCGGGCGAAGACCGACGAATTCCGCGAGCGCCTGAAGGCCGGCGAGACGCTTGACCAGATCCTGCCGGAGGCGTTCGCCGTCGTGAAGAACGCCGCCCGGCGCCTGGTCGGCACGAAGGCACTCGTCTGCGAGCACGAGCTCGAGTGGGACATGGTGCATTTCGACGTCCAGCTGATCGGCGGGATCGCGCTGCACGAGGGCAGGATCGCGGAGATGGCGACGGGCGAGGGCAAGACCCTCGTCGCGACGCTGCCGCTCTACCTCAACTCCCTCAACGGGCGCAACGCCCAGCTCGTCACGGTCAACGACTACCTCGCCCGCCGCGACTCGGAGTGGATGGGCCAGCTCTACGGGTTCCTCGGCGTGACGGTCGGCTGCATCCAGCAGCAGATGTCCCCGGACCTGCGCCGCGACATGTACGGGCGCAACATCACCTACGGGACGGCCAGCGAGTACGGCTTCGACTACCTGCGCGACAACGGCATGGCGACGCGCAAGGAGGACCAGGTCCAGCGGGACCACTGGTACTGCATCGTGGACGAGATCGACTCGATCCTTGTCGACGAGGCGCGCACGCCCCTGATCATCTCCGGGCCCGCGCCGATCGAGCGCGAGCAGCCCTTCACCCGCCTGCGGCCCGGCGTAGACCGCCTCGTGAGCGACCAGACCCGCCTCTGCAACCGGTTTGTCGGCGAGGCCAAGGAGCTCCTCGAGAAGCCCGGCCGCACGGTCGAGGAGAGGGACGCGGCGATCCGCAAGCTCGTGCAGGTCAAGATGGGCAACCCGAAGAACAAGCTGCTCCTGCGCCTCATGGAGAACCCCGAGTGGCGCAAGCTCCTCGACAAGGTGGAGACCGAGCTGAACTCGGACCTTAACAAGGACGAGATGTACCACCTCAAGGAGCACCTCCTCTACGTGATCGACGAGCGCCAGCACCAGGCCGACCTTACCGAGATCGGCAGGAAGCACCTGCGCCCGGACAATCCCGACGCGTTCATGATGCCCGACCTTGCGACCGAGTTCTCGGACCTCGAGAGGGACGCCTCGATCCCGCCCGAGAGGCGCGAGGAGCTGAAGCTCGCGGCGCACCAGCACTACGCGACGATCTCAGAGGAGATCCACGCGATCTCGCAGCTCCTGCGGGCCTATTCCCTATACGAGCGCGACGTCGAGTACGTCGTCCAGGAGGGCAAGGTCATGATCGTGGACGAGAACACGGGCCGCGTCATGGCCGGCCGGCGCTGGTCCGACGGCCTCCACCAGGCGGTCGAGGCCAAGGAGGGCGTGACGATCGAGCGCGAGACGCGCACCTACGCGACGATCACGATCCAGAACTATTTCAGGATGTACGAGAAGCTCGCCGGCATGACGGGCACGGCCGAGACCGAGGCGACGGAGTTCAGCGACATCTACCGCCTCACCGTGCAGGTGATCCCGACGAACAAGCCGTGCATCCGCGTGGACAGGAACGACGTGATCTTCAAGGCGCGCCGCGACAAGTACAACGCGGTCATGCGGGAGATCGAGGTGGCGAACAAGCGCGGCCAGCCGGTCCTCGTGGGGACGACGAACGTCGAGGCCTCCGAGGTGCTGTCGCGCATGCTCAAGCGCGCCGGGATCATCCACACCGTCCTGAACGCCAAGTTCCACCAGCAGGAGGCCGAGATCGTCAGCCGGGCCGGCCTAAGGGGCGGCGTCACGATCGCGACCAACATGGCCGGCCGCGGGACCGACATCAAGCTGGGCGAGGGCGTGCGTGAGCTCGGGGGCCTCTACGTGATCGGCACGGAGCGCCACGAGTCCCGAAGGATCGACCGCCAGCTGCGAGGCCGCTGCTCCCGCCAGGGCGACCCCGGCCTGACGAAGTTCTACCTCTCGCTCGAGGACGACCTCATGCGCCTCTTCCTGCAGGGCAACCTCGCCTCGCGCCTCATGGAGGGCTCGATGAAGGAGGGCGAGGAGCTCGAGCACCCGCTGCTCAACCGGTCCATCGAGTCGGCCCAGAAGAAGGTCGAGCAGCAGAACTACGCGATCCGCAAGAGGCTGCTCCAGTACGACGACGTGCTGAACCAGCAGCGCGAGGTCGTCTACGGCATCCGCAACGCAGCCATCCACGCCGAGCGCTCGAAGGACATCATATTCGAGCAGGTCGAGGAGGAGGTCGAGAACCGGCTCACGCTTGCGGGTTTCGGCGAGAAGGGCGGCTCCAACGCGGCGGCCGTCGAGAGCTTCGTCGGCTGGGCCAACACCCATTTCCCGATCGGGCTCCGGGTGGACGAGCTCGCGGGCGACGACATCGTCGCGCTCAAGGCGATGGTCGTGGAGCGGGTCAGGAGGGCCTACGCGATGAAGGAGTCGGCTGAGATCCCCGAGGCGCTCGGCTCGCTGGAGCGCTACGTCGTCATCAACGCGATCGACCACCACTGGCAGGAGCACCTGACCGAGATGGAGGAGCTGAGGCGCTCGATCGGCCTGCGCAGCTATGGCCAGAAGGACCCGCTGGTCGAGTACAAGAGCGAGGCCTACCATTTCTTCGAGGAGCTGATGACGAACGTGCGGATCCAGATCTGCACGGGCCTCTTCCGGAGCGCCTCGAACCTCTCCTCGTTCGAGAACATGCTCTCGATCCTCGCGCGCAGCGCGCGGACGCAGGGTCCCGAGGACGCGCTCCAGGCGCCCATCCCGGAGGCGGCCGCCCCATCCGCGAACGGGCGCGCCTCGCCGGAGTCGCAGCTCGTGCAGCCGGAGATACAGCTTCCCAAGGTGACCATCCGGCGCGACACCCCGAAGGTGGGGCGCAACGATCCCTGCCCCTGCGGCAGCGGCAAGAAGTACAAGCACTGCCACGGAGCCTGAGGGCCCCCCCTTTGACCCCAGATCCGTACGATCCCGTCCCGACGTTCTGGGACAGGCATTCCGAATGGATCGCCCCGGTCGTCGTGGGCATGCTGACCGTGGTCCTGCTTGTCGCCGCGTTCCCGCCGTTCCATTCGCCGGAGGCCGCCTACGTGTGCCTGGCGCCCGGCATCTACTGGTCCTACCTGCGCCCCAGGCTCAAGGTCTTCGCGTGGACCCTCTTCGCGGCCCAGGCGGTCGCGTGGACCATCAACCTTAGCTGGCTGCACCCGGTCACGTGGGCCGGGCTCTTCCTCCTGGGGCCCATCGTCGGGACGTGGACGGGCGTTTGGTACCTGGCCGCCTGGTGGACGATGCCGAGGATGGCCCGCAGGCCCACCCCGGTGCGCCTCCTGGCGATGCTCGGCCTCGCGGGTGCCTGGGTGCTGGTCGAATGGACGCGGACGTGGCTCTTCGGCGGCTTCCCCTGGATGCCGCTCTCGGCGACCCAGTGGGAGATGAAGAGCGTGCTCCAGGTGGCCGCCTACACGGGGGCCTACGGCGTCTCGTTTGTCCTCGTGTCGTTCAATATAGGCTTCTCGGCCTTCGCCCACCGGCTTTTCCGCGAGGGGGAGCAGGGGATGCGCCGGCGCAGCCAGGAGTTCATGCTCGCGCTCTTTCTCCTGCTCGCCTGCGCCTCGCTCTACATCGGCGACATCACGAACAGCGCCAGGTTCGCGGTGCCGTTCGCCGACGTCGCGTTCGTGCAGCCGGACATCCCGGCGATGGTCAAGTGGGACAATTCCAAGACGCCCGAGATCCTCGAGACCCTCCGCGCGACGACGCTCGCCGCCGGCGGGCTCCATCCCGACCTCATCCTCTGGCCGGAGTCGACGACGCCCTTCCCGCTGAGGGGCGGCGATCCGGGCATGAGGGAGTTCGTCGAGAGGCTCTCATCGCTCACAAAGGCCCCCATGCTCGTCGGGGCCGACGCGATCGAGCGCACGGGCGCGGGGCGCGAGACGTACTACAACGCGGCCTTCGTCGTCGACCCCCAGGTCGGCCTCCAGACGGCGTACTACGCCAAGCGAAGGCTGGTGCAGTTCGGCGAGTACGTCCCCCTGAGGCCCATCCTCGGCTGGATCGGGAAGTTCGCGCCGCTTGGCGACGACGACTTCACGCCGGGGACCGACTCGACGCCGCTCGTCGTGCCCCTTGGGCGGGGGGCCGCCGCCTTCGGCGTGCTGGTGTGCTACGAGGACCTCTTCCCAGCCCTGGCCCGCGAGGAGGTGCGCTCCGGCGCCGACGCCCTCGCGGTCGTCACCAACGACGCGTGGTACGGCGAGGGCGCCGCAGCCTTCCAGCACGCGGCCCATTCCGTCCTGAGGGCCGTCGAGACACGGCGGCCCGTCCTCAGGTGCGGCAACGCGGGCTGGAGCGGATGGATAGACGAGTTCGGGTCCATCAGGATGATCATGAAGAACGGGGACGGAAGCATCTACTACCGCGGGGTCTCGGTGGCCCACGTGACCCGGGACCAGCGCTGGGCCGGGCGCAACAGCTTCTACGTCGAGCACGGCGACTGGTTCGTGGCCGCGTGCGCCGGCCTCGCGGCCGCGGCCTTCGTGCTGCTTTCGGTCTTGAGGATTCCTCCGGCCCCGGTTGAAGAGACGGGCAAATGAGCAGGAGGATTGCCCTGGTCGGCGACCATTCGGAGAGGCACACGGCCCACCGCGCCATCCCGGTGGCCCTCGAGCTGGCGCGCGCCAGCTCGGGCGCCGAGGTCGCCTGGGACTGGGTTGCCACGGGGGACATCGCCGACGCCCCGCGCGACCTTGCCGCATTTTCCGCGGTGTGGGCGGTTCCCGCCAGCCCCTATCAGAACGCCGCCGGTGCGCTGGGGGCCATACGCCATGCCCGGGAGGGCGGCCTGCCGTTCCTCGGGACCTGCGGGGGATTCCAGCACGCGCTCCTTGAGATAGCCCGGGACGTGGCGGGGATAGCCGATGCCGACACTGCCGAGACGAACCCGGGCGGACGCTCGCTCGTCGTGGCGCCGCTCAGCTGCTCGCTTGTCGAGAAGGTCGCGGGCGTCCATTTTGAGCCGGGAAGCCTCCTCGCCTCCGCCTACGGCGGCGGGGGCGCGACCGAGGGCTACAGGTGCAATTACGGGCTCAACCCGGCCTACCGGTCCGCCATGGAGGCGGCCGGCCTCAGGTTCACGGCCTGGGACGACGGGGGCGAGGTGCGGGGGGCCGAGCTTCCTTCCCACAGGTTCTTTGCGGGCGTCCTCTTCCAGCCGGAGCGCGCCGCGCTCCGCGGCGATGTTCCGCCGCTAGTACTCGCGTTCGTGAAGGCGGTCGCAGCAGCAGGCTAGGCCGCTGGTTCTGTGGCCTCCGCAGGCGCCGAGAAGACGACGATCGCGACGCCCGCGACGACGATTGCGCTGGCCAGGTAGAACAGCGCGCTGGGGACTTCCCGGAAGAGCAAATAGCCCATGAGGCCGGCGAATACGAACTGGCTCACGTTGCAGAGGCTGACGATCTGGCCCCGGATCCTGCGCATCGCCGCGTTCAGGAGCGAGTGCCCGCACACCGTGGGGACCGCCCCCAGGCCGATCATGATCGCCCACTCGCGGGGCGACCCCGCGTCAAACGACAGCAACCGGGGAAGCGCGACGAGAAGGCAGACGACGGCCGCCTGGCCGTAGACCGGGATAACGTAGAGCCAGATCGACGGGAAGTCCCTGTTGCGCCTTCCCAGGGCGAGGTAGAGGGCGAACAGGAGCATGGAGGCGAAGCACACGGCGTCCCCGGCCGCGCTTCCGCCGCCCCTGAGCGCGTCCTTCACCGACAGGATCACGAGCCCGATGATCGCCAGCACGGTCCCCGCGACTTCGGCCCGGTTTATCCTCTCCCGCGCGAGCCAGAGGAGGAAGAACGGGAGCGCGACCGGCACGAGGTTCACGATGAGGGTCGACTGGGCGACCACAGTCATCCGGGCCCCGAGGGTCCAGAGAATCAGGTGACAGGCGAGCACGAGGGCGGGCGCGCGCGTGCGGCGAAGATGGTCCCTCGTGAATGCACCGCGGTGCCTGCGCAGCTGGGCGAGGAGGACCGGCATGAGGAGCAGGAACGCGATCACGAGCCGCAGCGCCGTCAGGACGAAGGGGTCCGTCGCGCTCTCCCTGATGAAGATCGCCGAGGTCGAGCACGCCAGAACGCCGAGGAAGAGAAGCAGGTACCTCAGGAACATCCGGGCACACGCTGGCAGACCCCGCGGCGGGAAGGCAACCGATCGTTGGCCGAAAAGGCGGAATGCGGCTTGAGAAGCCCCGGATGTGGAATCTTATTTGGAAACCCCATGAAAAAACTCCTCTGCGCCATCGCGTGCGCCGCGGCCGCCTCGCTTGCCCGCGCCGGCAACTACCAGAACTTCGGCGTCGCCGTCTACATACCGGTCTCGATCGTGAAGACCTTCGCCGACCCGAAGGTGCTCAAGTCCGAGTGGGACCAGATCACGGGCCAGGTGAAGGTCGACAAGGTCTACATCGAGGTCCACCGCGACCGGGTCCTCGCCGACGACAAGCTCCTCGAGGACGTGAAGGCGTTCTTCGTCGCCCACGGCGTCCAGGTGGCCGCGGGCAGCGCCTTCTCCGACCTCGAGGCCGACCAGTTCAAGTCGTACTGCTACACGAGCCCCGCCGACCGCGACTTCGTGAGGAAGGTCTCCGAGCTGGCCGCCCGGCATTTCGACGAGTTCATCCTGGACGACTTCTTCTTCGTCAACACGAAGACCGACTCCGACATCGCCGCGAAGGGCGACCGCTCGTGGACGGACTTCAGGCTGGCCCTGATGGACGACGCCGGCGCCAACCTGATCCTGAAGGCGGCCAAGGACGTGAACCCCAGGATCAAGGTGGTCATCAAGTACCCGAACTGGTACGAGCACTTCCAGGGCCTCGGCTTCGACCTGGACAAGGGGCCCAAGATGTTCGACGGGATCTACACCGGCACCGAGACCCGCGACCCGGTCTACACGGACCAGTTCCTCCAGCAGTACGAGAGCTACCAGATCATCCGCTACTTCGAGAACATCAAGCCGGGCGGAAACGGCGGGGGCTGGGTGGACACCTACGGCTCCCTGTACGTGGACCGCTATGCGGAGCAGCTCTGGGACACTATGTTCGCGAAGGCCCGGGAGATCACGCTCTTCAACTGGCGCCTCATCCTGCAGAAGGCCAACGCCGGGACGCGCAAGGACTGGGAGAACCTGCCGACGAGCCTCAACTTCAACGCGATCGCTGGCGACTACCGCCCAGCGGGGGAGGGGGCCTCCCCGGTCCCGACCTACGGCACCGTCGCAGGGGCCGCCCTCCGGCAGGCCGACGCCGTCGTCGGGAAGCTGGGCAACCCGATAGGCATCGAGAGCTACCGGCCCTACCAGTCCACGGGGGAGGACTTCCTGCACAACTACATCGGCATGATCGGCATCCCGATAGACCTGCACCCGGAGTTCCCCGCGGACGCGAGGCTCGTGCTCCTGACCGAGGACGCGAAGTTCGACCCGGACATCGTCGCGAAGATCAAGGCGCAGCTCGTGGCCGGCAAGTCCGTCGTCATCACGTCCGGCCTGCTGCGGGCCCTGAAGGGCAGGGGGATCGAGAGCATCTGCGAGACCGAGGTCTCGGACAACAAGGTGCTCGCGCGCGACTACTCGACGGGCTTTGGCGCCGGCAACCGGGCGGACCTCGGTGCCGACGAGAAAAAGCCCGGTATCCTCTTCCCGGAGGTCCGCTTCCTGACGAACGACGCCTGGGGCCTCGTGAGCGCGCTCGAGAACGGCAACGGCTACCCGATCCTGCTCATGGACAAGTACAGCAAGGGGGTCCTCTACGTCTGGACCATCCCCGACAACTTCCGCAACCTGTACGCCCTCCCCCCCGACGTCACGAGCGCGATCAAGGACATCGTCATGATGAACTTATTCGTCCGGATCGACGGGCCGAGCCAAGTGTCGCTGTTCGCCTACGACAACGGGGCCTTCGTGGTCGAGTCGTACCTGCCCGGCCAGGCCGAGGTGAAGGTCACAGTCCAGGGCGAGTTCACCAAGCTGCGCAACCTCGTCACGGGCGAGGTCACCCCCTCGTATGTCCCCGAGCCCCCGAAGGGATTCCGCAGGCGCAGGCCGGACACGACCCCGAAGTCGCATTTCCTCGTGCAGATGCTGCCGCACAGCTTTGATGCGTTCGCCCCCGAGAAGTGAGCCGTGCCGCAGCGGGGGCTCCCTCAGCGCCCCCGATGATCAGCGCTGCTTCAGGTCCGCCAATTTCGTGAAGGCCCAGCTTTTCAGCATGGGCTTCTCATCCTGGATTATTTCGGTCGTCAGATCGGTGGTCTCGACGGAGAACCGGTAGTTCCCAAAGTCCGTGTAATGCCTCAGATCACCGGCGCCCTGCCTGACCACCGTTCCGGACGAGTCCGTGACCAGATAGGTGAACGTGAAGGCTGGCGCCCCTGAGGCCGAGGGGATCCTCCTGAGGGATCTGTGGCCAAGGTCTATGTCCGTGAACTTAATCCTGAGCTTGTAGCCATCGGGGAGCAAATGATCCGCCTGCTTCGCGAGGTAACCGCGAATCGCTGTGAAAACGGAGTCTCGGTACCAGTCGCCGCCATCGCTCAATTTCCAATCGGTGTAGTTGTCGGGTGAATCGAATATGACCTCGGTCCGAGGCGCCTGACTTGGGGAATCAGCTGCGATGGCCAAGGTGCACGCGCAGCAAAGCAGAAGAGCGTAGGCTAATGTCCCCCGTGTCGTTGAGAGCGCCTTCATGGGATTCACCTTGAACGAATTGATCCGCGTTTCAACCACGGAAAGACGCTTTCCCGGCGAAAAAGGCGCGCCGGAATGGGCCCGGCGGGCGCGCCTTCCCCGGGGCGGATGAGTTCCCCTCATAGATGCGCCCGAGTGACTCTTAGTCCTTGCGGCAAGGACGCCCTTAGCCATCGATGCAGGCACGGCAATGGGCATGAAATCCGATATCCCCAGCGCCCTTATGCATCCCGGCGCTGCGACTTTGTCCGCACTCGCGGTTTGGCTTGCCGGATGGGCGCCGGCGCCGTGCGCGTTTGCCGGCGAGGTCCTGACGCAGTCGGTCATGAGCGTTGGACATCCGCGCGACGGGCTTCCCAGAAAGGTCCTCCTTGGGACGATCGTCAGCGGCTACGACATCATATTCACGTTGCCCCTTGAGAAACGATTCCAGCGCATGGATGAGTTCGTTGATTCGATGGAAGCCCACGCCAAGGCAAAATATCCTGGCCAGCGGCTGGACCTGGTGGTGCTGACGGAATGGTATTTCTCGCGGCCGGGCGACACGCTGGAGCAGCAGGCGGTGCGCTTCGGGGATGTGAGCCAGCGGATCGAGGCCTGTGCGAAGCGGCACGGATGCTACCTCATCGCGCCCGTGGTCCTGAGGGAGGAGGGCGAACCTGTGCGTTACAGCAACGTAGCCATGCTGTTCGACCGCGAGGGTCGCCTGATGGGGGAATACCGCAAGGTGCACCCGACGACCGACCACCTCGCATATGGGCAGCTGGAAGGCGGCATCACACCGGGCCGGGACTATCCCGTCTTTGACTGCGACTTCGGGCGGATCGGGATACAGATCTGCTACGACGTCCAATACCCGGAGGGATGGGAGATGCTGGCGAAGGAGGGCGCCGAGATCGTCGCGCTTCCCTCCGAGACGTCGGTGACCGCCCGCCCCGCGATGTATGCGCTGCAGCACCGCTACTATGTCGTGAGCGCCACGCCCAAGGACCATGCTGCGGTTTACGACCCGCTCGGCATGATCGATGACGAGGCCACCCGGGAGGGCGTCCTGGTCCACCAGATAGACCTGTCCTACGCCATCACCGGCTGGGCGGCGGGGCTGAACGGCGGCGAATCCCTGAGGAAGAAGTACGGAGACAGGGTGGGATTCACCTATTACGAGGGCGAGGATGCCGGGATATTCTGGTCAAACGATCCTAAGACGCCGATAGCCGAGATGTTCAAGGCATTCGGGTATCAGGAGCCGGACAAGGACGCGGAGCTGTCGCGGCTGGTGCAGGACAAGGTGCGGGGCGGGCCGCCCGTGTTCCCCTGAGGCATCCTCCGGCACGGATGCGGCGCAGCCGCGTGGATCTCCGACAGCTTCGGGAAAGGCCGGCCCTATTTTCCACCCGCCCACCGCGCCCGCCCGCCTGCATCGGCCAGGTACTTCATGGACTCTTGCTGGACAACGAGTTGGGCGTCGAGAAGCAGATCGGCCGTTTGCCGGATCTCGCCGCCTTGCTTATCCTTGCCCGCATATCCGTGCGAGGGCGACTCGACGACAACCGAGAGTGCGCCGCAATGGTAGTCGAGCGCCGTGTCGAGGTTGAACACGCCCTTCGGCGCGTGGGCGGGATCCGATTCTGCCGCAGGATCGCTTGAGTACTGCAATCCCGCCTTGGCGAGGGCCGTGTGAACCGACCTATAGAGCCCGTCGAACGCGGGCGTCAGTGCATCCTCCGCGACCGGCCGAAGCATCCGAGTGTAGTAGTACGGCGAACTGGCGCCCGTGTGCAGGTTGAGGATCAGGTCGGGTCGCTCGCGGGCCGCCAGGTCGAACAGCGCCTGGGTCTCGGGCTGGCGCGCACCGAGGAAGTCGTCGTGCATGAGGTTGACCCCGTTGTCATTCGGATAACCCCCTGGGAACTGCGTCCGGTTGAAATCCAGCGGGATGAACACCTTGCACTCCGGCCAGCCGATCAATTTTCCGTCCAGCCAGCCGCCGGTGTTCATGTACTGGTTGATCGTGCCGTCGAAGCCGTGGAACGCCTCCATCCGCAGCGGCACGCGCGCCCGGCCGTCAATGTTCACGATCGGGATCACAATGAGGCGATCGATGCGCCCGGCCGCCGTGACAATCTCCGGCCAGGGCTTCCCCCGCAGGTCCTTTCCCGTCTCGAGGACGGAGAGCAGGTTCACGAGGCCCACAATGCCCTCAAACTCCCCTCCGTGGATCGAAGCCATCGCCATGTACACCTTCTTGTCAAAATCGGGCCCGAAATACGCGCGCATGGAGCCGGCGCCAATCGCCCCGGAAAACGTCGTCGTGCCCTTCCCCTCGCGGGCGCGGCCATAAAGCACCGCCCGGATAGGCCGGCCCCCGGCGCTCTTGCCGATGACCACGACTTCACCCCGGTGCACGTGATCCTGGAGATAACTCGCCACACCATCGACGGTGCTCACCCAAAAATCGGGCGGATTCTCGGCCTCGAGCAGGTATTCCTTGGGGATATCCGGGTAGGCTCTTGGCGGCGGTCCCGGATCCCCGGCGCGGGCCAGGCGCGCCCCAATCCCTCCGGCGAGGAGGAGCACCGCCAGTCCCCTGCGCCAGGCTCGCAAGTCTGCCAATGTCATTCCGCATACAAGCAATGTGGGCCCGAGGCGGAAGCAATCGAGAAGCCCCTTATTTCGGCGATTAACTGTCATTGCCTGGGGAATATCGGCGGCAAGAACCCGCTTGGAAATTGTCCAAGAATAGGCGCCCGAAGAGGGGCGCCATTGGAAGTCTTTCCAAGGCATGCGTTCAGTGAAGGTCACACGGTTCTCGAAGGTAAAAGTGAACCGCATGGTGGCATCCCAATTCCGGGAATGTCTGGTCCCATTCCTCGAAATTATTCGGCTTCGCGGCCGGCGGCCTAAGGCCGCAATATGTTTGCAGGCAAGCACAAGGGTCACGGAGGCTCTCCTGGCATGGTGACTGCTGATTCGACTGCCGGTATGCTCTCCGACCTGAAATCCGCGTTCAGGCAACTCGCCAAGACGCCTGGATTTTCCGCCGTCGTCATCCTCACGATGGCGCTGGGCATCGGAGCCAACGCCACGACCTTTGGGTGGATCAGGCCTCTGCTCTTCAATCCACTGCCCGGAACAACGGACTCATCGCGGCTGGTGGCCGTGGAAAACTTTGCAAACGAGGGCGCCACGGGCACGGCACCACTTGGCACGTCGTTCCTAGATTTCCGCGACTACCGCGATCACCTGAGGTTGATGGATATCACCGCAATTACGCGCGGAGCGCTGGCGGTGGGCGACGAACGATCGAGCGAGCGAACCTGGTGCGAGCTGGTATCCGGCAATTTCTTTGATGTTCTCGGAGTGAAGGCGGAAGCTGGCCGGCTCTTTTCCCAAGATGAGAAGGGCGACGCGCAGAACGCGCACCCCGTCGCGGTGATAAGCCACACTTTCTGGCTCAAGCGCTACAACGCCAGCATGTCAGCCATAGGCTCGACGCTTCGCATCAACCGCGTGCAGTTCACGATCATTGGCGTGGCCGCCGAAGGGTTCCATGGCACACAGACGGGGCTCGACTATCAAATCTGGGCGCCGCTGGCGATGTACGGCCAGATCACCCACACCGGGACATGGATGTTGGAGGATCGCGGCACCCGCAATTTCACGATGCTGGCGCGCCTCAAGCCGACTGTAACCGTCGAGCAGGCGGGCTATGAGGCGGCGGCGCTCGCAGGTTTCATGGCGAAGGTGAACGGCCCCCAGGACCAAGGCATCCGGGTATCCGTAGTGCCCCTGTGGCAATGGCACTGGGGGCCCCAAGAAACGCTCCTGAAACCCATCGAGATATTGATGGCTGCGTCCTCCGTGCTCTTCCTGATTGTCTGCGCGAATGTGGCAAATTTGCTGCTGGCCCGCGCAACGGGCCGCCAGAGGGAATTCAGCACGCGTTTGGCGTTGGGGGCGAGTCCGCGGCGCCTGGCCCGCCAGCTCCTGATTGAGTCGTTGCTGCTGGCGCTCGTCGGATCGCTTCTTGGCCTCGTGATGGCCGACTGGCTGAGGGGCGCCCTGCGGTGGCTCCTTCCGTCCATTGCCGCGCCTTCGATGATCGAAACGCCGTTGGTCGGCCAGGTGCTCGGGTTCACCATTCTGGTGGCCGTGGCCGCCGCAACGCTTGCCGGTGTTGCGCCGGCCCTTCAGGCCGCGCGGGCCAATGTCAACGATGTGCTGAAAGGAGGCGGACGGAGCGACGTATCTGGCGCGAAATCACATCGCGTGCGCGGCCTTCTGGTCGTCGCCGAAGTGGCATTGGCTGTGATCGCGTTGATCGGCGCGGGAATTTTCCTGAAGAGCTTCCAGTCCCTGCGAGCCATGGAGCCCGGATTCTCCCCTGACGGTCAGGCCCTGGCTCAATTCAACCTGTCCACCGGCGGCTACACGCGGCAGCAGGCGGAATCCTTCTGCCAGCTGATGACCGAGCGCCTCATGCGATACCCCGGCGTGACTGGGGTCAGCTATGCGGACACAGTGCCGCTCGGCTTCTACGGCGGGAACTGGGAGCCCATCGAGGTGGAGGGATATCAGCCGGATCCCAGTGAGAACATGAAGATCTACCGCAACCTTGTGGGACCGGGTTACTTCAACGTCATGAGGATTCCGATGGTCGAAGGCCGTGATTTCACGCTGCGGGACGGGCCTCAGTCGCAAGATGTGATGATCGTCAGCGAAGGGTTTGTGAAGCGATTCATTCCGCACGGCGACCCGGTGGGGCGCAAGGTCAACGGTTGGGGCAAGTGGTTTACGATCATTGGAGTGGTGAAGGACATCAAGATCCACCATGTGAGCGAGGGCGTTTCCCCCTTCTTCTACATCCCGATCCGGCAGGAATATCGGCCTGAGTATGGGGTCACGTTTCATATCCGAACGACGGGACCGATGCGCGATGCGATCGCCGCCGCGCGCCACGAGGCGGCCGCGATCGACCCGGCGCTGACGATGTTCGACGCGCAGCCAATGACTGATTATGTCGCGGGCTCGCTATTCGGACAGAAGATCGCCGCTAGCATACTGGGCGTTCTGGGCTCGCTTGGAATCATCCTGGCGGCCATGGGGCTCTACAGCGTGATGGCGTATTCCGTGGCGCAGCGAACGAGCGAGATTGGAATTCGCGTTGCGCTGGGTGCGCGGCCGGTCGACGTGATCGCACTGGTTGTGCGTCAGGGTATGGGATTTGCCGCAGCCGGCCTGCTGGTGGGGATCGCATCGGCATTGGCGCTGGCGCGGATGGCATCCGCGATGTTAGAGACGGTGCAGCCAGCCGACCCCGGGGTCTACCTGGCGGCTGCGCTGTTCACACTTCTCGTGGCGCTGGCTTCGGTGGCCGTTCCGTCATGGAGGGCCTTGAGGGTCGAGCCGATGGTCGCGCTCCGCAGTCAGTAGCCGTTCTCGGGCCGGGCAACGCTTCCCTTACAACCTGCCCGCCAATCTCTACCGGGATGAGCCTGCTCCAGGCACATTCTTGGCTGGAAAGAATCGACAAATGGGCAGAGAATGGGGCTGCAGGCGAGAGATGACAAAGTGAGCCGCCGCGAACTTCATGAAACCGCTTCCCGCACTTAGGAAGCCACTGCTCGTCGCAGCGTGGTGCGCCACGGTTTTTCCATTCGGTCCCGTCGCGCTGGCGGACGTGGACGAGGCGGTTTCCTCGACTGTGAGCGTCGATTACGTCCGCGCGAGGCAGTCGGACGGATCATTCGAGCCGGAATCCTACACCTTCGGCGAGGGCGGACATATGCCCGGTCCGAGAGGGGACCACTCAATGGACCGGCTGACGTTCCTGGACGTGGCAAGGGCCATGGCGGGGCCGCTTGCGCAGAGCAATTATTTGCCGGCCGCCGACAGGAACCCCGAAAAAGCCAAGTTGTTGATCATGGTCTACTGGGGCACCACCAGTGGAACGGCTCGCGCTTCCCATTCCGACGCGGATCAGAGGCTCCAGGGCGGACAAGGTTCGTCGATGTCCCCGCCGCCGACGCCGGCCAGCGCCTTCACGGCGCATTGCAGCTGTGACGCCACGCAGCTGAATACGAGCATTGCCTCAGTGGTGAAGGGGGCGAATGACGACCAAATGTCGGGAGCCGCCGCCATGGTCGCGGCGGATAACAGGTTGCGCAGGAATGCCGACTCGTGGAACGCCTCGCTCCTTGGCTATGACCTGGGTCCCGTTGCGGCAGGCGGATTTGCCCTCAGGAATCGGCGGGACGACCTGATCGCGGAGGTCGAGGACAACCGTGATTTTGTGGTGCTTCAGGTCTATGACTTCCAGACTTTGTGGAAGCAAAGGAAGCACAAGTTGCTTTGGGTCGCGCGGATGAGCGTCCCGGAAGGGGGGACGGACTTTGGCAGGGTCTTGCCCACATTGGTGAGGGGCGCATCGCAATACCTGGGACAGGACAGCCACGGGCTGCGACACAGGTCACTCTCCGAGGCGCACGTCGAGATCGGCGAGCTAAAATCACTCGGCATCGTGCCTGACAAATAGCCTCGCGGGAGGAAGTGCCGGAGTTTCGGGCTATTGTGCTATTTGGCGTGGATGGGCCAGCGCTCTCCTGGCGCAAGAATTCAAACCCTTAGGGAGGCGCGGAACCCCCTGGCGCTGTAGTAGGACTGCGCGCCGTTGTGGTACAGGAAGACACGGCCGAAGCGGCGATCACCAAAGAGGGCGCCGCCGAGTTTTCGCATATCGTCAGGGGCCTTCACCCAGGTCGACGACTTCGTGTCGAAGTTTCCAAGTTTCTGCAGCTCCCGGTATTCATCCTCCGTCAAGAGCTCGACGCCCATGGCGGCCGCCATATCGACGGCGTTGTTTTTGGGCTTGAATTCCTTCCGTGAATCCAGCGCTTCACGGTCGTAACAGACGCTTGTGCGGCCTTTGGGGCTTTCCGCTGAGCAGTCAAAAAAGATGTATTCGCCCGTCTTTTTGTCATTGCCGACGACATCCGGCTCGCCGCCAGTTTTTTCCATTTCATTGAGTGACCACAGTTTTTCGGCGTTGGCGTCCAGCCTTGCCTTCACTTTGGCCCATTCCAGGCCGTCATGTCGGACCATATTTCCCTCGAATCGGGCCTTCAACGTTCCGAAAAGCTCGTCACGTCGTTCTGCCGGCAACCCCTTGTTTGTCTTGGCGCTTTTCATATCGGCTTCCTTATTGATGCGGTATCGTGTGAAGGGCAGTCCTAGGGCCAATGGTCATTCCTTTCCTGGTGAGTCCAACGCCGCGACGACACGCTCCAAGCCGCCAATGAACTTCTGCCAGCCGTAGCTCGCCCCCTTGTAGTTGGCATCTTCCTCGGACCTGAACCCTGAATGCTCCATGCGGACACGCGTGCCACCCTTGGCCGGCGTCAGCGTCCATGCGACGACGCTCATCATGCCCATGGTGCCCCAGCTATAGGAGAGCCGTGAATTCGGTTCGATCACCTGGACTTCGCAGTCTATGATCCCGTTCCAATTCGGCACGGGCGTGGAGCGCAGCGTGAACTTGTGCCCGACGACCGGCTGAAAGTCATTGGACATCAGCCACTGGCCAATCAGCGGAGCTTGGGTGAGGGCCAGCCATATCTTCTCCGGGGGATGCGGCATATCCTTCTCGATAATCAGGGACCGTGTTGGGGGATTTGATATGTTCATTTTTCCATCTTGTTTAACAGGATTTCCAGGCGTTCAAATCGGTCGCGCCAAAAGACGCCGTAATGGCTCATCCAGTCGATGAGGGGTACCAGGGCTCGAGGTTGGGCGCTGTAATGGGTTTCGCGTCCCTCCCGCCGATCGCGCACCAATCGGGCAATCTTCAAAATAGCCAGGTGCTTGGACACTGCCGGCTGCGACACGCCGGCGCGGGCGGTCAGGCTATGGACGGTTTGCTCACCGTCGCGGGCAATCCACTGAAAGATTGCCCGACGGGTGGGGTCGGCGAGCGCTTTGAAAAGATCATCAGCTACAGCCTGCATCACAGAACCATAGCCCACAGGTTATGGGTTTGTCAACCTCAACTTTGTCTCAAAGCCGGTGGATTCTTTGAAAGCCGGCGGATAACGATGGTGGAGGCGGAAGCAAAACCTGTCCGACGGGAAGTCTACGTCGATCGGATGTTGTGGAGCCCTAATGGAGGGATCCCTGACCAGGTCCGCTGCCGACGAGATCGTCTTTGATTTTCGTAACGTGATGCGACACCTTTGCCCATCATGGCCGAGTTCGCGGTCGCCAATCTCCGAAGGCGCGTTCTTCGCACCCGGTTTTTCATAAGATTGGCGCTGCCCGCTTGCCTGCTTGCGCTTCTGGCGAGCTGCGCGTTGACCCAGGCCTTGAGGTCGCCGTCAAACACGTCGCCTTCGGCGGCAGATGCGGCTCACCCCTCCAAATTCGTGCTGGGCGCTGATATCTCGGCGCTCGATGCTCCATGGCGCCGTGGCCCGGCGGGCACCCGCGTCTACCGGGAGAATGGCGTTGCCAGCGATGAAATGACGATCCTCAAGCGTCACGGCTGGACGGCGTTTCGAGTGCGGGTGTTCGTTGCGCCTGTCCGCAATGCCCCCAACAACACCCTGGAAGCCGCAGTTCCGCTGGCCAGGCGCATCAAGGCCGCCGGCGCGACATTCCTTCTGTGCCTTCATTTGTCCGACACGTGGGCCGATCCGCAGCACCAGGAGATACCCGTCGCGTGGAGGGGGCTTGATTTTGACCAGCTCGAACAGCGCGTTGAGTCCTACACCTACGACACCGTGAAGCGACTAAAGGACGCTGGCGCAATGCCCGACTGGGTGCAGGTCGGCAACGAGATCACCCGCGGGACGCTTTGGCCCCTGGCCCAGCTCAAGGTTCCCGGATCGACCATGTACAACCCGCCGGAGCCCTACGATGAAGCTGCGCAATGGAACCGCCTCGCGCGGATCCTGAAGGCGGGCATAAGGGGGGTCAACAGGGCGGCAGGCGACACGCCGCCCCGAATCGCGATCCACATTGATAAGGGAGCGAATTGGAATATCACCCAGTGGTTCTTCGATCACCTCGACGATGAACACGTCAACTACGACATCGTCGCGCAGAGTTTCTACCCGGAGTGGGGCCACGGCACCCTTGACCAGGTCTGGGACAACATGAACCGATGCGCGGAGCGCTACAATAAGGACTTCCTGGTGGTCGAAACCGGCTACGGTCGGTCAAGGATCCCTGACAACAAATGCATGCTTTGGCCGGAGACCCCGGAGGGCCGGCTCCAATTCATGGCGGACATTGTGAACACGGTTGGGAGGGCGCCCCGCGGGCTTGGGGTCATGTACTGGGCGCCGGAGTGGGAAGCGTGGAACGACGACGGCAGCCCCGGGCCGGTCGTCTCGGTGCTGGATCAGTTGGCACGCCTTTCAGGTGGACCGGCAAGCCACGTTCCGGCGGCCGTAAATCGGTGATTTGGCGTCCCACAAGGGGCCCATTGCCGCGCAGATGGCCTCATTGCGGGTCAATTAATTAGAAATCTGTTCCAGCCCCGGTCTACGAAGAAGTCGGCGGGTTCGATATGAATGCAACGACGTCGTCTACGGAGTCGGCGAGTGTGAGCAAGTGGTCAAATTTCTTCTCCTGGGCAAGCTTGAGGAGAAGAGGATAAGCGGGCTTGCGTTTGTCTTTGGTGGGGTCGGGGGAAATTGACCCAGGGTTCCAGTAATCGGAACCAAACAGAACCATGGGAGCCTGTCTGGCCGGGGTTGCGTAGTAGTTTAGGCAGGCGTCCTGAAAAATCTCCTGTACGGTGCCCCCACTGCCCTCGGCAAAGATCACGCCGTGGTTGGCCAGGGTCAGGAGGCCGTCTTCCCGAATGCTGTTTTGGAAATATTTCGCGATGTGGGTCGCAAATGGATTGGGCGGCTCGTGTCCGTAGAACCAGGTGGGGACGCCCAGGCTCATTTCGGTGCCTGTCGAAGTGGGCTTGAGGGGATAGGCGGCCATCACCCGGAAAGCGGGAGCCATCCAATCGCCGCTGTTCCAAAAATCTGACCCAGGAATCGGCTGGATCGTTGGAACGGCGGCCAGCATTCGCACGGCGGCGCGGAGGTCACCCTCCGGACGACCGGCGAACCACGCGCCAAGATTACCCGCTTCCATCGCGCCGGGGCCGCCGCCGGTGGCAATGGTGAAGCCGCTCTGCGCCAGGCGCCATGCGAGAAGCGCGATCTGCATGTAGGGCGAGTCGGTCGAACCGAGGCGTTCGGCCCGTGGCCTTTCATGGCCGCCCATTATCGCCACGACCTTTGGCGGCGCGCCGGACGCCGGCTGGAGAAACTCACGGAGCGCGTATTCAATCGAAAAGTCATGCAGGCGCTCAAACATGACGGCATCCGCAGGAAGGTCGGCCAGCGGCAGCTTCGTTCTTGGGTCCATCGAGACAAGGTAGGCCGTCCAGTCATAGGTCCTGCGGTAGCTGGCGTCGGGGCTGGCCGGGTCGAACCCACCCAAGAGCGAGCCGGCATTGTAGAGTGTCGTTCGGAACGGGGCGAAGCCGATCGAATCCAGAGGGCGTGGAACGATCAGCGCTCCGTGACGGGCAAAACGCGCAGCCAAAGCCGGCTGCGCGATGCAGCCGATCAGCACGGCTCCTTTCGGTTTCTCCCTGAGCAGAACCTGCGCGACCGGCCCGAAACTTAGATCCATCCCCAGCAGAATGATCTTGGACCAATCCCGCGCCGGGTCGGCTAGAAACGCGTTGAGTTCGGACAGCTCTTCAATGGTGGTCTTTGTCACGGGCAAGTCTGATTGCGGAGAAGCTGGATGTCAGGTCAGGCCGGCCAATCCCGAGCTGCGACACCCGGGAGCGCGCGAGGTCGCCTTAGTTGAGGGTTGCGACGGCAGCATTCAGCTTGGTCCGGCGGTGAATGTTGAGGCCGACATTGCGTCAGTCCGCCAAGCGCGCCGTAGCCTCGCTCCCAACCTGATGCCAGGCCTTTCCACCAGGAGGTAGCCCGCCAGCCCAACAGCAAGAACGGCGAGAATGTCGCCAAGCCAATACATCAAACCTTCAGGCAAGGTAAGGTACGCGGATGGAATTCCCAATAGATTGGTGTACAGGGCATGAACCGGCTGATGGCAAAGATACACGCTATACGATATGGTTCCGAGCCAGGCCAGCGGCCCGGCTCCCAAGGCTCGGATGTGGCGCTGTTCGGATCGCAGCGCCACCAGCATCAGTGTGGCCGCATAGAAGATGTCGATCCATTCGTAGCCAAAGTTGGACGTGAAGCTGCCAAACGGGGCGGAGTTGAGCGTTGTCAAGAAGCCGAAGCCAACCGCCAGCAACGCCCATACGGGCAATATGACCGGCCGCAACGCATCGCGGGCAGTCTGCGAGCGGATCGTAAACGCCGCCAACGCACCCAAAGCAAAGCCGTCCATTCGCGCCGGCGGCAGTACGCTGACGGCAAGCGGCAATTGCGAGGCTTGGGTCGACATCACGGCGCGAAACAGTTCTGCCCCCAGGACCATCGCGACAAGAATCGCCGCCCGTGAATTCCTGGGCGCATAGAGAATGACCAGCGCTGCGAGAACATAGTACTCCATCTCGGCGCACAAAGACCAAGTCACCGCAAGGAATGGAGTCCCATAGGTCGGGCCGGAGGCCTGAGGGGACAGCCCCAGAACCCAGCTCTGCCCAAAGCAGGCATACACCCATCCCGGGTAAGCGCCCGCCAGCAGGGAATGGATGGTGTTGGACTGGTCATGGGCGGAGTAAAACCAACGGACGGCGGCAAAGGCCGCGAGCAACGCTGCGTAGCCGGGCAATAGGCGGAAAACCCGCGCGCTGGCGAAGGATTGAAGTTGGTGGGGGAGGTGCTGGCGGTCCAGAAGGCTCCCAATAATGAGAAACCCCGACAGGACAAAGAACAGGTCGACGCCGGACCATGCCTGGCTCAGTGCCAGGCCGACCACCCCCCACCAACCGGATAGGTGTCCTATCTGAAGGCGGACAAGGTGCCACAGGAGCACCATTAGGCAGGCGATGCCCCGCAACCCGTCGAACTCAGGCACATGGGTCTTGGTCAGCGGATTCCTGGAAGCGTCGACCGGAGGGATCATCCGTGTTTTTTCGCGGGCCTGGATATACACTGCCAATGCCGCGGCGGAGTCTTCGAATGCCCTGCGAAACGTGTGTAGTCGGGGCCGGATCTCGCAGCGGCGAACCTGGGGGCAGCCGGACAAAGGGAAATATTCACAGGCTGAAGAGACGCAAAGCCCTTGGGTGACGCTGGCGCAAGAGAATACGCTTTTGTGCTAAGAGACATTGGCATGCGCACGGTTCTGCGCACCAATTTGGGCCTGTTTTTCATTCGTGGAGCTTCCGCTGGCCACGTGATACCGCACGGTGCCGTTCATAGGCGGCTGGTCTCAACGCAGCATTTCCGAACACCTGTTGCAAAGGGCCCCTTTATTGGGCATTCGTTCGCCTGCCACCTTTATCATGAGGCGAGCAGGATGACTCGACGACTACTTACGGTTCTTGTTATCGGGCTCTTGGTATTCTCGAGCACCGCAGCCTCTGCCCAGCAGAAGCCTGCCAAGATGGTGATCGATGTAAGTCCCAAGTGGAACAACTACGGTCCGTATCTCCGCAGGATGTTGAGCGCCATCCAAAGCCAATGGGACCGCATTCTAATCGATAGCAAGAGCACGCCTCCGTCCGGGACCTTTGTTGCAGTAAAATTCACGTTGGATTCGAAGGGTCATATTAGCAGGATCCTCGATGTCGGGAACACTTCGAGCGAGCCAGGCGAGAAATGCTGCATAACGGCAGTCACAATGACCGCACCCTTTGGCGACTGGACGGACGACATGATCGTCACCCTGGGATCCTCGCAGGAGATGACGGTTAGGTTTTATTATTAGCAAAGCTTCAGAGTTAAGGCGGGATGGCCCGCCGACTAGGTGGAGACCCTATCATCATGGTTCACGCGTCTCTGGAACGGCGACAACTCGAACGTCATCATCCGCCCGCAGCCTCCGGAGCCGCCTTGTTTACCAGGAAACGGTGAACCTGACGGTGACCGCAGGCCGAGCAGCAGAAGGCTCAATGCTGAACGGCTCCCAATTGTACGCCTTGGCGAGAGTGACGAAAGTCAGCTCCGACGTGAGTTTGTCCCCGATGTGGCGATATACAGGCTCCGTGCCGTTGATCCGCTCCAATAGATTCTCGCGCGGCTTCTCCAGCTCAAGGACCCTCGTGTCGAACACGGTGAACGGATCCATCTGCACCGCCACGGACTGATTCAAGTCGGAGAGATTCCCGGCCTGGTCAGCCCCGTTCTCAGCCAGCCTCGGATCGAACTTGGGCAACCCTTCCGAGATCAGCTCGAGCATCGGCGAAGACGATCCTGTCTGCGGTGTCAGGGCCGCCGGGGCAACGGCCCCTGGCGGCGAGGCTGCGATCTCCGGCATGGTATGGGAAAAAATCGGCGGAATCGCGCTCGTGTCCGTCGGTTCCTCGGCGCCAAGGTTCTGCGACATTCCGCACGCGCAAAACGAGGAAGCGACGAGGATCTGCCGTCCAACTCTCCAAGACGTTGCCATTGCCGTGAGCCGACAATCTGCTGCCGGGTTGTCCATGATTGAAGCCGTGCCACGGGTGGACACGAGGCTTTTCAGTTTGTGCCCGGCCTTTGGCGCCGTGCCCGGAAGGGGAGCCCCTAAGGTACCTGCGCCTGCGGCCTTGCTGTGGGCGCGAACTGGGTCCTGTAGAGCTGCTGGTAGAGATTGCCAGCGCGCATGAGCTCCTCGTGGCTTCCCCTCTCCACAATCCTGCCCTTGCTCAGGACAAGGATCTGGTCGGCATTCTGGACCGTCGACAGCCGATGCGCGATGACGAGCGAGGTGCGGCCCTTCAGGGCCGACGCGAATGCCTCCTGGATGGCCCGCTCAGATTCCGAGTCCAGATGGGCGGTCGCCTCGTCCAATATGACCAGGGGCGGCGCCTTGAGCAGCAGCCTGGCGATAGCCACCCGCTGCTTCTCGCCGCCGGACAGGCGGTGCCCGCGGTCGCCGATCACGGTGTCGAGTCCCTGGGGAAGCGACGCCACCAGGGATGCGATCTGGGCGTCGCGCAGCGCCGCTTCCAATTCGGCGTCACTGGCCGCCGGCTTCGCGTAAAGAAGGTTGGCCCGAATCGTGTCGTGGAACAGGTGGGCGTCCTGCATCACCATCCCCACGGTGTGCCGGACCGAATCAAGGGTGGCGTCCCGCAGGTCGACGCCGTTGAGGCGGATCGCCCCGGCCCTCACGTCGTAAAGGCGAGCGGCGAGCTGGGCCAGGGTCGTCTTGCCTGCCCCGGAGGGCCCGACCAGGGCGACCATCTGGCCCGCCTCGGCCACGAAGCTGATGTCCTCGAGGACCTCCTTTTCCGGGTTCTTGGCCAGCACGGCCACGGACTCGAGCGAGGCGAGCGACACCTCGCCGGCCGTCGGATACCGGAAGCCAACTCCCTCAAACTCGGCCCTGACGGGCCCCGGGGGAATCGGCACCGCCTCCTTCTTCTCGGTGACCATGGGCTTGAGGTCCAGGACCTCGAAAACCCGCTCAAAGGACACGAGCGTGGTCATGACATCCACCTGTACGTTTGAGAGCGCCGTCAGGGGGCCGTAGAGACGGAGCAGATAGGAGATCAGCGCGACGACCGTGCCCACATCCAGGACGTGCCGGGCCGCCTGCACGCCGCCCCAGCCATAGACCACCGACACGGCGAGCGAGGCCACCAGGCCTAGGCCTATGAACAGGAGGCGCGAATAGAGTCCCACCTTCAGGCTGATGTCCCGGACCCGGCCGGCCTGCTGCGCGAAGACGGACTTCTCGTCCTCGGGCCGGCCGAAGATCTTCGCGACCATGGCGCCGGCGACGTTGAAACGCTCGACCATGAGGCTGTTCATGTCGGCGGTGCGGTCGTAGCTCTCCCGGGTCAGCGACTTGATCTTCCTGCCGACATAGCGCGCCGGCAGCAGGAAGATCGGGACCAGGACCAGCGTGGCCAGGGTGAGGCGCCAGGAGAGGGTGAACATCGCCGTGAGCACGAGGGTCACGGTCACTATGTTGCCAATCGTCGTGGAAAGAATGTTGGTGAACGCGTCCCGGACCCCGGAGACATCGCTGTTCAGCCGGCTCACCAGGGCTCCCGTGCGGGCCCGCGTGAAAAAAGCCAGCGACATCTCCTGGATGTGGCCGAAGACCCTTGTCCGCAGGTCGAGGACGATCTCCAGGCCTATCTTGGCGGCAATCTGGCGCTGCCAGAACGTGAGGCCGGAATCCACGACGGACACCCCGGCGGCAATCAAAGCCAGCCTGACGATGAGGCCCTCGTTCCCGGCGAGAATGCCGTGGTTGATCAACTGCCGGTAGATCAGGGGATTCACCACGCCTGCCGCCGCATCCAGGACGACAAGGCACATGAAGAAGGAAAGGATGCCGACATGGGGCCGTCCGAACTGGAGGATCCGCGGGATCGTCCCGGGCGCGACCTTGTGCTTCAGCACC
>Ga0302326_10001304_pt1 | contig 64007 bp, 54 predicted proteins | sample Palsa_T0_3_FD_202264 | JGI IMG/M metagenome (GOLD analysis project Ga0302326, IMG submission 202264) | Peat permafrost microbial communities from Stordalen Mire near Abisko, Sweden - Palsa_T0_3 | ecosystem: Environmental > Terrestrial > Soil > Palsa > Peat permafrost | place: Sweden: Abisko...
TCGCGCCGCCTCTTCCGCCGTCTTGGAATTCTTCTTCTCCGCGCCGCCGCTCTGCCCCTGCGCCGGAGGACTCACCACCAGCAAACCCACCGCGCAAACCACACCCGCAATCATCACCAAGGGAAATTTCATCTGGGCTGTCCTCTCCGCGATTCGGTCTGTATCCTGATGCTTAAGCCGGCGGCACTGCCGTCTTCGCCGCGTCCGGCTTCAAGAAAATATCGTAGAGCCACAACAACAGCGTCGTCGCCAGTCCCACGAGGGTAATCGCCCACCACATCCGCTCCGGATGGTGGGTCACCTCGCCGAAGTGGTGCATCAGCCGCCCGCCCAGCCAGCCGCCCACCAGCGAACCGATCCCAATCGGCAGAAACGCAAATCCCATGTAAGTTCCCTGCTGGCCCGGCGGAGCGAGCCGCGAAATATATTCGTAGTATCTCGGCTGCTGCACCATCTCGCCGACGGCCACCACGAAAATCGAAAGCACTGCGGTCCACACCGCCGCATGCAAGGAAACGATCATCCACCCTAAGCCCGAAATCAGCATGCCCAAGGTGATGGCCTTGAACGGCGCCAGACTGCGCAGCAAATAGCTGATCATGATCTGCAGGCACATCACCGCGGCCGCATCCGTGATCAGGATCATTTCCACATTCGCGTTTGGATCGATGTACGCATGAATGTACAATGGCAAAGTAATAAACTCCTGCCAGAACACCACGTAAAATCCCGAAAAAATAATCAGGAACAGCATGAATCGCGGATTGGAAAGCACCGTAAGAAAATTGCGTCCCGCCTGGCCCAGCGTGGCCGTGCGCGCTTCGCCCGACCGCTCGGGCTCGCGAAAAAACAACAACACCGCGATCAGCATCGCAAAAACAAACAAGGCGGAAACTCGAAATACGTTTGCGACGCCCAGATGCGTGTGCACCACCGCCGCCATGTACGGTCCGGCGGCGCCCCCAATATTCACCAGCGTGTAATAGATCGAATAGCCGATCGATCGCACGTTTTCAGACGATGCGCGCGCCGTGGTCCCCACCACGCTCGGCTTCACCAGCGCAACTCCCAGCGCCGGCAGCGCCAAAATAATCAGCACCAGCCACCACAGCGGCACCGCATTCCGCACCGGAGCCAGCCATGACGAACCGATCGACCCCAACAGAAAGTAGGAAGCGGTCAGAATCAGGTACGCGGTAGAGAGCGCGCGGCGAAATCCCAGCCGATCCGCCAGCGCCCCGCCCACGATCGCGAGAAACCACACCAGCCCTCCGAAAAATCCCGCCAGGTTGCTGGTCTGCTCGGTGGAAAATCCCAGCGCCTCATGCAAGTAATTGGCCAGAGACGCAAACGCCGCGTAGTACGCCAGGCGCTCGAACAACTCGCTGACGTTGGCCACCCAGAACGCCGTCTCAAACCCGGTACGAATCTCGCTCAGCCGTTGCTGAAACCCCACTGGAACCTCCGATTGTCGCACCACACGTTCTCCAGCGCGCGGGCATTGTAGCGGAAAATCCGCCAAAACGCCGCGATTAACGCGTCGCGGAACACGGCGAACCGCGGACGCGCCGCGCCGCCATTCCCGTGCTACCATTTCGATAGCTGGCGCCGCTCGCGGCGCTCCGTCGTACGACTCATGCCGACTACAACCATGAAAGCGCTGCGCAAGGTTCGACCGGAACGGGGCGCGCAACTCGAAACCGTGCCCATTCCCGTGCCGGGCCCAACCGAAGTGCTGGTCCGCGTGCGCGCCGCGTCGATCTGCGGCACCGACCTGCACATTTACCACTGGGATCCCTGGTCAGCGTCGCGGATTCATCCGCCGATGACGTTCGGACACGAATTTTGCGGGGTAGTGGAAAGAGTGGGCTCGGACGTCACCACCACCACCAAGCCCGGCGATTTCGTCAGCGCGGAAATGCACGTGAATTGCGGACACTGCCGCCCCTGCCAGGTGGGCGATCCGCATCTCTGCCAGAACTTGAAGATTATCGGCATCGATCTGGACGGCTGCTTCGCCGAGTTCGTGCGGATCCCTCAACAAAACATCTGGAAAATCGATCCGGCCATTCCCGAACGCTACGCGGCCATTCTGGATCCGCTGGGCAACGCCGTTCACACCGTGCTCTCCGGCGAAATCGCCGGCCGAACGGTGGTGGTCACCGGCGCGGGCCCGATCGGCCTGATGGCGGTAGCGGTGGCCCGCGTGTGCGGATGCTCCACACTATTTTCCACCGAAGTAAATCCGCACCGCCGCGAAATGGCCAAGCAGATGGGCGCAGACGAAGCCCTCGATCCCACCAAGGGCGACGTGGTGGCCCACGTTCGCGAAGCCACCGGCGGCGCGGGCGTCGACGTCTTCCTGGAAATGAGCGGCAACCCAACCGCGATCCACCAGGGCTTTCAAATGTTGCGCAACGGCGGACGCGCCGCCCTGCTGGCCATTCCCGCCGAACCAGTAACCATGGACTTGGTCAACGACATCATTTTCAAAGGGGCGATCGTGCACGGAATATTCGGCCGCAGAATGTTCGGCACCTGGGTGCAGATGACCGAACTGTTGCGCTCCGGCCGCCTGAAACTCGATCCGCTGTTTCGCGAGGAGATGCCGCTCGAGCGCTTCGCGGACGCGTTCGCCATGTTGGAAAAAGGACAAGCCGGCAAAGTGCTGTTGTATCCCCACGGCTTGCCGCACTGACGCCCTTCTCTGGCTTATAATGGTTTGCCAGGCTGGTGCGCTCCCCGCTGACCGCGAGCGCTACCGATTCCGCAAATGAAAGGACTCCCGAATGACCACGCCCGCACCGATAAGCGCACCGCAAAAACAATCGTCCTTGCACTACTTACACGACGCACTCGAAGACCTGAAGGCGAAACATCTCTATTTCCAATTGCGCCTCCTCGATGGCGAACAGAAACCCATCGCCACTTTCGATGGTCGCGAGGTGATCAACCTCAGCTCCAATAATTATCTCGGCCTCACCACTCATCCCAAACTCCGCCGCGCCGCCATCGATGCCACCCGCAAATTCGGCGTCGGCTCCGGCTCCGTCCGCACCATCGCCGGCACCATGAAAATGCACATGGACCTCGAACAGCAAATCGCCCGCTTCAAGAACGTCGAAGCCTGCGTGGTCTTCCAGTCCGGTTTTGCCGCCAACGCCGGCACCGTTTCCGCCATTCTCGGCAAAGAGGATTTGATCGTTTCCGACGAATTGAATCACGCCTCGATCATCGATGGCGCGCGGCTCTCCAAAGCCACCATCCGCGTGTTCAAGCACAAAGATTTGGCCGATTGCGAACGCATCCTGCAAGAGACCGCTAATTGGCCCGGGAAAAAACTGCTCATCACCGATGGCGTCTTCTCCATGGAAGGCGACATCGCTCCACTGCCTGCGCTCTGCGACCTCGCTGAAAAGTTCGGCTGCATCATGATGGTTGACGACGCGCACGCCTCCGGTGTTCTCGGCCGCAACGGACGCGGCTCGGTCGATCATCTCGGCTGCCACGGCCGCGTCGACATCCAGGTGGGCACGCTCAGCAAAGCCATCGGCTCCCTGGGCGGCTACGTCTGCGGCTCGCACGACCTGATCGAATTTCTCTATCACCGCGCCCGGCCGTTACTCTTTTCCACTTCGCATCCGCCCTCGGTGGTCGCCACCTGCCAGTCGGCGTTCGAGCTGCTCGATTCCGACGCCGGGGAGCGGCTGGTAGAAAAGTTGTGGTCCAACACAAAATTTTTCAAGCGCGGCCTGAAGAAACTGGGATTTCAGACCGGCAAAAGCGAAACCCCGATCACCCCCGTGATGGTCGGCGAAGCCGCCAAAGCTTTCGCGTTCTCGAAGCAGCTTTTTGCCGACGGCGTCTTCGCCTCGGCCATCGGCTACCCGACGGTCCCCGAAGGCAAAGCCCGTTTGCGCACCATCGTTTCGGCCACCCATAAGCGTGCTGACCTGGTGCGTGCCCTGGAAATCATGGGGCGCGCGGGCAAGCAGCTTTCCGTAATCTGAGGCGCCGCGCCAGGGCTGGCGGACCTGCCCGGCGTGTACCCGATCCCACCGTATCGCTCTAGGCACCGACGGACGGCCCGCGGCCCGATCCAGAGTAAACTCTATTAGTCTCAGGTTTCGGCCGGAGGGGTTCGGAATGGCGAATATCGGCAAGTATGCAGCGGTGATGCTTTTGGGCGGCGTGGCTTTTCTCGCCGGCTGCACCGGCACACCCTCCAGTTTTAAAGGCTCCGGCGGCGGGGGCCTCACCAGCGGTGGCAACACCGCTCCGCTCACCATCGTCGTCACCGATCAGCCAGCCTCCGCAGTGGACGTTCTATCATTTGAAATCACCATCACTGGCGCCACCTTGCAGCCCGGAAACGTGGCTCTGATCACCAGCCCGCAGACGTTTGAGATCACCCAGCTCCAAACCAACTCCGCGCTGCTAACTACGCTCGGCGTGGCGGCGGGCAACTACACCAGTCTCGACCTGACTTTCGCCAACCCTTCCATGACTATCCTCAACACCGGCACGCCGCTTGCTACCACTCCCATATGCGCGACGGGTACATTCTGCACCTTCGCTCCGGCGCTGAACGCGACTTCAGTTTCGCTCGCGACTTCGCCTTTTCCCATCACCGTTTCGACCGGAACGCCGGTAGGTCTGCTTCTCGATCTCGATTTGAGCGACCTGCTGCAACCCAACGATATTTCCGTGGACCCCACCGTTTCCGGAGCGGTCACGGTTGCATCCATCGCGCAGGTGACTTCCACCCAAGTGGAGGCTGGGATTAGTTCGCTGACTGGCCAAGTGACCAACGTGGGCGCGAATCAATTTACGCTGCTCACTTACAACGGAGTGAGCTCGGTAGTCAGCGTGAACAGCAGCACCGCCTATTTTTTTCCTGCAGCAGTCTGCCCGGCCAATAGTTTTTCCTGTGTGGCGTTAAATCAAATCGTCACTTTGCAGGCCAACGTGCTTGGTAGCGGAGCCATTACCGCGGCCCAAGTGAATTACGAAAATGCGGCGGGGACCCAGGGCATTGAAGGCCCGATCGTCGCCATCAAGACTGGGAGCACCACTACCACCCTGGCGGTGGTGGTGAACCAAGTGATCCCCAGCGTCAGCGGCGTGGCCCTGGGCGATATCGCCACGGTCACCATCCCCAATAGCGTCAATACCTCCACCACCGCCGATTCCACATCCACAATCTTTTCCATCGACACCGACGGTGCCACGTTGCCCGCCGGCGTTTCGTTCGCGAGTCCAACCGATCTGCTGGTTGGCCAGGAAATTCTAGTTGGGTTCACGGGAACGGCCACCACCACCACGGCCGGTCCATCCATCAGCGCGAATCAAGTTACCCTGCGCGCAGGGAACGTAGATGCCGATGTGTTCCTGGTCGATCAAGGCACATTGACGTTTACGATGACCGATTTGCCGGTCCTCTTCACCACGCTCACTCCGGCCAGCATCGTCCAGATCACCGCGCAAACGACTTCGACCACTTTCTTCGAAACCCTAAACCTGGATTCGCTCGCAGGCCTGGCAGCAGGCCAGCCCGTGGCAGTCGGCGGCCTGCTATTCAACACCATCGTATCCACCGGCTACCCAACGATCGACGCGCTAACCGTCCGCGGCCTAGTAACGACCCAGCAGCTACAACAAAAGCGAGCAAAGCCCGGCGCAAATCAGCGCCGCTACCTGGCATCCCTTTAGCCCAGTCTTAGCGTCCAGGGCAGGCCGATCAAAACCTCCCGTCAGACTGTCGCGATTCCCCGGTCCTCCTGCGCCGCCGTCTTGATGCCCGCCTCTTGTTCGGCCCAGCGCCTACAATGGCTAAATGCGTTGATTCCACGATTTCCGGTCTTTTAAAATCAGACACTTCCGTGGGGGTATCTCTGCAGTGAGACTCCTCGGAAATCGCCGCGTTCTTCGACGGCGGGTAGTGGCGGCATCGGCTGTTCTCTCGATTTGTGCAGCCATGGTTGGCGTTCCCCTTTCCACCGGGAAAACCAGCACGGCGTGGGGAGCGCCGGTAGGGATCACTTCGGTGGACAGCCAGGTGTGAACTTCGCGGCCGGACAGCACGGCTCGGTACTTCTTCTCTGATCGTGCTGCGCGAAGCTCAAGATTTCAGCAAGTTTCTGAACGGCATTCCATTTCTTCAAATCTCTGTTTCATTCCGCACGCTGATCGGCCGTCCGCGCTGATCCGAGACGAAACCGCCGACGCAAATCCCCAGATTGAAACCAACGTACTATTGGCGACGAATTGCCAACGGAATAGAACCGCAATGTGATCGGCGAGAACGCCGCCTCTGCGGTGAGGCATCAGGAGTTGGTATGAGAATTCTAGCGGTGGCAGTTGAACGAGAAAACGGCGAAGTGGTCGAAAAGATGCCTGATGAGAGGAACCTGCTTTGCAAGCCACTGCCGGTTGGGATGGAGCAGCCGAATGGCTTGCTGGGGTTGATAGATCCGTACGGGGATACGGTTTTCAACCGCCTCCAGATTGACCAGTTTCTTGCGGAATGGGCAACGGTGGCAGAGCGCGCCCGTAATGACGAAGAGAAAGCAATCGTGATTGGCGTGGCGGCGCTGGCCGAGCGATGCAGGGCAGGAGCACACCTATACCTTAAGTTCATCGGAAACTAGGGACGCGCGGCTGGAGCTATTGCGTTTGGTTTGGCGGCTTGAATGGATTTTCGGTTCTCGGGGCCCGCACCGCGAGGAGTCGCTGTGCCACAACGCTCAAGCCACCGCGAGGGTGGAACGCGTCCGGCGATACATCGCCAGGCCGATCGCTCCTAGGCCCCACAACAAGGCGATCGCCGCTATGAACGGTCCGGCGTAAGGCAATTGTTTGAGGATGCGCAATAGCGCCAGGCCCAACGCCAGGCGTCCTGCTATCGCTCCGGTGCCCGCTGCCGCGCCCAGCAATTTCTCTCCTACCCACGCGCCAATAAAAATTTGCGCCGCGTAAATCGCCACCACGTAGAGAAAAGCCAGCGAGATGCTTACACCCAAGCCCACAATGGTGACCGCCATGATCAGCACCAGCACCGGCGTGGCCACCAGCACCAGGAATCCAACGCCCCCGGCTGTGCCGTAGAGCCTGGTCGCGTGCGTTACGTCGGCAAAGAATGCCGGCATCAGCAGCAGGATGGCCAGCCCGAACAGGAACGACGCGCCCCACTTCAACACCTGGTGCCAGTAATACCCTGCCGAATCGTAATCGTGCCCGTGCTTCACTTCGGTGAATTGCAACGGGCTGGCCAGCTTCGCTCCGGAATCCACGCTGGGAGGACGATGCGCCTCCACCTTCATGGTTCCCCGCGCCTGCTCCTCCGCTCCGATCACCACGCGGCCGGCTCGAGCGGTGGTGTTGCCTCCGGTGATTCCATTCAATCGCGCAAAGCTACTGTAGGTCATGACGTCCTTGGCGACCGCTCCGTTCAGCTCAGCGTCTCCGGCGCCCAGGATGACGCTGCCCAAGACTATCGATTTCGGGCTCAGCATCACGTGACCGCACCACACGGTTATGTTCCTTGCCACAGTGCCTTCCAACTGAAATGTTTCGGACCCGCCGCGGACATTCCCGTCCACCGAGCCCACGATGCGTATTTCTTTGGCCCACCCCAGCACGTCACCCTTCACGTGGCCATTCACGATCAAGGCCTGCGTGAAGGCAATTAAATCGCCGTCGACGTCGCCATCGATGGTGACGTAATCGCCGGCCACGATCAGGTCGTTATGTATCACCTCGCCCGCCGGGAGGTCGTAGTTGGGGTCGCCATGGCGCACTTCGGCCGCGGAGGCTGCGGGAGGCACGAGCAGCGCCAGAACGATCGCGCCGAGGACCGCCGCGAACGCTCCGCCCCGCCGCACCCGCCGGCGCAACAACGTCAAGCACAGGATTCCCAACGTCACCAACGCCAGCGACTCCGCAATTCCTCTCATGGTGTCCCATCCTTTCCAAAAAGCTCCGGAAAACATCAGCATCGTCAGGACGTTGTCCTGATTGAATCCCGCTTGCACGAACTGAGCCTGGATCGGCTCGAAAACCGTGCTCCACACCGTGTAGGCCCCTGCTGCGGCGAATCCCAGCACCGCGATCCAGGGCCACGAACTGCTTTGCTGCGACTGGTGCGGGAACAGATGCGCCGGCACCGGCTCGTCGGCCTCGGTGAGGGCGTTGCGCAGAATGATCCCCTCGCCCTCCATGGCATGGAGCAAGGCGGCGCATTGCGCGCAGCTCGCCGCGTGCTGGCGCAATTCGTCCGCCCGGGCCGGCTCGAGTTGCGCGTCCAGATAGAGCAGGCAGGCCATTTCGTCAAAGTGCGTATCAAAAAGGTTCATAACGCTTCCCCCGCAACCGCTCCCGCACGCGAGCCGGAAGTGGCTTGGCCACCCTTGGGATCGCTTGCCCCCAGGATTTCCCGCAATTCGTGTCGCGCGCGCAACAGCAGCACGCCGACGAACGCCCGGCGCACGCCCAGCGCGTCAGCGATTTCGTTGTAGCTCATGTCTGAAAAGTAGCGCAGCACCAGGGCCATGCGCGCGCGCGCCGGCAACTTCGCCAGCCCCGCGCGGACTCGCTCGTTGGTGCTCTGCTCGAGCAATTGTTCGAGCTGGCTGGGATCGGGATGTTCGAGCGGCATAGTCTCCACGTCCGGCGTCTCGAGGTCTTGCCGCACCCGCCGGCGCCGCAACATATCCCAGCAGTGGTTGGAAGCCACCGTGTAGAGCCAGGCGGTGAATGGCCGCGAACTATCGAATTGGTCCAGCCGGTTGCGCACCTTCATAAATATCTCGGTAGTAGCGTCCTCAGCGTCTTCCTTACTAGGGAGCACACGCCGGCAGAACCGGAAGATCGCGCCCGCGTACTCCCGGTAAAGCTCGCCCCAGGCCTCGGAGCTGCCTCCGCGGACCCCTGCCAGAGTCTCGGTCAGCTCGGTAGAAGTCATCTTCGTTTCTGGCTTCCCTGATTCCATATACCTATACGCACCGCCAGCCCTAAAACTATCACCCCACCCCAGGAGCAGGAAGCCTAACAGAACCCATAGCAACCAGAGGGGGGTAGCGGGCAGAAAAAGGCGATAGTCGGGGCCGAGCCCAGTGGCGTAAACAATCCCGTCTGCGCGGACCCAGCCCGTAACTTCGCTCACGCTCCAAACGCGACTCCGTCCCGGCGGCGGCGCTGCTTAAAAAGCCTGTAGAATATGGAGGTCTAACTGCATGGAATCCCTGGGCGCTGGGCGCCGCCGGCGCCACTTTCTCGATGGCCAACGTTTACATTGTCGGCGGACCGAACGGTGCCGGGAAGACCACGTTCGCGCAACAATTCCTGCCTATTTACGCGGATTGCGAGACCTTCATCAATGCGGACCTTATCGCGGCGGACATGTTGCCATTGTCACCCGACACTGCTGCGTTTCCGGCGGTCCGGCTAATGCTGGAGCAGATTGCCCTGCGGGCGAAACATCACGAAGATTTCGGATTCGAAACGACGCTGTCCGGCCATGGTCATTTGAATCTGATTCGCGAACTTAAACGCGAAGGTTATAAGGAGATTTTTTTCTTTGTTTGGTTGCCCACTGTCGAAATGTCCCTTTCGAGGGTTCACGATAGGGTCTTGCGAGGTGGCCATAACATTCCGAAGGATGTTGTCCGTCGCCGATTCGGGCGATCGATTCAGAACTTCTTTCATGACTACGGGCCTTTAGCGGATTCTTGGACTCTATTTAATAATTCGGGCATGGCGCCAAGGCTCATGGCTTTTGAGCAAGGTGGCGAGCTCCGTATAATAGATGGTGACGGGTATCACTCTCTGATCGCAGGATACGGGAAACCATGACCACGCCGCCACCAAACGTGTTGGAGTTGCCTCTGGAAGTGCGCGCTGACATGGCCTTCCGAGCCGGCAGTCGAAAAGGTCATCGACGACAGCGTTCTCGCAGGTTTGCCGATTCACATCTGGCGCGACGGCCAAGTAGTTGAAATCCCGGTCGAAGAACTGCCTGAAGTCTCCGCCCGCAACCATGCCGATGATGATCGCTGAGGCCGTTTCCTCCTAACTAAGGCTCCGGACTTCCCTAGCCGAATTGACATACCCTTCACCAAGGCTTCCACCGAAGTCGTCCCTTCCAAAGCGCCGCGCACGGTGCTACGGTTCGAAGGCACGAGGAGAAAACGAGAAATGATCGAACCAACCAGACGCGCCGGTGTTCCGGTGCCCAACCTCAGCCGTTGGCTTCTAGCAACCCGCCTGCCCGGCTTTTCGGATTTGGCGGGCACTGACGGCGGCATCCTCCAGTTCGTTGCAAAGCGCCAATTTCTAAATGGCAACACCGCCAGCATTGGATCGCCTATGTCATTGATTCTAAAGGGAAGAAAATCTCCGAATCCCGGCAAAAATGCATTTCGTCTTCTCGGGATTTCGCTTGTGTCAGAGCGTAAAGACGAAGAACTTGAGGGTCCGGTGCGTCTTCTCAAGTCCTTTCCTAGGCCCGAATTTCAGCATAGTGCACCGCAACCAACGTAAAAGGAGAGCACCTTGAAGTATCGAGATTTGGGCCGAACCGGTTGGAAGGTTTCAGACGTCAGTTTTGGCGCGTGGGCCATTGGCGGCGCCTGGGGGCAGGTTTCCGACGAAGAAGCTTTGGGCGCGTTGCGCCAGGCCGTGGATTCCGGGGTGAACTTCATCGATACCGCGGACGTCTACGGCGACGGCCGCAGCGAGCGGCTGATCGCACAGTTCAAGAAGGGGCGCAAAGAAGAAATCATTGTCGCCACTAAAGCCGGACGTCGCCTGCCCCAGCAAACCGTGGAAGGCTACAGGCGGGAAAATTTGACCAATTGGGTGCACGACAGCCTGCGCAATCTTTCCACCGACACGCTGGACTTGCTGCAGCTTCACTGTCCGCCGACGGAGGTCTACTACCGGCCAGAAATTTTTGGAATCCTGGATGACCTGGTGCGCGCCGGAAAAATCCGCTACTACGGTGTTAGCGTCACCACCCCTGAAGAAGCCATGAAGGCAGTGGAGTTTCCCAACGTCCAGAGCGTGCAGATCATCTTCAATTGCTTCCGTCCACGGCCGGCGGAGGAATTTTTTGCCAAGGCCCGGAAGAAAAAAGTGGGGACCCTGGCGCGGGTGCCGCTCGCCAGCGGATTGCTCACCGGAAAATTCAAAAAGGATTCGGCGTTCGCCCAGGATGACCACCGCAATTTCAACCGCCACGGCGAAGCCTTCGACGTCGGCGAAACCTTTTCGGGCGTGGACTACCAGACCGGCCTGAAGGCGGTGGAGGAGCTTCGGTCTCTGGTCCCCGCGGGAATGTCCATGACCCAATTCGCGCTGCGCTGGATCTTAATGTTCGACGCAGTTACCTGCGCCATCCCCGGCGGCAAACGCCCCGATCAGGTAGCTGACAATTGCCGCGCCTCGGATTTGCCTCCGCTCTCGCAGGCCGCCATGGACGGCGTGCAGAGTATTTACGATCGGTACATCCGTGCGGAGGTCCACCAACGTTGGTAATCCGAAGGCGGCGATTCCAACTCCCACCGCGGACGATCCAACGCAAATTCGCTTTGCTGCTATAATTCGCGGTTCGCGGCAACTCCTGCGCTGTTGGCCGAGTTCGACTGTGAATACCTAGATGGCTTCCTCCACTCCAAAGCGATTGTTTCTGTTCGATGCCATGGGTTTTATCTTTCGGGCGTTTTTCGCGCCGATGGACCGCTTGCAGACTGCGCAGGGCGTTCCGACCAAAGTTCCCTTTCTTTTTGCGACGATGACGCGGCGGATCATCAATAATCCTAAGCTTCGTCCGGACTACGTTGCGGTGGTGTTCGATGTGGCCGCGCCTACTTTTCGCGACAAACTTTTCGCCGAATATAAAGCGCAGCGCCCGCCGATGCCGGACGAACTTTCCATTCAGGTACCGTTCGTGCGGCGCTACTGCGAGGCCATGCACTTTCCGATCCTGGAGATGGCCGGGTACGAAGCGGATGATGTGATCGCGTCGCTGGCGCGCCAGGCCACCGCGCAAAAGCTGGAAACGTATATCGTCAGCAGCGATAAGGACATGATGCAGTTGGTTGGCGGTCCGGTATGGATGCTCAACCCTGGCAAGGGCGACTTGCTGATCGACGCCGCGAAAGTGGAAGAGATCATGGGCGTGCCGCCGGGGAAAGTTCCCGACGTGATGGCGCTGATGGGCGATTCCATCGACAACATCCCCGGCGCTCGCGATCCCAACGAGAAGCCCGCTCCCGGCGAGCGCCGCAAGGCGGGCATCGGCGAAGTGGGCGCCCGGCAATTGATTCAGGAGTATGGCAGCGTGGAGGAAGCGGTCCGCCGAGCCAAGGACGTGAAGCGCACCAGTTATCGCGAAGCCCTGGAAAAATACTCGGAATTCGTTTTCCTGAGCAAGCATCTCGCCACCATTCCCACCGACGCTCCGGTGGCGCTGGACCTGGATGCCTGGAAATTAGCGGCGCCGGACGGGGAAGCTCTGCGCGCGTTGTATGCCGAGCTTGGCTTTTCGAGTTTGTTGCGCGAGTTGGCGGCAGCGCAAGTGGCGGCGGCCACTGCGGCGACGGAAGCCGCGACCGCTGCCGGCGAGCCTTTGCCGCTACCGGCGGAGGGCGCTGAAAAAGGCGTCTACGAAGAACTTGCTTCGCCTGCGGCGGTCACTCAATTCTTTGCGGATGCACCATCCGGCCAGCCAGTGGCGGCATGGCTGGAACTCGCTCTGGAGAAAGACGAAGACGAGGGTTACGGCTCGCGGGTGAGCGCCGCGGAATTTTCCGTCGCGCCGCAGACCGCTCACCATATCGCGTTCGATGCAGAAGGAAAAGCTCTGGACGCGATCGTCGCGTGGCGCAACGATGCGAAGCAGCCGAAAATCGTCCACGATCCTAAGCTGCTCGACTTGCTTACCTGCCCGGAAAATCCAGGCAAAGAAACGAAAGGCGACTTCAACGATGCGCCGCGTCTATCCGGCGTGTCGCACGCCACTAAACTGTATTCCTACTTGCTGCGGCCCACCACCGCCAACCATGCTTTTGAAGAAGTGGTTTTGCGGACCCTGAATCGAACGGTCTCCGGCACGCGAGGGGAGCATGCCGATTTACTGCTGCGCCTCGCTCCTATTCTGCGCGCGGAAGTGGAGAAGCAGGGCCTGGCGGAACTCTACGAAAAGATCGACCTGCCGCTGGCGGCCGTGCTGGCGCGCATGGAACGCGCCGGGGTATACGTCGACCGCAAAGCGCTGGAAACGATTTCCGCGACGCTGGACAAGGAACTGCGCCGGTTGGAAACGCAGATATGCGAACTGGCGGGCTGCGCATTTAATATCAACTCGCCGCAGCAACTGGCCGAAATTCTTTTCGACAAGCTCAACCTGCAGCCGCCGCGCCGTAGCCGCGCAAAATCGCGTTCTACCGCCGCCGAGGTACTGGAAGAACTTTCCGCGCTTCATCCGCTGCCGCGCATGGTGATCGAATACCGCGAACTTTCGAAGCTGAAATCCACTTACGCCGACGCGCTGGCCAAGCTGATCCATCACGGCACCGGACGCCTGCATACCCGCTTCAGCCAGACCGGCGCGGCAACTGGCCGGCTGAGTTCTTCCACGCCCAACTTACAAAATATCCCGGTGCGCAGCGAAATCGGGCGGCAGATTCGCGCGGCGTTCACCGCGGCGCCCGGGCATCAATTATTATCGGCGGATTACTCGCAGATCGAATTGCGTCTGCTGGCGCACGTCTCGCAAGATCCGGTGCTGCTCGATGCGTTCCGTCGCGGCGAAGATATTCACTCGCGTACGGCGCAGGAAGTATTCGGGGTGGCGCCTTTCGCGCAGACTTCCGAACACCGGCGCGCGGCCAAGGTGATCAACTTCGGAATCGTGTACGGTCTTTCGCCCTTTGGGCTGGCGCAGCAACTGGGCATCGAGCAGCGCGAGGCCGCCAAATTTATCGGTGCGTACTTCGACCGATACCGCGGAGTGCGCGATTATTTGGACCGGCATCTCGCCGAGGTGAGGCAAACCGGTTTTACGCGCACCCTTTTCGGCCGAATTCGACCCATGCCCGAAATCAACTCGCATATTCCGAATATTCGCAATTTCGCCGAGCGCACCGCAATGAATACGCCGCTGCAAGGCGCCGCCGCCGATCTGATCAAGCTGGCGATGATTGAAATCGACCGCCGGCTGCCGGCGGAAGGATTTCAAACGCGGATGATTTTGCAGGTTCACGACGAATTGCTGTTTGAGGGCCCGCAGAACGAAATCGCGCGCCTGCGCAAGCTGGTGAAGCCGGTGATGGAAGAGGTTTATCCGCTCAGTGTTCCGCTGATCGTGGAGGTGAAGGTGGGCGCGAACTGGCGGGACATGGAGCCTTAGAGGTTAGCGGCACGCGGAAGTTCAGAGTTTCATATAGACTCACTCGGAAATTATTCTTAGGAGGAAAGATGAAGCGCTTTTTCGCCTTGCTGGGTATTGGTGTTGGATGCGTGCTGGGCTATGCGGCGCTGGCGGCGCGCCCGGCGACAGCGGATGACATCTCCGAGCGCGCGCGAAAGCTGCACTTCTCCTCGATCGTCCTGGATACCCACGACGACACCACGCAGCGCTTTTTCTCAAAGAACTACGAACTCGGCAAACGCAATCCCGACGGACACGTAGACATCCCGCGGATGCGCGAAGGCGGGATGAACGCCATTTTCTTTTCGATCTGGATCGACGGGCGAATCATGGGAGCGCCGGCGGTGCAGAAAGCGCTGGACCAGATCGACGCGGTGCACGAGAACGTGATCAAGTATTCGAAAGACATGGCTTTTTGCCGCACCGCGGAAGAGGTCCGGCGGGCCCATGAGCAAGGAAAAATCGCCGCGCTGATCGGAGTGGAGGGCGGCCACATGATCGGAAACGACATCCGCGTCCTGCGCATGTTCGGCGATCTGGGCGTGCGCTACATGACGCTGACGCACTTTTACAATGATGAATGGGCGGATTCCTCGACCGCCAAGCCGGAGCATAACGGGCTGACCAGCTTCGGCAAGGATGTGGTTCGGGAGATGAACCGCCAGGGAATCATGGTGGATATCTCGCACGTCTCCGACAAAACATTTTACGATGCGTTGGAAGTGAGCAAAGCGCCGCTGATCGCATCGCATTCCTCTTGCCGCGCGCTGTGCAATCACGTGCGCGATATGTCCGACGACATGATCAAGGCGCTGGCCGCGAAGGGCGGAGTGATTCAGATCAACTACGAAAAAAGCTTCATCGATCAGGCTTACAAAGACGCGTTGGAGAAGCTCACCGGCGGCGTGGTGAATATGATCGACCAACTGAAAAAAGAGTGCGGTGACGACGATGACTGCTTGAGCAAGAAGATGGCGGAGCTAGAGAAAACAGCCACGGCGGAAGGCAAGCTCCCACACGTTAGCTGGGAACGGATTATCGACCACATCGACCATGCCGTAAAACTGGTGGGCGCGGATCATGTGGGCTTGGGCTCCGATTTTGACGGCGCGGACATGCCCGACGGGATGGAAGACTGCAGCCATCTGCCTAAGATCACCGAAGCGTTGATGCGGAAAGGCTACAGCGACGACGACATCCGGAAAATACTGGGCCTGAATTTGCTGCGGGTGATGGAGCAAAATGAGCGGGTCAGCCGGGAGATGCAGGCGGCTCCATTGGGAAACTGACGGACGCGGTTACCACGCTTGCACCAATTGGGACCTTTGCCCTCTTGCAGGTTGGAAGGCAGCTTCCGGAGATTAGCGGGTGGCGGGGAGAGCTGGTAACATTTGCTAAGATTTGCTCGGAGGAAAGAAAGATGGATCACGCACCTGGATTTCTGAAAGTGGTGAACGACGCAAAGACTCGCGTGAAGGAGAGCGACGTTCGCGAAATCAAAGCGCGGCTGGACCGCGGCGAAAAACTCATCCTGGTGGATACCCGCGAAGAGTCTGAATGGGCCCACGGCCATCTGCCCAACGCCATCCACCTGGGCAAGGGCGTAATTGAACGCGACATCGAGAAACAAGTCCCGGATAAAGCGGCGCCGCTGGTCCTTTACTGCGGCGGCGGTTTCCGCTCCGCTTTGGCCGCCGACAACCTCCAGAAAATGGGTTACACCAATGTGATTTCGATGGACGGCGGCTGGCGCGGCTGGAACGAAGCGGGATTCCCTACGACTAAAGATTAATGCGCTCCAATGAAATGGAGCGTTCCGGGCCGCGGAGACTTCGCCCTGGGGTTTCCGCGCTCAGGAATACCACTCGGAAACCAGTACGGTGGATCTTGAATTCCTGACCGACAACAACAACACTCCTGCAAAAACTGATCGCGCCTCATGGCAAGGCCGCTGGATGCAAAGAGCTCTCCCTTTGGTCCGGGAAGGGAGGCGTCTTCTCTTATATTCCCTCTTGTGGAACCCCAAGAACATGGAGGCGTGGAGGGGGTCATGGGGAGCTGTTAAAATTCCTCTATTGAGGGTGTGAGTCGCAGATGAATCTGAAGCAGATCGCAAACAAAATAAAGCCAAACGCGAACGTTACGGTGACCGTGGCCGTCGTTTTTGGAGCTTTTGTTCTTCTGCTTGCGGCAATAAACAGAAGTGTCAACATTTACGACGAAGGCATAATTCTTTTTGGATCGGTCCGCGTTTTGTCTGGCGACGTACCCTATCGTGATTTCTACGCAAACTATGGCCCCGGACAATTCTATGCATTGGCTGCGCTATTTAAGGTATTCGGTCCGTCCGTCATCGTTGAGAGAATCTGGGACCTGCTGATCCGCGCTCTCACCGTGGGAGTGATTTACCAAATTCTCCAAAGGACCTGGAACAGAAAAGTCGCATTGTTCGCGAGTTGTGTATCTGTAATTTGGCTGTCGGGGTTCGGATACTATGGATATCCGATATTTCCCTGCCTGCTTTTTTCCTTTCTCAGCATCTATTTTGCATTGCCGGTTTTCGAAGGGCGGCACGACTCTGCAGCTCTGCTGATGAGCGGAAGCTGTATTGGCATCGTGGGACTCTTTCGATATGACGTCGGCGGCATGGCCGCCGCGGGCGGGGCATTAATATTGGGTTTGTTCTGCCACACACAAGATGCGAACAACTCACTCGAGGGAAATATATTGGTGCGCTCGGAAGCCGTGTATCTCGGCGGAATCGCGCTGGTGGCGGGCGCGGCATCCGTAATGCTGCTGTCGGCAGTATCGATTCGAGATATCGCACAATGCGTGATCTTATCTACCACGACGTATCGGCAGATGAGATCACTTCCTTTCCCCTCGCTGATCGAAATAGGAAGGCATTTATTCAGTCTGGAATGGTCGTCGGGTCAACTAATACTCTACGCGCCGGTGGTGGCCGCAATTGTGGGTGTGATAGGCGCCACCCAGTCAGGTGTGCGAAAGAGCCAGCGGTGGGTTCTGGCGCAGATCAGCATTTTTACGGCTCTGTTTTACCTTAAGGGGGTCGTTCGGGTTTCTCTCGCGCATATGTCGCTTTCTCTTCTACCTGCTGTGGTGATCATTTCGGTGATCATCTGGCAAGGAAGGCTGCGTTACTGGGCGGCCAATATTTTGCTTCTGGCTGTGACGTTATGTTTGGTGATTGCCTCGTTTTTTTTCGTTCGCAATGCGGCTTTACAATTCTCCGAAAATATTGCTTGGGCGAGGAATCCCGGCAGCTGCCATGCAGCGGAGGGCTTGGAGCGGATTAGGTGCTTCTCGATCGGTCAGGGCGACCAGGCCGCGATCCGCTACGTTCAGCAAAGGTCGCAAGAAAATGAATACATCTATGTCGGTTCGGCCCGGCACGACAAGTTATATGCCGGCAACACGTTATTTTATTTCGCGTCGAAGAGACTTGCGGCGACGAGGTGGCACCAGATCGATCCCGGAGTCCAGACGACGGCTGCGATCCAAACCGAGATGGTCGCCGATCTGCAAAAGCGGAAGCCTCGATTTGTGGTTCTTTACTCCGATTGGGACTGGATAGAGGAGCCAAATGACAGCAGGTTCAGCAGCGGAGTGACGCTCTTGGACGACTTTATCCGAGCCAATTACCTCCCGGTAAGTTCTTTCGGAACGATAACGATTTATGCGGACGCTGGCCAAAGCCTGCCGCTGACTTCGCCGGGCGCCGACGCGTTGGTATTGCCGTCCATGACGGCCGAACAATGGTTTAACCTGGCTCTGCGGTGCTACCAGCAACGAAGGTACCTCGAGTCGATCGGCGCCGACCAGGCGGCGGTGAGACTCAAGCCGGATTACGCCGAGGCGTACAACAACATCGCCGCCGGCTATTCGGCTCTTCGCCTTTACGAATTCGCCATTCCGGCGGCGCAGCAGGCGCTCCGATTGAAGCCCGACTTCCCGCTCGCGAGAAACAACTTAAACTGGGCATTGGAGCAAAAACGGATTGGGTCGCACTGAACGGTCGCGGGCGTAAGGCAATTCGTTTGCCGATCCAGCCGCAATTCTCATGATCTTTTTTTGTCGTTGGTCCGTATTTTCCCGGTAATCCGCGCACACCGAAGTAAAGCTCGCCTGCAATCTGCCGATTGAAGTCCCAAGCCAGATCGCTCCGTGTGGGGCGCTCGCGTTTCAACCATGGCGAAAGGACCGGCGGACATGAAGCGGATGAAATTGATAGGAAGTGTAGTGGTGATGATACTGCTGAGTGGTACCAGGGCTCGAGCGTAGTTAGACGTGGTGAATCCCGATAGCATAGATATTCCGCAGGCGAGAGCCGAAATCTTGTATCAACAGGCGTGCCGGATCGTCGCCGAGCAGTTTCACGTTCATAAGCGGGCGCAAATCGAATTTCCCGTCACGTTGCGCATTGGCGAAGATGAAGAGGATCTCACCCGTGTGGACTCAAGCGCCGGCGCGTACGTCGTGCATATAACTAGTTGGAACGAATCCGCTTTCGTTTCGCGAGTGATCACGTTGTGCCTGTTCCGCTTACTGCCGGATTCCCGCCGAAGGCAGTTGATCGCCCAGGCTCGCGGGCGAGCTGACGCACTGAGTGGAGTGTCGGTGTCACAGTTGCAGGAACAGCACCAGGAAGCGAACGGGCTGCGTTGACGGTCGGAGTCATGGATTCTGCAACGATGAAGCTGCAGAGCCGGTAGGACAAGACGCCCATCCTTTGCGGAAGGCGCAAAGAGTGGGGTACCGGCCACGGCGGGCCCCAGACCCGGAAAAGATAAAAGCGTCGAACCGTAGAACCATGGGGTTTAACCTTTCGTTCCGTAGATGAGCAGGGCGCCCATTTCACGGAATGCTCGCAGTTCGCTGGCGTCGCGGAACCATCTGCCTGCATAGACTTCGGGCGTCGGCGTCGGATCCGGGGCCAATCGATATTCTGCTTCGCTGAACCCTGCGTCCAGAAAAAGCTGCACCCATGCTTCAGCGGAGAGCAAATGCGTCGGCACGTCCAGAAGCGCCCCCCAGTGATGACTGTAGGGGTTATCGCGGTAATAGTTGATTAGGATCCAAGCCGAGCCACCGTCTCGCAGAACGCGATAAGTCTCTTTTAACCCACGGGCGGGCTCCGGCCAGTAATATGAGGATTCCACGGAAATCATCTTGTCGAAAAACTGGGCCTCCCAGGGGATTTCGTCGACGCTTCCTACCACGAACATCGTGTTATCCAGGTCGGTATTTGCTTCCCGCGCGTGGCGAACCATCTCGTCCGATATGTCCATTCCTACTACGCGGCCGTCGGGTAGGCGCTGGGAGAGGATTCGCGATAGCCAGCCGCCGCCGCAACCAACGTCGATTACGTTGTCGGTGTCTCGCAGGCGCATCAGCTCAAGGACTGGGGCGGTGATGGGCCAGTGTTCGTGCTGCATTAATTCGGCTTTTCCCGATTCGGCCCAGCGGTTGAATTCGGTGCGTAATTGTTCGGACTTGGTTGGCTCGGTCACTGTGTCTGCCTTCGCCGTTTGCACGCGGCGGTAAAAATCAACGGACGCGCAAACCAAACCAACGTCACCATTCCGACCTGCCTCCGATCGGGCTTTTCTTGCAGGTCTATACGCCCACCCTTTGCGGAGAGCGCAAAGAGTGGGGCACCCGGAAAAGATAAAAGCGTCGAACCGTAGAACCTCAATTCAAAGCACAAGCTTGACACGAAGGACCGCTGTTAGTGCTTGTAGCTCATCTCTCCGGCTTCGACCCTTACCTTTAGGCGATTCTCGGGAATTGGGAGTGGGCACGTTGTGTAGGGGTTGAAGGCGCAGGGCGGATTGTAAGCTTCGTTGAAATCCAGGACTACCTTGGAATCCTGGATGGGGCCGGTCACCAGGAAGCGCGCGGCGTGATAGGTTTCTTTTCCGGCGGTGAGATCGCGAAAGACGAACTCCATTCCTTGATCGTCATTCTCCTCGGGCTCGAGGCGCAGGGCTTGACCGTGCAGGGAGAACTCGACGTAGCCTGTCGCCTGGTTGTGAGTGACGTCACCGAGGATATTCTGGGACACGACTTCTCGCGGCTTGTCGTAGGGCACCCAATGTCCGACTACGCGGTAGGATTCGTCGACCGGGAACCAGTGCAAGCCCTGAAAATCCTTACGCAGCTTGCTGTTCTTATCGCGCATGCGGATGGCGAAGCGATCGCCGCTTCCATGGACCGCCAGCGATATGTCGCCCATCCGAATTGGATCGGAATCCGGGAGCAATTCGGCGGTCTGCACCGGCTTGCCTGCCATGGTGGCGGCAACGCCCGAATTCATGTGGACGATGGTCTTGCCGGCGTGAAATTCAAAAATACCCGCTTCGGCGGGATGGCCTTCGGGAAGTTCGATATCGTTCACTGGGCTGGAGCCGAATCGGTTTTCGCCCTCGTGCAGCCAGAACAAGCCCGACACCGTGAGCCAGCCCTGATCGGATTTTAGATTGGCTTCCCGGGCTTGGCGCCACTTCTCGACGCTGGCTACGTAGGAAGCGTCTGCGGCCCAGGCGACGGCAGCTACGCACGAAACAGCGACCAGAACCAACAGGAACGCCACGGTGTGAAATGGAAATCGGGTGATTTTCATGGCTTGGCCTAAATCGGGCGCTCTACACTTTCAACTTTAGCTAGTAACTCCACAAATTTCTGCTGGCGGTCCTTCTGATCGAATCCCTGGTAGATTTCGGCGATCTGGGTGGTGTTCATCGAGCAAAATTTCGGTCCGCACATCGAGCAGAACTTCGCTTCTTTGTAAAAATCGTCCGGCAGAGTCTCGTCGTGCATGCTGCGTGCCATTTCGGGATCGAGCGATAGCTGGAACTGCTTCTCCCAATCGAACAAGAACCTCGCGTAGCTGAGCGCATCGTCGCGGTCGCGGGCTCCGGGACGGTGGCGGGCGATGTCTGCGGCGTGGGCGGCGATCTTGTAGGCGATCACGCCCTGGCGCACGTCATCGGCGTTCGGCAGCCCGAGGTGCTCTTTCGGGGTGACGTAGCACAACATCGAGGCTCCGTGCCATCCGATCATTGCGGCGCCGATCGCGCTGGAGATGTGATCGTAGCCCGGCGAAATGTCGGTGACCAGCGGGCCCAAGGTGTAAAACGGCGCTTCGTAGCACAGCTCGTTTTCTTTCTTCACCTGCATTTCGATCTGATCCAGCGGGATGTGGCCGGGGCCTTCGATCATTACCTGCACGTCGTATTCCCAGGCCTTTTTGGTGAGCTCACCGAGGACTTTCAGCTCGGAAAATTGCGCTTCGTCGCTGGCGTCGGCCAGGCAGCCCGGACGCAGCCCGTCTCCGAGGGAGAAGCTGACGTCGTGCTTCTGGAAGACTTTGCAAATGGCATCGAAATTTTCGTAGAGGAAATTTTCGGCTTTGTGGAAACTCATCCATTGCGCCAGGAGCGCGCCGCCGCGGCTGACGATCCCGGTGATGCGGTTGCGGACGAGCGGGAGGAAGCCGCGGAGGACGCCGGCGTGGATGGTCATGTAGTCGACGCCCTGCTCGGCCTGCTCTTCAATGACTTCGAGCATCAAGGCGAAGGTTAGATCTTCGGGGCGGCGGACGCGGCTGAGGGCTTCGTAAATGGGCACGGTGCCGATGGGCACCGGGGAATGTTCGATGATTTCCTTGCGAATGCCGGGGATGTCGCCGCCGGTGGAGAGGTCCATCACCGTATCGGATCCGTAATGCACGGAGCGGTGGAGTTTTTCGAGTTCGTCGGCCACGTTGGAGGTGGTGGCGGAATTGCCGATGTTGGCGTTGATCTTGCAGAGGAAGGCGACGCCTATGCCCATCGGTTCGAGGTTGCGATGGTGGATGTTCGCGGGAATGATGGCGCGGCCGCGCGCTACTTCGCTGCGGACGAGTTCGGGGTCAATCTTCTCGCGGCGGGCTACGTACTGCATTTCCTCGGTGATGACGCCTTTGCGGGCGTAGTGCATCTGCGAGAAATTGCGGACGCCACCGTTCATGCTCGCTGCTCGCTTTTCGATCCAGGCATCTCTTAAAGCCATAAAATTTCCCCCCACTTGCTCGCTGAGCTTCATCGAAGTTCAGCGGTAGGTGGGAATTATCGCACCGTGTAACGGATGCTTCAACTAAACGAGGAAAACAATCTTGGACGGTAATTCTAGGGAGGCCTCGGCGAGTGGGGAAGGTCGTCGCTACGCTCCATCCTTCCCCGCCGTTCGCACGGGGCGCAGAAAACCAACCGCGACACCAAAAGCACTCGGCGCAGAGGCGGCGGCCGTTGATTTTCAAGTTGGGTAAGAACAAACGATGTTATAGTCCCGCGCGAGTACTTTTACTCCTGTTGCCTCTGGTATTTACTACTCGCGGCTTAAAGCCGCCAAGGAGATGTTACGAATGTTTTCTCGATCTATGCACCGGTACGTTCTTGCTATCTCAGTGATTCTGGTTCTGGCCATCGCGGCATTCGCACGGCCCGCGCCCCAACCGCAGCAGGCCACGCCGGCCAAACAGCCGACCGTGTATACCTACGTTTCATTTTTCGGAGTGCCGCGCGCCAATTGGGCGGAATACGAAAAGTCGACGGAGAAGTCGAAGAAGGAGATGGAAGAACAGGAGGCCAACGGAAACCTGATTAGCTGGGGTGAGGGCGCCCTGGTAGTTCACGAAGGACTAAATGAGCCGACGCATGTGTCATGGATGTCTTCGATGAGCGTGAGCGGCTTGCTAAAAGCCGAAGCCGCCGAAATGGCTTCCGCGCCGGTGGCGTCGAACATCAACTACACCGTGCACTTCGACGAAATAACCATGTCATCGAACTATGGGGGCAAGGCGGACAGCGCTGGGTCAAAGTATCTTCTGGCGCAGGATTGGAAGGCAAAGCCAGGGCGGGCGGACGAGTTCACGGAATTGTTTAACAAATATCGCAAGGTGGACCTGGATGCGGCGGTTGCCGACGGCTCGCTTTCGGGCTACAGCTTGGAGGAAGATCTGATTCACACTTCCGCTCCGGGGACCTACACCATGGTGATGACGTTCCCGAGCGCGGAGGCGGTGGATAAGTTCTACGCGTCGATTGAAGCCCAGCGCGCGAAGAACCCGCTATTCGGCGAAGTGTTTGGTTCGGCGATCGAAATGTCCGAACACCGCGACCATTTGTTGCGCGTGCTGAGTTCGGGACAAAAATAAACCGGACTTCTTACGGATCTAACTCGCGTGGGTGATCGATTGGCGGGTGGCGCAGCTTTTGCTTTGGGGATGCTTGGGTGCGCCACCCAACGCGCGTTTTCCGGAGCTGGGCGTGGAGTGGAGAAGGTCATTACGCCCACCCTTCCCAAAAAGCGGGAAGAGTGGGGCACCCGAAAAAGATAAGGGCGTAGAACCGTAGAATCGGAATCAACGACCCCACGGTTAACACCTACCTGTGGGGTACCCACCTTTGGCACCCTGCGTCAAAATCAAGACCAAAATCAAAAGACCACGCTGCTAGAGGCTGCGGAGTAGTTGGTCGGGGTCGCTCGTAGGGGGCTGGCAGGTGGTCTCTACGCACACAGTTGCTTGGGCTACGTTTGCGGAAAGGTGCGGGATCGTTTCGGCTAGGGCTGGCGGCAGTGCGGCTGCGGACTGTTTTTCTGGGGTTACGCGCAGGACGGATTTTCCGAAGCGGTAGACGCTATGCGCGGCTTTCTCCAGGGCTTGGGCCTGGGGATCATCGGCGGCGCCGGTGATTACTACTTGCAAGGTGTGGCGCTGATGCAGCAGAGCACCCAATGCGTAACTGGCGCCGAATAAGCCAAATTTCGGGGCGACGCCTGCAAAGGATTCCAGGGTTAGTTCCGCCCAGCGGTGATAGCGGGCGTTGCCGGTTAGGCCGTGCATGCGCTCGAGCAGAATCACCGCCATGGAATTGGCGCTCGGCGTGGGCGAATCCTGCAGAGGCTTGCGGCGAATATCCAGGCCGCGCATGGGCGGGGCATCTTTCGCGCGATCGAAGAAACCGCCTTCGTCGGCATCGCCGAATCTTTCTATGGCGAGCTGGAGAGTACGCTCGGCGTGCTGGAAATAGCGCGGGTCGAGCGTTGCTTCGTAGGCATCGAGCAAGGCCAGGCCGGCGAATACCTGATCGTCGAGCGAGCCTTCCAGGCGCGGGGCGCGCGCCGTTGACGGTGATTCAGTGCCGCCGATGCGATGGGCGAAACCCTTGTTTTCGTCCCAGCCTTCAGCAAGCAGGCGGTCGATGGTGCGCAGGGCGAACTCCACGCAATCGGCGCGCCCCAGCACGCGGCCGGCATCGAGATAGGCGGAGACGAACATCGCGTTCCAGCCCACGTAAATTGTGGTGTCAATAACGGGGGTAGGACGCAGCCGGCGTGCGGCTAGCAATTTTTGTTTGGCGTGTTCCAGCAGTTGGCAAGTTTCCGCTACGCTCGCACCTAGCTGGTGGGCTACTTGCTCGGCGGTCCGCTTAATCCACAGGACATTTTTGGCGGGATTGTGGTGCATCTCGCCGTGCGGTTCGACGTCGTAGTAGGGCTCGACGACGCGCGCTTCTTCCGGAGTGAGGGTGCGGCGAACTTCGTCGACACTCCAGGTGAAATAGTCGCCATCATCGTCGAGGGTTTGGTCGGCGTCCTGGCTGGCGTAAAAGCCGCCCTGCGCGCGGTCGGACAGCACTTCATCCACCCAGGCGATGATGCCGTTGGCGGTTTCGCGAAAGAGCGGCTTGCCGGTGGCCTGGAATCCGTGGACGTAGTTGCGCAGCAGCTCGGAATTGTCGTAAGTCATTTTTTCGAAATGCGGAACGCACCAGCGCTCGTCGACGGAGTAGCGGTGAAATCCGCCGCCGATTTGATCGTAGACGCCGCCCAGAGCCATCTTTTCCAAGGTGGTTTCCACTACTTCGAGCAGATGGTTGGCTTTCGTGGAGTGGTACCGCTCGAGGAGCAAGTCGATCGCGGCGGCGTGCGGGAATTTGGGGGAAGTTCCGAAGCCGCCGTTGCGATCGTCGAATTGCTTGACGATCGAATTCACCATCGAATCCACCACCCCGGCTTCCAGCGCGCCCTTCGCGCCGTGAAATGCTTCGGCGTTGGCTACCGCGTCGGCCAGCGCGTTGGCCGAGGTATCCACGTCGGCGCGCCGAGTGCGAAACGCTTCCGCGATATTCACCAGGATGCGGCGGAATCCGGGGCGGCCCATGGCGTCTTCCGGCGGAAAATACGTGCCGCCGAAAAACGGTTTGCCGTCCGGCGTCAGAAAGGCGGTCAGCGGCCAGCCGCCCTGCCCGGAAATGGCGCTGATGGCGGCCTGGTAGCGGGCGTCGACGTCGGGACGTTCGTCGCGATCCACTTTTACCGCGACGTAGAATTGGCGAATGATCGCGGCAAGCTCGGGATTTTCGTAGCTCTCGCGATCGATCACGTGACACCAGTGGCACCACACCGCGCCGATATCCAGCAGGATGGGTTTGCCTTCCGCGGTGGCTTTCTCGAAGGCCTCATCACCCCACTCGTGCCAATCGATGGGCTGATGGGCGGCCGAGCGCAGGTAAGGACTGGCGGAAAATTGCAGGCGGTTCGGCGCGTTTTCGGACTTTTGGGTCAATGAGAGTTCCTGGCGCTGGCGGCGCTATTGTGTGGGCGTTTCGTAATTTTTGTCCCGTGGATCGATGGGCTTGCGCGCGGAGAAACCTTCATCCTGGCGATGGTAAAAGCGGATGCGGTCCTCGCCCAGGCGCCAGCAGTAATAGATGTCTTCGTCATGCAGGCGCGCGGGAAAATCGAGTAAGCCGGAGTCCAAATCTTTCACCACGCATCCGGTGGATTCGATTCGTTCCACTGCGGTGTGGATCGCTTGCGCCAGGTGATCGTGTTCGGCGCGCCATCGCGCGGCCTCTTCGTAACGGACAGCCATGCCGCCGGCGCGGAGGATGCGCTCGGCGAGGGTGCGCAATTTGTCGTCGAAACCGGCGAACTTTCTGCGCGATTCGATGGCTTCCAGCAAAATGGGTTCGAGCTCCGTCCGGAGCTGCTCGGCTGCGCTCAGAGTGAACAGTTTTTGTCCGTCTTCGCCCATGTCCCTCGAGAATTTCTCAGCCGCCGATGTATACCATGGTTCGCGATGGCGGAACGAAATCCGGCTCGTTGATGCGGTGGCCCGGTTCTTTTTGATCCACGATAGCGCGGACCGCCTCCGCGATTTCGTCGTCGGAAGCGCCGCCGCGGAGCAGCGGCTTCAGATCGTGATCGTCCTTGCTGAAAAGGCAGGTGCGTAGTTTTCCGTCCGCGGTGAGGCGCAGGCGCGAACAGAAGCCACAAAAGGGTTCGGTTACCGGCGCGATCAGGCCGATTTCGCCGCGGCCGTCGGCAAAGCGATATTTGCGGGCGGTTTCGCTACGTTCGTTGGAAATGGGAATCAGGCGCCAGTGTTCGTTGATGCGCTGGTAGACTTCGGCGGCGGGGACTACCTTGTCGCGGGTCCAGGTGTGATCGGCGTCCAGGGGCATGAATTCGATGAAGCGCATGATGATGTGGCGGCTGCGGGCGAATTTCCCGAACGCTTCCACCTCGTCATCGTTAAACCCGCGCACCAGCACCGCGTTTACTTTCACCGAATCAAAGGGCGCCGCGCAGGCGGCGTCGATGCCGGCGATAACATCATCGAATGCTTTGGTACGGGTAATTTTTTCGAATTTCGCGCGATCGAGCGAATCGAGGCTGATGTTCACTCGCCGGACGCCCGCCGCCGCTAGCGCATTGGCTCGCTGTGCCAGTCCAAATCCGTTGGTGGTAAGGGAAAGATCGCGGACGCCGAGGTTGCGGATCGAGCGGATGAAATCTTCGACGCCCGGGCGCACCAGCGGCTCCCCACCGGTGACGCGGATCTTTTTTATCCCCAGACCGGTTAGGATTCGCGCGAGGCGCTCGAGTTCTGGCCATTCGAGCAGGTGGTTCTCGGGCATGTGGCTCTCGTGGTCGGCGGAGCGGCAGTAGACGCAGCGGAAGTTGCAGCGGTCGGTGACCGAGATGCGGAGGTCGGTGATTTCACGTCCGAGTTTGTCCCGAAGCGCCATGGGTAAGTTCCGGAAGTCCCGTTTCATTCGATGCGCGGCACGCACGCGCGATTCCCGCACAGGAAGAATAGGGCCCGGGGTGTGCAAACGCAAGGCGGTCGGATTGCCAGCCTGGGCCCGGAATCCCCGGTGTTAAAATCTAAGCCCGGACCAAGCCTGAAACGTTCGTTATCGCCAAGAAACACGTAGTTCACCGGATTGACGCCGGTCCGTTGCGAAGCTACGCTCATGTACATTGGCATCATCCCAGCGCAACAACCCAAGTGGTTGAGCTGTCCCCGGCCCCCCTGCGGGGGCCGGGGTTTTTTCCCTCTCTTTTCCCGATTTCCACCAGCCATTACCGGATGCCCGCGTGCATTTGACCCTCCTCGTGGCGGGCCGGTATAATGGGGTGCTCGGTTGAGCGCGCAGTGCGCCCCGTGCGTTGGCGGCGCGAGGGCTGTGTTCCGCGCGGTCAACTGTCCCTCGAAAACCCTAAGAGTCGGAGTTCACCATGGTTAAAGCAACACAACTGCGCCCGGGTATGGTCATTCGCCACGAAGGCGAGCTGTACACCATTTTTAGCGTCGACCACCGCACCCCGGGCAATAAGCGCGGCTCGATGCAGACCCGCATGCGTATGCTGCGCACTGGTGCGCTCATGGAATACCGCTTCCGGGCTGAGGAATTCGTGGAGCGGGCGGTGCTGGACCAAATCGAATACGAATACCTTTACAGCGATGCCGAAGGGCATCACTTCATGAACCAGGAAACCTTCGAGCAAATTGCGTTACAGAAGGATATTCTGGGCGCCGCCGTCGATTACCTGATTCCCAACATGCAGGTGCAGCTGGAATTTCACGACGCCAAGCCGATTGGGATTCTGCTGCCGGATACCATGGATATGACCGTGGTGGATACCGAGCCCAGCATTCAGAAGGCTACCGCTAGCGCGGTGATGAAGCCTGCGAAGCTGGAGACCGGGCTGGTGATCAACGTGCCACCATTTATCGGCAACGGCGACAAGGTAAAGGTGGATACTACGGAAGGGCGCTACATTCAGCGCGTGCAGTAACAGGCCGGGTGGTAGCGGGCAGACGCAGTTCTAGCGCGCCAGACTTGGTGATCGCATTTCGGTCTTGGGAAGATTTGAACGTTGGCTGGCCACCGCCAGCTGGCTGTGCCACAACGGCTGAACTGTATGCCGCCCGCAAGTTTCTTACCTCGCTATGAATGGCATTTATCTATCGCTGGGATCGAACCTCGGTGAGCGCGAGCGGAATATTTCCCGCGGGATCTCGGGGCTCGGCGAGCGAAACGTAGGTGTGGTTCGCGAGAGTCCGTGGTATGAGACCGAGCCGGTCGATCTGCGGGATCAGCCTTGGTTTTTGAATTGTGTGGTCGAGGTCGAGTGGGACGGACAGCCGGATGGGTTGCTCGAAACGCTGCACGACATTGAACGCGTCCTCGGCCGAACGCGGCGCGTCCGCAACGGGCCTCGTTTGATCGATATGGATATTTTATTCTTTGGCGAGCGCGTGGTTCGCGTGCCGCAACTGGAAATTCCGCACCCTCGCCTCGCGGAGCGCCGCTTTGTACTGGTTCCGCTGAACGATCTCGCGCCCGCGCTCCGCCATCCGGTGTTGCATGCCAGCGTCGCCGAATTGCTTAGCCAAACTTCGGACCGGTCGCAGGTGCGTCTGTGGAAGCCTCCCGATGCAGGCGTGGAATCGGAAGCCTAAGGCTGCGACGGGCCGGTAATTTCTGGTGTGGTTTTTTCCGAGAGAATGCACTGCGGGCAATCCTGCATGCTACAGAAGTTCGTGCCTTTTCAGCCTGGACGCTTTCCGTTGCGCGGCTTCTTCCTTCTCGACGCGCTCGTATTCCGCCAAGTCTTCTTCCGACAAATGATAGTCGGCGCGCGAAGCAAACATACTTGAGTTACGCGCGCCCGGCTTTGGAACGGCCCGGCGATCCGCAAACGAAGGCGTCAACCCGCGGGTGGGCCGGGCAATGGCGCCTGATTCCACCAATAGTTCATCGATTTTTTCGAGGAAATCGTGCATGTGGTAGGGCAGCACGGTATACGCCAGATGATCGCGCTCGAGCGCGGGAACCACGGTGGGAGCGTCGAGAGCCGGAACCAAAAACAGCACGCGAATTTGGCGGCTGGGGAGCGGCGCGGCGCCCGCTGCTGCTTCGGTAGCTGGCTTTACCGGCGCTTGACTCAGTTCTTTCAGGGTAGAAAACAGAACGCCCTGCAACCCAACCAGTCCTACATTGGCCAGGACCAGCGACCACGACGTGCTGGCGAGCTCGGCCATGGCCTGGCTGATGTCGGGGACCACCCGGACGCGCCAACCCTCGGAATCCAGGACCAACTGCAGCGTACGCTGGCTCTCCTCGTCGTTATCGAAAATCAAGATGCCAACTTCGGTCAAAGACGGCTCCTGTCGGGGTGTTTTCAGTATATCGGGAGGGTGGGTAGGGAGAATCGGATTCGGCAAAGCCGTTTCCAGCACAGAACAAGGTACTTACAGCGCACCGTGATGGGCGAACAATAAGCGAACTTTTTTCGTTGACAGAGCGAACAAAAGGCGAATATAGTCTTCCTCTGTGCGACGAGGTGATCGATGGCCACTTGTCCTCATATCCGTCCTGATACCTTCCCTTTGGGGGAGCGCCCCGTCCGGCCGGAACCAAGCAATCTCACTCTTTTTCCCGCAGCCGCTCGCCACGGCAACTGTGAGTCCGATAGCGACGCTTCTACGCCCACTCCTGGCCCTGACAGGAGAACGAAGCCCGCTTCGGAGCTGGTCGGCATCGCCCGCCTCGCCGCCTCCTCCCCCTTGTCCGACGCTCGCCGGGGGACGGAATACTTTCTTCTGCCAGTCCGCTCGATCCTGAACCGCTGCGATTCGGAACGGGTTCCCTTCGAGTGGACGATCAACCCGTACCGAGGATGCGAATTCGGATGCCACTACTGCTATGCGCGGTATACCCATGAATTCATGGAGCTTCCCGTTGACGAATTCGAAACGAAGATTTACGCCAAGGAAAACGCCGGGCCGCTGATCGAGCGGGACTTGGCGAGGCGCTATCGAGAACCTTCGGCGATCGACGGCCCCGATGCGGAGCCCGGACACATCGCGATTGGCACGGCCACCGACCCGTATCAGCCAGCTGAGCGCGAGTTTGGCGCTACGCGCGCGATCCTGGAAAAACTAGCGGAGCGCGAGGGTCTGAGCCTTTCCATCACCACCAAGTCCGATCAGGTGTTGCGCGATTTGGACCTGCTGAAGCGAATTTCGGAGCGCTCGACGATCATGGTGAATCTGAGCATCACCACGGTGCGCACCCACCTGGCGCGTCTGCTCGAGCCTCGGGCGCCGCGTCCGGACCTGCGGCTGGGTGCGGTGCGCGCGCTGCGGGAAGCCGGAATCTCGGCGGGGGTGCTGGCCATGCCGGTGCTGCCGTGGCTGACCGACAGTGAGAACGATCTCGATGCGCTGGCGCACGCCGCCGCGGATGCCGGAGCGCAGTGGTTCGCCGCGCGGGTGCTGCATCTGATGCCCTCGTCGGCAAAGCATTTTCTGCCGTTTGTCGCGGAGAAATTTCCACGACTGGTGAGCCAGTACCGGAGTTGGTACGGGCGCGCCGCTAACGCGCCGGAAAAATACCGCCAGACCATCAGCGCTCGTGTGGAGCGGGCACGGCAAAAATACGATTTAGGGCAGCGGCCGCCGCGAGGCGGGCACGTTCGGAAGTCCGCGCAAATGCATTTCACTTTGGGAGGAGCTAGCGAGCCATGCCACGCATAAAGAGAAACCAGGGAGTCCGTTCCGGCAGAGGACAGAGAAATTTATCGATGGCTACGCCGGCCACGGCAGTGAAGACACGTGGTGTGCGGCTGAAGACCGTTTCGCTGTACACGCTGGTGCTGGCGGTGGCCTGCGTGCTGGCGTTTCCTTCGATGCGCGAGCAGGTGACGGGCAAAAGCGGAGCGTCGCGGGGGATCTACCGCGCGGCGGAGCACATCAAGGGACCTAGGCGGATTCCGTGGGTTGTTAACAGCAAGACGTAGTGTGCGGGTGGTGGTCCGTGTTTGGTAAGGGCGCTCGCCGTGGCACGGCCCCGACTGCGGTGGGCTGCGCGTGGTGATGTGGCGGGATTCTTGCCGCTAATGGACGTGCATTTCCCCCGCTTTCGAACGCTTCATGACGAATACCAAGGGCATCATCAGTAGCGAGCAGATGCCCAGCATCCAGAAAGTGTCAATGTAGGCCAGCATGGCGGCTTGGCGCTGCAATCCGGCGATTAGCATGGCGTAGGCCTGTTTCGACGCGAGCGATGCTTGTACCCCGTGGGTGATGAGCTGCTGCATCAGGCCGCTATGGGCTTGCTGAAGTTGGAGGTTCCCGCCGGTAATGTTATCGACCAGGCGAGCCTGATGGAATTGCGATCGGCGGTCGAGCATCGTGGTGACCACGGAAATGCCGATGCTCCCGCCCATGTTTCGGGCGAGGTTGATCAACCCTGATGCGGCATTATTTTTGTCTTTCGGTAGATAGGCGTAAGCCGCGGTATTGATCGGCACGAATAAGAACGCCAATCCGGTGGCCTGAATTACCCGCGCCCACATAGCCGTCGCGAAATTCACGTCGGTACTGAAACGCGTCATCATAAACAACCCAACCGCCACCACCCCGAAGCCGACGACCAGCAGGCGTCGTGCGTCATATTTCGAAAGCAAGAAACCAACGAAGGGTAAACACAAAATGATGGCAATCCCGCCCGGGGTGAGCGCCAGTCCCGCTCGTTCCGCGGTATAGCCCATTATCGTTTGCAGGTAGAGCGGCAAGAGCACGGTGCTGCCAATCAGAATGAAGCCGACCATGAACATCATTCCGGTTCCCGCAGAAAAGGAGCGGTCAGTAAACAGATGCAATTCGACGATGGGGTTCTTGTGGAACCATTCCCAGAAAACCACAGCGACCAGGCTGACGCCCGCGAGAATGCTCAATCCCAGGATGAATCGGGAATCGAACCAATCGTCGCGCTGGCCTTTGTCGAGCACAATCTGCAGCGCGCCCAAGCCTACCGCGATCAATCCCAGCCCGATGTAATCGATGCTCAGGCCGTCGCGCTTCGCTTTGACCTGCTTGGCTTTTAAATACGGAGGATCCTCGATCACCCGGGAAGTGAGCAGCAGCGAGATGATGCCGACCGGAACGTTGATGTAGAAAATCCAGCGCCAACTGTAGTTGTCGGTGATCCACCCACCCAAAGTTGGTCCGATGGCCGGCCCCAGAACCACGGCCATGCCGTAGACAGCGAAGGCCATGCCGCGCTTCTTCGGCGGAAAGGTGTCCGCCAAGATGGCCTGCTCGCTGGGCTGCAACCCTCCGCCACCCACGCCCTGCATCACACGGAAGAAAATCAACCAACCCAGAGAACCAGCCAGCCCGCAAAGAAATGAGCTGATCGTAAATAGCGCGACGCAAGTCATGTAGTACCGTTTGCGTCCAATGAGGGTGGAAGCCCAGCCGCTCATGGGCAGCACAATCGCATTTGAAACCAAGTAGGACGTGAGTACCCAGGTGCTCTCGTCCTGGCCCGCGGAAAGCCCTCCGGCGATATGCGGGAGCGCGACGTTGGCGATGCTGGTGTCCAGCACCTCCATAAACGTAGCTAGAGTGACCGACAGCGCGATGATCCACGGATTGATCTTCGGCTGCCAGATCGCTTGCGTTTCCTGCGGAAGAGTGGCGGCGGCCGCGCTCATTTCACCTTGACCTTGGGATCGACGGACATTCCCAACCGCAAACTGTGATCGCTATTTTCGCCTGGCTCGAGCACCAGCTTCACCGGCAAGCGCTGCACCACCTTCACGTAGTTGCCGGTGGCGTTTTCGGGAGGGATCAAACTCATGCGGGAACCGCTGGTGCCGGCGATGCTGTCGACGTGCGCTCTGTAGGTGCGCCCATTAGCGTCCACCCTAATTTCCACGGGCTGCCCGGGACGCATATTGCGAAGCTGCGTTTCCTTAAAATTGGCGGTGATCCAAACGTCATCCAGCGGAACCACCGCTACTAATTGCTGCCCGGGCTGAACGTTCATGCCCACTTCCACGTTTTTGGTTACGATGCCGTTCACCGGAGCGGCGATTTTGGTGTACTGCAGATTCAGTTCGGCCTGCTCGAGCGCGGCTTGTTTCTGCTGCACCGCGGCCTCTGCGGCCAGCGCTCGCGCACGGGTGGAAGCGTTCTGCTGGGGCGCGGTTTCGGCGGCACGCTGATTGGCTTGGGCCTCCGCCAGTCGCGCGTGCGCCTGGTTCACCGCCTGATCGGCAGCCGCGGCGTTGGCCCGGGCCGCAGCCACTCCCGCGTTGCTGGCTTTCGCCGCGGCAACGGACTGATCGTACAGTTGCTGCGAAATTTCCTGTTTGTCGACGAGTTGCTTGTAGCGGGCCAGATCGTCCTGATCGCGAACATCGTTGGCTTCCGCTTCTTCGAGCTGCGCTTTGGCGGCCAGAAATTGTTTTTCGGCCACGGTGATACCGGCGTTGGCGTTCTCGACGCCGGATTGGGTGACGCGCAATTGGCTGCTGGTATTGGCGGAAGTGATGGGAACGTTCTGGTTCACGGCCTGAGACTGAGCCACGGCGTCGGCCAGATCGGCTTTGGCTTTATCCACGGCTACCTGGTAATCCTTGGGATCGATCTCCACCAGCGTGGCGCCCTGGGTGACGTACTGATTGTCGTCGACGCTTACTTTCTGCACGTATCCGCCGACGCGCGCGCTCAGCGGCATCAGGTGGCCGTCGACCTGCGCGTCGTCGGTGGTTTCGTAGCCGGCGACCTCGCTGACGTAATAAATCACGCCGGCAATCACCAGCAAAACCAGGATCACCAGCACCAGACGCGCCTTGGGATTTGCAAAAATGGAGCCGTTCGCCGGGGCGGCCGGCGCGGCGCCGGGCTGCGATAGCGCAGTCCGCTTCGATTCGTTCTCGTTCGGTGTTTCCGGTACCGGGTCGACGGTCATTTTTTCGGGCATTGGTCAGAATCCTTTGAAAAATTCTTTGACGGTACTTTCCACCAGGCCAATGGAGCGGGCGACGGAAATTTTGGCCAGATTGTAAGCGTACAAACTCTCGATATACGATTCGCTGGCGGTGGCGACGGATTCTTGCGCTTGCACCACTTCGATGTTGTCGGTTACTCCGGCTTTGAAGCGGTCCTGGGATTGGTCGAGAGTTTGGCCGGCGAGCTCGGCGTTACTCTTGGCCACCGCCACCTGGTCCGAAGCGGATTGCAAATCGAGCAGAGCGGTACGCACGTCCTGATCGATCTGGCCGCGCAGGTTTTCGAGTTGGGAGCGGCTCTGTTGCAAAGAAGCTTCCGCCTGCAACACGTCGCCGTGGATCCGGCCGCCGGCAAAGATGGGAATGCGCAGTTCGCCGGTAAGGTCATAGGTGTTGCGGGAGTTGCCGATATTGATTCCGCTGGTGCCGTAATCGGCGTTAATGTTGAGCGTCGGGTAATGCTCCGCGGTCGCGGCGCGGCGGACGATTTCGGCCGCGCGCACTTGAGCCTCAGCCGCCTTAAAATCGGAACGGTTAGCATAAGCGCGCTGGAGAACGTCGTTGACGCTGAGGCCGGCGACCGCGCCGAATTGGGCCTTCTCGCCGATCTCAAATTCCTGACCCAGCGGGAGGCCGATGATGCGCGCCAGCGCCAGTTTCTGTTTGGCCAGGCTGTTGCGTGCGGCGATCACCTGCTGCAGGCGCGTTTGCAGCTCGACTCGTGCGCGCAGATCATCGATCGAGGCGGCCACCCCCGCCTTCAATCGGTCGGTGGCCTGAGTGGAAAGCGCCTGCGCGGTGTGCACCTGGGCCTCCGCCGTTTCCAGGCGCGCGGCGGCCGCAATGGTTTGAAAATAATAGGCGCCTACCGCCATCACCACTAAATCACGGGCGTTCTGATAGGTGTAGCCGGCGGTGCGAACATTCTCGCTGGCCGCCCGGGTGCGCTGGATCTGCTCCCAGCTAAAAACACTCTGCGAAAAATAGCCGCGCGCGTCGACATAACCGATGGGGCCAATCAGTTTCGGAAGGCCGGGAAAATTGAAGCCCAGCGTGGCCAGATCGATCTGCTTGACGTTTTCGCTGACGTCGCCGGAAACATGAGGCAGCTGGTTGCTGAGTTGTTTCCACCGCTCGCCCCGCGCCGATCCTTCCGCTTCGCTGCTGAGCAGCACGCCCATGTTTTGCTTCAGGCCGCGGTGCACCGCGTCCGGAAAAGTGAGTTGCAACGTTCCGGACGCCACGGTCTTCTCCGGAACGCTGCCCGCGTACGGGTTCTGCGATTGACTGGGTGATACAGAATTCACCGGCGGCCCGGCGTAGGGTTGGGCCTCGCCACCCTGGGGAATGGCCGCAGGACCGTTTTGTGCCGCAGCCGCGGCCGGCAGAATGAGGATGAACGCTGCCAGAAGCAGAATTTTATTTGCCATGATGACGAGTCCCTTGGATCCGGGAAGGAGGGTGAGCCTCGATGCCGGACCAGAATAGATCGAAGGAAGACTTAAAATATTTCTCGCGATTGCCTACGTCCTTCAGTGCGAAAAAGAACACAGCTCCAAAAGCCATCTGCTGAAACACGAAATACATTTCGTGGGCATCGACATCCGGGCGAATCTCGCCGCGTTTTTGGCCGATGGCCATCAATTCCGCGCCCAGGCTGCGCCCCTCTTCCATTCGCGCGCAAGCGAGCTTGCGAACGGGGATGCTGCTGATCATGGTTAACAGCATGCTCGCCGCAAATTGCTGGGTGTGCGCGGCCTCGGACACCAGAGCACGATGCAAGTGGCGCAGCACCGAGGAGATTGGTTCTTTGCCAGCGCGCGCTTTCTCGACGGCGGTGCGTACCTTGCTTACCCGGCCGTCGGTGTAGGCCATCAGCAGATGTTCCTTGCTGGGAAAGTAATTAAAGAAGGTGCCCTTGCCGACGTCCGCCAACTCGGTGATGTCTTCGACGGTGGTGGCGGTGAAGCCGCGCACGCCGAACAGCTCGATGGCGGCGCGGAAAAGGCGGGCGCGCACATCCAGGCGATGACGCTCGCGGCGGCCGATACCGGGAGTGTGGGACCGGGCGGGCGCGGCGGGGGTTTTGCGCGGGAAGCGGGGAGCGGAATTGCGACTCATAGACAACTATGACTATAGGTCATATTTGACGATAAGTCAAGCGTGCCGGGCAGCAGCCCGGCGCGCTATCGGAGCGAGACATTTCCGCGGGGAATTAAAAGCCGAAGCGGCTAGCGGTGCTTCGGAGTGAATTTGTTGAGGGTGGCGACCATTTTTGCTGCGGACGGCGGCACCGGCGTGGTTGGCGAGAGCACGATGTCCCGCGCGCTCTGGTGCGGGCCGTAGACTCGTTCGTTGGCGTCGTTGTCCGGACGAATCGTGGAACCTTCCAAGGATACTCCGGCAAAGAGTCCGCGCGCGCGCGAGTAGCTCAGAATTTCGGCGCGCATGGTGGCGTCGGTTTCCGCGGATGCGGTGCGGCCTTTGGGACCCGCCGCCGCCGAAGCGTCGCCGCCGAGCTTCACTTTGCTATTCAGAATTCCGCGCGCCCCGCCTTCGTTCATCACCAGCAGAACGAAATCGGTGGCTTCACCGCCCAACTGAAATCCGAAGCTTCCGCCCTCCAGGGCCATCATCGTGGGAGCGCCCCACGGACCGTCGAACTGATTGCCCTCGCGGCAGGACATGGCGCCACGGCCATAGCTGCCGCCGACCAGAAACGCGGCCTTGAGCACGGACGGGAAAACCACCACGCAGGCGGCTTTGTCGAGCAGGCTTTGCGGAATATTTTCGGGCACACCGAGAATTTCATTGAGGACCTCGCCGCAGTTCACCAGGCGGTCGTCCTCCTTACCCACGACGCTTGCCGATGAGATGGCCGGAACCGCGACCATCAGAAACGCTACGAAATACACTACCAATCTCTTCATGTAACCTCCGTGAAGTTACGATGGATCATAGGCCAAACATTTTGCGGGCGCAAATCTTTTGCGTACGCAACCGCACCGTCCGCAAAATCGCGACTTTTTTTTGCCGCTGCCCGCTGCACTAGCCGCCTTCGCGGGAAGACACAGCCGCGGAAAACTGCGGGTCGTGGAGAAAGATGCGAAAACTCAGGGCAACAGTTGTACGCCGGGGCGGCGAGGGGCGTGGCGGGCTCGCCGCAGCCGCGACCGGTTCCGGGCGAGCGCGGTGGAATATACTGGTACGCATGAATAACATTTGCGGGGGCCGGCAAAAAAACAGGGGCGTCGCAGCGGCATGGTTCGCTGCGCTTTTCGTTGCCGCGCTGTGTGCGGCCACGGCGAACTACACGAACTCGGCGCGCGCCGCGGGACCGCGGCCGGCCGATGCGGATGCAGATGCGGCGAAGTCGCCACCCTCGAACCTAGGGAAATTCAGCCGCCGCGTGGACGCGGCGTTGTCGTCCGCGGCGGCGCAGAAAGCATCGTGGGGAATCTGGATTGGCGACGCTGCGACCGGCGAAACACTGTATGAGCGGAACGCGGACCGCCTGTTTATCCCCGCTTCCAACCTGAAGCTGATCACCACGGCGCTGGCCGCCTCTTCCCTTCCTCCCGATTTTCGCTTCCGCACCACGCTGGAAGCGCGCGGAACTCTTTCCGCGTCCGGCACGCTGACCGGCGACCTGGTGCTCGTTGGGCGCGGCGATCCGAATCTATCCAATCGCAAATTTCCGTACGCGGGAAAGGTAGAGCGCGAAGGCCCTCCGGAAAAGGTGCTCGCGGAATTGGCGGATGCAGCAGTGGCGCACGGCTTGAAGGAAATTCGCGGTGACGTCGCCGGCGACGATTCCTACTTCCCCTTCGATCCGTATCCCGCGGGCTGGACGGTGGGCGATCTCTATTTCGGATTTGGCGCACCAGTGAGTGCGATCGCGCTCAACGATAATGTGGTTTCGATCGAAGTGAACCCAGGTCCGCAGGTGGGCGATCCAGCAGCGCTGGTGGTGAGCCCGTTTGCCGGTGATCCGCCGTTTGGGCAGGAGGTGGTCACCGGTGCCACCGGTACCCCGGTGAAATTTGCGGTGGTGCGCCAACCCGATGCGAAGACGACTCTGCTGCGCGGCTCGATCTCGCTCGGCGCGCCGAGCGCCAAGCTGGAACTGGCGATGGACGATCCCGCGGAATATTCGGCGCGCGCGCTGAAACTGCTGCTCGAAGCGCGCGGCGTCCACATTACCGGCGAGGCGCGCGCCATTCATGGTGCGCCGCCCAAACGCGGCGATGTTCCTGAATTGCCGAGTATCGCGGCGGCGAACCACCCGGGCCTGGAGGCTCGGGTGTCTCCGATTGCGCCCGATGCGCCCAGCGCCGCAACAGCTACCGACCGAAACTCACTCCCATCGGCGACAGCACCACCGCCGACCACTAGCGCCGTGGACAATGGTGTGGTGCTCGCCGAGCATCAATCCCCGCCGCTGATAGACATGATCCGCGTGGTGAACAAAGTGAGCGAAAACCTGCACGCGGAAATTCTGCTGCGCACCGTGGCCAAACAGAAAACGGGAAGCGGAACGATCGACGACGGAATCAAGTTGGCCGGAGATTTTCTAAGAACCATCGGCATCGCCGACGGCGATGTGGTGCAGCAAGATGGTTCGGGGCTTTCGCCAGCGAACTTGGTGACGCCGCGAGCCCTCGGCAATCTGCTTTTGTGGGTCAGCCGCCAGCCGTGGGCCGACGAATTCGTGGCCACGCTGCCCATCGCCGGGGTGGACGGAACCCTCGAAACGCGCATGAAAAATTCCAAAGCCACAGGCCACATTTTCGCGAAGACCGGTTCGCTCGACCACGCCCACACGATTTCCGGTTACGCGAACACGGTGCGCGGGGAGCGTGTGGTCTTCTCGATAATGGATAGCAATGACGCCGAGAAGGCGCACGACGCCGCTGCGCTGATCGACGCGCTGTGCCTGGCGATGGTCGAGGAGATCGGCCCGGTGAAGACCGCAAAGCCCGGAACGAAACCGGCGCCGCGCCGGTAGAGCCGCGAAAGCAAGCGGCAACAATTAGAGTGCTCTCGGCTCTGTTGACATCCTCGAGAAAAGGTAGCGATGCCTCAGACGATACAGATTGAAACTCAAGCCGAGCAACAGGGCTTGACGCATCTGCATGGGTAGCGAATGTCCTGGCGCACGAGCCGAGAGCTTGCGCTTCACCGAACTGAACAGCGTTTCGATCAGGGCCCGACGCCGATAGAGCCGTCGCGGGAATGCCCGTCGCATTTCGGCACGCACTCCGTGGATGCGCCAAGTTTTCTTGCCGCGCTTGGCGGGGATCACGCTCTGCGCCCCGAGCTCGCGCCGGATGTAGGTGTGATTCCTCTCGCTGTCGAATTCGGCGTCGGCCAGAACCAGTCCGATGCGGGTTTGCTTGGAAGCGGCTCCGACGACGGCAGGCAAATTCGCGCAATCGTTCCACGGGCCGCGCCGCGCGAGTTGCGACAACACGAACTGCTGATCCAAATCCACGGCGACCACCCATTTCAGCCAGTGCCGCCACGGCCGCGGTTTCTGCCCGTGATGATGCAGGCGCCGCACAAAGAAGGTGCTGACCGCTCCCTGGGCCAAACCGGTTGCGTCTACCGCCACGCGAGCTCGACGCCGACTTTTTCCCCGCGTGCCGCGCAACCGACGCACCGTCTCGCCGCCCGCCCGGTCAATGGTCTGGTCGTCCAGACGTTGCAGAAAGCGATACAGAGTCGTGAAATCGGGCACGCTCCCGAGCCCCAGTGCCTGGCGCAACTCGCGGTGCTCGCCCAGCCGCACCTCGGCTTCGCGAAAGGTCCAGTCCTCGTAACGCATCAGGCAGAGAATGGCCAGCAACTGCGGCTGGTTGAACTGGTGCTTGCTGAAATGGCTTCGGTAACGCGGGAGCACCGCCTTCGAGACCTGCAGGGCGATGCGAGCAAAAGGCAGGAGTCCGACTTCGGCCATCGCACCTCCGACCTCGGTAGCAAACACCAATTTCAAAGGGCCAGCTATCTCGAATTTTCATTGTCGTGACGAGGATGTCAACAGAGCCAGTGCTCTTCTAGACTTGGTTGCGGGCAAATCCGCTCCGCGATCCGGCTCGCGCACAAAATGAGCGGCGAATCGATGAAATCGAAGGCGATTCGGAAATTCGTTGTGGCCAGTGAGCACCCAACGTCAATCACCCACGCGGCGCGCACGGCGGCTGGAGCGGTAGCTTCGTTGCTGATCGCGCGGTTGTTTCGACTTCCTGCGGCGTACTGGGCGCCGATCACATCCGTCGTGGTCATGCAATCGACGCTGGCGGCTGCAATATCGATCTCCGCGCAACGATTTGCGGTGACGGCGGTAGGCGCGGCGGCCGGTGCACTGGCGGCAATCTACTTTCCCGGGAGCACGCTGGCCTTCGGGCTCATGGTGTTAGTGGTGGGAATGTTATGCGCCGCGTTTCACGTCGATCGAAGTGCCTACCGTTATGCAGGCATTACCTTGGCGATCGTAGTGCTGAGTCCGCTTGCGGAGAGTCCGTGGGTTAGCGATTCACCGGTTCGCGGAAGTCTCGTTGGGAATCGCGGTGGGTCTGGCGTTCATGGCGGCATGGCCTGAACGAAAGTACGGGCGATCAGTCTGCGGAAAGCGAGCGAAGAGGAACGGAAAAAGCATTACGGCCAAACCTAGAAAGCCCAAAGATATCTCCCAAGAAGACTGGGACTCCGTTGACTCACCGCCGCTGAGCGACGAAATGATCGCGGCAATGAGACCGCTCAAGGAAGTGTTTCCGGAACTCGCTGAATGGTCCCGGCGCCGGCGTGGTCAACGCGGTCCGCAGAAAAAGCCCCGCAAGGTGGTCATTTCGCTGCGCGTTGAAAGTGAGACTCTCGCCACCTACAAAGCCAGTGGCCCCGGTTACCAGACGCGGATGGCCGCGGTGCTCAAAAAACACGCGAAGTAATCAACGCAAAGACGAGAAACGACGGCAGGTCTTTCCCGCGTCGATTCCCACAGTGAGCCGCTAGCAGTTCGCTTGACACCTTAACCGGCATCGCGCATTTTTGATGGCTTGAGACGCTCCGCCGAGCACCTATTGGAATTCGACCGCCTGCGGGAGATCGTCGCCGGCTTCGCTACCTGTGCGCCCGGACAGCGGGCGGTGATGGCGCTCGCTCCGCGCATGGAGCGAGGGTGGCTGAAGGCTGAGTTCGCGATGATCGGCGAGGCGATCGCTTACCTTCGCGGCGGGTCGGAGCTTGGATTTGGTTCGCTGGCCGATCCGGAAAGCTGGATCGCGCGGCTGGCGGTTCCGGGGTCAGTGCTTACGGCGGCGGAGTTGCTCGATGCCGGAACGCTATTGGGAGCGGTGGCCACTGCGCGAGAGATAATGCGCGGCGTCGCCAAGGAATATCCGCGGCTGGCCGACCGAGCGGCATCGCTGGGCGATTTTCGTCCGGCGGCTACGGCGATCCGGCGCGCGATTCTGCCCAATGGTGAAATCAGCGACGACGCTTCGGGTGATTTGCGGCGAATTCGCGGCGAGCTGGGACGGACGCGGGACCGATTGCAGAAGTCGCTGGACACAATATTGCGAGCGCGCGGAGGCGAGCCGGGGCAGGACTACATTACGCTGCGCAACGAGCGTTTCGTGATTCCGGTGCTGGCTTCGGACCGTCGCGCCGTGCCGGGCGTGGTGCATGGCGCGAGCGGGACGGGGTTAACCGTGTTCGTCGAGCCGCTCGAGGCCATCGAATTTAATAACCGGCTGGTGCAACTTGGCGAGGAAGAGCTGGCGGAGATTGCGCGAATCCTGGCCGCGCTCACCGACCACTTGCGGATGGACCGCGGCGCGCTGGAATACGCGGCCAAAACAATTGCCGAGCTGGATTCGGTGTTTGCGCGCGGGCGCTACGCACGCGAGCTGGATTGCGCGGTCCCGCAGTTCACTGCGGGGCGGCTGCGGTTGGACGCGGCGCGAAATCCGGTGCTGGAGTACGCGCTGCGGCCGCAGGGACGCGCGGTGGTTCCGGTGACGCTGGCGCTGGGAAACGATCGGCCGGCAGGGATCGCGGACCCGGGCTCAGGCGACGGCACGGTGATGGTGATCAGCGGGCCGAACACTGGCGGCAAAACTGTGGCGTTGAAAACCGTGGGCCTGGCCGCGCTCGCGGGTCAATCCGGCATCCCTGTCCCAGCGCAGGCCGCAGAGCTGCCGATCTTCGACCACGTGCTGGCCGATATTGGCGATGAGCAGTCCATTACCGCCGACCTGTCGACATTCTCCGCGCACATGCTCAACGTGAAATCGATGCTCGAGACGGCGACCGCGCAATCCCTGGTGCTGGTGGACGAATTGGGTACCGGAACGGCGCCGGAAGAAGGCGCGGCGCTGGCCGTAGCGCTGCTGGAAGAGTTTCGGATGCGCGGCGCGCTGACTATTGCCACCACGCATCACGACCGCCTAAAAACGTACGCTTCCACCACGCCAGGGATCGTCAACGCCGCCGTGGAATTCGACGAAGTGAACCTGCGGCCCACCTACCGGCTGCTGGTGGGCGTACCCGGCGTATCGAGCGGGATCGAAATCGCGCGACGGCTAGGATTGCCGGCGCGTGTGGTGGAAGCCGCCCAGGCCGGGCTCTCGCCCGAAACCCGCGAGGCGCGCGAACTAATTTCTTATCTGCATCGCAGCCGCGACGAAGTGCAGGACTTGCACCGCCAGGCCAGCGAGGAACGCGAAAGCCTGGCGGCCGAGCGCCGCACCCTGCAAACCGAATGGGTAGATCGCCAACGCAAACGCATCGCCGAACTCGAAAAACAATTTGCCGACACGCTCAAGAAATTCGAAACCGAAATCGCGCACCTCACCGGTGAAATCAAAGACCGCAAAGAACGCTCCCAGCTTGAAAAAGCAGCCGGGCGCCGGCTTTCGCGAATCGAAGCAACCGCGCGAGATGAAAATGACGCCGCGGTGCTGGACACGCTGGCGTCATCACAGCGGGACCTGGGCGTGGTTTCCGAAGCGCCCGCAAAACCTCCCACCGCGGAAGAACTCACGCCCGGAGCCCGAATTTACGTTCGCAGCATGAAGCAGCCGGTGATTTTTCGCCGGCATGACGGACGCAACGCCGAAATCGAAGCGGGCGCGCTGCGCATGCGCGTGCCGCTGGCGGACGTTACTGGGTTCGCGGGGCCGGCGGCTAAAGGCAAAGGTACCGGTATTTCGGCGACAACTTCGGGGATCACCGTGAAATCGCAGCCCACCGACGAACCCTCCACCGACGAAATCAACCTGATTGGCACCAACGTGGAGGAAGCCACCCGGCGCGTCGACAAATTCCTGAACGCCTCGGCGCTGGCTGGCAAAACTTCGGTCCGCGTGATACATGGACATGGCACCGGCGCGCTGCGCCGCGGCCTGGCTGAATTCTTTACCGGACACCCACTGGTAACCGATTTTCATTTCGAAGCGCCAGATCGCGGCGGAGAGGCCATTACCATCGTGGAATTGAACGAGTAGAAGCCGCAACGCGACGGCATGCATCCAAGTGTGTGGCGCGTGAGCTCTTCGAGTCCAAGCTGTTCGAGTTCGGGTTCTTAAGGAAGCAATCGTGGCGGAAGCGGGATCCTTCGCAGACCGGGTAAAGACGCAGGCGGATATCGTCCGCGTGATCGGCGAATACGTCCGCCTGAAAAAGACCGGGCAGAATTTCACCGGCCTGTGCCCATTTCATTCCGAAAAGACGCCCTCGTTTGCAGTCCACCCGGTGAAACAGATTTATCACTGCTTCGGCTGCGGCGTGGGCGGCGACGTATTTCAATTCGTGATGGAAGTGGACAAGTGCGCGTTCCCGGAAGCGGTGCGGGTGGTCGCGGAGAAGTCCGGAATCGCCATTCCCAAGCCGCGGGAACGCTCCCCGGAGGAGCGCAAGGAAAATCAGCAGCGCTCGGCGCTGGTGGAGATGCATCGCGAGGCCACGGCATTTTTCCAGCGGCAACTACGCGACACCGCGGAAGGCAAAGTGGCGCGCGCCTACCTCGAGGATCGCGGCCTGAACGCCGAGGCCGTGGCGCAGTTTGCGCTGGGCTACGCGCCTTCGGGCGGCGATGTGGCCTACCGCTTCCTGAAACAAAAGTATCCCGACAAATTGTTGGAAATTTCGGGCATCGTCTCGCGCGATTCCAGCGGGCGGTTTTACGACCGCTTCCGCCGGCGCATCATGTTTCCGATCGCCAACGATTCGGGCAAAGTGATCGCCTTCGGCGGCCGCGCCATGGGCGACGATATGCCCAAGTATCTGAATTCACCGGAAACCCCGATTTACGTCAAGAGCAGCGTGCTGTATTACCTGGATCGCGCCAAGGAAGCGATTCGGCAAAGCGACTTTGCGATCCTGGTGGAAGGCTACATGGACACCATCGCCGTCGCGCGCGCCGGAATCGGCAACGTGGTGGCGAGCTGCGGAACCAGCCTGGCGGAAAATCAGATCAAGCTGATGAGCCGGTTCACTAAGCGCGTGGTGGTGAACTACGATCCGGACGCCGCCGGCCAGGCCGCCACCGAGCGTTCGCTCACCCTGCTGCTCGAAAAGGAATTCGATGTCCGTGTCCTGGCCTTGCCTCCGGTCAACGGCAAGCCCGCCGACCCGGACAAATTCCTCCAGGAACAGGGTGCCGAGGCCTACCAGAAGCTGCTGGTGCACGCCCCCGCGTATTTCGATTATTTGATTTCCAAGGCGCGGCAAATGGACCGCACCACCGCGAGCGGAAAGCTCGCCGCCGTCAACTACTTGATGCCGTACCTGCAGAAAATGCCGAACCGTCTGCTGCGCTCCGAGTGGGCCACCCGCATCGCTTCCGATCTGCGCGTGGACGAACCGGTACTGCGGGAGTCGCTGCGCCGCGCCGCCGCCGAGCGCCGTAACGAGGTGAAAACCAAGGTCGAGTTTATCGCGCCGGTGATCAAGCCGGCGGAGCGCCGGCTGCTGCAGTTGCTTTCGGACTCTGACGCCTTCCGCCGGCGTCTGGCCGAAACGATTCGGGCGGAATCGCTGCATAAGGGACTGGAGTCCGAGCAGGCGTTTGAGGTGCTGCTGGAATCGGCGATGAATGACCAGCGGCCGAATGCCGCCTTTCTGGCAGAGAAATTGCAGGAAAAAGACCGCCGGCTGCTGTTCGACGTCCTGTTCGAAGCGTCCAGCCAGGAGTCCTGGGAAGAGGCGGAAAGCTGCTTGAGCGCGCTGCGGCGCTGCAACGTGGAACTAGAACTGAGCTCGCTACAACGCCAGCTCGAAACCAAGCCCTCGGCGACCGATTTGGGTCGGCTCCTGAGCCGAAAACAGGAACTGCGGAAGCTTCTCTCTCAAGAATAGCCCACATTCGGTACTATTTTCTGCCCGCCTTCTGCTCCGAGTTGGACGGTTTGAGCTTTTCTGCGGTCTGCCGATTATCAGCCAGAAAGATAAGGAATAATGGACACCACACACCACCGCACGGGCAGGTTGACGCTGTTTGACTCAGGCATGTATGCTGTCTGGGTTTTGGATGAAGCCAATCACCCTCCAACAGCATCTAACTTTTGTAAGCGCGAGCGAGGGCAAACCGGGCACGGGCGAGCGAGGCCGGAAATATTGAACCCGGCAAGAATTATCGTAGGTTCCAACCGACAGGTCATTGATCCGAGATTGGCGGGACGCCTCTCACGTCCCTTCATGCTTCATTTGGCACAATCCGCGTCGCCGTGGAACCCGGTGCTATGGGTATCACCGGAGGAATTGTGACGTTGGCACTCGAAGAGAAGTACGACCAGGTACGACAACTCATCAACATGGGGAAGGAGCGGGGCTACCTTCTCTATGATGAGGTGAATGATATTCTACCGGCGGAAGTGCATTCGTCGGAGGAAATCGACGATCTTCTATCCACGTTCGAACGCTATGGGATCGACGTATACGAAGATCTGGCGACCGCCAAGGCCGCGATCGCCGCAAATGATGCCGAAAGCGGCACGGAAACCAAAGACGAGCCCGCATCGGCGATCTCCGAAGATAGCGAGCTCGATCTCACTCCCGGCGCGCTCGAAAAGACCAACGATCCCGTTCGCATGTACCTGCGCGAAATGGGCACCGTTCCACTGCTCACCCGCGAGGGCGAAGTAGCCATTGCCAAGCGCATCGAACGCGGGCAGTTGCTGGTCTTCAAGACCATCTCGCGCGCTCCGCTGGTACTGAAGGAAATCCTGGGGATCGGCGTCGATCTGCGCGAAGGCTCGCGCTCGATCAAGGAAATCGTTCAATTCGACGACGAAGAGCTCACCGAAGAAAAGATCGAGGCGAAGACCCGCGAGACCCTCAAGACCATCGACAAGATCGGCAAACTCTATCAGCTCGCTCTCAAGCAGGCGGAAAAGCTCGAGAACACCGCGCGATCGAAGAAAAAACCTTACCTCCGGGCGCGCTACGCCCTGGGACGCACGCGCATCGAGATGTCCAACCTGATGCGCGGATTCGAATTCAACCTGTTCGAACGCAAACGCCTGATCGAGCAAATCCGTCAGACGGTGGAGCGCGTTCACACTCTCGAGCGCGAAATCACCAAGCTGGAGCGGCGCGTCGAGGCTTCCAAAGCCGACGTGCTGGCCGAAGCCCGGCGGGATCTGAAATCGCGCAAGCAGGAACTGAACGACATCGAGGTGGCCGCCGAAATCAGCCCCGCCGAATTGAAGCGGGCGCTGCAAGTGATCGTCCGTGGGGAAATCGAAGCGGAGCAGGCCAAGAAGGAACTGATCGAAGCCAACCTTCGGTTGGTGGTGTCGATCGCCAAGAAATACACCAACCGCGGTCTGCAATTCCTGGATTTGATCCAGGAAGGCAACATCGGATTGATGAAAGCGGTGGACAAGTTCGAATGGCGCCGTGGCTACAAGTTTTCGACCTACGCTACATGGTGGATTCGCCAGGCCATCACCCGCGCCATTGCCGACCAGGCGCGCACCATCCGCATCCCGGTGCACATGATCGAAACGATCAACAAGCTGGTGCGCACTCAGCGCCAGTTGGTGCAGGAACTGGGCCGCGAACCCACCTCCGAGGAAATCGCGAAGAGGATGGATATTCCGGTCGCGAAGGTGCGCAAGATCCTGAAGATCGCGCAGGAGCCCATTTCCCTCGAGACGCCCATCGGCGAGGAAGAAGATTCGCATCTGGGAGACTTCATCGAGGACAAGGCGGTAGTTTCGCCTTCGGACGCGGTGATCAACCTGAGCCTCAAAGAGCAGACGTCTTCGGTATTGAAGACGCTGACCCCGCGCGAAGAAAAAGTGATCAAGATGCGCTTCGGCTTGGACGACGGCAGCGAACACACCCTCGAAGAAGTGGGCCAGTCGTTCGCAGTAACCCGCGAGCGCATCCGCCAGATCGAGGCCAAAGCGCTGCGCAAGCTGCGCCACCCGTCACGCTCCCGCAAGCTCCGCGCTTTCCTGGAAGGCACCGCCAACGACTACTAGCTGTTGGTGGTTCTACGGTTTGATGGTTTTATCTTTTCCGGGTGTCCCACTCTTCCCCCTGCCTCTTAGCATTTGGCGGGTTTTGGGAAGGGTGGGCGTGAAGTCGGCGTGCGTTGGTGGGTTTCCTTTTTGTAGGCGACTCACGCTTCCCTGCCCCGTTCGTACCATGGCCATGGTACAAGTCCCTCGATGTAACTTTGCGGGTTCTACTAACGTCCATTCCGAATGTAAAGCCCGAGGAGTTGGTGTGTGATCTCCCGGCGCGATCTGCTGTAATTGGTGTGAATAATTGGGAGAGCTTTCATGGAAAAGTTCATGCTGGTTTTTGCAAGCCTGCTGCTGGCGGCTCTGCCGGCTTTGGCGCAAGAGCGAGGTGCGGCTGGGCATGCGCCTCCTCCTCCGCGTCATGGCCCCCCGGCTTACAAGGGTCCTGGCCACCCGGCTCCGGAGCATCCCGTCGCCGATCAACCCGGGCACCCGGTGGGGCCGCATGTTCACGCCGATGGTAAATGGATAGGGCACGACACCGGCCGCAACGATCCGCACTATCATCTCGATCATCCCTGGGAGCATGGCCGCTTCCCCGGCGCGATTGGCCGCGGGCATCAGTATCGACTCGTTGGCGGCGGTCCCGGACGATTCTGGTTTGGCGGATTCTATTTCGGCGTCGCGCCATATGACGTAGGCTTCTGCGATGGCTGGCTCTGGGATTCCGACGAAATCGTGATTTACGACGATCCCGATCACCAAGGCTGGTACCTGGCCTACAACACGCGGCTGGGAACCTACGTTCACATCGATTATTTGGGCAACCAGTAACCATAGCAGGGAGCACCGTTGAGTAAGGCGATCAGCAAGATGCCTAAGCCGAAAAAAGCGCGGCCGCCGGAACCGGATTATTCGCACCGGTCGCTACTGGATAAGCTCGGCGTAACCGCCGAGCATTCCGTCTCAATCGTGGGAATCCGCGATGCGAATTTCCTCAGAGACATCAGTGGCCGGACGAAGAATGTCGTCCGAGGTCGCGCTGCCGCGGGCTCCGCGCTGATTTTTCTGGGCGCGGAGGATTTGTCTGATCTATTTGATCTGCGCGCCCTGCGTGACGTCATCGCGAAGAACGGCGGGATTTGGGTGGTGTTTCCCAAGGGCCAGAAGCACATCCGCGGGGTCGACGTAATTAATGCCGGAAAGTCCGCCGGCTTGGTCGACAACAAAGTAGCAAGCTTCTCCGAAACCCACACCGCGCTTCGCTTCGTAATTCCGCTCGCCAATCGCTGACCTGATCGTACCCACGCGAGCATCCCGCTACTAGCATGCGTAAGTGTATCTACGAATTGACCGTAGAGTTCAGTCGCTGTACGGTTGCTGCGTTAAGCGCGTGTTTCGGAAGGTTTTGCTAGTTGGGAACTAGACACTCGGTTGACACCCGTTCGGGCGGCTAATTGAGTAGCCGACCGGAGTTCGAACCTCCGACTTTCCGCGCATGTTTTGGGTCGCCCCGATAAACATTTTGTTGCCGGAACAGCCCCAGCAGCGCATAGTTATATTGTCAATCGCGCGTCTAGTTCAAAATTTATTTTGTGGGGCCGGGGCTCAAAACCCGGCCCTTTTTATTTTGTCCGGACATAGCATCCGAAATCGCAATGATTCACACGGACCACGTGCTGACAACCGTCGTTAAAAGGGTACATGCGCTGATGCTCAATCCCGAAAGCGGCTACGCTAGAGCACAATCCTCGAACTAAATTTTCCTGAGTGCTCCCTTTCAAATCTATGATGGCTGCATGGCTGGATTGCTGGAGTTGCGCGAGCTGACTGTGGAGTTGCCGACGTCTGCTGGGTGGGTGCGCCCGGTGAACGGCGTCACGCTCACTCTCGATGAAGGCGAAACTCTCGGGATCGTCGGCGAATCCGGGAGTGGCAAGACCATGCTCTCGCTGGCGCTGATGGGGCTCACGCCTCCGGGAGCGCGCCGCAGCGGCGAAGCCTGGCTGGCAGGACGATCGAACAACGATAAAGATGCGAACCACGATACGGGCAACGGTGCCGGCGGCGGCGCGCGAGACGGGGGCCGGACCCGGAACGGGAACGGCGTCGCGGCGGACACTGCCGCTTCGCGCCGCAATTTGTTGACCGCCAGCGCGGCCGAAATGCGCTCGGTGCGCGGCGGCGAGATCGGCATGATATTTCAGGAGCCGATGACCGCGCTGAATCCGGTGATGCGTATCGGCGCACAAATAGAAGAGGCGATTCGGGTGCACCGGCCGGGCGCTGCGCGCGCGGCCATCGCAAAACGCGCGCTCGATAGCATGCTGCGCGCGGCTATTCCCAACGCATCCACGCGCGCGTATCAATATCCGCACCAACTTTCCGGCGGCCTGCGCCAGCGGGCCATGATTGCCATGGCCCTGGCGCCCGGCCCGCGGTTGCTGATCGCCGACGAGCCCACTACGGCGCTAGACGTCACCGTGCAAAAGCAAATCCTGGATGTGCTGGTCGAATTGCGCCGCGATCTGCGCTTGGGGATGCTTTTCATCACCCACGATCTGGGAGTGGTGGCGCAGGTCGCCGATCGCGCGGCGGTGATGTACGCCGGCCGCGTGGTGGAAGAGGGATTTACCGGCGACGTGCTGCGCCGGCCGCAACATCCCTATACCCAAGGGCTGTTGCGCGCGGCGCCGCGCCTCGAGCGCGGACAGCTTACGCCGATCCCCGGCACCGTGCCGCCGCTCGACCGTTTGCCGGCAGGTTGCGCGTTCGGTCCGCGCTGCGAATATCATCGGGCGGAGTGCGATGCGGCGGTGCCGGAATTGCGCGCGGCGTCAGCAACGCACCGTGCGCGCTGTATCCTGGTCCCTCGAACATGAGCGCCACAACTCAACCACTGCTCGAAGTGCGGGGCCTGGGCAAATCCTACTCGGTGAGCGCCGATCCATTTGCCGGCGTATTGCGCCGCGCGCCGGGACCGGAGCCAGAACCGGAATCCTCGCCGCGCATGTCCACTGCCGTGGATGGAATCAGCTTCGATTTGGCCGCCGGTGAAACTTTAGGGATCGTGGGCGAATCCGGATGTGGCAAGACCACTCTGGCGCGGATGTTGATGCGCCTCATCGAGCCGGACCGCGGAGAAATCCGGTTCGAAGGCCGCGATTGGCTGAGCGCGCACGGTGGAGAGCTGCGCGCATTGCGTCGCCGCATGCAAATGGTGTTTCAGGATCCGGTCGCGTCGCTCAATCCGCGCATGCGCATCGGCGCGATCGTCGGCGAGCCGCTGGCGATTCACGAGCCGCGACTCTCGCATGCGGATCGCTGTGCGCGCGTAGTGGATGCCCTGATCACCACCGGGTTAGCAGCGGATTCCTGCGATCGCTTTCCGCATGAATTTTCCGGCGGGCAACGCCAGCGCATCGGAATTGCCCGCGCTCTGGTCCTGCGCCCGGCGCTGGTGGTGGCCGACGAACCGGTCTCCGCCCTCGACGTCAGCGTGGGCGCCCAAATCCTAGAGCTGCTCGCCAAGCTGCAAAAGGAACTCGGGCTAACCTACATCTTCATCTCCCACAGCCTGCCGGTGGTGGCGCAACTGGCTACACGCATCGCCGTAATGCAAGCGGGCCGATTCGTAGAAATCGGCGATGCCGAACGCGTCTTGCGCGCCCCCCAACATCCCTACACCCAGGCCCTGCTTTCGGTAGTCCCTCAAATTCCAAGCTAGCCTGATCCGATGGCCGGGTTTTCGATTCTGAGCAGTGCGTTTGACTCATACTCGGGCCACAGATATACTCCGTATCTTGACGGCTTTCCGGGAGTTACAAAGCAATGGGCGTCCTCGATAACCGATTTGAACGCAGTTACGTCCTTTCCACGGTGGACTACGTTTTCAACTGGGCGCGCAAGAGCGCCATCTGGCCGCTGACGTTTGGGCTAGCCTGCTGCGCGATTGAGATGATCGCTTCCACCACTTCCCGCTTTGACATGGCCCGATTCGGCGCCGAAGTGTTCCGCCCGTCGCCTCGCCAGGCTGACTTGATGATCGTCGCCGGCACGGTTACCTTGAAAATGTCGCCGGTGCTGAAGCGCGTCTGGGAACAAATGCCGGACCCCAAGTGGTGCATTTCGATGGGAGCGTGCTCCAGTGTGGGCGGCCCTTTCAACGTTTACTCGGTGCTGCAGGGCGTGGATCGCATTGTGCCAGTAGACGTTTACGTCGTCGGCTGCCCGCCCCGCCCGGAAGGTCTTTTCTACGCGCTGCTCAAGCTGCAGGACAAAATCGACGAAATGTCGTTGGCCAAGCGCCCCACCGCGGTGCGGCTGCGCCCGGAGATGGTGTCCGATTTCAAGCAGGGCGTAATGGTCGCGCAATCGCCTCAGCCCGCTGGGCTTGTCGAGCTATAGGTCGTTTTCGGGTGCCTGAAGGGGCGCGATTTGGCACCTTTAACCCCCGAGAAACCCTCCAAACAGGAGCAATCGATGTCATTCTTGCGGACGACGAAGAAGGACGAGGTCCCGCCAGGGTCGATTCAGGAGTTTCAGCTCGAGGGGACCGTGATCGCGCTAGCCAACGTAGACGGCAAGTTCTTTGCTATCAATAATGTGTGCCTCCACCGCGGCGGGCCGCTAGGCCAGGGCGAGCTAGGGGGTAAAATTGTTACATGCCCATGGCATGGTTGGCAGTACGATGTTACAACCGGCAAGCTTTTAACCAACACGGCGATAGGCCTCAAATGTTATCCTGTGGAAGTACGTGGGGATGATTTGTTCGTCGATATTGGGTAACCCGGTTCGTCTCCGGCACATGCCCCGAATTTATTGACAGATTTTTCCCCAGTTTGCTCCCCGTTACTGTATATTTCGCGCGGCACCAGCATCTAAACAAGATGACCCACACTACCCCGCCCCCCTCGAAACCCCGGCGATGGCTATTGGCCGTGGACCCCCGTGTCTATCACTGGGATACCCTTTTCGTGAAAGGAAAGGAGATGTGGCGCCAATCCGGGAACCGGCCGGACGCCCAGCGGCAACTCAAGCAGGTCCGCAAGGGCGATCGGGTGCTGTGTTACCACGGGAAACCGGACCATTCGCTGTACGCCATGGCCGAAGTTACACGGGATCCGTATCTCGATCCGCATGACCCCGAATCCAAGAAACTGGTTACGGATTTGCGGGCGGTGGAGCGCTTGCCGCGCCCGGTGACGCTGGCGGAGTTGCGCGAGAACAAAGCGCTGCGGAAAGTGAAGTTCCTGAAAAATACACGGCTGACGATTTCGCCGCTGACCGAAGAAGAATATACCGAAGTGCTGCGGATGGCTGGGTTGGTGGCGGCGCCCGGTATTCCGTTGCCGTAGTCGTAGCTAACCCTGCTGGAACTTCATTCCTTGCCACGGTTTTCCCGATCTGAATATTAGCGTCAGCCGCGCGGAGCGATTCCCGATTCGCGCTGAGAAAAGCGCGGCGCCTTCGAGTCTGTGTTACCTTGGCCGAGGTCTTCTGCTGATGCCGGAACTTCCAGAAGTGGAAACAGTAGTGCGCGGTTTGCGCGAAACACTGCCAGGGCGGCGGATTCTGGCGGCGCGCCTGGGCAAAACCGATTTCATCGACGATCCTGGGGCGATCGAACAGCACGTTCCCGGGAAACGCATCGAGGCGGTGCGGCGCGTGGGGAAATTCCTGGTGTTTGATTTGCACGCAGGAGCGGCAAACCCGGCTGAGCGGCACCACTTGATCGTGCATCTCGGAATGACCGGCCAGCTCATTACCATGCCGCGGGAAGCGCCGGCGGCGGCGCACACCCATGTGTATTTCGAACTCGATGACGGTCGCGACCTGCGCTACATCGACCCGCGGCGTTTTGGCCGCATGGCCCTGGTTTCCGCGGATGGCCACCATGAAGTACTGGGGCACTTGGGAGCGGAACCGCTGGAAATCAGCGAAGACGAATTTCGCGCGAAGCTCGCGGGGCGCCGGGCACGGATCAAAGCGCTGCTGCTGGACCAGAGCGTTTTGCGGGGAATGGGCAATATCTATAGCGACGAGTGCCTATGGTGGGCGCGCATCCATCCGTCGCGTCTGGCGGCGAGCCTGGACCGCGACGCGGTTCACCGGCTACACAAAGCGGTGCGCAAGGTGCTGAACGAAGCGATTGCCAAGCGCGGGTCGTCCATTTCCAACTACCGCGATTCCGACGGAAATCCGGGCGAGTTTCAGGCGCGCCATCGCGTGTATCAGCGGCAAGAGAAGAAGTGCTTCCGCTGCGGCACGCTGATCCGCCACACCATGGTGGCCGGCCGCAGCACCCATTTCTGTCCGCAGTGCCAGTCCGCGCCCCGTTCGCGCACCCACAAGCACGGTGCTACACGTAAAAGTAAATCAGCGCGGCGCCGCTGAGCGTCAGCACGCCCGCGTAGATAAAGCCCGCTGCCGCTCCCACGCTGGACCACAGCACGCCCACCGCCACGCTCGAGACCAAGTCGCCGATTCCGTTCACCGCTGCGAGGACGCCGAATCCCGAGCCGCGCGTTTCCGCCGGCAACAATTCCGCAGCCAGCGATTTTTCTAATGACTGCTTGATCGCACCGTGAATACCCGCCAAGGCAAAAAGCGATGCGAGTACTCGCGGCGCTGGCGTCGCAAATATGAAACCGGCGCACATCACCGCTTCGATCGCGTAACCTACCGCGAGAATTCCGCGCTTGCCGATGCGGTCGCCTAGCGCACCGGCTGGATAGGAGACCGCGGCGTTCACCACGTTGTGGAAGGTGTAGAGCGCAACGGAAACCACCGCCGCGTGCGCGGTGCCGACCCGCGGCGCGAGGATTTGCGCCGCCCGCAGGATCAACAGAGTGGGCGCAAAATCTCCAGCGCCATGCGCGAACACTGCCACCAGAAACCGGCGAAATCGCGCCGGCAATTTCTTAAAGCTCGACGCAAAACCGTGCGGCGCGCGATGGGTGGGCTTTGCGCTTGCGGGGACCATAAAGACGAATGCCAGCGCCGCAAGGGTCCCCGGAACGAAGGTCCATTTCAATACCCCGCGCGTGCCTAGCGTGCCGATCAGTGCCGCTGCGCACAGCGGGCCAGCCACCGCACCGGCCGAATCCATGGCGCGCTCGAAACCGAAAGCGCGCCCGATTTGTTCCGGCGCAACGGCAGCAGTCAGCAGCGCATCGCGCGACGGTCCGTTGCCGCGGCCGGTCCAGCCTAGCGCGCGTAGTAGCAGCACGCCCGGCCAGCTGTGAACGAAGGCGTAAGCGCATGTGGAGATCGCGGTGTCGAGATATCCGGCGACGCTCGCGGGCTTACGGAGATGCGGCCGGTCAGCAATCCAGCCACCGGCAAGTTTTGCAAAAGTGGAAAGGCCGTCAGCGACGCCCTCGATCACACCGAGTGCGACGGCGGGCGCTCCCATGCTGGCGAGAAAGGCGGGAAGGATGGCGGTGGCCGCTTCATGTCCCCAGTCGGAAAGCAAACTTGCGAGTCCAATCCCGAGCACGCCGGGGGTGAGCCATGGTGATTGCTTTGTTGCGCTTTTTTCGCTCATGTGGAAATGCCCAATTTTCAATTGCCAGCGCGGGCCAACTTTCGCCATTCTTTCGGCGAATAAAAGCCGCGCATTTTCAAACTGCACCATATTGGAGGGGCGGATTCGCGGGGTCAATCGGATACGATCAGATTGGCCGGAACAAGGTATAAAGGGAAACCGTAATCAAGCAGGATCGTCATTGGCGGTCGTCGGTGATTTTCACCGGCATCGATTCCGCGAAAGTGTTCTAGCGCTGCTGCCAGGAGGACGTTTGTGGCCACGCCATCGCAACCGGATGCACCCATTCTGAGGCACGCTAGGCTCGAGGACGCCGCGCGCATCGCGGAGCTCTGCGGGCAGCTTGGCTACCCGTCCACGCGCGAGCAGCTCGACCGGCGTTTGCACCAAGTGGTCGCCCATGAGGGGAACGCCGTGATGGTTGCCGAGACTCGCGCCGGCGAGATTGCGGCGGTGCTGGATGTCTTCGTGGTGTGGGGAATTACGTCGGACGTGCACGCCGAGCTCGCTGCGTTTGTGGTCGACGGCCGGTTTCGTTCGCAAGGGATCGGGCGGCTGCTGCTCGGTTACGCTGAGGATTGGGCGCGCGAGAAGGGTTGCCACGAAATCAGCCTGCGCTCGAACGTGATTCGCGAGCGCGCCCACGGCTTCTATGAAAACCTGGGTTACCGCTACATCAAAACACAAAAAGCCTTTCGAAAACACCTCTGACGTTGTGCAACCAGCGAGGTGCGGTATGACACAGTCGAAACAATAGGCATGCGCTTTTATATCGTGTTACGATATAATTAGGTGTGCCCAGACGCCGCGCATCGCCGTTGAACTACCCGGCTATCGCCGATTTTCGCTACGCCATTCGGCGCTTCTTAACTTTCAGCGCGGGCGCGGCTCGCGAGGCGGGCCTCGAGCCGCAGCAATACCAATTATTGCTGGCTCTCAAAGGCCTACCGTCCACGGAGACTCCTACCATTGGGACTCTCGCCGCCCGAATGCTGATTCAGCATCACAGTGCTGTGGAGCTCATCAACCGCCTCGAGGGTCATCGCCTGATCCGCCGGTCGCTCAATCCTGCGGACCAACGCGAGGTGTTGCTCGTCCTTAGCGCGCGAGGCGAGCGAATCGTCCAGACGATTGCCGCTGAGCACTGGGCCGAATTGCAGATCGCGGGCCGAGAACTGATCGGCACGCTGGAAGAGATCCTGGGCCCCTCGCGCGCGCCAAGGCAGCGACGGAAATCTCGCTCGATTCGAGCTCAGAAAAACCGGAGAACACACTCGTGAAAGTTCCGTTTTTTAACGCGGCGCCAGCAGGATCGCCCGAACCAGCCTCCGGCTATCGCATTGGACTTATCTCCGTGCTGGCCGCCGGCATCGGAATTCTGGCCGGGCTGATCGCTTTCGTTCTGTACGACATGATTGGCCTATTCACCAATCTGGCCTTCTATCACCAATTTTCTTTTCACTTCCGGAGCCCGGAACACTCGCCGCTCGGCGCATGGATCATCGTGATCCCGGTGGTGGGCGGAATCATTGTCGGGCTGATGGCCAAGTACGGCTCAGAAAAAATCAAAGGTCACGGAATTCCGGAAGCGATGGAAGCGGTGCTGCAATCGCGCAGCCGGATTCAAGCCAAGGTGGCCATCCTGAAGCCGCTCTCGGCGGCCATCGCCATCGGCACCGGTGGTCCCTTCGGCGCGGAAGGTCCGATCATTCAGACTGGCGGAGCGTTTGGCTCGATCGTCGGGCAACTATTCGCGACGACCGCGGTGGAGCGAAAAGTGCTGCTCGCCTGCGGCGCCGGCGCGGGCATGGCCGCCACTTTTAATACGCCCATCGCCGGCGTGATTCTGGCGATCGAGCTGCTGTTATTTGAATTTCGCGGCCGGTCATTTATTCCTCTGGTGATTGCCAGCGTGCTGGCCACCAGTACGCGGGCGATTTTGCTGGGGCAGAAATCGATGTTCACCATGGCCAACGTCGACTTCGACGTTTTGCACGACCTGCCTTTTTACCTCTTGCTGGGACTATTGTGCGGCGCCGCAGCCATCGGATATACCAAGGCGTTGTATTGGGCGGAAGACCAATTCGATCGTCTGCCCATCAGCGATTTGTGGCATCCGGCGATCGGCGCGCTGGGGCTGGGCATCATCGGATACTTCGTTCCCCGCGTGTTGGGAGTGGGTTACGACACGATTTCCGACATCCTCAGCGGCAATCTCGCTCTGCACTTGCTGATCGCGATCGCGGTTTTCAAGTCGGTTGCGCTGATGATCTCGCTGGGCTCGGGAACTTCCGGCGGCTTGCTCGCTCCGATGTTCATGTCCAGCGCCGCGATGGGCGGAGCTTTTGCCATCGGGATCGACCGCCTGATTCCGGGAGCGCATCTCTCGCCTGGCGCGTTCGCGCTGGTGGCCATGGCGGCGGTATTTGGAGCGGCTTCGCGAGCCACGTTTACATTTATCGTCTTCGCGTCTGAAATTACCCGCGACTTCAACGCCATTCTCCCGCTGATGCTAGGCTGCGTGATCGCCGACTTGATCGCGTTGCATTACCTTCCCCACTCGATCATGACCGAGAAGCTGGCGCGGCGCGGCCTGCACGTCCCCGGGGAATATGAAGCCAACGTGCTCAACTTCGTTCGCGTTGACGAAGTGATGCGCAGAGACGTGGTTCCGATCCCTGTCGACATGACCGTGGGCGATCTAACCGCGCGGATCGGACGGGGCGAGACGCAGTACAATTTGACGGAAGGCCTTCCCATTGCCGCGGCTGACGGCAAATTGGTGGGCGTGGTGACCCAGGGAGATTTACTGCGGGCGCTGGAAGAAGATCCCACCGGGAAAACGAAGGTGGTAGATGCCGGCGGGCATACACCGATCGTGGCATTTAGCGACGAGCGAGCTTTCGACGCCCTCTTTCGGATGTTGCAAAATAATATCGGGCGTCTTCCGGTGGTCACTCGCCAAGACCCGCAGCGCATGGTCGGCTATCTGAACCGCTCGAGCATTTTCAGCGTGTGGACACGGCAGATGGAAGAAGAGGGAGTGCGCGAACACGGCTGGCTGGACCGAATGCTGAAGACCAAAAAGTTTGCAGAAGCCGGGCGAAGGAAGCTGGCGGTGGGCCGAGTGGTTTCACTGCGAAAAGACTTGCTAACGCTGGCTTCCCAGGACGGTGCACTGGATGCAACGAAGGAAACTCTCGAGTGCCATCTACCGAAGCCCTTGCCTGGCATCGCTCCGGGCGACCACGTGAAAATCACCTACCGCAGCGATGCGGGAACCAACACGCTGCTATCGATCCACGAACTGCGCGTGCACTAGAAAGTCCGCGCTTCGTCGAATCGGTCCTCGAGAAAGGTCTGAACGCCAACCGTGAGTCAAAGCGCTCGGCCTTACCGGAGCCTACGGTACAACGACGCTAGAATCCACCGCCGCCGCCACCGCCAAAGCCGCCGCCCGCGCCACCACCACCCCCGAATCCGGAACCGCCGGAACTTCGCGGGGCCGAGGACATCGCCGAGCTCGCATGCGACGACATCATGTTCAGGCTGTTGACCAGAAAAAGCGCGTTGTATGCGCCGGGGTATCCGCCTTGATACCAATTCGGCGGGGTGGTGACGATCTTCGCGAATGCCTGCACCCATTTCGATTCCACGCGCAGGGCCATGGCGTAGGGTAGAAACTTTTCGAACATTTCGGGCGTCTTGATCACCCGCGCGAAGCGGTCGCTTTCGACGTGCTCCAGAAAATCCTCGAACCCCAGAACTTTCTCCAAGGTGCGGGCGCCGGTAATCGTTCGCGCCGGCATCACCCATGAAAACGCGAAGATCACCGCGCCGCTGACGATGGCGGAGATAATCCAGGGAGCCGGCGACATTCCACTGGAGTTGGCGATGATTCCGGCACACACCCCGAGCGTTACGGCCGTGACCACGGCTATCCCCATATAGGTTTGCCGGACCCGATCCGGGCGGTGCAAATAATAGTTATCGAGGACCAGCGCATCGAAGATGCGGTCGCGAATCGCCGGCAGATGCGCGTAGAAGTGGTTCTGGAGTTGGGTGAGGCTAACGACGTCGATGTTTCCGCAGTCAAAGAGAGCATTGAGCATTTCCACTTCGTGCGGGCGCGCGCCGGTCCACTCGGCCGCAGGCTTTTTCAGGTGAAAGAGATAATTCTTGGTGTGCGACAGGCCCATCATGTGGCTCTCGTCTTTTTCCTCGATGGTGATGTAGCCCTTCACCGCGAGGTCCACCAGCGTCGCGGTGATGTCACGCATGGCCGCTTCGTTATCCACCAGCGTGCCGCATTCGCCCGGGGTCAATTTGTCGGGAGGTTCGTATTGCACGGCGATGGCTTGGCGCTCGGGATCGCGGCCGCGGGTCCACCACACATAAAACATCGTCAGAAAAACCAAGAGCGGAATCGCGAAGGGCCAATTGCTCTCGATCAACTGCCAGACTTTTTCGCTCGCCGATGGTGGGCGCACGAAGCCTTTGTCCCAGCCGACTACCAGGGTCAATCCTTCGTGGAACATCAACCCGCGGCGCATCACTACCTGAACTTCGTTTCCGGTGGAAGTTACGTCGGCGTCCGCATCCCGCGATCCGCGCGCCCCGGTAAAGGCCAGGGTGCGAACTCCGGTGACGCCCTCCGGCAGGATGATGTGTCCGGTGGCGTGCTGGATCGGGACGTCCCATTCATCGCCGGTGAGATTCCAGTAAAGTTCGTCGTGATCGTCGAAGAAACGCAAACCGTCGCGCACGCTATAGTGCAGGACAACCGTGCGGGTGGCATTCACCGCGTCCGGAACGTAAATTTTGAACTTCTTGTAACCGTTCTCGGTGGAGACTTCGTACTTCAGTGGAGTTCCATTGTCGTCGGCAACGCTCAGAACCTTGAGGAACAGCGTGTAGTTCAGGCCCTGCGGGGTGCGGTATTCCACAGGAATGGTGCGGTAGAGACCATGCCACTCGCCGGAAAAGTGCGCTTCGATCGTTTCGGTGACGTCCATGATGGCATCGGGATGCACTTCCACTTCGGCGTGGAAATTATTGATGGTGAGCTGGCGCGCCGACGCAGGGAGCGCGGCCAGGCAAAGCAGCAGGCAACCGACGCACGCGAGACGAAAGTTTTTGAGAGCGGCGGTGATTGGCGATCGCTCGCTTATATTTTTTCTACGTGGGCAGGGGCTGATTAAGGTCAATACGCCTACCCTTCCCAAAATCGGGAAAGAGTGGGACACCCGGTAAGGATAAAGGTGTCGAACCATAGAGGCACAGAAGCGCCAAACCATAAAGCCGCGAGTCAAGGTCCCTGGGCTGGGTCTACTGCGCGGCACTTGCGCCACCAAAACTCACCTTGGGCACTTCCCTTTCCGCCGGCGCGGAAATCTCGAAAAACTCGCGGGGCTTGAAACCAAACATTCCGGCAATGACATTCGAGGGGAAGACGGCGATCTTGGTGTTTAGATCGCGCACCACCGCATTGTAGTAGCGCCGGGCGTTTTGGATGGTGTCTTCAATTTGATTCAGAGTTCCCTGCAATTGGGTGAAACTCTCCACCGCGCGAAGCTGCGGATAGGCTTCGGCCAGCGCGAACACCTGGCGCAGCGATTGGGTCAGCAAGCCTTCGGCTTCAGCTTTGGCGGCGGGTGTGGTGGTGCTCATGGCTTGGTTGCGCGCGGCCACCACGCCTTCTAGCGTTTCGCGTTCGTGTCCCGCGTAGCCTTTCACCGTCTCGACCAGGTTGGGGATCAAATCGTAGCGGCGTTTGAGCTGGACGTCGATGTCCGCCCAGGCGTTATCGCACTGCACGCGGAGGCTGGCCAAGCCGTTGTACATCACGACCAGCACGAGAGCCACCAAGACGAACACCATCACGAAAATAACGAAGGCACCAAGCACCATGGGCATCCTCCGACGCAAGCAGAAAAACCGGCCCGCGGAATGCCGCAAGGATAAAGCCCCGCTGGTCACAAGTAAATGGGGATAAAAAGAGCGAGCTGGGCGGATCGGTTGGCGGCGAAAACTGCGCTTCCGACTGCGGGGGGAATATGCCCGGGGAGGAAAGCGGTGATTCGGGCGCCGAGCGGGTGGCGCTAGCGCTCGTTCACGTCCGGAGACTGCGGCATATTCGGATCGAGGCGATGAGCCTGCTCGAATTCCGCCTTAGCGGCTTTGTGATTCTTCAGGCGGGTGAGCGCCATGCCCAGGTTGTAGTGGGCACGGGCGAAATTAGGCCGGTCTTGAATCGCTATCCGATAGCTATCGGCGGCGGCCGAAAAATTGCGGCCGGCAAAGAGCGCGTTTCCAAGGTTGTAGCGGGCATCCGCATCATTGGGACTAAGCTCGATGGCCTTCTGGTAGGTGGCGACCGCCCCACTCATGTTTCCCTGGGCGAACTGCGCCGCCCCCAAAGCTGCCAGCGCTTCGGGGAAATCGGATTTTTGAGCCAATGCCGCCTGAAAGGTTTCGGCGGCCCGGTCGTAGTTCTTTTGTCCGTAATACGCGTTGCCCAGACAATACAGGCCGCTGGGATCGTTCGGCCGGATCTCCAAACCCTTCTGGAATTCCACGACCGCGTCGTCGTACTTCCGCTCGTCGACCAGCACCAAGCCCAAATTGAAAATCACCTCGGGTTGTTGCGGGCGAGCCTCCAGACTTTTCTGGAAGGACGAAACAGCGTCGGGGAAGCGGCGCTCGCCGGCGTACAACTTTCCCAAGCGCGCCCATGCCTCGTAATCGTTGGGATTTTGAGTCGCTAGAATGCTATAAGCCGCAATCGCATCATCGTTGCGGCCAGCCGCCTCCAGCGCGTGCGCGTAGTTCTCCAGAATTTCCGGAGAATCCGGTTTGGATTTCAGAGCGCGCTCGAACAGTGGAATCGCTTCCTTCGCGCGGCCTTGCGAATCGAGAGCGGCAGCCATGTTGTTCAGCGCGTCGAAATAGCCCGGACGCAGACCCACGGCCTGGCCGTACGCGCTGATCGCCTCCGGCACTTTCCCCATGTTGTAGAGCGAGGCGCCCAGGCCGTTGTAGGCCTCGGGAAAATCGGGACGCAGCTCGAGGGCTTTGCGGTACGACGCGGCGGACTCTTCGTATTTCTGCTGATGAAAGAGCGCCAGGCCAAGATTACTGCGCAGGATCGCGTCGTTCGGGCGGATCGCGATAGCCTTCTGAAGATAACCGATGGCGTCGTCGTCCTTACCGGCAGCATCCAGCGCGAGGGCCAGGTTACCCATGGCCTCGGCGAAGTCCGGCTGGATCTGGAGGGCCTGGTTGAACATGGCAATGGCTTGGTTGTATTTGTGCTGCTGGTAGAGGTCGTGACCCTGGATGTTGCGTTCGCGTGCTTCGGGAGCGGGAGAAGATTCTGGCGGCGTGTTCTGGGCGTGCAACCGCCCTGGTACCAAGAGTACGAGCGTCGCGGCCAACACCACGGCCACGGCCCGCATGCGCCGGAACCGCCCTAATTGCCGCATAATCTGAGGCACCTCAATCGCTGGCAACTTACGGAATAGATTAGCACATAGCAGCACAGGCAAGTACCAGTCTCACCTTGAAACTAAGGGCCCTGCTGAATATGAGTTATCTCAGGCCGAGAACGATTCACCGTCCGAAAGTCGCTGAAGATATGCAGCTTACGTAGATTACTCTCCAGGCGGACGCACGTTCAGGCCTTCGTAAGCGAGTCCGAATCGCGCGAGAATGCTAGGGTCGCCCGGCCACGAAAGCGCTGGCAGCGGTTTCTACGCAAGCAGAATACCGGATCGCGTAGCCCCTTTTTTTCAGCTATGGTGGGCGTAGAGACCATGGACCCTCTCCAACTGAATGCTCTTCAAGAGCTTTAGCGCTGCCGTTTTACGGCATCGATGCCTTCCTGGTAGACGTCGAAGTGGATGTGACCCCCGGCTCCAACGGATTTTTCAACGTTGTCGGCCTCCCGGACAACGCCGTAAAGGAAATCCGCGAACGCGTTCGGTCCGCGGTGAAGAATTGCGGCTTCGATTTCCCTCCGGGTACAACGTGACCGTCAATCTGGCGCCAGCGGACATCCGTAAGGAGGGGCCTGCCTTCGACCTGCCGATGGCGCTGGGGCTGCTCGGATGCCAAGGCACTTTCTTCGTCGTCGAGGTGGGCGATCGAAATCGGCCGCGAAGTTAGCTGCCGTCGGTGCGAACCTTGAAAAGGCTCAGGCAGCCCGGCGTAAGTACCCCAAATGCCCGCGATACAAGAATCGGAGCCATCGATTTTCGCCTGCGACGGGACGCTGCCCGTGCGGATTCGCAAGACTCGTGTCTTGAAATCCTCCTAAATACGCCAGTCGAGGTGGTGAGTATCTTCCCTAACCAGCAGCAGTCAACCGGGGTACACCAAGAGCCGC